>Ga0214472_10002133_pt1 | contig 21521 bp, 25 predicted proteins | sample RVTome_6_FD_207662 | JGI IMG/M metagenome (GOLD analysis project Ga0214472, IMG submission 207662) | Soil microbial communities from uranium-contaminated site in the Upper Colorado River Basin, Wyoming, United States - RVT140D175 | ecosystem: Environmental > Terrestrial > Soil > Contaminated >...
GCTCCCCTTCGACGAGGTCAAAGAGCAGGTCACCAGCGATCTCAAGCGCGAGAAGGCGCGGGCCCGGTTCGAAGACTACATCAAGGGGCTGCGCCAGAAGGCCAAAATCAACCTCACGTTGAAGTAGGATTCCACCTCGCGCAGTGGCTCACACAGCAGCGAAGGCCCGGAACCCCCGGGCCTTCTGTATTTCCGAGTGCACAGGTACCGAGAGGGCAGTACGTGATAGCCGCACAATCGCGACGAAGGAGGACGGGGACGCTGAGGAAGGAGATGGTGCCGGGAGGGGGAGTTGAACCCCCACGGGCGCGAAGGCCCAAGAGATTTTGAGTCTCTCGCGTCTTCCAGTTCCGCCATCCCGGCGTCCGGCCAAAATGTAAAGAAGGGAAGCCTCGCGACCCCCCTTCGGCATGGAGGATTATAGCGGACTGCTGACGGCGGGGATTACCTGACGGCCTTCTTGAGTACCGCGCCCGGCCGGAACCGGGCGACCCGCGCCGCAGGGATCTTGATGGCCTTCCCGGTCTGCGGATTCCGGCCCGCCCGCGCCTTGCGCCGCCCCGTGCCAAAGGTCCCGAACCCCACCAGCGTCACCTTCTGCCCCCTCCGCAGTGTATCCTTCACCGCCTTCAGGGCGCTCTCCAGCGCGGTCTCGGCGGCCCGCTTGGTTACCTTAGCGTCCTTGGCCATCCGGTCAACCAGCTCCGCTTTGGTCATCCCCGCCCCCTCCTTCTCCACATCGCTCGACGCCCGAGCAACGCTTCTTCACCGTGGAAAGACGCTAGGCGTATACCAGAATTTTCGGGGCGCTGTCAACGGAAAATCCCCCCACCTCGGGACCGCATTGCGCTCCACGGCCGGATGCCGCCCGCCATCACCGCCTGCGGAGCGCCGCGCCTTCACTTGAGCCTGCGCGTCTTCTTCAGCGTTTCCTCCATGACCTTTCGCTCGGCCTCCGCGTCCTTGAGCCGGCGTTCGGCATCCGCGAGGGTGGCCGTCAGCTTCTGCATCTCGTTCCGCAGACTCTGCACCTCCGTCCCCATCTTGGACTTGACGTCGCCGAGCTCCGCCTGCAGGGCCGCCACCTCCTTCGTGCAGTCCTGCGACTGCCAGAAATATGCGCTGCCGAAACCGGCGAGGACGGCAACGACAACCAGTGCGACGACTCCCAGTGGCCTCATGACATTCCCCCCTTTCCCCCGTGATGCGCGGGATGATCGTCTCAACGCCCCCGGCTATCCGGGCGCCGCGCTCTTCCCCGATAGCGCTCCGCGAGGTAGCGCTCCGCCGTTTCGTGCGCCAGCCCCCGTCCCTCGACCTCCAGGGCCCGCTGATAGGACGTGACCGCCTTGTCGCGATCGCCCTGCAGATCGTAGATCATCCCGGTCCGCGTGTGCGCCCAGGCGGTGATCCATTCGAGCTTTGCATTGCGCCGCTCGATGGCGTCCCGGAAGAGGGCGAGAGCCTCCTCATGGAGCCCGGCATCCATGGCAATCTTCCCCCGGAGTTGCAGATACCGCGGGACGAACTCCGGAGGATAGTGTGGCTGGTGCTCCTCGAGCGCGGTCCGGATCGTCTCGGCCACGGAGAGCGCCTGGCGGGTCTGCCCGGTCTCGGAATAGAGGAAGGCGAGGAGAAACTGGAATTCCGGATTTCCGGGATAGCGGGTCGCCACCCGCTCCGCATACGGGACCGCCTCGGCGTACTCCTCCTCCCAGCCGCTCAGGATCCGGGCCAACGTCACGGCCGCGGGCACGGCCGAAAAGGTTCCTTCCTGCGCCGCCCGCTTCAGTCGCTCGAGCCCGCGCTCGCGGTCCCCCGTGGGGAGCACGAGCGAGACGAACGGCTTGAGCAATGCCGGCACCCGAGAGACGGAGTAATCGTACACACCGAGGGGCCAGAGGGCATCGACCCGACCCGGGTCGAGCTCCAGGGTGCGGGTGAGGTGCCGATGACTCGCCCGAATCTCCCGATAGGCCTCCAGGTAATTCTTCCGCGTCCGGTCCACGACCGCCTTGAACCCGCGCATCACGCCCACGGTGAGTAGCAAGTCCGGATTGTCCGGGCTCGATTCGAGCAGCGCCTCCCCGCGCGTGACGATCGGCTCGATCCGTGTGAGGAAGCGATCGAGGACTGTGGCGACCTCCTTCTCGCTTCGGTCCGCCTCGATGGCCTCGTCGATCTCCACGATCCCGTCGAGGAAGGGATGGAGCAGCTCGCCGCCCGGGAGGTCCTGGAGTCGCCCAAAGGCGGCTCGGGCCCTAGCATAGTCCAGGTTGGCCGCGTGATCGATGCCGGTGACGATCGCCCGGGTCGTTTCCGCGGTGAGCGCAAAGGTGCCGCCCCCCTCCGCCGGCCAGGCCAGAGAGAGCAGCACGACCCCGGTCAGCAGTCGCCTCATGGCGTGCCTTTCCGCTCCGCGAGTACCTCCCGCCATGCCGCAACCATGGCGGGATCGATGTCAACGCGCAGGACGCGGGTGGGCGCTGTTGGCGGCATTGACGATGGCGTCGCACGGCGCCCCAAGGAGACTGCCCTGCGGAATGTCGATCTCGACCGCCATCGCCGTTGGTAAATTGACCGCAACCGACGTCAATGATAATGATAAGGTATGCAGAGCGCCGTCCCAAGAGAAAAACCGGCATGGAGGTAACGGTCCTGGGATCGGGGACTGCCATTCCATCGTCCGAACGGGCCTCGCCCGGGTACTGGGTCCGGGTGGGGGACGAGCACCTCCTTTTGGACGGGGGCACCGGCACCGTGCACCAACTGGCGCGGGCCGGCGGACAGCTCGAGGCTATCGATCGGATGCTGTACACCCACTACCATCCCGACCATGTGGGGGACTTTCCCCACGTCCTCTTCGCCCTGCGCAGCCCCGAACTCGGGCGGCGGCGCACGCTCTGGGTCGGGGGACCGCGCGGTCTCGCGCGGCACTGTCGCCTGCTGGAAGAGCTCTATGGCCCCTGGGTGGGCAACCTCCCCTTCGTCCTGGATCTCCACGAGCTTTCGGCAGGGACCATCGACTTCGGCTCCTGGCGCCTCACCGCACGGCCGGTCCCGCACAGCGACGCGAGTCTCGCGTACCGGATCGACGCCCTTGAGGGCTCGGTGGTGTACTCCGGAGACACCGACTACTCCGAGGAGCTGATCCGCCTCGCCCGCGGGGCCGATCTCCTCGTCTGCGAGTGCGCCTTCCCGGATGACCACAAGGTTCCGGGGCATCTGACGCCCAGCCTGGCCGGCCAACTCGCAGCCGCGGCCGGCGTGAAGCGGCTGCTCCTGACGCATTTCTATCCGGCGTGCGCGGGACAGGATCTGCTCACCCCCTGTCAGAAGCATTTCGCGGGGGAGGTCCTCCTGGCCCGGGACCTGATGCGGCTCAGCGTGGGCACCCGAGGGACGCAATGACGGTCCGGGACCGGTTGATCCTCGCCCTCGACGTCCCCGCGTGGGAGGCGGCCGAGGGCATCGTGGCGCGCATGCAAGGGAAAATCCGCCTCTTCAAGGTCGGCCTCGAGCTCTTCACCGCCGAGGGACCTCGGGTCATCACCCGCATTCACGATCGGGGGGGAGGGGTCTTCCTGGATCTCAAGCTCCACGACATTCCCCAGACCGTGGCCGCCGCCGTGCGCAAGGCGGTCGAGTGGGGAGTCACCATGCTGGACCTGCACGTCGCGGGAGGGCAGGCCATGATGCGGGCGGCGGTGGAGGCGGCCGCGGAACGGGCCACAGCCATCGGCATCCCGCGTCCCCGCCTCCTCGGGGTGACCGTGCTCACGAGTTTGGCCCAGCGGGATCTCCAAGCCCTCGGCATTGCCCGGGCGGTCGAGGAGCAGGTCGTGGCCGTCGCCGGCTTGGCGAAGGCGGCGGGCCTCGACGGGGTGGTCGCCTCGCCGCACGAAGCCAGGGCGCTGCGGGAGCGGTTCGGCGCCGATTTCCTCCTCGTCACCCCCGGCATCCGGTCCCGCGGGGCCGCACCGGACGACCAGCGCCGCACCGCCACCGCCCGCGACGCGATCCGGGCCGGCGCCGACTACCTCGTCGTGGGTCGCCCGATCCTCTCGGCGGCGGATCCGGTCGCGGCGGTGGAGGCACTCGTCGCAGAGATGGAGACAGCCTGAGCGGAGGACGCCTCATGCGGACCTGGCCGATCGTAGCGGCGATCATCGTGCTGTCGGCTGTCGCACAGACCCTCGGCATGGCGGAGGAGCAGCCGCGTCCGCCGCAGGAGCGCGGCCTCCGGGTCATCCGACACGTGATCACGACCGGGGTCGTCAACCGCGAGCCGATCGATGCCGCCACCGTCTTTCCCCCATCGGTGGGCATCCTCTACTATTTCACCGAATTCCAGGGTGCCGCGGGGCCGACCCCCATCCACCACGTCTGGTACTACCAGGACGAGCGCGTCCTCGAGATCCCCCTGATCGTCGAGGCCGGCCGTTGGCGCATCTGGAGCCGCAAAGAGATTCGTGCAAACCGGATCGGAACGTGGAAGGTGGAGGCGGTGGACCGGGACGGCAGGGTCCTATCCTCGCAGACCTTCAACGTCCACTGAGCTCGCAAAGGAGGGACAATGGCCTACGAACATCTCATCGTCCAGACCGCCGACGGCATCATGACCATCACCATCAACCGGCCGCAGGCGCTGAACGTCCTGACCACGGCCACCATGCGGGAATTGGAGCAGGCGCTCCTCGCGGCCGGTCAAGAGCCCGCCGTCAAGGTCCTCATCCTGACCGGAGCCGGTGAGAAAGCCTTCGTCGCCGGCGGCGATCTCCGCGAGGTGCTGGCGGGGATCACCGCGGGGGCAACCGTCGCCCGGGACCAATTCGCCTGCCGGGGCCAGGGGTTGATCACGCTCATCGAGCGGTTGGGAAAGCCGGTCATCGCCGCGGTCAACGGATACGCGCTGGGCGGGGGCTGCGAGATCGTCCAGGCGTGCCATCTGGCCATTGCCTCGGAGACGGCGAAATTCGGCCAGCCCGAGATCAACCTCGGCTTCAATCCGTGCTGGGGGGGGACCCAGCGCCTCCCCCGGCAGATCGGGCGCAAGCACGCGGTGGCGCTGATCCTCACCGGCGAGATGATCACGGCGCAGGAGGCCTACCGGATCGGTCTGGTGAACAGCGTGGTTCCTCCGAAGGACCTCATGACGGAGACGGAGAAGCTGGCGCGGCTCGTCGCGAGCAAGTCCCCGACGGTCCTGCAGCTCTGTCTCGAGGCCGTCACGCACGGATGCGAGATGGCGATGGGAGAGGCCCTCGCATACGAGGCGAGCCTGTTCGCTATAGCGGTCGCCAGCGGCGAAGCCCAGGAGGGGACCCAGGCCTTCCTCGACAAGCGCAAGGCCGTCTGGGCGCGACCGCGCCAGTGATTGGTGGTTGGTGAGGTGACGCGGTGGAGCTGTTCGAGCAACCGAAAAAGCACGAGCGAACAGGACGGACGCCCCTGGCGGACCGGATGCGGCCGCACGCGCTCCCCGAGTTCGTGGGGCAGACACACCTGCTGGGCGAGAGCCGGGTGCTGACCCGTGCGCTGGAGCACGGTGACATCCCTTCGATGATCCTCTGGGGCCCTCCCGGCTCGGGCAAGACCTCCCTGGCCGCGCTTATCGCCGACCGGATGCGCACCGCTTTCATCCCGTTCTCCGCCGTCACCGCCGGAATCAAAGAGATCAAGACAGTGATCAAGGAGGCCCAGTGGCACGAGCAGCGGGAAGGGCGCAAGACCATCCTCTTCATCGACGAGATCCACCGATTCAACAAGGCGCAGCAGGACGCTTTTCTTCCTCATGTGGAGCGCGGGACCATCATCCTCATAGGCGCCACCACGGAAAATCCGTCCTTTGAGGTGATCGCCCCCCTGCTCTCCCGGGTCAAGGTCTTTCGCCTCCACCCCCTCTCCGAAGCCGAACTCGACCGGATCGTTCAGCGCGCCCTGGAGGACCCGGACCGCGGCCTCGGCGCGCTGCGGCCGCGGCTTGACCCCGAGGCCCGGCAGCATCTGGTGCGCCTGGCCTCCGGAGATGCGCGGGCGGCCCTCAACACCCTCGAGCTCGCCGCCCGGATCGCCCCCCGGGCCCCGGACGGCATGCTCGAGGTCAGCCTCGCCGTCGTCGAGGAGGCCGCGCAGCGGCGCACCCTGCTGTACGACAAGGCGGGCGACCAGCACTACGCGCTCATCTCGGCCCTCCACAAGAGCCTGCGCGACAGCGATCCCGATGCGGCGCTCTACTGGTTGGCGCGCATGCTCGCGGGTGGCGAAGATCCCCTCTACGTCGCACGCCGGCTGATCCGCGCCGCCTCCGAGGACATCGGCACCGCCGATCCGGCCGCCCTTGCCGTGGCGGTGGCGGCCAAGGAGGCGGTCCACTTCCTCGGCCTCCCCGAAGGGGAGCTGGCCCTGGCGCAGTGCGTGTGCTACCTCGCCACCGCTCCCAAGTCCAACGCGGTCACCCGCGCCTACGAGGCGGCCCGCTCCGACGTCGCGCACGCGCCCATCGCGCCCGTGCCGCTGCACCTGCAGAACGCGCCCACGTCCCTGATGAAAGCCATGGGCTATGGTGCCGGCTACCAATACGCGCACGATGCCCCCGACGCCCTCGTGGACCAAGACCACCTGCCGCCGGAGCTCGAAGGCCGGACGTACTACGAGCCCACCGACCGGGGGTACGAGGCCGAGATCCAGCGACGGCTCGCACAGTGGCGGAGCCGACTGCGGCGTGAATCCCGCGACCCGCCATCCGCGCCCGACCATTGACCGTCTCGAGCGATGAGGCGGGCTGGCTGGCCGATTTCGGGCGACTTTGTCCTTGACACTCCTCCGGCCCTCTGGTATAGCCCTACCATTCTCATACCTGCCCCTCATTCAATCCTTCGCATATGACTTCATTGCGCCAGGCGAAAGGAGGTGACAGGCAATGACGAAGGCCGAGCTAGTCGCCATCATGGCTAAGGGATCAGGCATGACCAAACGGGCGGCGGAAACCGCCCTCGAAAGTTCGTTGAAGGCCATTCGCGATACTCTGAAGAAGGGGAGAAAGGTCACCCTGGTAGGCTTCGGCACCTTTTCCGTCGCCAAACGGGCGGCCCGGAACGGACGGAACCCGCAAACCGGAAAGGCCATCCGCATTCCGGCCGCCAGGGTTCCCCGGTTCAAGCCAGGCAAAGAATTGAAGCGTGCGATAAAATAGTCTTCCTCTGCGATACCAAAAAAAAGCCGGAAGGGATCCCCTTCCGGCTTTTTCCTTTCTCCCGCGGAGAGGCCGTGAGTCCCGACCATCACGCGAGCAACGCCTGCACGGCCGCCGACACATCGGCAGCTTGCATGACCGCCGCGATGACCGCGACGCCGTCCGCCCCGGCGGCGAGGACGTCCCCACGGTTCGTCGCGGTGATGCCGCCGATGGCGAAAATGGGAAGCCGAATCTTCGGGCGCACCTGACGGACCAGCTCCAAGCCGAGCGGGGGACCGTAGGCCGCTTTGGAGGGGGTGGCGAAGACGGGCCCCAACACGATGAAGTCGGCGCCCCCTTCCTGCGCCTCTTTCGCCTCGCCGAGCGAGTGACACGACACACCCAGGAGTCGCGAAGGGCCCAGCAGGCGACGGGCCACGGCTGGCGGAAAGCCGCGCCGACTGAGATGCGCCCCGCTCGCCTCAACCGCCAGCGCCACGTCGATGCGATCGTTGATGAGGAGGAGGCCTCCGACAGGTCGGAGGACGGCCAGCAGCCGTTCGGCCAGCGCCACGAGCTCCCGGGCCTCCAGGTCCTTCTCGCGTAACTGAAAGACCCTGGCACCTCCCCCGACCGCACCGCTCACCACCTCTTCGAGGTCGCGTCCTGCGGTCTGCGTGCGATCGGTGATCACGTAGAGCCCCCACGTCCGAGGATTCTCTTTGAGAAAAGACATGGAATGAGTGGGCCAGCCTTGTTGGCTCAGCAGATGACCAATCGATTCGTGTTCTGTCGGCCGTTAACCGTGAACAGGTTTTAAAGGAGCTCGGGCATCCCTTCAAGGGGTGTAGAGGCCGAGGCGTACAGTTTCTTCGGGATGCGCCCGGCGAGGTAGGACAACCGTCCCGCCTCCACCGCATACCGCATGGCGGCCGCCATCGCCACCGGATCCTTCGCCTGCGCGATCCCCGTGTTCATCAACACCCCGTGACACCCCAACTCCATGGCCACCGCGGCGTCCGAGGCGGTCCCCACCCCGGCGTCTACGATGACCGGCACGCGGACCGTCTCCAGGATGATCTTGATGTTATACGGGTTCCGGATGCCGGCCCCCGAGCCGATCGGGGCACCCAGCGGCATGACGACTGCCGCGCCCGCGTCCTCGAGCTTTTTGGCCACCACCGGGTCATCGTTTGTATACGGCAGGACGATGAATCCGTCCTTGACGAGCACCCGGGTCGCCTCCACGAGCCCTGCGGTGTCGGGGAAGAGGGTCCGCTCATCCCCGATGACCTCCAGCTTGATCATGTCCGAGAGGCCCATCTCACGCGCAATGACCGCCGTCTTGATCGCCTCCTCCGCCGTGTAGCATCCGGCCGTGTTGGGGAGGAGCGTGTACCGGCTGAGATCCACGTAGTCCAGGAGCGACCCTCCCGTCGCCAGATTCATCCGCCGGATGGCCACGGTGATCATCTCCGCGCCCGAGGTCTCCCAGGCCCTCTGCATCGTCGCCGGGTCCGGGTACTTGCTGCTTCCGATGATCAGGCGAGAGGCGAATTCCTTCCCGCCGAATCGGAGCGGTTCGTCTTTGAATCCCGTCATCGGATCACCTCCATGCCCCCCGCCATGACGGTGAGCACCTCCACCGCATCCCCATCCTGGAGCGTCGTGGAGGCGTACAGGGGTCGCTTGACCACCCCCTGGTTGACCAGGACCGCCACCCGCTCATGGCGAATCCTGAGCTCCTCCAAGAGCCGGGCGATCGTCATCCCGTGACTCACCTCATGGAGCTTGCCGTTCAGCCGGATCTGCATGCCGTGGATGCGCGGGGCCGCCCAGGAAGGATCTGCACGTCCCGACCTCTGGGCGGTACTCTACCACGCGGAACACACGAGGTCAAACGCGGGGGTGGCGCCGCAGCCGGCGCCTCAGGCCGAGGGCCTTCCGGAGCACGGCCGCCAACCCGACCGTCAAGGGGAGACGCCGGATCGCCCCCGGATCGACCCACGCGGCGTCCGAGATGTCGGAGGCGGCCTTCAGCCGCCCCCGGCGCCAAGAGGCGAGAAAATCCACGACGACATAGTGATACTGGATCCGGCCCTCGGGGTCGGCATAGATCCGGTCCAGCACCTCCACCACGTCTCCCACGCTCACCTCGATGCCGCACTCCTCCTTGACCTCGCGCGCCACCGCCTCCTTGAGTCCCTCCCCGGACTTAACTGCGCCCCCCGGCAAGCTCCACAGGCCCCGGCTCGGGTCGTGCCCGCGACGGACCAGCAACACCTTGCCCGCCTTCACGACGACGGCCCCGACGGCCACGACGGGACGCGTGGGATATGTGCGACTCATGACGGTCTCAGGGGAGAAAGGGCTTGACAATCCACGGGGAAGATCTTACCAATACGCCTTGGTCCTTCCACCACGCGTCGGAACGGAGGAACTGCGCAGTGCCGATTTACGAATACCGGTGTGAGGTCTGCGGCCACACCTTTGAGGTCATCCAGAAGTTCTCCGATGCGCCCATCGCGGCGTGCGTCGTCTGCTCCGGCGCCGTCTACCGCGTCCTATCGCCACCCGCTCTCGTCTTCAAAGGCACCGGCTGGTACGTGACCGACTACGCCCAGCCGGATCGGAAGAAGGCCATGGAGGCCGAAAAGAAGGACAAAGACGGCTCCGCGGCCACGAGCGCCGACCCGCCTACACCGAAACCGGACACGGGCACCTCCAAGGACTAGCCCGCCGCTCATATCGAGCGGTCATGCCCCATCGGACCGCTCAAGGAGCGCACGGATCCGCGGCACGACCTCCGCGAGCGGGACCGGCGTCTCTTCCCGCGTCCGGCGCGTCCGGATCTCTGCCTGGCCCTCCCGGACTGCCCGGCTCCCCACCGTCACGCGATACGGGATCCCGATGAGGTCCGCATCCTTGAACTTGACGCCGGGGCGCTCGTCCCGGTCGTCGTACAGGACCTCCACCCCCGCCGCCACCAGCCCCCGGTACAGCTCCTCCCCCAGCCTCTGCATCGCCGCATCCTTGACATTCACGGTGAGGAGATGGACCTGGAAGGGAGCGATGGGCAGCGGCCAGATAGTCCCATCCGCGTCATGGTGCTGCTCGAGGGCGGCGGCCGCGATCCGGGCCGGACCGATCCCGTAGCTGCCCATGACGATCGGCCGCTCCTGCCCCTGCTCGTCGAGATATACCGCCTTGAGCGGCGTGGAGTAGCGCGTCCCCAACTTAAAGATGTTGCCGACCTCGATCACCCGCTCGACGGCCAGGGCCCCCCCACAGTTCACGCAGACATCTCCCGTTTGCACCCGGTGAATATCCCCGTACCGCGCCGTGAAGTGCTTCCCGGGGACGACCCCCCGGAGGTGCGTATCTACGCGGTTGGCCCCGGCCACATACACCCCGGCGGCGAGCGCCCCATCGGCGAGGAGGGGAATCGTGAGACCCACCGGACCGAGGAAACCGGCCTCCACGCCGGCCACGGCCTGCACCTCGTCGCGGTGGGCCGGCCGGAACGGGCCCGCGATCCGCTCCACCTTCCTCTCGTGCAGCTGCTGATCGCCGCGGAGCAGGCAGCAGAGCGGCCCCGCCTTTGTCATCACCATCAGCGTCTTCAGGGTCAAACGGGGATCGATCTGGAGGAGGGTCGCCACCTCATCGATGCTGCGCGCCCCCGGCGTGGGGACCTCCTCGAGCGCGGGCCACGAGGGAACGGGTGGCGCGACGGGGCGCGAGGTCGCCAGCTCGGCATTGGCCGCGGCGCCGCAGGCGCCGCAGCGGGCGATCTCGTCCTCGCCTGCCGGGGACGGCGCCATGAACTCGTGGGACCCCGCCCCGCCCATCATCCCCGGGTCGGACTCCACGACGGTAAACGTGAGCCCGCAGCGGGTGAAGATGCGATGGTAGGCCTCTCGATGCCGTTCGTAGCTCAGGGCGAGGCCCGTCTCGTCCGCATCCAGGCTGTAGGAATCCTTCATGAGGAATTCCCGGGTCCGGAGGACGCCGCTCTTGGGTCGGACTTCATCGCGGAATTTGACCTGGATCTGGTACCAGATCTGCGGGAGATCTCGATACGAGCGAATCTCCTTCGCGGCGAGCCAGGCGATGACCTCTTCATGGGTCATTCCGAGACACAGGTCCCGCTTGGCCCGATCTTTCAGCCGGAACATCTCGTCGCCGATCTCAGACCAGCGGCCGGTCTGCTGCCAGATCTCGGCGGGATGCAGCGCCGGCAGCGTGATCTCCTGCCCCCCGATCCGATTCATCTCGTCCCGGATAATGGCGTGGATCTTGTCCAGGACCCGCTGCCCGAGCGGCAGATAGCAGTAGATCCCGGCGGCGAGTTGCCGAACCATGCCGCTCCGGATCATGAGCCGGTGGCTCACCGCCTCGGCCTCGGCGGGATCCTCTTTGAGGGTGGGAATCAGCAGGCGGCTCCACCGCATAGTCGGGTGTGGGTGAAGGTGGGATTCACTCCTTCGGCAGGATGGTGATCAGAGGGCCGGCGCCGGGGGAAGCGTCTTCCACTTCGCCGGCCTCCGCCATCTTCTTGAGCTCCTCCACGAGGGCGTCGGCCAGCTCCGACTCCTTCACTTTGCGAATGATCTGCCCCTTCTTGATCAGGATGCCGACCCCGTTGCCGCCGGCGATCCCGATGTCGGCCCCCCGCGCCTCGCCCGGGCCGTTGACGGCGCAGCCCATCACCGCCACGTTCATGGACTTCTTGAGGCCAAGCGCGGCCAGCCGGCGCTCGACCTCCTTCGTCAGCCCCATGAGATCGATCTCGACCCGGCCGCACGAGGGACAGGCGATGATGTTGAGCCCCCGTTCCCGGAGCTCCAGCGCCTTGAGGATCTCGAAGCCGACCTTGATCTCTTCGACGCAGTCCTCGGTGAGGGAGACCCGGATCGTATCGCCGATCCCCTCCGCCAGCAGCGTTCCCATCCCGACGGCGGACTTCACCGTGCCCGGGAAGGCGGTGCCGGCCTCCGTCACCCCGAGGTGAAACGGGTAGTCCACCTTGTCCGCCAGCAGACGGTACGCCGCAATCATCATGCGGGGGTGCGAGGCCTTGAGGGAGACCTTGATCTCTGGGTAATTGAGATCCTCCAGGATCTGGATGTGTTTTAGCGCACTCTCGACCATCGCCTCGGGCGTGGGCGTGCCGTATTGTGTGAGGAGCTCCTTCTCCAGCGAGCCGGCGTTGACGCCGATCCGGATTGAAATCTTACGCTCTCGCGCAGCCCGCACCACCTCTTCCACCTTCCAGCGCCCGCCGATGTTGCCCGGATTGAGGCGCAGGCCGTCCACCCCTTGTTCGAGCGCCTGGAGCGCCAGCCGGTAGTTGAAATGGATGTCGGCGATGAGGGGGATCCGGATCTGCTTCCGGATCGTCCCGAGGACCGCCGCAGCCTCCTCATCCGGGACGGCGAGGCGGACCAGCTCGCAGCCCGCCGCCTCCAGCGCCCAGATCTGATCGACGGTGGCCTCGACATTCCGGGTGTCGGTCTTGGTCATCGACTGGACCGAAATGGGCGCGTCCCCACCGATGGTGACGGACCCCACCTGGATCTGCCGCGTCTTCCGCCGCTGTGTCATCGCCACCCCCCGTCGACCGCCCACCTGCGTTTGGTCAATCGTCAATCGTCATTAGTTATTAGTCAATTGTCATTAGTCAATAGCCGGCAATCATGCAGAGAACCGGAACGACGAGGGCTCATCTATTGACGATTAACGATTGACCATTGACGAGCGCTTACTATAGCACATCAGGGTCGCCCGAGCAATCGAAAGATATCATTATAGAAGGCGAACATCATCAGGGCCACCAAGAGGACGAGTCCGACCCGCTGCGCGATCTCTCGCTTCTTGACGCTGACCGGCTGGCCGCGGAGCACCTCGATCCCGAAGAACAGGAGATGGCCGCCGTCCAGGATGGGGACCGGCAGGAGATTGAGGACCCCCAGGTTGATGGACAGGAGCGCGGTAAAGAAGACCAGATTGAGGAGCCCCTGCTGGACCTGCTCGCCGGTCATCTGCGCCATGAGGATGGGGCCGCCGATCGTCCGAGGAGAGATTGCCCCTTCGACCATCTTGACCACCACCCACAGGATCTTCACGCTCGTGGTGACGGTGCGCGCCCCGGCGTCGATGAATGCGGTCGCCGGATCCACCCGCTCGTAGACGAATCCCTCCGCCGGGCTGATGCCGATAAGCCCCACCGTCACCGTTTGGCCCACGGGGTCCTGCTGCTCGGAGGCCCGCGGGGTGACGATGATCCGGAGCCGATCCGCACCCCGCTCCACCGTCAGGGTGACCTCTTGGCCGGGCCGGGTATGGATGCGGCGGGCCAGCTCCTCCCACGTCGCCACCCTCTCGCCGTTCACGGCGACGATGCGATCCCCCACCCGGATCCCCGCCGCATCGGCGGGAAATCCCTCCATCACCCGACCCACCGTCGTCGAGATGAAGGGCCCGACTCCGATCGTCCAGACCTCGTGCTGGTCTCCGAAGATGTCGGTGACGGTTTTCCGGCGCGGGGTGACCGTCAGCTCGCTCGGACGGCCCTTCCGCTCGATCCGAAGCGTCAGTGGCTCCCCACGCGACGCCTCGAGCACCGCCTCGAACTGGTCCCAGCTCCGCACGGCCTGCGTCTGGACCGCGACGATGCGGTCGCCCGGCTCGAGCCCGGCCATGGCGGCCGGGGAGCCGGCCTCCGCTCTGCCGGCCACCGGGGGGAAGACCGGGCGCCCGATCAGCGCGAAGACCCCCCAGAAGAGGAGGACGGCCAGGAGGAAATTGGCGCCGGGCCCGGCCAGTACGATGGCGATCCGCACCCAGACCGACTTGTGGGCGAACGACTTCGCGAGGTCGAGGGGGCGACCGGCACTGTCGAAGGCCTGCCCGGTTGCGTCCACCACCACGTCGCGGGGATCTTCACCCACCATCTTGACGTAGCCCCCCAGCGGGACGGCGGAGATGAGGTATTCGGTCTCCCCGCGGCGGAAGCCGAAGAGGCGACGGCCGAAGCCGAGGGAAAACTTCAGGACCCCCACGCCGGCTCCCTTGGCGACGAGAAAATGCCCCAGCTCGTGGACAAAGATGAGCACCCCGAGGATGACGATGAAGGAGAGGATGGTCGTCACGGTCATGACGCCTGCCCCGCGCTCCCCCGGTACGTCCGCGCAATCGCGTCTCGGACCTCGCGATCCGCCGCCAGAATCGCGTCGAGGTTGTCGGCGCCGACCGGCCGGTGCCGCCGCAGGCTCGAGGAGATCACCTCCGGAATCTGGGCGAACGTGATCTCCCGGTTCAGGAACATCTCCACGGCCATCTCGTTTGCGGCGTTCAAGGCGGCCGGCGCCGTCCCCCCCATCGCCGCCGCCTCGTAGGCGTACCCGAGACAGGGAAACCGGTCCCGATCGACCGGCGCAAAGGTGAGCGCGGCCACCCGGACCAGGTCAAGGGTCGGGAAGGGGTGGGCGAGGCGGGCCGGATACCCCAAGGCATACAGGATCGGGAGGCGCATGTCCGGCGGGCCAAGCTGCGCCAGGACCGAGCCGTCGACATATTCGATGAGGGAGTGGACGATCGACTGGGGATGCAGGATCACGTCGATGTGGGCCACATCGACGCCGAAGAGCCACCGCGCCTCGATCACTTCCAGCCCCTTGTTCATCAGGGTCGCCGAGTCGATGGTGATCTTCTTCCCCATGTTCCAGGTCGGATGGTTCAACGCCTCCTCGGGCGTGACGGAAGCCAACCGCTCCTTGGGGAGATCCCGGAGCGATCCCCCGGAAGCGGTCAGGATGATCCGCTTGAGCATACTCGCCCCACCCCCCTGCAGGCACTGGAAGATCGCCGAGTGCTCACTGTCCACCGGCAGGAGCTTGACCTTGCGGGCGGCCGCTTCCGCGGTGAGGAGTGCCCCGGCCATGACCAGCGCTTCCTTGGTCGCGAGCGCCACGTCCTTGCCGGCCCGGATGGCCGCCAGGGCCGGCTTGAGCCCGGTGGCGCCGACGACGGCCAAGAGGACGCACTGCGCCTCGGGGTAGGTGGCGACCTCGGCCAATCCCTCCTCGCCGAAACACACCTTGACGGGCAACCCGCGCAGCCGGTCGCGCAATGCCTCGGCCCCCTCCGGGCTCGCCACCGAGACCAGGGCCGGACCGAACTCGCGCACCTGCTCCGCCAGGAGGTCGAGCCGCCGCCCGGCCGCGAGCGCGACCACCTGAAACGCCTCGGGATGGGCCCGGACCACCTCGAGGGCCTGCATGCCGATCGAGCCCGTAGAGCCCAGGATGCTCAGCCGCTTCATCGTCCTTCCTTGATCCCGACCCCGTCGCGCGTTCCGGTCTTGACGAGGTACATCGCCTCGTCCGCGTGGCGCAGGAGCTCCTCCCCCGTAGCGCCGTTCTCGGGGAAAGTCGCCACGCCGAAGCTGGCCGTCAAGGAGACCTCCGCCCCCTCCGTCGGATGAAAGCGGTGGTTCCGGATCGCCTGGCGCAGCCGGTGGGCCGCATCCACGGCGCCGGTACAATCGGTCTCGGGAAGCGTGACCGAGAACTCATCCCCCCCGAACCGGAAGATCTTGTCGGCCCGCCGCAGTTGCGCCTGGATCACCGCCACCAATTCGATAAGCACCCTGCTCCCCGACAGATGGCCGAACCGGTCGTTGATGTGCTTCAAGTGATCGAGGTCGAAGAACAGGACGGAAAAGTGGTGCTTGTACCGTCGGGACCGCTCGATCTCCTCGGCCAGATAGCGATCGAGGTAGCGGCGATTGAGGACCCCCGTCAGGTCGTCCTGGAGGGTCTCCTCTCGAAGGACCGTGTTCGTGCGGAACAGGCGATACCGCTCCAGGGCGTTCCGCAGCCCGATACCCACGTCAATCGGGTGAGCGGGCTTGGCCAGGGCGCTGTACGCGCCCTTCGTCAGGGCGGCCACCGTCAGCGGGTTCCCCGGCGGCGCCAGCACGATGATGGATTGCTCCGGTTTGAGGGCGATGATCCGCTCGACCACACCGACGGCGTCGACGCCCGGATCCTCGAGATCCAGGAGGATGACCGCGTAATCGCCCTCTTGCACCTTCCTGAGGGCCTCCTCGCCGCTCGAGGCCTCGGATGGCTGAAGGCCCCGTTGCTTGAGGAGCGTGGAGAGCCGCCGGCGCGCAGCCCGCTCATGGTCAACGACTAGGATTCTCTCCTCGGCCACCCCCGGACCCCTTCCCGCGTGTCTCCCCGCGGAGATTGCGTAAGTATAATGAAAGACAGCAATCGTCGCAAGCAATTTCCCCGGGCCGACGCGGGCGGTTGGCGGCCATCGTGCGCCTGTGGCGCCCGCCCCGCACGGAGGATCGCGGCCCCCCGGGGGGGATTCACCTTGACAGTCCGGAGTAACCCTCCCTATACTGCCGACGATGTCAGCGCTCGGCGTGGTGAGGCTATGACGCGAATTCATTTCGGGACTTCGGGCTGGCGCGGCATCATCGCCGACGATTTCACGTTCCCCCGGGCGCGGATCGTAGTGCAGAGCATCGCCGAGCACCTGACGACGGCCGGCCTGGCCGATCGGGGCGTCGTCGTCGGCTACGACACCCGCTTCCTGTCGGACCGCGTCGCCGAGGACGCAGCCGGAGTCCTCGCCGCCAACGACATCCCCGTATTTCTCTGTGCGCGGGACACCCCCACACCCGTTCTCGCCTCCGAGGTCCGCCGCCGCCGCGCCGGCGGCGCCATCAACATCACCGCTAGTCACAACCCGCCCGAGTGGAACGGCATCAAATTCTCCACGGCCGGCGGCGGACCGGCGCTGCCCGAAGTCACGCGTTTCATCGAGGCGCAGGCCAATGCGCGGGGGCCGCTCGCGGAGATCCCGACGGTGGAGATCGAGGTCGCCGAGAAGGAGGGGCTCCTCACCCGCATCGATCCGTGGGGCCCGTATCTCGCCCACCTGCAAAGTCTCGTGGCCTTCGACGTGATACGCGCGGCCGGTCTCACCGTGGTGGTCGATCCCCTCTTCGGGACCGGCCGCGGATACCTGGACGAGGCCTGCCGGGAGGCGGGCTGCGTCGTTGACGTGCTCCACAACTGGCGGGATCCCCTCTTCGGAGGCGGCCCCCCGGATCCCTCGCCGGCCCGGCTCGGGGAACTCCAGCAGCGCGTCCGCGAGCGGAAGGCCCACCTGGGGCTTGCCACCGACGGTGATGCGGACCGCTTCGGCATCGTGGACAGCGACGGGACGGTCATGAGCGCGAACCAGATTTTGAGCCTCCTGCTGAAACACCTCCTCACCACGCGGCCCACGCCCGGGGGTGTGGCGCGGTCGGTGGCGACCACGCACATGCTCGACGCCGTCGCCCGTCAGCACCAGGTCCCCCTCTACGAGACGCCCGTCGGGTTCAAGTATCTCGGCGACCTGATCAGCCAGGGCAAGGTGATCCTGGCCGGCGAGGAGAGTGCGGGACTCTCTATCCGCGGACACGTGCCGGAGAAAGATGGCATCCTCGCCTGCCTCTTGGTGGCCGAACTGGTCGCCCACCGCCGCGCGTCCCTGCGCCAGCTCATGGAGGAGCTTACCGACGAGGTCGGGATCTTCCTCTCCCGCCGGATCGACCTACACCTGAAACCCGCGGAGCGCGAGCGCCTCCTCTCGCGCCTCGAGGAGCCGCCGTCCCAGCTCCTCGACCGACGGATTGTCGCCGTCCAACGCGTGGACGGAACGAAGCTCATATTCGCCGACGACAGCTGGGTCCTGATCCGCCTTTCCGGAACGGAACCGGTGGCCCGCGTGTACGTGGAGGCGCGAAGCCCGGCCGATCTCGAGCGGCTCATCGAGGCCGGCCGGGAGATCGTGACCGGGTCCTAGGGCCGCCGTGACGGGAGCACTGGCATGAGTGCGATCGTCCACATCCACGCCCGGGAGATCCTCGATTCCCGGGGGAATCCGACCGTCGAGGTCGACGTGCGCCTGGAGAGCGGCGCGTTCGGCCGGGCCGCCGTCCCTTCGGGGGCCTCCACCGGCGACCGGGAGGCCGTGGAGCTCAGGGACGGCGATCCCCGCCGCTACCACGGCAAAGGCGTCCAGAAGGCGGTCGGGCATGTGCACACCCTCATCGCACCGGAGCTCTGCGGCCTCGAGGCCTCCGATCAATCGCTCATCGATCAGACCCTCTGCCGCCTCGACGGCACCGCGAACAAGGGGAGGCTCGGGGCAAACGCCATCCTCGCGGTCTCGCTGGCCGTGGCCAAGGCGGCGGCGGATGAGGTGGGCCTGCCGCTCTACCGGTATCTGGGGGGGAGCGCGGCGCGCGACCTCCCGGTCCCCTTCATGAACATCGTGAACGGCGGAAAGCACACCGACACCACGGTGGACCTTCAGGAGTTCATGATCGTCCCGGTCGCCGGCGGCCGCTTCGCCGAGGCGCTGCGGATCGGCGTGGAGGTCTTTCACAGCCTGCGCGCCGTGCTGAAGAAGCGCGGGTACAGCACCGGCGTCGGGGACGAGGGCGGGTTCGCCCCCGACCTCCGCTCCAACGAAGAGGCCGTCGAGGTGATCCTGGAGGCCGCCATGCAGGCCGGCACGCAGCCGGGGCGGGAGCTCTTCCTTGCCCTGGACCCGGCGGCGAGTGAGTTTTACGAGGGGGGACGATACCATCTCCGGGGGGAGGGGCGGGCCCTGAGCCGGGAGGAGCTGGTGGACTTTTATACGCGATGGGTTGACCGCTACCCCATCGTCTCCATCGAGGACGGGATGGCCGAGGGGGATCTGGAGGGGTGGACCCAGCTCACGGCGGCCCTCGGCGACCGCATTCAACTCGTCGGCGACGACCTCTTCGTGACCAACGCGGCGCTGCTGCGCGACGGGATCGCCCGAGGGATCGCGAACGCCATCCTGATCAAGGTGAACCAGATCGGCACGCTGACCGAGACCCTCGAGACGGTGGCCGTGGCCAAGCGGGCCGGGTACGCCACCATGATCTCCCATCGCTCCGGCGAGACCGAGGATGTGGCGATTGCGGACCTCGCCGTCGCGGTCAATGCCGGCCAGATCAAAGCGGGCTCCGCTGCGCGCACCGACCGCAGCGCCAAGTACAATCAGCTGCTGCGCATCGAGGAAGAGCTGGGCGGGGCGGCTCGCTTTCCCGGGGTGGAGGCCTTGCGGGTGCCGAAGGCGCGATGATGCCCGAGCGGTTCGACAATGGCATCGACGGTGAGCCTTCGACCCGAGCTCAGGCCAAGGGTCTCAGCCGAACCGCTCACCGTCCTGAGCGTGGCGAAGGGCCGGATCCCAAAATGCGACACGCCGAACGGCCACGGATCGGCCTGATCCTCCTCTGCACCGTCCTGGGCCTCGTCCTCCTCCTGTCGCTCGTCGGGGATCGCGGACTGTTCCAGATTGACCGCATGGCGCGCGTCAGGGCGCAGCTCGAGCGGGAGGTCGAAGCCCTGGAACGGGAAAACGCGCTGCTCCGGCAGGAGGTCGAGGCGATGCGCCGCCATCCCTCCCGCATGGAGGAGATCGCGCGGCAGGACCTGGGCCTCGTCCGCCCGGGGGAGATCGTCTATCAGTTCCGGAAGCGGTGACACACCCGCTATCCCTTCCTCTCATGACGGTTCCTTGCGAGGACCCCCACCCCCCCATCATCTTGGAACCTCAACTGCCTGGGTCCGTCCCCGAACCCAGCGAGTGGCGCGTGCACCTCCACGATTCGAATCCTGCGTAGAATCCCCAAGCTCTCATGAAACGCCGATCAAGGCGCTGCCAGCCCCCATTCAGGCAAGGAAGTTTTGTCTGGAATTCCGGACAAATGTCTGGCGATTTAGACAGCGAATAGGGAGAGCACATCGGATGATCATTCATCGTCCCCTTGATCACATTCTGTCGGCACGAACTCAGATTGCCGTCCTCCGGGTGCGTCTCGACTCTGCCCACGGCTTCACTGGTCGGGAAATTGCGCGGCAGGCCGGCATGAACCACCAAGCCTGCATCGAGGCCCTCTCCCGCTTGGAGGCCCTCGGCCTTCTTCGGCGACAGCGTCACCCCGTTTTTCATGTTACCTGACACCCGCCCCGTGTCTGGAAGTCGCCAGAGATCATCCTCTCTCACGTTCTAGTTTCCCGCGCCACAAGCCTAAGAGCCCTGGAGGCTCGCGATTTCCTCTCTTGGCAGGCCCCCTCGGTTCAGCGTCTTCGATCCTGCTCAGCAGCCCTCCAGATATCGGGAGGCAGGACCTTGCATAACATAATCCAGCATCCCCACCTATGAAGGGAGCGTTGACAATTGGGGATGAATCCCGTAGATTCCGCGCCAACTGCATCAGGGGAATGAATACACGAGATGCGGCTCTATATGGACCTGAACTGTTTCAACCGGTCCTTCGACGACCAAGGGCAAGCACGGGTCCGACAAGAGACAGAGACCATCTTTGGCATCCTGGACCGGGTCGTACAGGGAGCCGACAGCCTCATTTGGTCGGCGGTGCTCACGTTTGAGAATACTCGACATCCCAAACCAGACCGACGCCAAGAAATCGGTCTCTGGCAAGACAGAGCAGTCGAAAATGTAGCAGCGTCTCCTGAGGTAGAACACCGTGCGCACACCATCAGTGCTCAGGGAGTTGGACCGCTGGATGCTGCCCATCTCGCCTGTGCCGAAGCCGGTGCAGCTGAGGTGTTTCTCACGTGCGATGACGGGCTATTGAAGCAGGCCCAGCATCTCGGGTTGGACTTCCGGGTGCTAAATCCTGTACACTATTGGAGGGAGGTGTCTCCGCATGGCTGAGTTTATGACCGAACAGGAGCTTCGCGAGCGGGCGATCCGGGCTCTCGAGGAACACCTGGGGCCCGTCGAAGCCCTGCGGTTCCTGGGCTTGGTGTCCCGCGAGCCATTCGATTACCAGGAATGGCGTAAGCGCTACTTCGCCGACAGGACAGTGGAAGAGCTCTTCCAGGACATCCGCGAGTCTCACACAGGCCAGTAAGACAACCTGGGCGACGTCCATAAATTCATTAAGATCAGGCCTCGCTTACGGCAAGTCCGTCGCCAGGTCGGACGCGCCAACCCCACCGCGTGCAAATATCAAAATATCAATGTCAGACCCCCAACGACTATTCGGGCAGACATCACGCGCCTGGGGAAGCTCGTGGAGCGGTTCCGAAGCTGGGCCCTCATCCTCCTGCGAAGCTGAGGAGGTACGAGGTCGAGGCGATGCGCCGCCATCCCTCCCGCATGGAGGAGATCGCGCGGCAGGACCTGGGCCTCGTCCGCCCGGGGGAGATCGTCTATCAGTTCCGGAAGCGGTGATCCCGCCCCTCATCGCTCCCTCCGACTGCGC
>Ga0214472_10002135_pt1 | contig 21508 bp, 19 predicted proteins | sample RVTome_6_FD_207662 | JGI IMG/M metagenome (GOLD analysis project Ga0214472, IMG submission 207662) | Soil microbial communities from uranium-contaminated site in the Upper Colorado River Basin, Wyoming, United States - RVT140D175 | ecosystem: Environmental > Terrestrial > Soil > Contaminated >...
CCAGCGCTATCGCAGCCATCCGCTGTGCATCGAGGCGCTCAAGCACACCGACCTCGTGCTGGGGTTGGGGCTGCGGGCGGGCACGGCCGAGCTGTCCGAGCTTCGAGGACGCGCCCCCGAGAAGAATTTCATCCTCATCGGCTTCGACGACTGCCCCGATTCCCGCTACCAGGGCGATGACCAGCGTGTGGCCGATCCCAAGCTGTTCCTCGCCGCCCTGCTCGATCGCCTGGGCGACTACCGGTGGCCCCGCGACGAGGCGCTCGTCCGGCGGATGAGTGAGGGCAAGGCGGCCCACCGCGGGAGCCTTGCGGCCCAGAACGAACCGCACAGGAGCGACCGGCCCGTCCACCCCGGCGTGCTCATGGACGCCATGAACGCCGTACTCGACGACAACGCGGTGGTCGCGAGCGATGTCGGCAACTGCCAGATGTGGGCGCGAACCTTCCGCCGCATCGCCACCCCCGAGTCCTTCATGCAGTCGGGCGTATGGAATGCCATGAGCTACGGCCTTCCCACGGCGATCGTGGCCAAGATGGAGTTTCCCGCTCGCGACGTGGTGGCCCTGGCCGGGGACGGCGCCTTCCTCATGACGATCGGCGATCTTCCCACCGCGGTGGGATACGGCGCCAACATCCTCATGATCGTCCTCAACGACGGCGCCTTCGGCCAGACCTTCATGCAGCAGTCGAATATCTACGGCCACACCTACGGTACGGCGTTCCGGAGTCCCGACTTCGCGGAGATCGCCAAGGCGTGCGGGGCCGAGGGCATCCGCGTCACCGATCCCAGGAATGTCGAAGATGCGTTGCGCCAGGGATTAGCCGCGACAAAATTGAAACCCGCGCTGATCGAGGTGATGGTGTCACGGCCTCCGTATCCGAAGACCTAGCACCCTGAATCCCTCCCCATTAAGGGGGAGGGTGAGGGTGGGGGTGAAAAAATCGGCCACGCGTACGGCGTGGCCGATTTCCTGTTGGCTCCCCGAGCTGGGCTCGAACCAGCGACCTGCGGATTAACAGTCCGTCGCTCTACCAACTGAGCTATCGGGGAAAAAACTGACCCCACATTCTAACGGCTGGCGCCCGACGGGTCAACGAAAAATGCCGATTTGTCCAATCTTATGAAGCAGTTAAAGGGAGGCGGCGGAGCGATCACACCAGCACGCTGGCGATCGCGCGCGCGACGTAGTCGATGTTGCGGGAGTTGAGCGCCGCCACACAGATGCGGCCGCTGTCGATGGCGTAGAGCGAGTATTGCTCGCGCAGCCGCTTCACCTGCTCGCGTGAGAGGCCCGAATAGGAAAACAGGCCGCGCTGGCGGATGACGAAGCTGAAGTCGAAGTCCGCCCGCGCGGCGCGGATCCTCTCGACCAGCTGGCGCCGCATCGTCTTGATGCGATCGCGCATCTGGCTCAGCTCAACGTCCCACAGGGCCCGCAATTCGGGCGTGGTCAGGACCATCACCGCAGCCTGCCCGCCATGGGTGGGGGGGTTGGAATAGTTGGTCCGGATCACGCGCTTCAACTGGGAGAGCGTGCGCGCAGCGATATCCGCGCTCTCGGTGACGACGGAAAGCGCGCCCACCCGCTCGCCGTAGAGCGAGAGCGATTTCGAGAACGAGCTCGAGACGAAGACGACCGGGCAAGCCTCCGCGAAGCGGCGCACCGGCGCGGCGTCGGCATCGAGCCCCTCCGCGAAGCCCTGGTACGCGATGTCGAGAAACGGCACGATTCCGCGAGCGTTGACGACCTCGATGACGCGCTCCCACTGCTCCGCCGACAGGTCGACGCCGGTCGGGTTGTGGCAGCAGGCGTGCAGCACCGCAATCGACCCCGCCGGGAGCTGCTTGAGCGTCCCCAGCATGGCATCGAACTTCACACCGTGGGTCGCGGCATCGTAATAGGGGTAGGCCTCCACCTTGAAGCCCGCGTAATCGAATAGCGCCTGGTGGTTCTCCCAGCTCGGGTCGCTTATCCACAGCTCGGCATTTGCCCCGAGCCGATGCAGGAGGTCGGCCCCGACCTTGAGCCCGCCGGTTCCGCCCAGGGTCTGTACCGTCACGACCCGCTGGTCGCGCACCGCGGCGCTGTCCTTGCCGAACAACAGTTCCTGGACCGCGCGGTCGTAGGCCTGGAGGCCGTCGATCGGCAGGTAGTTGCGCGGCAGCGCGCTTTCCGCGAGCTTCTGCTCGGCACGGCGCACGCATTCCAGGACCGGGACCTTGCCGTTGTCGTCGTAGTAGACGCCCACGCCCAGGTTCACCTTGTTGGGGTTCGCGTCAGCGTTGAAGGTCTCGGTGACGCCGAGGATCGGGTCGCGCGGCGCCATTTCGACGCCGGCGAGGAGGGATGGGCTCATAACAAATCCGCATTTTACCTTTTGCCGCGCCTCCCCGTAACTGGATCGAGTGCCGGTGCACCCGCTCCGGAGCGCGCTGGCGACCCGGCATGGTGCCGTGGGAAAATACCCGGTTTGGCTCAGCCCCGATGTCAGAGACAATTCAATCCAGCCCCAGGATCCCCGAGGAGCCCGGCACGGCTGCGGCTCTACTGAGCTTCCCTGAAAGCCCGTTCCGGCTGCGCGAGCTGTTTCCCCCGGCGGGCGACCAGCCCGAGGCCATCGAGAAACTCGTGGCCGGAGTGCGCGACGGGCTTGTCTTCCAGACGCTCCTCGGCGTCACCGGTTCCGGCAAGACCTACACCATGGCGCACGTCATTGCGCGGCTCGGCTGCCCGGCGCTGATCATGGCGCCCAACAAGACGCTCGCCGCGCAGCTCTATTCCGAGATGCGCGAGTTCTTCCCCGATCATGCGGTCGAGTATTTTGTTTCGTATTACGACTACTACCAGCCCGAAGCCTACGTGCCGTCCAAGGACCTCTACATCGAGAAGGACTCGAGCATCAACGAGCACATCGAGCAGATGCGCCTCTCGGCCACCAAGTCGCTGATGGAGCGCCGCGACACCATCATCGTCTGCACCGTCTCGGCGATCTACGGCATTGGCGACCCGGTCGACTATCACAGCATGATCCTCCACCTGCGGGAGCGCGAGCGGCTCTCCCAGCGCGACGCCATCCAGCGCCTGGTCGCCATGCAGTACGAGCGCAACGAGATCGAGTTCCGGCGGGGCGTGTTCCGGGTGCGCGGCGACGTTCTCGACATCTTCCCGGCGGAGAACTCGGAAACGGCGGTGCGCCTCACCCTGTTCGACGACGAGGTCGAGTCGATCCACCTGTTCGATCCTCTGACCGGGCACATCCTGCAGCGCGTCCCGCGCTTCACGGTCTATCCCTCGAGCCATTACGTCACGCCGCGGGCGACGACGCTGCGCGCGATCGAGGCGATCAAGGCCGAGCTGCGCGATCGGATCGACGGGTTCCACAAGATGGGTAAATTGGTCGAAGCCCAGCGCATCGAGCAGCGCACTCGCTTCGACCTGGAAATGCTGGCCGAGATGGGATTCTGCAAGGGCATCGAGAATTATTCGCGTCATCTCTCGGGCCGCGCGCCGGGGGAGCCACCGCCGACGCTGATCGACTATCTGCCGCACGACGCGCTGATGATCATCGACGAGAGCCACGTCACCGTCCCGCAGCTCGGGGGCATGTACCGCGGCGACCGCTCGCGCAAGGAAAACCTCGTGAACTACGGCTTTCGCCTGCCGTCGGCCCTCGACAACCGCCCGCTGCGCTTCGATGAGTTCGAAAAGCTGATGCGGCGCACAGTCTTCGTCTCCGCCACCCCCGCCGGGTACGAGCGCGAGCATCAGGCGCAGGTGGTGGAGCAGGTCGTTCGTCCCACCGGACTGGTCGACCCGGCGCTGGTGGTGAAGCCCGCCGCGACGCAGGTGGACGACCTGATGTCGGAGATCAATGAGCGGGTCGGGCGCAATGAGCGTGTGCTGGTGACGACGCTCACCAAGCGGATGGCCGAGGACCTCACCGACTACCTGGGCGAGCACGGCGTCAAGGTGCGCTATCTCCATTCCGACATCGATACCGTGGAGCGGGTCGAGATCATCCGCGATCTGCGGCTGGGGCAATTCGACGTGCTGGTCGGGATCAACCTGTTGCGCGAGGGGCTCGACCTGCCGGAGGTGTCGCTGGTGGCAATCCTCGATGCCGACAAGGAAGGGTTCCTGCGTTCGGAACGCTCGCTGATCCAGACCATCGGGCGCGCGGCGCGGCACGTCAACGGTACCGCGATTCTTTACGGCGACAGCGTGACCGATTCGATGCGGCGCGCGATCGATGAAACCGACCGCCGCCGCCGCAAGCAAACGGCTTACAACGCCGCCCATGGCATCACGCCCAGGGGCGTCTCCAAGCGCATCAAGGACATCATCGAGGGGGTGTACGATCACGAGGAGGCGCGCAGCGAATTGAAGGCGGCGCAGGCGCGGGCTCGTTACGAGGTCATGGACGAGAAGGAGCTGACGCGCGAGGTGAAGCAGCTCGAGAAAGCCATGCTGGACGCCGCGCGCAACCTCGAGTTCGAGCGCGCGGCGCAATTACGGGATCAGCTCAGGGCGCTGAAGCAGCGCCTCTTCTTGGAGGCTACGTAATCCAGCGCGACTGCGTCGCGCATTGCCGGGGTGCGGCCCCGGGGGCCGGTGACTTTCTTTGCTCCCCCAAAGAAAGTCACCAAAGAAAGGGGAATCCCCGGTTCGCCGCCGCTACCTCGTGAACTCGTCGCGGTACCCTGCGCTGCTCGCCAAAGCGGGGCGCCTGCGCAACTCGCGCAACGTCTTCACTTGTGCCAACGCATCAGGCGTGAAGTCTCAACGGTCAGTCGCACGTATACGAGGCTCGCCCAGTGCTCGGCGACATCCCCCCGCCTTGGCTGCGACTGCTCGGCGGCGAACAGGGGCCCCGAAAGCCATGCCCACTCTACCGAGAGCGGCAACGGATGCTTGGTTAGATAGTGCCAGGAGGCTTAATGAGCGGCCTAGCGATCGAGCTGGTGGTTAGAGTCGCGAATCCGTGTGGGACATCTGGCCCAATGCTCCGCAGTGTTTCGAGAGGTGAGACCGATTTGGACCTCGACGGTTTTGGGGCCCCTGTTCGCCGCCGAGCAACGCAGATCGGCCCGGGAATTCGGTCGAGCACTGGGCGAGTTTCGCTTATCTATACCGTATCGGTGAGATCTCCCACCTGATGAACGTGCAGCCGCGCGTACGGTGCGCGAGTTGCGCAGACCGCCGGGCCGGTCGAGTAGCACAGGGGACCGCGCGAGGAAACGAGCAAGCGGCGGCGAACCGGGGACGCCCTTTTCTTTGGTGACTTTCTTTTTGGGCGAGCAAAAGAAAGTCACCCGCCCTTCAGGGCGGAACCTGTATTAGGATAATTTTGGTGGCGCAGCCAATCAAAATCCTGTTCGTGTGCATGGGCAATATTTGCCGATCGCCGATGGCGGAAGGGGTGTTCCGGCATCACGTGCGGCAGGTGGGGTTGGATGGCCTGATCGCAATCGACTCGGCCGGAACGCACGATTACCACGTTGGCGAGCTGCCCGATCCACGCGCGCAGCGGGCAGCGGGCCGGCGTGGCTACGATCTCGCGACGTTGCGCGGGCGCCAGGTAAGCCGCGCCGACTTCCTGGAATTCGATTATCTGCTGGCGATGGACGAGGTGAACCTGCGCGCGCTCGAGCGCCTGTGCCCGTCCCGACACGCGCACAAGCTCAAGCTCTTCATGGAGTTCGGCACGAACGCCGCGCCGCGCGAGGTTCCCGATCCCTATTACGGAGGCGAGCAGGGCTTCGAGCGCGTGCTCGACATGGTCGAGGAGGCGTCGCAGGGCCTCCTCGCGCACCTGCGCCAGCTGATCCGTTAGCCGGGCAGGGCGGCTTCCTTCCCTTTATCCTCTGCGGCGGGTGCCGCGGCAGCCTGGCCGGTTTCGATCTGAACCAGGGGCTCCTCGGTCAGCGGCTGCACGGGGTGGCGCACGCGCTTCGGGCGCTCCACCGGCTGCTGCACGATCTCCGCCTGCTCGGCGGTCTGGACCTTCGCCGGATCCGATTCGACCTGCACCAGGTCCGCCGGCCATTCGATCCTGACCGGCTCGGCCGGCGCGTAGCCGGGCCCGGAAGGTGCCGGCGCTACGGGCTCGGACGCGCGCGGCTCGAATTCGCGCACCTGCTCCGTTTCGAAGGAACCTGCCGCCACTGCGCCCAGGTCTGCAATGGGTGCGGCGGGTGCCGCCGGACGCTCGGTCTGGGGCCCCTCGGGTTGACGTTCTATCTCCTGCGGGCGGCCGGGAGCGGGACCACCGGTCTCCTGCGGGTGCCGCTCAAAGCGGTCACGACCCCTGCGCCGTCTCCGGCCGCGTCCCTCGCGTTGTTGCTCACCCTGCTCGCGTCCTGGCTGCTGGGGTTGGAACGGTGGGCGGCCCTCGCCCTGGGCCTGTTGGCGCTGCGGATGAGGGCGCTGCTGCTGCGGCTGTTCGTGGCGGGGCGGTTCCTGACGCCGTTGCTCGTGGTGCTGCTGCTCACCGCGCTGGCGGCCGCCGTCCCGTTGGCCATGCGCCTGCTGCGGCTGGGGCTGGCGCTGGCGTTGCCCCCCCTGCTGCATCGGCCGGTCCTCGCGTTCGCGGCGCGGGCGTTCGCGCTCACCGCGCTCGTGGCGACCGTGGCGCGGGCCGTGGGTGGGCGAGGGCCGCGCGACTTCCGGCAGGGGCGCTGCCTCAACCGGCTTGCGTTTGAGCCAGCCGAACAGTTTGCCGATGACGGAAACTTGCTCTGTGGGCGCGGCGGACCGGGAATGTGGCTGCGGCTCCGGCTTTGCCTCCCTTGCCACTGGGACCGGAGCCGGCTGCTGCGGAGTGATGCCCTTGACGGCGGCTTCCGGCCGCGGCGGCGCCGGCTCCGCCGTTCCCGCGGGCGCCTTCTCTTCCTGCGTCGGCGCTTCCACCAGGTCGTAGCTGGGGGGCAGGGGCTCGGTCTTGTTGAGGTCGTCGTGGCGCATCCGCGTCACCGTGTAGTTCGGCGTCTCGAGATGCACGTTGGGAATCAGCATGACCGAGACCCGGTGGCGCGCCTCGATCAGCTGCAGGTCGACGCGTTTCTCGTTCAACAGGAAAGTCGCGACGTCGACCGGCACCTGGGCATTGATCGCGCCGGTGTTCTCCTTCATCGCCTCTTCCTGGATGATGCGCAGGATGTGCAGCGCCGTCGACTCGGTGCCGCGGATATGCCCGGTGCCGTGGCAGCGCGGGCAGGGATTGTGGGCGGTCTCGCCCAGCGAGGGGCGCAAACGCTGGCGCGAGAGTTCCATCAGGCCGAAGCGCGAGATCCTGCCCATCTGCACCCGGGCGCGGTCGTATTTCAGCGAGTCGCGCAGGCAATTCTCGACCTCGCGCTGGTTGCGGCCGCTTTCCATGTCGATGAAATCGATTACGATGAGCCCGCCCAGGTCGCGCAGCCTCAGCTGCCGGGCGATTTCCTCGGCGGCCTCGAGATTGGTGCGGAACGCCGTTTCCTCGATGTCGGACCCGCGCGTTGCGCGCGCCGAATTGACGTCGATGGACACCAGCGCCTCGGTATGGTCGAACACGACCGAGCCGCCGGCAGGGAGAGTGACCGAGCGTGAATACGCGGACTCGATCTGATGCTCGATCTGGAAGCGCGAGAACAGCGGCACGTCGTCGCGGTAGAGCTTGATCCGGTTGACGTTCTGCGGCATCACGTGGCTCATGAACTGCTGCGCCTGCTCGTACACGCTCTCGGTGTCGATCAGGACCTCGCCGATGTCCTGGTGGTAGTAGTCGCGGATGGCGCGAATGACGAGGCTCGACTCCTGATAGATCAGGAACGCCCCGCTCTGCTGCGTGGCCGCGCCCTCGACGGCGTGCCACAGCTGCAGGAGATAGTTGAGGTCCCACGTGAGCTCCTCGGACGCGCGGCCGATCGCTGCGGTGCGGCCGATGACGCTCATGCCCTGCGGCAGCGGCAACTGATCGATCACGTCGCGCAGCTCGTTGCGCTCCTCTCCTTCCACCCGGCGCGACACGCCGCCGCCGCGCGGGTTGTTCGGCATCAGCACCAGGTAGCGCCCGGCGAGGCTGATGAAAGTGGTGAGCGCCGCGCCTTTGGTGCCGCGCTCGTCCTTGTCGACCTGGACGATCAGCTCCTGGCTCTCCTCGAGGGCGTCCTGGATGCGGGCACGGCCGACGTCGACTCCGGGCTTGAAGTAGGCGCGGGCGACCTCCTTGAACGGCAGGAAGCCGTGACGCTCGGCCCCATAGTCGACAAAGGCGGCTTCGAGGCTCGGCTCGATGCGGGTGATGACCCCCTTGTAAATATTGCTCTTGCGTTGCTCCTTGCCGGGAGTCTCGATGTCGAGGTCGATCAGCTTCTGGCCGTCGACGATCGCGACGCGCAGCTCTTCGGCCTGCGTCGCGTTGAACAGCATTCGCTTCATTGTTATCTTCTCCCGCGCTCAAACACGGGATGGGGCAAACCACGGCGCCTGCCTCGGGGCAGGCGGCGCTGACTTGTTCAGTCGCGTGGCGTGAACATGCTGGACGTGATGATCCTGATGTCTCGTACGGTTTGCCGGTGGATCCCGCGCCAGGCGCGGAACCCCGAAATTCTCAGCGTGTCGTGAGCGCGTAGTTCGTCTAGTATCGCTACTTCCGTGTGGTGAGCGAGTTTAACCATTCCTTGCAGCGCATCCGCGGGCGGCGCAGCGGCGTCCATGAGCCAAGCAGCCGGACATCGCGAATCGCGTTTCGCACGCCGGTTCGGACTTGCGCGCTGGCGCGGTTCACACTTAGAGGAACGCAGCACCCGCCGGCCCGGTATTCCCGCGCGAGAGCTCTTTGCTGCCCTCCGCGCGTCATTCGCAACGTGCGGAAAATATTATAGTCAAATGAAAGGGTTAAGTAAAGATTCCGCATCTTGGCATGAGGTGGAGGCCGAAGCGGCGGGCCAGCGCGTAGACAACTATCTGACCCGGCTGCTGAAAGGCGTCCCGAAAAGCCACCTCTATCGCATCCTGCGCAGCGGCGAGGTACGCATCAACAGCCGCCGGGTCGGGCCCGATTACCGTGTGCAGGGCGGCGACCGCGTGCGCCTGCCACCTTTGCGCACGGCGCGGCCAGCCGCCGGGCCGCGCCCTGCATCACCGCCCCCCTTCAGGATCGAAATCCTCTATGAGGACGACGTCCTTCTGGCCATCAACAAGCCGGCCGGCGTGGCGGTGCACGGCGGCAGCGGGATCAGCCGCGGCGTGATCGAATGGCTGCGGCTGGACCGCCCGCAGGAGCGCTTCCTCGAGCTGGTGCACCGTCTCGACCGCGAAACCTCGGGGGTGCTGTTGCTCGCCAAGCGGCGCTCCGCGCTGCTCGCGTTGCACCGCCAGTTGCGGGAGGGGGCGGTGCAGAAGCTCTACGACGTACTGGTGAAGGGGAGGTGGCGTGAGCCGAGCCGCAGCGTGAAGCTGCCATTGCACAAGCATGTGCTGGCATCGGGCGAACGCCGCGTTTCCGTGGGGCACGGCGGCGCGCCGGCGCATACCGTGTTCCGGCTGCAGCGCGGCTGGAAGGACTATTGCCTCCTCGAAGCGGAACTCAAGACCGGGCGCACCCACCAGATCCGGGTGCATCTCGCGCATCTGGGGTACCCCATTGCCGGCGACGACAAGTACGGCGACTTTGCGCTCAACAAAGAGCTCGCGCGGCAGGGGTTGAAGCACATGTTCCTGCACGCCCGCAGGCTCGTAATCGCGCATCCGCGGACCGGAGCCAAGCTGGCCCTGGAAGCGCCCCTGCCGCCCGCGTTGCGGTCGTTTCTTTCCATGCTCGATGCCGGGGCCGGACGCGTTGGCGAGAGTCAGTCCGAAACGGGCGGGATACAATAACGATCGCCGGAAGGCGCGGCCGCCGGCACTGAAGGAAGGTGGTCATCATGACAGAACTGGAACCGGGCGCACCCGAGGCGAGTTGGGAGCGCCAGACGATCGAGAAGGTTGCCCTGGCGGCAATCACGGAGCAACGCCGGGCACGGAAGTGGGGCATATTCTTCAAGTCCCTGCTGTTCATATACCTCTTCGCACTGCTCTTCATCGGCCTGGGGTGGTTCGCCAGGAAGGACATCAGTCCGGGCAAGCACACGGCGCTGGTCGATCTGAACGGGATCATCTCGGCCAATACGCCGGCCAGCGCGGAAAACGTGATGGCGGGGCTGCAGGACGCGTTCAAGGACAAGCGCACGCAGGGCGTGATCCTGCGCATCAACAGCCCGGGGGGCAGTCCGGTGCAGGCTGGATACATCTCCGATGAAATGAAGCGGCTGCGCACCCAGTACCCCGATATTCCGCTCTACGCCGTCGTCGAGGACATCTGCGCCTCGGGCGGCTACTACGTCGCCGCCGCGGCCGACCGCATCTATATCGACAAGGCGAGCATCGTCGGGTCGATCGGCGTCCTGATGGACGGCTTCGGCTTCACCGGGACGATGGAGAAGCTTGGCATCGAGCGCCGCCTGCTGGCCGCGGGGGACAACAAGGGCTTCCTCGATCCGTTCTCGCCGCTGGTCGAATCGCAGAAGCAGCACGCCGAGCAGATGCTCGGGCAGATCCACCAGCAGTTCATCGGGGTCGTGCGGGCAGGTCGCGGCGACCGGCTGAAGGAGACTCCCGAGATGTTTTCCGGACTTCTGTGGGTGGGCGAGAAGACCATTGAGATGGGTCTGGCGGACGAGCTCGGAAGCCTCGATTACGTCGCGCGCGAGGTGATCAAAGCCGAGGACATCGTCGATTTCACGCTGCGCGAGAACGTCGCCGAGCGCCTGGCGAAGAAGTTTGGCGCCGGCATGGCCGAGGGCCTGGCGCGACTGGGTCTCGCCCAGGGGATTTCGATCAGGTAGGCGCGCGCGAGAGCAGGAACACGGCCGGCCGCCGATCGATGATCGGCGGCTTTTTTTTCCACTCGGAAATAGTACGCGTGGCCACGAATCCGCCCGGCAGCGTGAGATTGGCGGCGATGCACAGGAGCGTGTCGCCGCGGCAGTGCTGGATGAGCGCGGACAGCAGCGCTTCGTTGCGGTAGGGCGTCTCGATGAAGATCTGGGTCTCGTCCCTTGCCCGTGCCTCGAGCTCCTTGAGCTTGCTCGCGCGCTCGGACTGCTCGACCGGCAGGTAGCCGTGGAACGCAAAGCGCTGGCCGTCCATCCCGGACGCCATGAGCGCGAGCAGTATCGAGGACGGGCCGATCAGGGGCGCGACGCGGACGCCGGCGTCGTGTGCGCGACGCACCAGCGCGGAACCGGGATCGGCCACCGCCGGGCAGCCGGCCTCGGACATCAGGCCGCAATCTTCGCCCGACAGGAGCAGCTTGAGCAACGGAGCGACATCGCGCGTGTGCTCGTCGAGCGTGTGGATTTTCAGCTCGTGGAGCGGCCCTGGATGCGCGATGGCCTTGAGGAACGCGCGCGCGGACTTTGCATTTTCGGCGATGAAGGTGCGGAGCTTGCGTGCCGTGTCGATCGTGTCGGGCGGGACCAACGAGAGTGCATTGTCCCCGCCCAGGGCGACCGGGATCAGATAGAGCGTGCCCCGGGCCCGGTCAGACAATGACCACCCCTTCGTTTCGGAGCATCGCGGCGAGCTCGATCAGCGGCAACCCGATCAGCGCGCTGGGGTCGGCGCTTTCCACGGCGGCGACGAGCGTGATGCCGATACCCTCGATCTTGGCGCTGCCGGCACAGTCATAAGGCCGTTCCGCGGCGAGGTAACGCTCGATCTCGGAATCGTCGTAACGCCGGAACCGGACGGTGGTCGGCACTTCCGCCGATTGCAGCGCGCCGGTCGCCGCGTTGAACAGTGCGACCGCCGTATGGAAGAGCACGGTCTTGCCGCGCATGGCCGTGAGTTGCGCAACCGCGTTGGCGTGAGTTCCCGGCTTGCCGAGCGCCGTGCCGTCGAGCACCGCCACCTGGTCGGACCCGATGATGAGCGCCCCCGGGCAATCCACCGCCACTGCACGCGCCTTCGCCTGTGCCAGGCGCAGCGCCGTATCGCGCGCCGGCTCGCCCGGCAGCGCGGCCTCGTTTAACGCGGGTGCCCGGACCTCGAACGGAAGCCTCAGCCGGGCCAGCAGACCGCGGCGGTACGGAGACGACGAAGCGAGCACGATAAGGGGTGTGTGCAAGGCGGGGTGGCGATCCTAAGTCCCTGCCAGATCAGATTTTTTCTTTCAATTTTTTTGACAGGACAACGCGAAAATAATATCATGCGCGCCTATGCCCGGCCAGGGGTCCGCACAGACTGTCATCGATAGTCTGGAGTTTGCCCGGACCGGACAGACGCTAGGCGGCAACTTGCCGCTTGCGGGTCTGGTCCGGCTGAAGGACAGCCTCGCGGACGCGCTGGGTACAGTCGAGTTCGAGGTGAAGGGCGGCGAGGACGCGCGCCGCCGCCCCGTCCTGACGGTGGCGATCCACGGAACGTTGCGCCTGCAGTGCCAGCGGTGCCTGGAAGCCCTCGATCACCCCCTGCGGGTCCTGAACACGCTAGTGCTGGTCACGGGAAACGGAGCGCCGGCGGGCGAGCTGGATGACGAAGACGGCGAATGGATCGAAGCGAGCCGCGAGCTCGACCTCGCGACGCTCATCGAGGACGAGATTCTGCTGAGCCTGCCCTATGCCCCCAGGCATGAGGAAGGGACATGCAGGCCTCGGGGAACCGCGGCGGCGGACAGCACCACCCCCGCGGCGTTCGCGGGGCTCGCCGCTCTGAAGCGGAACACTCACTGATATTCAAGGAGTCACAGCAATGGCAGTTCAGCAGAACAGGAAGTCCCCCTCGAAGCGCGGCATGCACCGCTCGCACGACTCGCTTTCCAATCCACCGCTGGCGCTCGAGCCGACGACTGGCGAAGTGCATCTTCGCCACCACATCAGCCCGAACGGCTACTACCGCGGCAAGAAGGTCATCAAGACCAAAGGCGAGTAGGTTCTGGCACCAGTACCGCCGGCGCGCCGCGCGGCCGCCAAGCCGCGCCCCAAAGGGGAGGGAAGCGGATGGACGTGAAAGTCGCCATCGATTGCATGGGTGGCGATCACGGCGCGCACGTCACGGTGCCCGCCGCCCTGAGCGTGCTGCGTAGTGATCCCCGCGTGTCCGTCATCCTGGTGGGAAAGCAGGACGCGATCGAGCGCGAGCTCAAGCGCCACGGCGCCGCGCCCGACGCGCGAATCAGCATCCGGCATGCGACCCAGATTGTCGAGATGAACGAGGCGCCCGCCGCCGCGATGCGCGCCAAGAAGGATTCCTCGATGCGGATCGCCGTGAACCTTGTGGAGAAGGGCGAAGCGGCGGCCTGCGTCAGCGCCGGCAACACGGGGGCGCTGATGGCGATCTCGCGCTTCGTGCTGGGGACACTGCCCGGCATCGATCGCCCCGCAATCGCCACGATCCTGCCCTCCTTGAAGGGCCATACTTACGTTCTCGACCTCGGCGCCAACGTGGACTGCACTCCCGAGCATCTGCTGCAGTTCGGGATCATGTGCTCGGAGCTGGTGCGCTCGGTCGAGGGCAAGCGCCGGCCGACGGTGGGACTGCTCAACATCGGGGCCGAGGACATCAAGGGCAACGACCAGGTCAAAGGCGCGGCGGAGCTGATGCGCGCGAGCGACCTCAACTTTCACGGTTATGTCGAGGGCGACGACATCTACAAAGGAACCACCGACATCGTGGTGTGCGACGGTTTTGTCGGTAACGTGGCGCTGAAGACCTCCGAGGGCCTCGCCCAGATGCTGGCAGCCTACCTGCGCGAGGAATTCGGCCGCAACCTCTTTTCCCGGCTCGCCGGGCTGCTGGCGCTGCCCGTGATCAACGCATTCAAGAGCCGCGTGGACCACCGCCGCTACAATGGCGCGAGCCTCCTCGGCCTGCGCGGCGTCGTGGTGAAGAGCCATGGTTCGGCTGACACGTTCGCCTTCGGATTCGCCATCCGCAGGGCGATCGAGGAAGCGCGCACCGGCGTGCTGTCGCACATTACCGAACGCATGGCCGACATCCACAAGAGCGCCGCGTGAACGACAATTATTCGAGGATCGTCGGGACTGGCAGCTATTTGCCGCAAAAGGTGCTCACCAACCGCGATCTCGAGCTCGCCGTGGACACGACGGACGAGTGGATCTACACCCGCACCGGGATCCGGCAGCGCCACATCGCCGCCGACGGCGAGAAGACCAGCGACCTCGCCCTGGAGGCGAGCCGCAGCGCCCTGCGGGCGGCCGGCATCGCCGCCGGTGATCTCGACCTCATCGTGATGGCGACGACCACGCCCGACATGGTGTTTCCGAGCACAGCGTGCCTGCTGCAGGCCAAGCTCGGGATGCGCAACTGTCCTGCCTTCGATGTCCAGGCGGTATGCAGCGGATTCGTCTACGGGCTCTCCACGGCGGACAGCTTCATGCGCACCGGACAGTACCGCAACGCGTTGGTCGTGGGTGCCGAAATCTATTCGCGCATTCTCGACTGGAGCGACCGCTCGACGTGCGTGCTGTTTGGTGACGGAGCCGGTGCCGTCGTTCTGCGGCGTGACAGTACCCCGGGGATCCTGTCGAGCCACCTGCATGCGGACGGCTCCTATGCGAACCTGCTGACGGTGCCGGGAACGGTGTCGGGCGGAAAGGTGAGCGGCCGGCCACTCCTGCAAATGGACGGAGGAGGGGTATTCAAGTTCGCGGTCAAGGCGATGGATGACCTGGTCGAGGAGACCCTGGCGGCAAACGGCATGCAGATATCCGATATCGACTGGCTGGTCCCGCACCAGGCCAATATCCGCATCATCCAGGCATCGGCGAAGAAGCTCGGGCTGAGCATGGAGAAGGTGGTGGTGACGGTGGACCGTCACGCGAACACCTCCGCCGCCTCCATTCCCCTCGCGCTCGACGAGGCGGTGCGCGACGGGCGCATCCGCGCCGGCCAGCACGTGCTGCTGGAAGCCGTGGGCGGCGGATTCACCTGGGGCGCCGCGCTGGTGAAGTGGTAACCGGCGGCACCCCCGGGCGTCCACGAGCAATGACCTTCGCATTCGTATTTCCGGGCCAGGGCTCGCAGTCGGTCGGCATGATGCAGCCCTTTGCCGAATCGGGCGCCGTACGCGCAGTGTTCACGGAGGCCTCCGCCGCACTCGGGCAGGACCTCTGGAAGCTCGTGGCGGAAGGTCCGCCCGAGGCGTTGAGCTCCACCGTGAATACGCAGCCGCTGATGCTGACCGCGGGCTATGCAGTCTACCGCGCGTGGCGCGACGCGGGCGGAGCCGAGCCATCGGTGGTCGCGGGCCACAGCCTGGGCGAGTACACCGCGCTGGTGGTCGCGGGCGCGCTTGCGTTTCGCGATGCGCTGCCGCTGGTGCGGTTCCGCGCGAAGGCGATGCAGGAAGCCGTGCCGATGGGGGAGGGTGCCATGGCCGCGATACTCGGGCTGGAGGACAGCGCGGTGCGCGCCGCGTGCGAGGAGGCGGCGCAGGGGCAAGTGATCGAGCCGGTCAATTTCAACGCACCAAGCCAGGTCGTCATCGCCGGCCACAAGGCCGCAGTCGAGCGCGGAGTCGCACTGGCCAAAACGAAAGGCGCCAAACGGGCGATGATGCTTCCGGTGAGCGCGCCGTTCCATTGTTCGTTGCTCAAGCCGGCGGCCGAAAAGCTCGCCGCCTATCTCAGCAGCGTGACGGTGCGCGCACCGCGCATCCCGGTGGTCAACAACGTGGATGTCGCGATTGAGCAAGAGCCGCAGCGTATCAAGGAGGCGCTGGCGCGCCAGGCATCCAGCCCCGTGCGCTGGGTCGAGATCGTGCGGCGCTTCACGGCCGACGGCATCTCGCACGTTGCGGAATGCGGGCCGGGAAAAGTGCTGGCGGGGCTGACGCGGCGCATCGAGGACGGCCTCCAGAGCCACGCGCTTACCGATCCGCAGTCGCTCCAACAGGCATTACAGGCGCTTAAATCGTGATTCTCGACGGGAAGATTGCGCTCGTCACCGGCGCATCGCGCGGCATCGGCCAGGCGATCGCGCTCGAGCTCGGCCGGTGCGGCGCCGTGGTCAGCGGCACCTCGACCAGCGCGTCCGGAGCGGACGGCATCGGCCGGCAACTGGCGGGTGCGGGCGCGCGAGGCGGCGGTATCGTTCTCAACGTCAATGATCCGCAGCAGGCCGAAGCGGCGGTGCTGGACGTTCAGAAGCGATTCGGTGACATCGCCATCCTCGTCAACAACGCCGGCATCACGCGCGACAACCTACTGGTACGCATGAAGGACGAGGAATGGGATGAGATCATGGCGACCGACCTCAAGTCGGTCTACCGCCTGTCGAAGCTCGTGCTGCGCTCGATGATGAAGGCGCGCTACGGCCGCATCATCAATATCACCTCCGTCGTCGGCGTAACCGGCAATGCCGGGCAGACCAATTACGCCGCCGCCAAGGCGGGCATCATCGGCTTCTCCAAGTCGCTCGCGCGCGAGGTCGGCAGCCGCAACATCACCGTCAACTGCATAGCGCCGGGGTTCATCGATACCGACATGACGCGGGCGCTATCCGAGGAGCAGCGGGGTGCCCTCATCCGGCAGATTCCCCTGGGACGGCTGGGGCGGCCGGAGGACGTGGCCGCGGCCGTGGCATTCCTGGCTTCCCCCGCGGCGGATTACGTGACCGGTTGCACGTTGCATGTGAACGGCGGCATGTATATGGACTAGACATGCCGCCGTCCCATTCCGTCCCGTCGCGCTGCATCGCGTCGGGCGTTCGCCGGCTCGGACGTGCGCAGGCACGTCCTTCGAATTCCCGGCTCACCCCCCGACCCCTCTCCCAGGTTGCGGGCGAGGGGAGATTCGAGTCGCTCGGATCACACGGCGAGCGAGGAATAGAATGGGCGGCATGCACATGGATTAGTGGCGTAGTTCACTGAAAATCTGGACCTTTTTTGCCGGATGAATCTGGTAAAATAGCGCCCTGCTCAAATCCGACCACCCTGGGCAGCGCAGCGCGCCGGGGTCACGTGTAAGCTTTTCATTCCTGTCGAGGAAAGGGGAACTGAATGGAGAACATCGAGCAACGCGTCAAGAAAATTGTTGCCGAGCAGCTGGGTGTCAACGAGGCGGACGTCAAGAACGAGTCTTCGTTCGTCAACGATCTCGGCGCGGACTCGCTCGACACCGTGGAGCTGGTGATGGCGCTCGAGGAGGAATTCGAGACCGAGATACCGGACGAGGAAGCCGAGAAGATCGCCACCGTCCAGCAGGCCATCGACTACATCAAGGGCCACGGCAAGTCCTGAGTTCTATCCCGGTCCGGAGCGAATTTGGCCAGGCGCAGAGTCGTCGTCACCGGGCTCGGCATCATCTCCCCGGTCGGTAACGGGGTCCCTGAAGCCTGGAAGAACATCCTCGCCGGCGCATCGGGCATCACCCGCATCACCCGCTTCGACGCTTCCGCTTTCACCTCCCAGATTGCCGGCGAAGTGAAGGGCTTCGATCCGGCGCAGCACCTGTCGGCCAAGGAAGCGCGCCGTTTCGACACCTTCATCCATTACGGCCTCGCGGCGGCGATCGAAGCGATCAAGGACGCCGGGCTCGATTTCGACCGCGAGCAGCGCGAGCAGGTCGGCGTGTGCATCGGTTCCGGCATCGGCGGGCTGCCGCTGATCGAGGAGACGCACAAGGCGGTGCTGGCAGGCGGCCCGCGCAAGATCTCGCCCTTCTTCATTCCCGGCTCGATCATCAACCTGATCGCGGGACAGCTTTCCATCATGTACGGTCTCAAGGGCCCGAACCTGGCGCTGGTGACGGCGTGCACCACCGCCAATCACTGCATCGGCGACGCCGGCCGCCTGATCGAGTACGGGGACGCCGATGTCATGATCGCGGGCGGCTCGGAAGCGTGCGTGTCCCCGCTCGGGCTCGGCGGATTCTGTGCCGCGCGCGCGCTGTCCTCGCGCAACGACGACCCGGCGGCGGCGAGCCGCCCGTGGGACACGGATCGTGACGGCTTCGTACTCGGAGAGGGCGCCGGCATCCTGGTGCTCGAGGAATACGAGCACGCGCGCAAGCGCGGGGCCAAGATCTACTGCGAGCTCGCCGGCTACGGGATGAGCGCCGACGCGCACCACATCACAGCCCCGTGCGAGGACGGAGAGGGCGCGGTGCGCTGCATGAGCAACGCACTGAGGAACGCCGGGCTGAACCGCGACCAGGTGGACTACATCAACGCACACGGCACCTCGACCCCGCTCGGCGACGTCGCCGAAACCGTTGCGGTCAAGAACTGCTTCGGCGATCACGCGCGCAAGCTCGCCATCAGCTCGACCAAGTCCATGACGGGCCACTTGCTGGGCGCAGCGGGCGGGGTCGAGGCGGTGTTCTCGGCGCTGGCGGTGCGCGAGCAGGTCGCGCCGCCGACGATCAACCTCGCCAAACCTGATCCGCAATGCGACCTCGACTACGTGCCGAACGCCGCGCGCAAGATGACCATCGACGTGGCCATCTCGAACTCGTTCGGTTTCGGCGGCACCAACGGCAGCCTGGTCTTCCGGAGGCTGTGAGCGCCGCCCACCGCCCGGGCACAAGCGCATGAAGCCGAGCCGGCGGACCCAGCGTTTCCTGCGCGTGCTGCTTGGCACCGCCGTGGCGGCGGTCGCGCTCTCTGCGTCCGCGCTCGCCTGGTACGCAACGACCGAGCTCACGACCGCTCCGTTGCCGCTGCAGTTCAGCATCAAGCCGGGCAGCACCCTGCGCGGCGCGGCGCTGGAAATGGAGCGGGCAGGGGCGCTGCGCCAGCCCGCGCTCTTCGTCCTGCTGGCGCGCCTGCTCGGCGAAGCGCGGACCATCAAGGCCGGGAACTACGAGCTGGGCGAGCCGGTCACGCCCTATCGCCTGCTGCAGAAGATCGTGCACGGCGACGTGACGCAGGCCTCCGTCCGCTTCGTCGAGGGCTGGACCTTCAGGCAGCTGCGCGGAATGCTCGACGCGCACCCGGAAGTGGCCCATGCCAGCCTCGGCCTCAGCGACGAGGAGGTCCTGCGGCGCCTCGGCGCGGAGGAAAGCTCGCCCGAGGGGCTGTTCTTCCCGGACACCTATCATTTCGCCGGCGGCAGCAGCGATTTCCGCATTCTCGCCCGTGCATACCGGCTCATGCAGTCCCATCTCGATGCGCGCTGGAACGCGCGCGCCCCCGATTCTCCGCTCGCGACCCCCTATGAGGCGCTCATCCTCGCCTCGATCGTGGAGAAAGAAACCGGCCTGGAGGAAGAGCGCCCCCTCGTCGCTGCGGTGCTCGTCAACCGGCTGCGGAAGGGCATGCCGCTGCAAGCCGATCCCACCGTCATCTACGGGCTGGGCGAGAGCTTTGACGGTAACCTGCGCAAGGACGATCTGCTGGCGGACACGCCTTACAACACTTACACCCGCACCGGGCTGCCGCCGACACCGATCGCGATGCCCGGGCTCGCCTCGCTCACGGCCGCGGTCAATCCTCCCGCAAGCGACGCGCTGTACTTCGTTTCTCGCGGCGACGGCACCTCGCAGTTTTCGAACACGCTGGGAGAACACGAGCGCGCCGTGACAAAATATCAGCGCCTGGGAAAATGATCATGCGCGGCCGGTTCATTACGCTCGAAGGCATAGACGGCGCGGGCAAGAGCAGCCACCTGCGCTGGGTTGCCCGTTACCTCCGGGGCCGCGGCATCCGGGTCAAGGTGACGCGCGAGCCGGGGGGCACGCCGGCGGGCGAGCGGCTGCGCCGGCTAGTGCTGGGGAGCCGACACCGGCTGCACGCCGAGACCGAAACGCTCCTGATGTTCGCGGCGCGCCGCGAGCACCTCGCCAACGTCATTGCGCCCGCGCTGAAACGCGGTGTCTGGGTCGTGTGCGACCGCTTTACCGACGCCACCTACGCCTATCAGTCGGGCGGCAGCGGCGTCGCCTGGGAGAAGGTCGAAGCTCTGGAGCGTTGGGTGCATCCGGGCTTGCAGCCCGATCTCACCATCCTGTTCGACGTCAGCCCGGCGATCGGCCGGAAGCGAACCGCGCGCAAGGGCAAACGGGACCGGTTCGAGCGCGAGCAGGAGGCGTACTTCAAGCGCGTGCGCAGTGCCTACCTGCGGCGGGCGCGGGCCAAAGCCAGGCGCATCCGGGTCCTCGATGCCCGGGAAAGCCCTAATCAAGTTAAGAAAGAACTTGAGAAGATCCTTTCATCATATTGTTAGATATGGTTTATCCATGGCATTCTGCGGCTTTCGACGCCCTGCTTGCGCGCGCGGGACGATTGCCCCATGCATTGCTGCTGCGGGGGCGTGAAGGCATAGGCAAGCTCGCTTTCGCCGAAGCGCTCGCGCGCGCCCTGCTGTGCGAGAACCGGCAGCCCATGGACCCTGCGTGCGGGAAATGTGCGGCCTGCGCCTGGATGGAGCAGGGCAGCCACCCGGATTTCCGGCGGCTCGAGCCCGAGAGCCTCGCGGAGCCGGCCGACGCGGAGGAGGGGGGCGACCGGAAAAAGGGTCTGCAAATCGAGGTCGACCAGGTGCGAGGCCTGACCGACTTCATCCAGCTCTCCAGCCACCGCCGCGGCGCCAAGGTTGTGCTGATCCACCCGGCGGAAGCGCTCAACGTGAACGCCGCCAACGCGCTGCTGAAGAACCTCGAGGAGCCGCCGCCCCAGACGTACTTCGTGCTCGTGGCGCACCGCTGGCACCAGTTGCTGCCGACGATACGGAGCCGCTGCGAGCAGGTCGTGCTCGCGTCACCGTCCCGCGAGCTGGCGCGCGACTGGCTCGAGCGCCAGAAGCTACGCGATGCCGACCTGGCGCTTGCCCATGCAGGGGGCGCGCCCTTGCTCGCAGTGGGGTTCGATGAAGACTACTGGCAGCAACGGGAGGCGCTGCTCAAGGCGATCACCCGTCCCGATTTCGATCCGCTGGCAAGCGCTGAGCAACTACGCGAGACCGCGCCCCGGCTGGTCGTGGGCTGGCTGCAGAAATGGGCGTCGGATCTCGTCCGCCACAAGGTGACAGGGGAGGTGCGCTACAACCCGGACTACGCCGACGCGCTTGCCGCGACCGCAACCGGTCTCGGCCTGGCCGAGGCGCTGCGGTTTCAGCGGCACATGATCCGGCAGCAACGGATCGTCGCCCATCCGTTGAATGCGCGGCTGTTCCTCGAGCAGATGCTGCTCGATTACGGCACGCTGCTGCGCCATGCTGGTTGATTCCCATTGCCATCTCGATTTTCCGGACCTCGCCGGAAGGGTGGACGAGGCGCTTGCGCTGATGCGTGAGAATGGCGTCACCCACGCGCTGTGCGTGAGCGTGACCTTGCAGGAATTCCCCCAGGTGCGGGCGCTCGCCGAGCGCTATCCCAATCTCTACGCTTCAGTGGGCGTGCACCCGGATTACGCCGACGTGCCCCTGGTCACGGAAAAGGAGCTCGTGGACCTGGCCGACCATCCCAGGGTCGTGGCGATCGGCGAAACGGGACTGGACCACTACCGAATCAAGGGCGGCGCCGA
>Ga0214472_10002136_pt1 | contig 21501 bp, 25 predicted proteins | sample RVTome_6_FD_207662 | JGI IMG/M metagenome (GOLD analysis project Ga0214472, IMG submission 207662) | Soil microbial communities from uranium-contaminated site in the Upper Colorado River Basin, Wyoming, United States - RVT140D175 | ecosystem: Environmental > Terrestrial > Soil > Contaminated >...
TACGACTTGGGCGTGGCAGACTGGTTCCTTGATTTAGGCATCACCGCGCCGAGCACGGTGGCAGGGGCGGGCTTCGCTGGTGTGCGCTGGCGCTATGGTGACGCAAATAATTATCACTTCGCCGGATTTGAGGATGATAACTTTGTCGCCTTCAGTTTCGAGGCCGGGGTTCGCACCGAGTACGATACGACGATAGATATTGAGGCCATCATCGCTGATGACGCGACGCTCACACTGCGTATCGTCTGCACGGGCAGTCGCCTGACGTTTTTCACAAACAATGTCAAGCGCGGCGGCACTGGCGGCAACCCGTCCGCGACAGACAGTTTTAATGTCGCCGAGACGGTCATCGCGCCGCACCTATCCGCAAATTGGTTGAGCGGTGGCGGCAGCATGGCGGATTTGGTTGTCTGGAAACGTAGTGGATACAGCGAACTGCCCGCGCCGACAACCGATTGAAGTGCAGGCTCGAACGGTGAAGAGCCACAGCAACAAGTCCCCGCGCTGGTTATCCCCAGTGCGGGTGAAACGATTGATGGTCTGACGCTGACCGCGCCAGAGGCGTGGGTGCGTGAAACAGATGAAATCAGCAGTCATCCGGCAATCATCTACCCTGTTCCCTATGCTGGCATTGAAGTCATTGATAAAGCAAACGTCACCGTGCAGAACTGTGACGTGCGCGATTTACCAACAGGAGTGTTCTGGTATCAGGCGGTCGATGGGAAATGCCAGTACAACACCTTTGGCAAAAGTGGCTGGCGCTGCACGCAGGATAGGTTTCATGTGCAGATCACGCCGACGCTCAGCGGTGGGCATGGACACGCGATTTATGGTCAGAATGTTTCTGGGGTGACGACCCTGCGTGGCAACATCTTCGCCAATAGCTGCGGGGTATTCCAACTATTTAGCACAAATGGCAGCGTCAATGGCTTCCATGTGCTGGACAATATCATCCTCGACGAAATCTATGTCGGGGCGCAGAACAGCGGTGTCAATGGTCTGGTGATGGATGGCAACATAATCAGCAGTTACCATGCCAATCTGGGGTATGACCGCGAAGAGCCACACAATGAAGATGTGGTGTTTACGAACAACTTTGTGCGACTGACCTCTGCCGTGCGGTCGGCGGGCATGTCTTTCAATTTGTGGCGTAACGCGACGGTCGTAGGCAATACGTTCTGGACAGACTGGCGCGTATGGGATTACTACCCCCATCCTGAAAGCGAGATTGCGCCGGAGGATTGGGATTACAACACTTACTATTTAGAAGGGCAGGATAAACCTTTCTATATACAGGGTCTTGGATACCTGTATCCCGACGAGTGGCAAGCTGAAACGGGATTCGATGCCAACAGTACATTCATTGCTGGTAAGCCACCTGCCGAAGTGCGCGTGGCCTTCAATCCAACCAATCACGACCGCGCGTTCATCACGGTCATTAACTCTGACGATACGGAAACTGTCGAGATACCCCTGACCGATCTGCAACTAAATCCGGCTAAGCCGTACCAGCTTTATTACGTAGAAAGCGATGCACCGCATGGCGAACCATTTTCTGGCAGCGCTGAAAGTATCGTGGTCAGTACATCAGGCGCGGAGAATACGCCACCTGCTGGATGGCCTGTTGAGTACGACTGGATTCCGGCGACGCTGGATAGCGCGCAGGTGGGGGTATTCGTGCTGAAGGCGATATGAGCGATACTGAGAAGATTCGTTATGTGAGACCTCCCCTCTTCAGGCTGGGGAGGTGAATAACTGGTTGGAAATGGCTAACTCTTACTGAATATTGCCTAAATCATTGCCTAAGATGGTGGATGATTGTGACAAATGGGCAAATATTAAGTGGAATTGCAAGGATGTTAGCCATAAACGAAACACTGACCCCCTTCGATGTGCATGTTTTGAGAACGATATGCCAGCTACAGCGTGACCTGCACGGGCCGGTCGGCTCGAAGCTGCTGGCGGAACTGCTGAATGTGCCGGATCGGACGATGCGATACTACCTGCGGCGGATGGAACAACAATATCTGGTGTCCAGGCCGAGAGGGCGCAACAGCGGCTACCAGGCGGCACGACCGCGCATCATGCCGCTTATCCGGCATCATGAGGAATTGTGGCAGGTGGCGTGATGGCACAGTTGACTGATAAGCAGCGGGCGTTCATCGACCAGTATTTTTTGTGCAATATGAACGGCACGGAGGCTGTGATTCAAGCAGGATATAAGGCGAAGAATCGGCAGACGGCTGCGTCGATGGCTTCAGAAAACCTTAGAAAGACGCACGTGCGCGCGGAGATCGAGAAGCGGTTGGAAGAGAATACCCTCTCTGCGAACCAGGTGCTTCATCTTCTGACACAGCAGGCGCTGGGCGATATTCGTCATGTGCTGGATGGGAATGGCGTGCCAAACATCAAGGTGGCTCTGGCAAACAGCGCCACAAATCTCATCAAGCGCTGGAAAAAGAAAAAGGTCGTCTCCGATAACTTCTCCAGCGAAGAGTATGAGGTTGAACTGCATGACCCGCAGGCCGCCGCGGTGCAGCTTGGCAGGTATCACAAGCTGTTCACTGATAAGATCGAAATCACGGATTGGGAGACGGATGCGGTGCTGGCGATCCGCAGCGGCGAGATTGAATATCCCGAATTAGCCGAGGAATTTGGCGATGACCTTGCGACACAACTCTTCCGAAGAGCAGGCGTCCCAGTGGCGGCAACGGGGTAAACTGGCACGGGTCAAGCAGAAGACGGCGACGCGGCAGGCGCGGGATAAGTGCCAGTGGGATTATGAGTTTCGCGGGGATATGGGCGCGCCGTTTGAGGCGGCGATTCGGGAACACGCTGAGGTTCTTTTGTGCGGGGCTGCCGGGACGGGCAAGACGCTCCGCATTTTGTATTTTATCAACTGGGTGATGTGGGCATATCCGGGCGCGCGGGCGCTGATTGTGCGTAAAGTTCGGGCTGACCTGGCGCAATCGACGCTGGTGACATACGAGCGCGACATCATGGGGCTGGATAACCCGATTGTGAGCACGGTGCAGCGCGAGCATCGGATGAGCTACAAGTATCCGAATGGCAGCGAGATTGTTGTGGGGGGCATGGATCGGCCTGGTCGGGTGCTGTCGTCTGAGTACGACATCATCTATCCGGCAGAGGCTGTGCAGTTCGAGTTGACGGACTGGGAAACGTTCATCATGCGTCTGCGGGCGGGGCCGTATCCGTACCCGATTTTACTTGGCGATACGAATCCTGATCGGCCTGACCACTGGTTGAAGCGGCGCTGCGATGCGGGCCTGACGAAGCTGCTGGACACATTCCACAAAGACAACCCGGCCTACTGGAGCGAGAAGCTACAGGAATGGACGAAGGCGGGCGTGAATTATGTGCTGGGCAAGCTGGCGCGGTTGAGTGGGGTGCGGAAGGCGCGGTATCTGGAGAATCGATGGGCGCTGGCTGAGGGGGCGATTTATGACGAGTGGCAGGAGAAGCTTCACGTCCTGGATGATGTGAGCGACTGCCCGCCTTTCGTGCGGCGCTGGCGGAGTATCGACTTCGGCTTTCGCAATCCATTTGTGTGCCAGTGGTGGGGGGAGGATTCTGATAAGCGACTTTATCTGTATCGTGAAATTTACGAGACGGAGCTGCTCGTTTCGGATGCGGCGATTGAGATTGTACGGCTGGAGGCGGGGCTATCGCGGGAGGATGTGGATCGTCTGCGGCAGGAATACAAGGATGTGGACGATCCGGATGGGCGATTCTGGCGGGATATGTGGGCGTTGGCGCGGGAGAGGGAGCCGATCAACGGGACGGTTGCCGATCATGACCGTGAAGATAGAGCAACATTAGAGAAGTATGGCATCGACACTGAGGCCGCGCGCAAATCGGTGGCGAATGGCATCCAGGCGGTGCAGGCCAGATTGAAGCCAGACGCGACAGGGCGACCTGCCCTATTCATCGTGCGAAATGCTCGGGTACGGATGGATGCGCGATTGAAAGAGGCTGGCAGGCCGACGTCGACGCTGGAAGAGATGCCGGGGTATGTGTGGAATGATGCCAGCAAAAAAGAAGAGCCTGTGAAGGTTGACGACCACGGGGTCGATGCAAGTAGGTATATGGTGATGTATTTTGACGATCCAGAGCAGGAAAGCGACCGGGCGGCGGTGCGACAGTCGCACGTGTCGGGTGGACGCAGCCCGTTCAGCCGGGGTCGTGGTCGAAAAGGACGGAGAAACTAATGGGACTATTTCAAAGAGCGCGGCGGACGATCAGTGAGTTGATCGGCAGCGCACGGCACATCATCAGCGTGTATGCGAATCAAATCTGGTCGCATCGTCCGAGCTTCGACTGGAACCGGGTGGATTATGCATTTTATGATCGACTGTGGCGCGGTCAGGCGCATGGGCTAGAGAAATCCGGGCTGTTGGTGAAGCCGATAGTCAGCAAGATCATCGCGTGGATGCTCGGTCAACTGCCGGAGATCGTGATTTCGGAAGATGAGAATCTGCAAGCGGGTGTCAACGACTGGTTCGCGGACAATCACGGGGATGTGCTGCGGGGCGCTTTGGAGAGCTTTAAGCTGGGGGATAGCTTCCTGGTGATGAACGGGGATGGCACGATCAGCGTTGTGCCGCCCGATATTGTGTTTCCGATTGTGGATGAAGAGGATTATTCGCAGATCATTGGCTGGCGAGTGATGGCGGTTCATCCTCACCCGGAGAGCGCGAAGACGATGCGGATTCAGGATGATTATTATGCTGATCGGCGGGTGCGGACGAAGATGATTGATGGTCAGATGGTTGATGAGCCGGAGATGTTTCGTAATCCGCTGGGGCGAATACCGGTGGTGCATGTGCCGGGACCAAATCGGGGCGTGAATGACCGCTTTGGGCGGCCTTTCGTGGAGCCGATGCTGCCAGCGCTGCACGATTATGGTCAGCTACTTGATGCCGGGATGGATGGGAACTATCGCCAGGGGCGGCCTGTGTTCGCCATGAACTTTGGCAGCACGAAGGAACTGAATGATTTTTGGAGCAGATATGGCAAGACAGAATCCAGGCAAAAGCAGGATGGGACGTATGAAGATGATACGTACCTGGATATTGACCTGGAAGGCATCGTGACGTTTGCGAACGCGCAGGGGGACTTCAAATCACCAGCGCCATCTTCCGGGGACACGATGAATTATCTCCAGATACTTTACTACCTGATCTTCGAGAACGCGGAAATTCCCGAATTTTTGATGGGGAGCGCGATTCAGGGGAGCAAGGCGAGTGCTGAAACGCAGATGCCGCCATTTGTGAAGTTCATTGAGATGATGCAGAAGCTGGCGGAGACGTGGGTGCTTGATCTGATCGATCTGGTAATCGCTTATCAGCGGGCGGCGGTCATGCGGCGGACGGCGATGGCTATCTCTGTGAGGGTGGCGTGGGCGAAGCTGACGGATGACGATCATCGGCTGGCGCTGGATACGCTGAAGTGGTCGTATGCGAGCGGGCTGATTGATGATGAGAACGCGGTGCGGTTGATGCCTGTGGAGATCGAGGACCCGGAGGCGATGCTGAATAAGCTGCGGGCTGATGCTGCCCAGGCTAAAAAAGATAATGGGGATGCGTTCGACGCGGCGATGCGGCGCGATGCGGTTGCTGATGAGGCGGACGCGCAGATGTGGGATGAGTTACTAGATATTGGCAAAAGGCAACCTTATACTGAGAATGGTCACAGCAACGGGCACGTTGAGCGCTCGCTGGTGATGTCGTAAATAATCAGGAGGAGCTATGCCAGAGCCGAGGACGGATTACGAGTACAAGAAGGGAGACTATGATAGTCTCAAGAACGCAATCATAGCTTTTTTGCAAGACAATAAAGCTGCCGTTGTCCCACATCATCTGCCCGAAATTCAAAAGTTGATATTCGCTACCTACTTCTGTAAAAAAAATCCAGATGAGGGCGATGTTGGTTTTGTCTCTGTCACGCAGATAATGGAGGCCGTTTTATTGTGGCTCCAAAGCGATGGCGGTATTCATGCTGTGTTCAGCGCATCGTCAGAAGATGCTTATGACCGGACACTGGCGATGGTCACATCAGGAGGAATTTAGTTATGCCAGAGCCGAGGACGGATTACGACCCTAACAATTACAATCCCAATTCGCTTGCTAATATCATGCAGTTCATCTTCGCTGACCTGATGATTCGGTATGATCGTGAGGGCAGCGACGGTTACATGGAGACGCACAAGGAAGTCGTCAGCGTGCGAAAGCGCGTCGAGAAGGCGTATCAATCGCAGGTGCTGAAGCGGATGGCGAAGAAGGCAGATACCGTCACGGTGCATAATGTCGCTGAGGGGGTGCTGCTGTGGCTGCGCGAGGGGGCGACGGTGGAAGATGTGCTGGCAGCGTCGTATGGAGATCTGCTGGAGCGCGCGAGGAGGATACAGATAAGATGAGTTATCCGAGGGGTCGATTGTGAGACCCCCTATCGGCGCGACGGTGGTGATTCCTCCAGGAGAAGCGTTGTATGCTGGCGATGTCGGCCTGATCGAGCGCGATGAGCCGAGCTACTGTGTCATCATCCGCTTCGTGGGTGGCTGCAAGTGTTATATCGCCAAGTTCTGCAAAGGCGACCCTCTCTTTGGGCGGCATGTGTTTTTGACAGAGGACTTCTTCGATGGCTACGCTGGCAATTAATCACGCGCGGGCGATGCCTGCTGCCCAGGTGCGGTTTCGGGGTCGGATGACGACGCTGATGGAGAGCGCTGCGCAACGCATTGGCGCGATTGTGGTGCGCGAATCGGTAGAGGATGTCGTACCGGTGGAGAATGCCCGGCGGGTGGCTGCTGAAGCGACGGATGTGATTCAGCAACTATTCCTGGGCGATGGTGGACGCGAGCCAGTACGGGGTGATGGTTATCCGAGATCTGCTTATGCCAGGGTGCTGCTGGAGGAAGTGGGACGTGCCACATACGACATCGTGAGCGCGCATGAACAATACTTAAGGCGCGTTCTTCCGGCAGAGGTGCGGTTGTGGATGCAGCGGGCGGTTCCGGTGCAGGCGATGCGACCGCGGGATGGTATGCTGCGGGAAATTTCGGCTGAGGAACTGCGGCGGCGGTTCCCCGATCTGACGGCAGATCAGGCACGGCGAGCGGCTGAATCGCGGCTGTTCGACCCAAACAAGCTGGCAGAGTACGAGAAGGCGCACACGTGGGTAGATCCACGTGGGTATCGGCTGAGTGACCGCATCTGGCGGGTGGATCAGCGGACGCGGGACAAGCTGGACGCGCTGCTGATTGACGCGATCGCGGAGGGACGCGGGGCAACCTATATCGCAAGGCTGGTCGAGCAATATTTGATTCCAGGCCGGGCGAAGGTGCGGACGAATAAGCCGTATGGCACGGATGGGTCGTTTGATGCGATGCGTCTGGGGAGGACGGAGATCGCACACGCGGCAAATGAGGCGGCGTATATCGCGGCTTATCAGAATCCGTATGTGGGGGCGATTGAGATCATGCGTAGCGCGAATGGGGACGCGACCTGCCCGATCTGCCCGCAGCACGCGACGATAGGTATGAGTGGCGAGCGGCTGCGGCCTGCATACCCCATCGACTCGGCGAACATTCCCCCCTTTCATCCGCATTGCATGTGCCGGGTGCAGACAGTGGCGCGGGAGAGTATCGGCGCTGTGGAGGACGATCTGCGGGCGCTGGTGCAGATGAGCCGCGAGACTAACCTAGTTCCGGTGATGAATCCGACCGACATAAATGGATTTATGCGGCAGCTACTTGGTGAGATACTATGGAATATCACGCGGCAGGTGCTGCCTGCACAGCCGCTATTGTTGTGAGGTGAGGTATGAATGAGGGCAATCTGATTATCATACAAAGGGGCATCAGGCGTTTTGAGGTGCGTCCGTTGGGCGGCGGGAATGTGACGACCCATCGGAATGCGACGATGCAGGAAGTTGTCGGGCATTACAAAGCACAGGGGTATCGGCATGTGGTGAGAGATGGTGTTGACACCCTGCTATATGACCCGAAGGGTGAGTGGGTCGAGATTAACGAGGTGGTTGACCCGCAGAATGTCCCTTATCAGAGAGGCGAGGACGATGGCACGGAAGAAGAGTGAGTTTGTTTACAACCGGGTGCTGAAGCAGGCTGACATGGATACGTTCGGCGTGGGGACGCGCAAGGGATGGGAAATCCATATGGCGCTCAAGACGCTGCGCGACAGTGAGGCGACTGGCCCGGAAGCGCTGCTGCTTGGCGTGGGGGCGGCGAAGGAAGCGACGATTTTTCATTTGGCTAATGGGATGGACTGCCGGTTCGTGATTCCAACAGACCTCTATCTCGATATGGGTGTGTGGAAAGATTGGGCTGGCCCGGACTTTTTGAAGCATCCGGGATTGTTCAAAGGCGAGATCGCGTGCGACATCCACCGCATCATCCCCAGACACGCGGATATGACGCAGCTCCCCTTCCCCAACGAGAGCGTGGACGGCATATTCTCCAGCGGGAGTATTGAGCACGTCGGGCAGGAAGGGGTTGCGGATTGGGATGCGATTGCGGCGGCCGCCAGCGAGATCGGGCGGGTGCTGAAGCCGGGTGGCGTTGCCTCGCTATCGACCGAGTGGAAGTTGAGTGGTGAGGGATGGGGATGGAGCCATGTGCGGCTGTTCGATGCTGGCAAGATTATGGCGCATATTTATGATGCGTCCGGCCTGGAATTTGTTGATGAGCCTGATTGGTCGTTTGATGGCGACCTGGCGGATGCGGTCGAATTGAGCGATGTGGTGAGCGGCGCTGTGACAGAAGTACAGGCGCTGCGGCACAATGGCTTTGTGTTCACGAGCGTTCACCTGGCGCTGAGGAAGCCCGCATGAGTAAGCCGAAGGTGATTTTTTTGCATGGGCTGAAGACGGGGGGTACGTCGCTGCGGTATATGCTGCTGGATGAATATGGGGCTGACCGGGTATCGCCTGTGCCGATGGGCGAATCTCAGAAAGAGGTGGATTATCCTGTGCTGCGGGGGGTGAATCCACTGGTGTATCAAGATACGGTCACGCCGGAGAAGGTGGCTGAATACGATGTGGTGATGTCACATTATGACTGGCAGATCGTGGATCGGCTGCCGGGGTGGCAGGTGATTACGCTGCTGCGGCATCCTGTGGAGCAGATTCGGAGCCTGTACACCTTCATGCTGGGGGCGAAGGATTTTGAGTTGTTCGGGTTCAGCGCGCCGCCGTTTATGGCGTGGGTGCGGGGCGAGGGCAGCAAATTCCTCAATTCGCAGACGCGGATGTTGAGTGGGCATGGGTGCTACAGCCTGGATGCGGCGATGCGGAATTTGCAGGATGAGCGCCTGAGCTTTGGGATATTGGAGCTATTCGGTGAATCGGTGCAGCGCTGGAATGAGCGCTTTGGCTGGTCGATGCGGGTGCAGCATCGGAATGAGAGTGCGGCGATTGTCGAGCTAAGTGAAAGTGATCAAGTAGAAGTCGAGCTTCTTCAGGCTGATGATATGCAGTTGTATACCGATGCGCTTTGGAAATTCTGTGAGGACGGGCCTATTGGATAAGTGATTTTCTGCGGTACGTGAGAGCGTGGAAATAGCATAAAGTACCAGGTTGGATATCTCGAAGCCTGACAAGATTGAATCAACGATAGCCCCTGCTACGGCGGGGGTTTTTTGTTTGCCTAAGTCGATTTAGGGGGAATCTATGCTTGGGGTGGCTACTCCTTCTTTGTTGGCTTGGTGGTGGGTTCGAGATGCTGGTACGTGAAACACTTTTGGAGGTCAGCGTTCTTCGCGGAAGTTACCCGACAATTCCCCTCCCTGATGGGATGGCGGATGCGTTTGGTGAAGAAGCGATGTTTGTGACGCTGCCAATTGGTCGGGTGGGTGCTCGTTCGCGGAACGGGCGGACTTATACGCGCGAGGCGGTGCAGGCGATTGTTAACGCGGTTAACGCGAATCGTCCTGAAGGCCGTTGGGGGCATCTTCGTGACGAAGATCGTCCTTATGCGTATGGCTCCCCTGCCATCCGATGGCTAGCGGCGATGATCGACGAAAGCGGCACGGCCTGGGCGAAGGGTTATCCAGTCACGGAGGAGGCGCGCGAGCACTTCCGGGTGGCAAAGATCGCGGGAAGCCGCGTGGGAACCAGTGTGTATGGCTTCGGTCGTATGGACGGGGATAACGTGGTGGACTTCGAGCTGGAGACTATCGACCTGGCTGCACCAGATCGTGTGGGTATCCCGGAGACTGCTGCCGAGCCAATGATTACCAGTGAGATGAAAGAGGACAATATGGAAATTACGATCAAGGATGTGCCGGAAACGGTGCGTCAGCAAATTATCGAGCAGTACGGTCAGAAGCAAAGTGCCGCGCGCGTGAGCGAGATGGAAACGAAAGTGACCACCCTCACGGAGCAGGTGACGACGCTCACCGAGCAGGTGACGACGCTGACGACGGAACGGGATGCGGCGCGCGGCGAAGCATCGACGCTGTTGGTGACGTATGCGAAGGCCAAGATCGCGGAGCAGGTTCAGCTTGAGCCGGTTCGCAAGTTCGTCGAGCGCATGGTGGGCATCAAGGAAACGGACGATAGCGCGAGCATCGAGGGCGTATCGACGGTAGCCGATCTGGACAAGGTCATCGAAGGCGTGCTGGCAGATGAGAGCATCCAGGCGTTCAACAAGGAAGCCGTCGCGGAGATGATGGGGCCGAACTGGCAGCCATCTGCCGAAAAGCAGAAAGACGCGCAGCCCACGATGGGCACGCCGATTCCGTATTAATCCCTACTGGAGCAGCCGGGTAGCCAGGGGACTCAACTAAGAACAATTCAATCGCAGGAGATTGAGACATGGCAAGAGAATTTTGGCCAAAAAATGACGGGAAATCGGTGAACCAGACGCTGAGTTACTCGATCAGCGGCGTGAAACCGGTTCTGGTGAATAATATCCCCGGCTTTCCTTACGAATCCGGCGACAGCGGCGATGAGCGGGCGATCAGCGCGGATGGCGCGGTGTACCGGGTCGATGTTGGCGCTTCGCTGAGTGTGAGCATCGGCGACACGGTCTATGTGACGGTGGCGAGTGTGACGGCGCATGAAATTCCCGCGGCGGCGTATTCGACCAGCAGTGGCGCGGGCAAAGTGCCATTTTTGCGCGTGCTCTCCGAGAAGGGTGCCGACAACTTTATCGACGCGAAGCTGATTAACTTCTAGTTTCAGCTAATAGTCCCGTACCTATTCGGTGGACTTTCAGGAGAGATCAACATGGTTCAATTTATAAGCAAAGCGACGCTGTTTGAGGAAGCGTTAGACCGCCGCAAGCGGCTGATCGAGGAAAGCGCTCACTCGCACAAGGGTGAGCTGCTGCGGGAATTGTCTCATAAGACAATTCCGGTTCTTAAATTCCCGGCGGGATTCGACTTGAGCAAGATCACGCGGGAAGCAACTAACGACGAAAAGCGTCAAGGCATGCTGGCTGAGTTCATCGGAAACGTGAACTTCGGTGCGGAGTGGTATACACGGCAGCGGTATGAGGTATATGCCGGGCGCGATATGGAAGCGGAGCTTTGGCGGGCCATCTACGTCGAGATTCAGGACAGTAATTTACCGAAGGTGATCCCGGTTCACCGTATTGGGCCGGGCGGCGTGGTCTTCAAAGACATCAGGCCGGGCGGCGAAGTCGTTTTCGCAAGCGTCGAAAGCTCGGACTTCACGGTGACGCTGGTTGACAGTGCTGTCGGGCTGCAATATGGCAAAGAACTGGTGAAGTACAATCACCTGTGGACAGTGAGCATCGTCGAGCGCCAGGTGGGTATCGCCTACAATGCGAAACAAAATCACATCCACTTCGCGCCAATCCTGAACGGTTCGTATTCCACATCTGGCACGAAGCCGACTGAGACCGCCGCCTCTTCGGATGGCGCGAATCTGCTTGAGAAGTACATGAGCACTTACGAGCAGGCGGTGCAGGACGCGAAGAAGCGCAATATTCGCCCGCCATATGTCACTCTGACTGGCAGCCTCAATTCGCTGAAAGCGAGAAAAGCGCTGCTCATCACCATCCAGGATGGCAACCCGGAGAAATCGCCCGTCACTAATGAAATCTCCACGATAATTGAATATGACGGGTGGGAAGGCACGATGCTGGGTGAGACTGAAGAGTATCCGGGCGTTGCGGATAATGTCGGTTATCTGATAGGTCTGGGCGCGAAGATGGACGACTTCCAGAGCTACCAGAATACGGGTCTGATGTCTACCGAAGGCAACCCGGATGTGTCGCGCAGGATTATGGCGCAGACGATCTGGGATTTTGATCGTGGTGTGTATTGCGATACGACCGCGGTGCAGAAGATCAACTGGCCGACGAGCTAGTTTCGATTCAGTATAAAATTGCAAGCCTCATCGCGGATGGGGCTTTTTTGTCAGGAAGGAGGACGCTTTGCTGAGTATCTATTCGCCGAATTGGGGACAGTACGATAGCTATGGCATTCTGGCGCAGCGGCTGGCGGCCCGGGCTGGGGTGTGCAATCGGCTGAGTCCGACAGATGAAGATGGCACGGTGATGATCCCGTCGCCAGGGGGCATCTTCCTGGGGTATCCGACGCTGATGAAGGCGTATTCGGTGGTGGCGCATCTGGGGCGCAAGGTAGCGGTGACGATGTTTGAGAGTACGGTGCTGCCATCCGGATGGTGCGAGACGCTCAATATGTTCGACGCGGTGATCGTCCCGGCGCGGTTTTTGGTGCAGGTGCTGATCGACAATGGCGTAGATGTGCCGATCCACGTCGTTCCGCTGGGGGTGGATGAGGCGTACAAGCAGGTTGAGAGGCCGCCGAGGGGTGATCGTCCGTATACGTTTTTGGCGCTGGCTGACCGGGGCATCCGCAAAGGATGGGATACGGCATGGCACGCTTTCAGGAGCGCGTTCGGTGACAGCGAAGAATACAAGCTGATTCTGAAGTGTCGTGAGGGTGGCATGGCGGGAGTGAACAGCGCAGACGCGAATGTCGAGATTTTGCGGGCGGATATGACGGTCGCAGAGATGGCGCAGCTCTATGCCGAGTGCGACTGCTTCGTCTTCCCGACGCGGGGCGAGGGATTTGGGCTGCCGCCGAGGGAGTTCGCGGCGACGGGTGGCGCTGTGCTGGCGACGCATTGGGGTGGCACGGCGGATGACATCGAATGCTGGGGCTACCGCATCCCCTACCGCATGGTGGATGCATGGCCTTTTAACGATGAGTTCCGCGGGAAGTGTGGTCAGTGGGCGGAGCCGGATGTGGAAAAGTTGACCGGGCTGATGCGGATTGTCAGCAAATATGACCATCTATTTGCGAAGGCATCGCGCGACCGCAAGGATACGGTAGCCTGGATGTACGATTGGAAGAAGTGGGCTGACCGGGTATTGGAGATTTATTATGGCGCTTAATTATGACGATTTTCGGGCTGACATCGGCGATGAAAACGAGGCGTTCAGCTCGGCAGAGATCGACCACCTGGAAGTGCGGGCTATCGCCAAGTACGGCGCGGATGTGGCGTATGAGGGTGCGCGGCTGATGGCGGTGAATCAGGTGGTGGCGAACGCGGCGAAGTTCAGCGACTACACAGCGAACGACAGCCAGGAGAAGAAGTCACAGAAGTTCGCCAATCTGCTGAAGCTGCGGGGTATCTATAAGGACGAACTGGCGGAGGCACAGGAAGATGCTGCCGGGGCGAGTGTGCGTATGGGGCGGACGACAAAGAAGCCGACACGCTGGAAAGAATACCCGGATGCCTAACTTCGCTAATTATTTTACGAGCAGCGACGCGATTGATGCGGCGAGCCGGGCGGTGGATGCCTGGAATCGGATTACCGATAAGCCGACGACGCTGACACTGCAAGGTGCGGTATCGGCGATTGTGGTGCGGATTGAGCATGATGGTCGGACGAGCGACCAGGACAGCAACGCGGGGCATGCCGCATCGCTGCGCTGCACGGTGTTTGGGGTGAAAGACCATCCGGATGCGGCGGTGATTGATACCGTGATCGCGGAGGGGGATCGTTTTCGTGTGGGGAGTAATTTGTACGAGGTCGAGCGCATCATCACCCCACCAGGTGAAGTTCAGGCATTTTGTGTGAGCGTATAAGCGAGGGGGCAATGGCGAAATTTCGCGGTCAGGAGCAGGTAAAGGCGAATATGCAACGCTACGTCGAGGATGTGCGGGGCGCGGTGGTATCGCTGGCGCAGCGCTGGTCGATTGAGATTGAGAATCATGCTAAAGAAAACGCACCCTGGACGGATCAGACAGCGAATGCGCGGCAGTCGCTGTTTACGCTGGTTCATGTTGAGAATGGCAAGGTGATTATTTATTTGAGTCATGGCGTGGATTATGGGGTGTATCTCGAACTGAAATATCAGGGACGGTACGCGATTATCATGCGGACGCTGGAGTTCTTTTATCCGCAAATTCAGGCGAGTGTGAAGCGGGTCTTAAGCTGATGGCGAGTTTGAAGGACGCGACGCTGGCTGTTTTGAACGGCGATACGAATCTGACGGACGTATTCACCGGTGGATTTGTGACTGTGGGAGATTTGCCTAAGCGCCAAATGACGTGGGATACAGTGCTGAAAGAAGCAGACGGTGTCACGATAAAGCCGACAGGCGGACTCCGTTGGCGCGGGCCTTATCCGATGCGTGGCCCAGACAATGCGGCAATGTGGTACGTCGATATTTTTCTGTACGACGACCCGACGCGCGATAGAGATAATATCGATTACGCGAAACGTCGCATCTGGGATTTGCTGCATGATCGCTATATGGGTGACACGGATAATGAGGGGTTAGCCTGGTTCATCTGGCTGGGTGATTTGGGTGAACTGCCGGATGGCGCTGACCAGGACGATGTGCTGACGGCGAATATGGACCGGACGCGATTTCAGATAACGATTACGAGGAAATAATTATGTCAATGCCAACATTTGAGACTGGCGTTCCGCAGAGCTTGTACACGCTCACGGATATTCGTGTGGCGCGCTGGGATGGCAGCAATTATGGCACGGTCGTATCGCTGGCTGAGGGTATGGCGCTGCAATTTGAGCCGCAGGCCGACACGGATAATAAGAAGAGTTACGGCCTGATGCGGCGGCTGCTGACGGTCTTCACGCACGTCAACTTTACACTTGGCGTTGGACTGCTCCAGGCAGATGCAATCTGGGTAGTAACTGGTGTGGTAGTGTCGACCAGCGGCAGCGGGGCTTCGCTCACGCAGCGATTGGGCTTTGATGCAGGTGGTGGTGGGCTGCCCTACTTTGGCGTGGTTGGCAATTTTGCCAGCGATGATGGCGGCGATGTCGTCATGGGTATCCCGCTGAATAAGCTGGACAAGATTCCGAGCCTGAGCAGCGATCAGAATCAATTCATCCTGCCAGAATCGGCGGGGCGGGGCATCGCCAACAGTGCGAGCAGCACACCGCGGCGCGCCCTGTTCATCGACCAGAACAAAGTGGCGCAGACGATCAGCAACTTCGATGCGTTCTTCGGCATTTCGTAAGCTGCCACAACCAAGTTGATTATCCCCTGCCCTGGTGGGGGTTTTTGTATGTCTGACAAAAGAAGGAGCCAAGTATGAGCAAGGACAATGGTAAGGTGATGTCGGTCACGCCGGCCAGTGAATGGGGTGTGGCGAGCGAGATCAAAGCGCTGCCATCGGGTAAGGTCGCCAGGCTGAAGCGGCTGAATGTACTGGCGATGCTCCAGAATGACAAAGACGATGTGCCGAGCTTCCTGAAAATGCGGGTGGCACGGTCTCTGAGCGGCGGGAACGCCAAGCAGAAAGCCGTCGAGGGCATCGACGACCCAGGCGACGCAGCGGAAACGATCATATGGCTGGCGAAAAAGGTTTTCGTCTACCCGAAGATCGTTGATGAGCCACAGGCTGAGGATGAGATCAGCATCGACGTGGTCGAGTTGGAAGACATGCTGTTCGCCGCTGGCTACGGCCTGGGGGACGCGGGGGTCGTCCAGCAGCTTGAGACCTTTCGTCGTGAAGCGTCCGGCGATGTGGAGCCTGTATCGGCACGCGCAGACGTGGAGCCAGAAGCCGAGCCAGATTCTTGAGATAAATCCCGCCTATGCCTATCTGTGCTGGTGTTTCGATGACGCGGTTCTCTTTTTTGGCAATTGGGTGGAAGACCACCGGGAGGTACGGTACACAGCGGGACACAACAGGGGGAAGCGGAAATATACGCTGGCGCAGATACTCGACCCCAACTTCGTGACGTATGGCAAGCGGGAGAGTAAGTCGCTGGCGGGGCTGCTGGCGATGAGTGGGAGCTTCGCGGGATTCGTCGAGAGCTAGCGGGGTTGCCTCAATGATAAACGCTGTCGCTGACAATTTGAGCGATGGCGTTTTTGATTTCAGATAAGGCATCTTCTTCGTGACGAATCCACAAGGCGGCGTGAATCTAGGTTCGGCATATGGCGACATTGTCATCAATGACAATATCGACCAGGCGCTTGGTCGCGCGATGGGCGCTTTTGATAACGCACTTTCTGCGATAGGCGGTCGGATGGAGCGCCTGGGCAGCCAGATGAGCGCTGTCGGGCAGCGGCTGACGGTGGTGACTGCTCCGCTGGCGCTGTTTGGGGTGCAGGGGGTGCGGGTCGCAGCGCAGTATGAAGACGCGCTGAAAGAGATTCAGGTTCGAGCGGGGCTGACGGCTGAGGAGCTGGCAGAGGTCGCCGCGAAAACCGAGCAAATCGGCATCGAAAGCCAGTTCGGTCCCGCGCAGGCGGCGGATGCATTCTTGCAACTGCTTTCTTCCGGCAGCAGCGTTGCCGAGGCGATGCAGCAAATCGACGCGGTGATACAGGGGGCGAGCGCGAGCGGGCAAGAACTCGGCTATACCGCGGATGCGCTGACGGATGTGATGGCGGCCTTCGGACTGGAGGCGAGCCAGAGCGCGGATGTGATGCAAACGCTGGTGGATGCAACTTCTTCCTCATCCGCAACATTCACTGACCTGGTAGCGGGCTTCGCCAATGTGGGGCCGGCGGCGTTGAACGCGGGGCTATCTGTAGAAGAGACGGCGGCGGCGCTGGCGGTATTCGCTGAGAACGGCATCAAAGGTGCTGAGGGCGGCACGCAACTGAAGACTGTGCTGACGCAGCTTCAGAGCGACCGCGCTCGAAAAGAACTTGATCGGCTGGGTGTGTCGCTTGAGGATATGGACGGCAACATCCGGCCGCTGAACGATGTCATCAAAGACCTGAATGTGTCGATGGCGGATATGACCCAGGCCGAGCGAAATCAGGCGATTATGGAGCTGGTCGGGTCGTATGGTCAGCTTGGGTTGAGCGCGCTGCTGGCAAGCGATGGCATCGGCGATATGACCGATACGATGAGTGAGCAAGCCGCACTGGAGACCATCGCGGCGGCACGAATGGATACGTTTAGCGGGTCGATAAAATTTTTGCAGGGGTCGGTTGAACTGCTGCAAATTCGGGCGCTGAAACCGTTGATGGACGATGCACTGCGACCGATGATCCTGATGATCGCTGATGTCGTCAACAAAATATCTGACTGGATTGTGGCGAATCCGCAGTTATCAAAACAGATCATCCGGGTGCTGGCGATTATCACTGCGGCGGGCCCGGTTTTGATCGCGCTGGGTACGGCGGTGAGCTTCATCGGGACGGCGGTCAGTGGGCTGGGGCTGCTGTTGGGGGTGCTGCTATCGCCGATTTTCCTCGTTGTTGGAGCGATTGGCGTACTAATCGCCAAGTTCGTAGATTTCGGCGCACTATTCCATCAACTGAACATTATCGCGGGAAACTTCCAGCTGAACGGCTTCCGTGAGGGACTTCGGCGGCTGTTCACGACATTTGAGGATGGGAGCAGCTACGTATCCGGCCTGCTGGAAGCGCTGGGCTTCTCGGAGGAAGTCGCGCAGCGGGTAGCGGACGCGATCAACCAGGGCATTGTGCCAGCGCTTGTCAATTTTGGCAGGCGGGTGAAGACAGCATTTGATCGCCTGGAAAAAGCTGCTGGCCCGGTGCTGGAGGAGATCGGGGAGTTCATCGCGAACAACCTAGGCGGCCTGGAAGCGTTCGTGGGGAATGTGATTAAGGTGGGAGCGACGCTGCTTTCGCTGACGAACCCCATCGGGCAGATTCGGCTGGTGCTGCAGGCGTTCAATATCGACATCATAGCCATATTTGAAGAGCTGCTAGCGGGCGTGGGGCGCTTCTTCGAGTCGCTGAACGAGGGGTCGAGTGGCGCGGACGCGCTGCGGGCAGCCTTTGGCGATACGGAGTTCATCAACGGATTTATCGAGGGCTTCGAGGCGGTGGTGGGGTTTGTGCAGAATGACCTGCTGCCGACGCTGGGCAGGATTTATGACTGGTTTGTGGAAGAAGCGTTACCTCGCGTTGTCGAGTTCGTCGAAGGCACTGTAATCCCGATTGTGCAGGGCTTCTTCGAAGGGCTGGGTAATGTATGGGCGGTGGTCGGGCCAGCGCTGGAGAATATTGCGCGATGGTTTATCGACGATGCGCTGCCAGCGATTGTCAGGCTGATACGTGACTCGATTATCCCGGCGATTCAGACGTTCGTGGGGACGTTGGTCAATATCTGGGAGACGGTGCGACCGCACCTGGAGAATTTAGCCAGGTGGTTTTTGGAAGAAGCGATCCCGGCGGTCTTAAATTTCATAACAACCACCGTGATTCCGGGTATTGAGACGCTGATTTACTGGCTGCAACAAATTTGGGAGGCGGTTGGGCCGGTGATTGAGGGGCTGGTGGATTGGTTCCTGAACACGGGGCTGCCCGTCATTCAAAACGCTATTGAGAACGTTATTGTACCTGTGATCGAATTCTTCATTGGAATACTACAGGATATTTGGGAAGCGGTCTCACCATTCCTGCAAAGTTTGCTGGATTGGTTTGAGAAAAATGGCTGGCCCATCATCGAAGGTATTTTGAACGCCGCTACGGGCATCATCCAAGGATTCATCGACATCCTGGCGGGGATCTGGGCGGCGGTGAGTCCGGCACTGAACTCGCTGAAGGATCTGTTCGTCGGCACGATTGGGTGGGTGATTGATAACGTACTGACACCTGCGCTGAATGCCATCAACGACATCCTGTATGGCCTGGGGCTGGTTCAGGCGCAGTCGGGAACGCTGATGCGTGATGACGAGGTCGCAGATAGGTTTGGCGATAGAGCGTCGGGTGTCGTGAGCAGGGCGGTGGGGACAAATTATCTACCGATGGATATGCTGGTTCAGGCGCACAAAGGTGAGGCGATAATCCCGGCGGCGCTGAATCCATATAATCCTGACGCGGCGCGCGCTTCTGATAATCAGTCTTCTGCGAGTGGTGGCGGCGGGCAGATGTTTGAGTTCGCGGCGGGGAGCGTGGTGATATACGCCAGTGGCTATGACGAAGGGCGCGCCGCTGCGGATGGGTTCTCTGAACGGCTAGAAGAAATCATGCGCGGGAGAGATGTGCAATGAAGCTGTGGGTCGATGTGTACAACGCAGCGGGAGTGCGACAGGGTGGTGGTCCGATTTTTAATATCCACCTAGCGAATATCAAGCGGTCGCTGGACAGGGTCGGATCGTTCAATTTGATGCTGCCGGGTACGGATGCGCGGGCGCAGGATTTGCTGGTCAATGAGGCGCGGCTTCGTATCTTCGTGGAAATGAACGGGGACATCCGGCAGATCGGGGGCGGCATCGTCCGCAAGCGACGCTTCGTCGAGAGCGCGGCGGACTGGCGATTCAACGTATCGGGGCCGGATGACCTGGATGAATTGAAGCGGGTGAGCACGTGGCTCGGCCTGGAATATGACGACGAGACGCTGACGGACATCAGCGCGGGGCTGATCGCGGAGGCTAGCGGCTGGTCGGATGATGTGGAGGCGGGTATCGCCAGCGAGACGCAGTATGTGCGCTTCGATGGTGCGAGCATCTTCAAGGCATATCTGAGCCTGGTGGAAAGCAAGGGGCTGCATCTGCGGGCAGGGGACAGCGCCCAGACGATTGAGATTGGGGCATTCGGGACGAGCGCGGGGATTACGTGCGTGCAGGTCACGGCGAATGAGTATGACATCGTCGATAACGATGACATCGCCATCATCGAAAAGTTTTCGCTCATCGAGGAGACGGAGCAGCTCGTCAACTTCATCGTGCCGCTGGGGTCTGGTAAGGGTGATGCTCAATTAGACCTATCGAAATGCACGCGCAGCACGGGCGGCGGCGATCCATACAATGTGCAGTCGATGAATGTGAATGGGCGGACGCTGTATTACATCGCCAACAGCGCGAGCATCAGCAGCTACGGTCAGATTGAGAAGGTGCTGAAGTTCAGCCAGATTCAGGTGTTGAGCAACAGTGAGGCGGATTTAGAGCTGGCGGCGAACGCGCTGTATGACGTGGCGGCGGTGCATCTGACGCGCAACAGCCAGCCGCAGACGACGTATTCGGTGACGCTGAAGCATGTGAAGACGAAGATCAAGCCGGGTGATAAGCTGCACATCATCTATAAGGGCGTGATCGAGGTGTGGGATTTGATCGACGGGCATTCGTTTTTGCCGCCGCAGAATATCAATGACGAGTTCTGGGTGATGGATGTCACGGAGAGCTATGGCCCGGATGGCCTGACGACGGTGTGTACGATCAGCGATATTGACCAGGTGCGGCGCGACGCGATGGAGATCGTTGTTGGCGCGGTGGAAGAGGTGCGGATCAACAACCTGGTCATTGACGCATCGACGAGCCATAACGCCTATGTGTATCAATTCGAGATCGACCCGTCAAACGCGGTACTGCTGCCCTTCTACATCACAGACCGGACGTTACGCATAAGACAGGTTCTCCTAAGAGTGACGACGCGGCCTTTCCGGGCGACGGCGCAGAACACGGATACGGAGGAGCTTCATCGCCACCTGGTGATGCGCTCGGAGGATGCGACGAGTCCGGGTACGCTGGCATCGCGCAAATTCTCGATTTTTGAATCGAGCACGGGGACGGTCTATCACTTTTATGCTGATGCCGATGTGGGCGCGTCTCCCAGGACATTTGACACGGGTGCTGCGACCCCGCACTCGCATTCGCTGGAGTATGGCATTTCGGACGACACGGTTTACCCGGAGGATTTGCAGATCAGCGTGCAGGGGACTGACCGGACGAGCGACCTGGGCGGGCCGTGGGGAACGACGGGGTCGCCGGTGGATGAGGTATTGGATATTACGCAATGGGTCGCGCCGAGCGATGTGGTTACGCCGGGCGACATTTTGGTTAATTTCACGTGCGATGGTGGGCAGGGGTTGGTGCAGGTGATCGTCGAAGTGTATGAGGATATTCAAAATCTGGCTTAACCCCACCTCACCCCTAGCCCCTCTCCATAGGGAGAGGGGAACCTGGATAACGCGGCGAGGCGGTTTATTGGAAATGGATTGTTACCGACGGGAAGCGTATCCGACGGTCACAATGAAGGATTAACTGATGGCGACGTTAAA
>Ga0214472_10002137_pt1 | contig 21500 bp, 18 predicted proteins | sample RVTome_6_FD_207662 | JGI IMG/M metagenome (GOLD analysis project Ga0214472, IMG submission 207662) | Soil microbial communities from uranium-contaminated site in the Upper Colorado River Basin, Wyoming, United States - RVT140D175 | ecosystem: Environmental > Terrestrial > Soil > Contaminated >...
AATTTTTTGGTTACCTCTACCACCTGGATGCGATGGAGGACCCTTGCCACCGGAACTACCCGCCCGCACTCAAAGACAAGGTAGGTCCGCGGCACATGATTCATAGCTGGGCCACCAGCACGGACGACCCGACGGTGCAACCGCGCTGGGGGAAGGTAGGCAAGCAGAAGATCGAGGACGCTGGCGAGTTGTGTCCGGAACGCATGAAGACAGTGGATGATGAGATCCTATCCAAGGCGCTGGCGTTCGTGGACAAGGCGCGGAAGGACGGCAAGCCGTTCTTCCTGTGGCTCAATCCAACGCGCATGCATGTCGTCACGCACCTGTCAGAGAAGTACGAGAAGATGCGTACCCCGGAGAACGGTTGGTCCATCGAGGAAGCCGGGATGGCACAGCTCGACGACATCGTTGGCTCGGTGATGCAATATGTCAAGGACAACGGCCTCGAGGACAACACCATCATTGCTTTTTCGACCGACAACGGCGCCGAGAACTTCACCTGGCCCGATGGCGGCCAGACCCCGTTTGCTGGCGGAAAGGGAACAGCGCTTGAGGGCGGCTTCCGCGTGCCAATGATAATCCGTTGGCCCGGCAAGGTGCCCGCGGGCAAGGTCGAGAATGGAATCGTGTCCGGGCTCGACTGGTTCCCGACATTTGTCGCGGCGGCCGGGAACCCAAACATAGCCGAGGAGCTCAAGAAGGGGAAGCAGATTGGTGGCAAGACCTACAAGGTACACCTGGACGGCCACAACCAGATGGACCTGATTACCGGCAAGGGACCGTCGAAGCGCCAGGAGATTTTCTATTTCACCGAGTCGACGCTCAGCGCAGTACGCATTAACGATTACAAGTACCGGTTCACCGATCAGCCGAACGGTTGGTTGGGTGCTACGGTGAAGGTCGATTGGCCGATCCTGGTCAATCTCCGTCTGGACCCGTTTGAGCGCACGGGCATGTACAACGGCAAGGACAACGGGTCGATCGCGTATTACAACTGGTTCGCCTACCAGTTCTGGCGTTTCGTCTTCGTACAGCAGGAGGTGGCCAAGGCCGCCAAGAGCTTCATCGAGTTTCCGCCCATGCAGAAGGGCGCGAGCTTCAATATGGAGGCCGTGAAGGCGCAGATCGAGAAGGCCATCGCCGCACAACACGGGCAGTAAACGGATGACCTATATCGCGGACGATCTGAAAGGGCCGCCCGCTTCGTCATGGTGATGCGTCTCTACGGCTTAAGCGGGCGGCGCTCAACCACACGTGAAAACCGACAGGCCTGAAACAGCCAACAGGTCTGCTCACAATAGCGACGTAAGGCCAAGAAACAAAGCAAGATCAATAAGGAAAAGAATCATAGTTTACTAAACCAAAAGAGGTAACAATAAAATGGAAAAACGAAACAGAAGGTTCATTACGGCGTTATGCGCAGTCCTTGTTGCTTTAGCATGGGTCATCAGTCCGGCTACGGCGCAGGAGAAGAAACCTAACATCCTCGTCATCTGGGGTGACGATATCGGCTGGTACAACATCAGCGCCTACAACCAGGGCGTGATGGGCTACCGGACGCCCAATATCGACCGCATCGCGAGGGAAGGCGCGCTGTTCACCGACTGGTACGGGCAGCAGAGCTGCACGGCCGGACGCGCCGCGTTCATCACCGGGCAGTCGCCGATCCGCACCGGTTTGACCAAGGTGGGACTGCCGGGGGCGGATGTGGGCCTGCGCCCGCAGGATCCGACGATCGCAGAACTGTTGAAACCGCTGGGATACGCGACGGGACAGTTCGGGAAGAACCACCTCGGCGACCGCGACGAGTTCCTTCCCACCGCGCACGGCTTCGACGAATTCTTCGGCAACCTCTATCACCTCAACGCCGAGGAGGAGCCGGAGAATGTCGACTATCCGAAGAACCCGGAGTTCAAGAAAAAGTTCGGACCGCGCGGCGTGATCCACTCGTTCGCCGGGGGGAAGATCGAGGATACCGGGCCGCTCACGAAGAAGCGCATGGAAACGGTCGACGATGAGATCACCGCGGCCGCGCTCGGGTTCATCGAGCAGCAGGCCAAGGCCGGCAAGCCGTTCTTCGTCTGGTGGAATTCGACACGCATGCACATCTGGACGCACCTCAAAAAGGAGTCCGAGGGCAAGACTGACCTTGGCATCTATCCGGACGGGATGGTCGAGCACGACGCGCACGTGGGTCAGCTCCTGACAAAGCTGGACGAGCTCGGCATCGCCGACAACACCATCGTCATTTACTCGACCGACAACGGCGCCGAGACGTTCACGTGGCCGGACGGCGGCACCACACCCTTCCGCGGCGAGAAGGCGACCAACTGGGAAGGCGGTTATCGTGTCCCCACGCTGATCCGCTGGCCCGGCACGATCGAGCCCGGCACCGTATACAACCCCATCTTTGCGCACGAGGACTTGCTGCCGACGATCCTCGCGGCGGCCGGTGTGCCCGATGTCAAGGAGAAGCTGCTCAAAGGATACGCGGCGGGCAACAGAAATTTCAAGGTGCATCTCGACGGATACAACCTCGCCCCGTACTTCAAGGGCGAGACGAAAGAGTCTCCGCGCAAGGAATTCCTCTACTGGAACGACGACGGCAAGCTTGTGGCGCTGCGTTACGACCGGTGGAAGCTCGTGTTCTCCGAGCAGCGCAACCACGGCTTTGACGTGTGGCAGGAGCCCTTCGTGGACCTTCGCCTGCCGGCGCTCTACGACCTTCGCTCCGATCCGTTCGAGCGTGCGAGCCACGAGTCGATCGGCTACCCGATGTGGAGGATCGAGCGCGTTTATCTGCTCGTTCCTGCGCAGGCCTACGTCGCCAACTGGATTTCGAGCTTCAAGGAATTTCCGCCACGGCAGAAGCCGGCGAGCTTCAGCCTCGATCAGGTGATGCAGAAGCTCACGGAAACGGCCGGCAGCACTCAGTAGGGGGAAGTCGAAGCCGGCTCGCGCGCGGTGATGAAGCGGCTTAATAAGCTCGGGAGCCTCTCGCGGCCCACCGATTAACAAAAATGAACAGAGATGAGGAACAACCATGAAACCAATTAGACTCATAACATTCACAGCGCTTGCGACGCTCGCACTGGCCCTCACCTCGCAGGCCGCTGACCCTTTACCATCCTGGAATGATGGGTCTGCAAGAAGGGCGATCGTCGAGTTTGTGAGCGCGACTACCGATAAGTCCAGTCCCAAGTACGTTGAGCCCGAGGATCGCATCGCCACTTTTGACCAGGACGGCACTCTTTGGGTGTCCCACCCCCTGTATACACAGGCCATGTTTACGCTTGACCGGGTGCGTGAGCTTGCCCCCAAGCACCCCGAATGGAAGAACAAGGAGCCATTCAAAGCGGTCATCGCGGGCGACCGTAAGGCGATGGCCAAGTTCACCGAGTCGGATTGGGAGCTCATCGTTGCCGCCACACACACCGGTATGAGCACCGAGGCGTTTCTGGAGATCGTGAAGCGGTGGCTGGCAACGGCCCAAAGACCCCCGTTTCAAGCGTTCTTACACAGAGCTTGTCTACCAGCCCATGATAGAGGTTATGGATTACCTGCGCGCCAACGGCTTCAAGACGTACATCGCCACCGGCGGCGGCCAGGAGCTCGTCCGGGTCTACTCCGAGCATGTCTACCACGTTCCGCCGGAACAGGTTGTGGGATCGAGCATTCTGACCAAGTACGAATACCGGGACGGCAAGCCCATACTGATGCGAGAGCCGAAAGTATTCTTCATTGACGACCACGCAGGCAAGGCTATCGGCATTAACCTATTCATCGGCAGGCGTCCCTATGCAGCCTTCGGTAACTCGGGCGGCGATAAGGAGATGCTCGAGTGGACGCAGGCGGGTGGAGGGGCACGCTTGATGATGCTGGTCTACCACGACGATGCCGAGCGCGAGTATGCCTACGGCCCTGCCGGGGGTCTGCCGGACACCAGGGTCGGCACATTCTCTGAAGCGTTGATGGACGAGGCAAAAAAGAAGGGCTGGGTCGTCATTAGCATGAAGAATGACTGGAGACGCGTCTTCGCGTTCGAGCAATAAAGAATGAAACCCGATCGCTTCAGAGTATTATTTAAAGGGAATATCCATTGTGTAACAAAAACCCAAATTGGGAGGTTGTGAAATGAAATGTTTAGCAGTGATTGTGTTGGTCTTGGTGATAACACTGTCTTTGTTTGGTTTGGTGTTCGCTCAGGAAGAGAAACCCGATGCGACCCTAACGCTCTCGAAGGGACAGGTTGCCGTGGGCATAGGATGGAGTTGGGGAGATGGCGTCTTGACCTTCAAGGGGAAAAAATATCCGTTCAAAGTCGGTGGGCTCTCGGTAGTTGATGTCGGGATCACAAAGGGTAACGCAGTCGGCAAGGTCTATCACCTGAAGAAACTCAGTGACTTCAACGGCACTTACACTGGCGCTGCGGCAGAGGGCACAATTGGTGGGGGAGCCGGCATCTCGGCGATGAAGAATCAAAACGGTGTCGTAATCGAACTCCAATCGACGACCCAGGGGGTCAACTTCAAGCTCGCCGGTGAAGGCGTAAAGTTCACCCTGAAGTAGAAATAGGAATAGACGCAATGATGGTCAGGTCCTGAAATTTAGGTTTTCAGCGATAGAGGAACTGATCATTCGAAACTCGACCCCAAATCATAGGGTGGCTATGAAAAGTATCGAGGAATGTTGGACCTAAACAATCATCCCGTACTTTTGGGTGCGATGGGAAGACATACAACTGCACACGAAGCAGTAAAGATCGTCAGGCTGTAGATTGTAAACAGGTAGATCCAAATCTGATAAATTAGAGAGTGCGATGGATATTAGATATTTTACGGATATACTAGAAATCGAGAAAAAATTAAACGAATAAGGATAAAGCACCATAGTACTTTGGACATTATGGAGGTGACTGCATGAAGGCAATAATCACGGTGGTTGTCGGGTCGCTGGTGTTCATTATATTTGCGAGCGACGCGAAGGCTGAGGACTCGAGGCTCGCTGGGGCCTATCCAGTTGAACTGCAGGTCGGGCAAGTCTTTAGAGTCTGCAAATCTGGTAACGTTGTCTGCCCGGTGTTCACGCCAATCTGCGATGATACGAAGATCATCATGTTGGTTGATACGCCAGATGGGCTGGGGTTCAAGGGCATCGCCCCTGGGACCACACTTTGCTCCGTTGGTTCGTCCGTGGGACCTCGCCGTCTCTTTCGCATAACCGTGCATTGAACAGACGGGGTGACTTTATTAAGTTCATGTTATGAGTTAAACAAAATATGGCAACACTAGCTATCCGGTTTGGAGAGAAAATTGATTGACAAGAAATTGTACTTGCGAAATAAGTCGGAACATAATACGATCGATGCATTTGATGGGCTTGGAATAGCAGGTTTAAATTTGCAGGTGTTAATCAAAGAAAAAAATTACATAGGCTGAGAAGTAAAGGAGGCTGAGATGAAGAAAGGAGCATTTATATATTTTCAAATATGCAGTGCGACGGCTGTATTGCTTGGAATTGCATTCATGATCTTGGTGGCTGCACCAATTCTCGCCCAAGAGACCCCTGAGAGGAATGCATATTTCGGCGAGACCCACGTCCATACGAGCTGGTCGGTGGACGCATGGCTATTCGGCAACCACCTTACTGGGCCGAACGAAGCGCTTAAGTACGCTCAAGGTGAAACGATCAAGCACCCGCTGGGTTACGATATCAAGATTGATACACCGCTCGACTGGATGGGCGTGACTGACCACTCGGAGTATGTTGGGGTCACGAAGATGGCCAACACCCCGGGCTCGGCGTTGAGCAAGTTGCCAGAGGCGCAGCCCCTGATCCTAAAGGACCCGAACAACCCGGCGGACGTCGAGAAGGTGTTCATGTACCTGGTCTCCCTCGTCAGCAAGCCGCCCATCAAGGCGTTTATGAAACCGGAAGTGGCCGGTACGATCTGGAAGGAAAACGTTAAGATCGCCGACGAGAACAACCACCCGGGCAAGTTCACGGCTTTTTGCTCCTACGAGTACACCTCGCAATACGACTTTCGCAACCTGCACCGCAACGTCTTCTTCCGGGATTGTGCCAAGGTGCCGGAGTTGCCGTACACCGCACTCGACTCATGGCATCCAGAAGACCTTTGGAAATGGATGGATGTCCAGCGCAAGGCGGGCAACGAGCTGTTGGCGATCTCGCACAACGCGAACCTGAGCGACGGGTGGATGTACCCCACCGACGTTGATAGCTTGGGCCGGCCGATCGATGCTGCGTGGACTGAATCGCGGACGCGCAACGAACGGCTGGTTGAGATCAAGCAAATCAAGGGGCAGTCGGAGACGCATCCCTTGCTCTCTCCAAACGATGAATTCGCGAACTACGAGATAATGAGTTTCCTTATAGGCCTCCCGTCGGACTCCGGGCGCTTCCCTCACATTGTCGGCAGCTACGCGCGGCAGGCCTTAAAAGACGGCCTCACCATGCAGGACACCAGGGGCTATAACCCGTACAAGTTCGGTATCGTAGGCGGCTCCGACTCGCACAATACGGGCACCCCCTACCGTCAGGACAATTTCTACGGCGGTCATGGGATTAATGACGGAACCATTGAGACTCGCATGAGCGGCCATCTTTTTAGCGGTATGGACGTGCGCCTCGAGAGCCCTGCTGGACTGACCGGGGTATGGTCGAAGGAGAACACTCGCGCCTCAATATGGGATGCAATGTACCGCAAGGAAACCTTCGGAACCAGCGGTCCTCACATTAAGCTGCGTTTCTTTGGCAGCTGGGAATACAGCCCTGATGTGATGAAGCAGAGGGACTGGGTCAAGGTGGGCTACAAGAAGGGCGTGCCGATGGGCGGCGACCTACCGCCGGCCAAGGCCAAGGCCCCGACATTCGTGGTCTGGGCCGTGAAGGATCCCACCTCTGGCAACCTCGACCGCATCCAGATCGTCAAAGGCTGGACCAAGAGCGGCCAATCATTCGAAAAGGTTTTCGACGTCGTCTGGGCGGGCAACCGTCGGCACGACGTTATCACCGGTGAGGTGCCACCGATCGGTAGCACGGTGGACATTCCGAACGCTACCTACACTAACACCATCGGTGTCGTGGAGCTGAAGACCGTATGGACCGACCCGGAATTCGACCCCAGCCTCGATGCGTTCTACTACGCCCGCGTGCTGGAGATTCCGACGCCGCGGTGGACCACCATCCAAGCCAAGCAACTCGGCATAGCTCCGCCCGACGTGGTACCCGCGACTGTCCAGGAGCGTGCATGGAGTTCACCAATCTGGTACACGCCGAGTGTCGAGGCACGCAAAGCCACCGAGCCTGGCCTGACGGTGGCCGACCTTAACAAGAAAGATGCGGTGGCCCTAGATGAGGCACAGCTGAAAACTTTGATCGTGGGGAAGTCCATTTGGTGGCGAAATACCGTCACCGGCGAGCCGTTTAAAATTCACTATGACAATGCTGGTCAGAGGATCGTCCTGCATGTCGGTAGGAATGCAGCGCTGCCAAGTGAATTCGGCGATGTCGCGCAGAGCAGCTATCAAACAACACCCTCGCCGTACTCGATGCAGAACGGCAAGCTCGTAACCTCGCTCGGGGGCACACCATTCGAGGTCACTGTTTACAAGATGGGCGACAAATACATCGCTGCACGCAGCAACGAGTTCGGCTACGCCAACTACGAGATCATGCCGAATGGTCCGGCGAATTTGGTCAATCTGCGAAAAGGAGAGTTGCGGGAGGAAGACAAAAATGTGCCTCCTGGGCCTGTGAAATGATTTCTTTTGTGCCTGATGAAGCGCAGCCCACGATTGAGAAACTACGGCTGCGTAGACTCTTCCGATCAACGCAAAGCGCTCCGTGCGAGGAGTTAAGTTAGTAGCGTTAGGGGAGGTAACAAACAAAACGACCGTATGGTTGTCGAAGGCCGAGCGGTCTTTTTTAGTCTCAAAAATTCATCCTTTGACCGGGCTTAGGATGATCGGACATCTATCCCTCGTAAATATAGTTTGTTTAAAAATAATAAGTATTGCATAATAAGCAAGTAACGCATGGAGAGCGTAAAGAATATCTTAAAGAGTTGTCATTATCTCAGATCAGTTTTGGCTGGGAGACTAAAGGAGGTTGACATGAAGAAGGGATATTTTCAACTACAGGGCGTAACGGCTGTATTGCTGGGGGCTACGCTAATGCTCCTGATGGCTTCGCCGGCACTCACACAGATGAGCCCTGATAAGAACCCCGAGCGGAACGCCTATTTCGGCGAGACCCACGTCCATACGAGCTGGTCGCTCGACGCGTTCAGCATCGGGAACACCATCACCAATCCCGGCGACGCGTACAAATACTTCAAGGGCGAGCCGATCAAGCATCCGCTTGGTTACGAGGTCAAGATCGATACGCCGCTCGACTGGGCGGGGGTTACGGATCACTCCGAATACGCGGGCGTGGTCAACCTGGCGAACGAGCCGGGCTCGGCGATCAGCAAGATCCCCGAGGCGAAGCCCCTGATCCTAAAGGCCAGGACCAAGGAAGAAATGGAGAGGGTCGCCCTCTACGCCATCAACACCCTCGTCGCTGGACCGCCCGTCAAGGCGCTCATGGCGCCCGAGGTTGCCGGGACGGTCTGGAAGCGGAACGTCGCGCTCGCCGACGAGGCGAACCAGCCCAAGAAGTTCACGGCCTTCTGCTCCTACGAGTGGACCTCGATGCCTAATAACATGAACCTCCACCGCAACATCTTTTTCAAGGACTGCGCCAAGGTGCCGGCGCTGCCGTTCAGCGCTCTGGACTCGTTTCATCCCGTCGATCTCTGGAACTGGATGGACGACCAGCGGAAGGCCGGGAACGATCTGCTGGCCATCTCGCACAACGCGAACCTGTCCGACGGCCGCATGTTCCCGACCGAGGTGGACACCGAGGGCCGCCCGATCGATGCCGCCTATGCCGCGTCCCGCGTTCGCAACGAGCCGCTGATCGAGATCAAGCAGCTCAAGGGCACCTCCGAGACCCACCCCTTGCTCTCGCCGAACGACGAGTTCGCCAGCTTCGAGATCATGTCCGTCCTGCTCGGCAACCCGCCGGGCCGCATTCCGCACATCGTCGGGAGCTACGCCCGCCAGGCTTTGAAGGACGGCCTCTCCCTCGAGGACAGCCAGGGCTTCAACCCGTACAAGTTCGGATTCGGAGCGGCTTCGGACTCGCACAACACCGCCGTCCCCTACCGCCAGGACAACTTCTTCGGCGGCCATTCCTTCACGGACGGGACGATCGAGGCGCGCATGTCCGGCACGCTGGTCGGCGGCATGTTCGACGCGCGCACTGAAGGCACCGGCGGGTTGACCGGCGTGTGGGCCGAGGAGAATACGCGCGCGTCGCTGTTTGAGGCCATGAAGCGCAAGGAAACCTTTGCCGTAACCGGCCCGCACATCAAGGTCCGCCTGTTCGGCGGCTGGGAGTACACGGCGGACACGTTGAGCGACAAGGACTGGGTCAAGAACGGGTACGCCAAGGGCGTGCCGATGGGCGGCGATCTTCCACCGGCCAAGGGCAAGGCCCCGACATTCATGGTGTGGGCGGTGAAAGATCCGACGTCCGGCAACCTCGACCGCATTCAGATCGTCAAAGGCTGGAGCAAGAGCGGCCAGAGCTTCGAGAAGATATTTGACGTGGTCTGGGCGGGCGACCGCAAGCCGGACAAATGGACCGGCGTGGTGCCGCCGATCGGCAGCACGGTGGACATCGACAACGCCACGTACACAAACACCGTCGGCTCGGCAGAGCTCAAGACCGTATGGACCGATCCCGAGTTCGATCCGAGCTTGCACGCCTTCTACTACGCCCGCGTACTGGAAATCCCGACGCCGCGCTGGACCACGATCCAGGCCAAGAAGCTCGGCATCGCGCCGCCCGACGTCGTGGCCCCCACTGTCCAGGAGCGCGCATGGAGCTCGCCGATCTGGTACACGCCGAGCGCCGAGGCGCGAAAGAACGCAAAGCCCGGTCTGACTGTGGCCGACCTGAAGAAGAAGGGCGCGGTGCTGCTCGACGACGCTCAATTGAAGGCGCTGATCGTGGAGAAGTCCGTCTGGCTGCAGAACACGGTGACGGGCGACAAGTACATGATCATCTACGATGCCCTGGGCAAGGGCCCTGACGCGAAGCCGCTCACACCCTCCGAGCCCGGCTACGTCACCCAGCGCTTCCCCGCCAACCAGGGTCAATTCCAGGTGCGCTACGTGGGAAAGAAGGTGGCGGTGCAGAGCCTGACCGGCGACACGGTCGATGCCAGCTATCTCGGCACCTCCCGGACCTACTACATCGTCAACGGGAAGATCGTCACCGAGCTCGTCGGCACGCCAATCGAGATCACCGTATACAAAGTGGGCACGAAGTATCTGGGCGCGCGCAGCAACGAATTCGGCTACGCCAACTACGAGATCATCCCAGCGGTGGCGGAGCTGAGCCCTCTGCGGTGAGCCGTCATGATCGGACCCGAAAAAAAGACGACTTCGCCAAGGCAGGAGGGAAAGCTCAATGAAGCAGTGGTTGCTAAGTGTTTCACCCGCACTGATGTTGTTCGTGAGCACCCAGGCGGTTTCAGTTTTACTGCCTAACGGGCGGGAATTTCTCGATCGGAGAATGATTGGAGGAGTCTCGTGATGAGAGATGACAGAGTAATGCAAAGTACAGATATTAGTTCAGATGAGCCAATTCTGAGGGGAACCCAACTATCGTACCTGAAACGATCGTTGCGCCCGCCGTTATTCGTAAAGCGCTGGCTTCGCGAGCCTCTGGTGCATTTTCTTCTGATCGGCCTGGGGCTGTTCGTCATTTATGGCGCACTGCATCCTGGTCCGGGTCAAGGAGGGAGTCTCAACCGGATCGTGCTGACGGAGGACGACATCCGCCAACTGCAAATATTCTTCACCGCGCAATGGCAGCGTCCCCCTACTCCGCAGGAGTTTGCCGGGCTAGTGGAGAGCAAAGTCCGCGAGGAGATTCTTTACCGTGAGGCGCTGGCGCTAGGCCTGGACAAGGAGGATACCATCGTCAAGCGCCGGATGGCGCAGAAGATGGAGTTTCTCGCCGAAGATTTGTCAGACCTGCGCGAGCCCACGACCGAAGAACTCAGGGCCTGGTTCGAGGAGAATTCCCAGCGCTTCGCGCTGCCCGCACGCACAACATTCCGCCACCTTTACTTCTCTCCCGACCGCCGGGGCCAGCACACACGCGCCGACGCTGTGAGTGCGCTCAATGAGCTCCCCGGCAAAACCGAAGACTCGCCGGCTGCGGCTGCTCTCGCCGATCCCTTCATGTTCCAGGATTACTACGGCGACCGCACGCCAGAGCAGTTAGCTAAAGAGTTCGGTCCAAACTTTGCGCAGTCGCTGTTCCAGATCAAACCCGGTTCGTGGCAGGGTCCGATCGAGTCTGGGTACGGCTGGCACCTAGTCTGGGTTGACTCCATTACACCCAGCCGGATGCCGCAGTTCGAGGAGGTAGAGCAGGATGTCAAGTCCAAATGGATAGAAGAGCAGCGCGCCGGGACAAAGCGCAAGATGTTTGAAGCGATGAGAATGCAATATGAGGTCGTACTGCCGCCATCAACTGGAAATGAGGTGCTGAGTGTCAATTTACCCTCGGCGAAGGAGGCACGATGAGAGGCGGAAAGACCGGTTTCTTAGTACTATGGTTAATATTCCTAAGTGTATTGGTTGGGGCATCGGCTTATGTACACAGTGCATGGGCTCACGAGTCTCGTCCTGCCTACCTTGAGATCAACGAGACGGCACCTGGCCGTTATAGCATTCTGTGGCGTACCCCCATTATGTCGGGAATGCGCCTTCCAGTCGCACTAAAATTTTCTGATGGCGTGCGCAATGTCACGGAGCCGACCGTGCAGGAGCTAGCGGACTCGCTCGTCGAACGCCGGGTGATTGACGCAGGCGCAAGCGGGCTTGCCGGAAAGCAAATCGAGTTCGTCGGACTTCAGGCAACAATCACGGACGTATTAGTACGCGTGCAGATGCTCGACGGCACGTACTCGACCACGCTAGTCCGGCCGTCTAAGCCCCGGGTGGAGATCGCGGCTTCGCGTGGGCCTTTGGCAGTCGCAGGCGCCTTTTTGACGCACGGTATCGAGCACATACTCTTCGGCTACGACCACCTGCTGTTCGTGTTTGCGCTCATTCTCATTGTTCGGAGCCGCCGCGTTCTTCTCATGACGATCACCGCATTCACCATCGCACACTCTATAACCTTGGCGCTGGCCACACTCGGTGCGGTGCACTTGGCGGGACAACCTATCGAAGCTGCCATCGCACTGAGCATCCTGCTGCTGGCCTGCGAGATCGTCAGATTGGAACACGGTCAGGGGAGCTTGACGGCAAGGTGGCCCTGGGCAGTGGCCTTTTCTTTCGGCCTGCTCCACGGTTTCGGCTTTGCAAGTGCACTCACTAACATAGGGCTTCCGGAGAGCGGTGTTCCGCTCGCCCTGTTCGCCTTCAACGTGGGCGTAGAAATCGGGCAGCTCGCATTCATCGGGGTAGTTCTCAGCGTCCTGACATTAGCAAAGCGAATCAGGCTAGCTTCGGTCATTGCACACCACGCGCTGCCAGCCGCAACCTATGTGATTGGCATACTGGCGGCGTTCTGGTTTTTTGAGCGCTTGGCTGGATTCTGGACATGAGCACCGATATGAGGGACTTATACGATTTTAAGAAAGAATTTATGCAACGATAGACGGGACATTCTTGTCCTGTCCTACGAGGTCGAGGCGGTTAAATGAGAGACAAAGAAGACGCCGAGGGGTGAAGCGAGTAAGTAACAAAATTAGGGTTGGACTTGAATGTTATTCGTGATATTTATATGTTGAGCATAAAATGGGTTCATTTGATCCTAACCAAAAACAGAATGGAAATAATCATGGAACCCAAATACATTAAAGAGTAAATCAACATAAGGAGGAGAATACTATGCCCAGATATTATTACGTGCTCGCTCTGATTGCTTTGCTGATTTACGTTGGCATCGCCAGCGCTCAGGAGTCGTACCCGATAATGGAGAAGATCGCCCAGAAAGTGATCCAGAAATACCAAACGTCTTCCTGTCAGCAGTTGGCAATGGAGAAAAGCCAACCACCGTCAGGGGAAAAGGCAGAGATGGAGCAGCGAGTGGTGACATTACTGCAAAATAATCCTCAAATGCGCACTGCGTTCATCAACTTAGTAGCGGCCCCTATCGCCAACAAATTGTTCGAATGCGGTATGATTCCCTGATTGATCCTTTAAGGATCAGAGATTAATTCGGGTCAACGCGACCCGGCAAGTCAGTAACACGCTTTCAAAGAGGTTCTGTGATATAATATGGCGTTTAAGTATCGCCCCAAATAAAGAGGAATGGTAAGGTATTTAGCATAGATTCCCGTATACCGTTATTATCCGAAATATTTTTGGATAATAGAAGGCACGGATGGATGGCTGAGCCGAAAGCATGATATTTTACTTGCACTTTATTTTCATAGAAGTCCGAGCCTCAGTGGCAACGAACATAAATATAAGATGTAGCTCAGAATAAAGAAATTAAACAAAGACAAGGAGGTGCAAAATGATAGAAGTAAGGTTAGAAGTTGTAATGGCTTGGGTTTTTGCTCTGTTGCTGGTGGGGATGCCTGTCAGCGCTCAGCAAACCAGCCCGACCGATCAGAACAAAAGTGAACAGCAGGCAATGGCCGTGCTGAAGCGGATGGCCGATTTTCTTTCGCAAGCACAGCGCTTCAGTGTCACGGTGGACATCGGCTTTGATACTGTCCAGGATTCCGGGCAGAAAATCGAGTTCGGAGAAACTCGCAAGATTCTGCTCAGCCGCCCTGATCATCTCCGAATAGACACTACAAAAAGAAGCGGAGCAGAGGACGAGGTAATTTTCGATGGTAAGAACATTACCGTGTTTAACCCAAAGGAAAATGTGTATGCCATGGAGGCCAGGCCTGGTACAGTTGATGAGGCAATTGCGTATTTTGTAAATGACCTGGACATGCGGTTGCCTCTGGCCGAGTTGGTTAACAGCAATCTCCCCAAGATGTTGCCGGAACGGGTGCGCGAAGCCGCCTATGTCGAAAAATCATCTATTGGCGGTGTCCCCTGTGATCACATCGCCCTGCGCGGGGACCAGGCAGACATGCAACTGTGGATTGCTGAGGGCGATAAACCACTGCCGCAGCGTGTAGTGATTACCTACAAGCGAGAGGACGGACGGCCGCAGTTCTGGGCCAATTTTACTGAGTGGAATCTTGCGCCGAAGGTGCGCGATTCGCTGTTTGCTTTTACCCCGCCAAAAGGTGCGGTGAAGATTGCTTTTTCCCCGCGGCAGATGATGCAGCCCGGGGGACCAGAAATGAAAGGAGGTAAATAGTTATGAGATCGAAAATATGGGTACAGTTTGCATTATGGAATGGCCTGTTCTTGATGTTTCTGTTTGCGGCCACAAACGTTGATGCCAGGGGTTTTGGAGGCGGTGGCGGGGGAGGCGGAGGAGGATTCTCGCGGAGCAGTGGCGCCAGTGGTGGGAGTTTCGGTGGGAGAGGAGGTTCTGGCGGTTGGGGAGGAGGCGGTGGAGGAGGTTCCCGCGAGGCGGGGGGCGGTGGCGGAGGTTCTCGCGACTGGGGCGGTGGGGGTGGCTTTTCTCAAAGCGGTGCCGCCAGTAGCGGGAATTGGCAATCCAATCGCTCGAGCATGCAGTCAAGCCGTCAGTCCTCAGCACAACAAATGCAGTCGACTGGCTCGGCTAATCAAAGCGAGCGCCAGTCCTCACGGCAAAGCTACGGGCAGGACGCGCAGCAAAGCCGACAGAGTTATGGGCAGGACGCGCAGCAAAGCCGACAGAGTTATGGACAGGACGCACAGCAAAGCCGGCAGAATTACGCCGACAACTACGATGACTACCACTACCATGGCGGGGGAGGGTACGGCTATGGCTATGGTGGCGCCTACGCCGCCGGGGCCGTAACTGGCGCAGTCATCGGTTCGACGATGACGGCGGCCGCGTTCAGTGCAATGTCGGCCCCCCAGACCCAGGTGGTCGTGGGCGGGGTGACCTATTATCAGGTCGGCTCGACCTGGTACCAACCAATGTATCAGGGGGGTCAGGTCACCTATGTGGTGGTCCAACCGCCTCAATAGTGGATTTTGTGGTTTGGAGTTGTTGTGACGTAAACCGTCACTACAGTCGTCCGTCGCCTATACACGGGAAAGGATTAAAGGAATTGTGAATCACCCCTGAATTCTCCCTCATCAATCGGGAGGATTACGATAAGTATGGACCGCCGCAAATTACTGGTATAAATCGAGTTAAACTATACCGATTGCAATTGAAGGGACCATATTATTCTTTTGCGAGGATTACTAGTCGACGGGTGCGATTCGTCCTTCGACAGTTCGACATGCCTGTCCCGAGTTTATCGAGGGGCTCACTGCTCAGGACGAACGGATATATCTTGTATTTTATGCCTACTCAAAGTATCAGACGTCTTTACGCACCAGGATCTGAGGTGGCAATTAAAACGATTTTTTGGAATATTCTTGCATTTAGTAGTATTGATTAAATTCAAGGAGAGACAGGAGGAAATAAAGCTATGAGAGAAATTGTCACAGTTAAAAATTGTAGGTCTAATATAGAAAAAAAGACCAGGTGTCGCGATTCACTTCCCCCCTTCGAAATGATTAGGATCCCTATTTTACTTGTGACATTAATAATATCTTTACTGATTTTTACCCTTGGCAGCGAATCCGCTTATAGTCAGTGTGGTGGATTATGTTTATATGAACCGGACATTTCGGAAAATAAAATCCCTCCCGAACGAGTAGATCCAGGATATCGGGAATACACCAAAGATCATTTTGGATCCGAAGGGGCGACAAAGGCTAACCGAGCGCTTTTAATGCCCGATCTTCCTGGAGAATCAAGCAGGCATATCTCCGGTATTTTTCTTGGCGAAAGAATCCCTGTATCCCAAGGATTATCAGATAAATTTGGTATTAACGACAAATACTTAACTGAAAGAGTCAGTCAAACCTCTGTGACCGGTGTTTACGCTGCCAATGACGCCGAGGCTAATTCCAACCCTCAAACCTCTAAATCAAAAGATTGGGAATTTATCTTGATACCCTATGGATGGCTTAGCAGTATTAGCGAAGACATAGTAGTTAATGGAAGGGGTGCTGACGGCCACGCGACTTTCATTGATTTGCTTGAGCACCTAGATATTGCAGCGATGTTTCACGGCGAAGTATGGTGGAAAGGTAAATTCGGAATATTTGCGGATACCATGTTTTCGAAGCTGGCCATAAACCAGGATGTCACACTGCGACGCTCTGGCTCCATAAATGCCAACTTGACGACCACTATGTTTATCGAGGAATTTGGAGGATTATACCGGGTAGGTACCTGGCCTGTCGGGAGTCAATACAATCAATTCGTCCAAAGATCGGAGCCATCTGTCACCTTCGATATAATTGCCGGAGGGCGTTACTGGCATCTGAATAACGAGTTAGACATCCATGGCCCCTTAGGCATCTTACCATCAGAAATAGATCAAAGTCAGAACTGGTTCGATTTTATCGTCGGCGGACGGGCAAGGCTTGATTTTTATAAGAAACTTTTTTTGGAGTTTAGAAGTGATATAGGAGGATTTGATCTAAGTTTTTCATCTAAGTTTTCATGGAATATAATCGCTGTAGTGGGCTATGAATTAAGCTGGTACCGCATAACCCCGTTGATCGGATTCCGAGCTCTATACGACAACTACGCCAATGGAAGTGGGAATACTCGCTTTGAAGCAAAAACCTGGATGTACGGACCGTTGCTCGGAGTTGCTTTTAGGTTTTGAACATAGGAAATAATTAAAAAAGAAAAGTGGGTAAGTATGAAAGCAAAACAAACAGCAAGACAAACATCAGCATACCTATTTAAGCGCATGCCCTACCCGGCGGCATTTGCGCTAATTGCATTGGTTTAGGTTTAGCCGTCGGCATGAAGATGGTTTTCACAAACGTGGAGGAATCAACAAGACTGGTTGGTCTCTACTCCGATATTTATGTGATAGAAGAGTCAAGTTTAGATGCCATTTGAAATGTTCGAATTATCAGGAAACCTGCTCACTGTAAAAATCAAAGGAATATTGACTAAATTGGAACTGGAAAAGATTCAGTCAGAAGCTCTAAGTACAATCAAAAAAAAGATCAAAATAATGGTTATATTAGAGGACTTCATGGGATGGGAGCTGGGTGCCGATTGGGGTGACATAAAGTTTGCGGCACAGCACGATCATATTGAAAAAATCGCTATCGTTGGAGATGAAAAGTTGAAGGATTTGGTTTTTGCCTATGTGGGTAACCCCTTCAGAAAATTAGCGATAGAGTATTTCGACGTCTCCCAAATTGATAAAGCGAGAACCTGGATCAAATAAAAATATTTTTAAAGATAGTTTCATGTGTTATTGTTGCTACCATAAAAAAGGAGGGATCAGATATGAGAAACAAGCAAACAAAGGTATTTGGTTATCCATCTAGGATAATGCCGCTCTTGACACAAGCAGGAAAGGAGGCAACTATGCTTAACATCGTGCGAGCACTTCAGGTAATACTTCTACTAATTCTCACCCTTTTGCCACTGCATTCCGCGCTGGCGGCCAGTGCAAGCGAGATCGACCGCAATGTCACCGCGGCGTTGCAAACGCTCTACCAAACGACACCAGGGGCGAAAACGCTTGCAAACCAGTCAAAGGGGATCCTTGTCTTCCCGGACATGGTGAAAGCTGGCTTCATCATTGGGGGTCAATACGGCGATGGCGCCTTGCGCAAAAAGGGCAAGACGATCGGGTACTATCGGTCTATTGCGGGTTCGTTTGGCTTACAGGCAGGTGTACAGTCATTCGGCTACGCGTTATTTTTCGTGGATGATGCATCCCTGAGATACTTAGAGAAAAGCGAGGGTTGGGAGATTGGTACCGGGCCGAGCGTCGTCATCTTAGACAAGGGCTTCGCCAAGAATTTGTCGTCGACGACGCTACAGAAAGGCGTTTACGCCTTTATCTTCGACCAGAAGGGACTCATGGCAGGTATCGGGTTGCAGGGTTCAAAAATAACCAAGATCACGCCTAATGAGTAGGTGATTGCGTCATTGAAAGCAAAGACATAAATAGAAAGGAGGACATAGCATGAGATTCAAAATAAACATTACACTTGCAGCACTGGCTGCTGCATTTGCAGTCGTGCTTCTGGTGTTTCCCAGCATTATGGGAGCAAAGACAACTCCCTCGGAGAAGATCGACCGCACCGTTTTACCCATCAAAGAACCTACTCCGCCAACTTATACCGAGTTGGATGCACGCAATGCGAAACCACCGGCTCGCTTTGAAGTGAAAGCCCCCAAGGGTGCTCCGAATGTGGTGATTGTTTTGATTGATGATATTGGTTTTGGCGCTTCCAATGCTTTTGGTGGACCCATTAACATGCCGACATTGGATAAACTCGCTTCCGATGGGCTACGTTACAATCGTTTTCACACTACGTCATTGTGTTCTCCCACACGCACTGCATTGCTTACGGGCTACAATCACCATAGCAACAATGCAGGTGCCATTATGGAACTCGCTACTTCTTTTCCGGGAAACACGGCTGTTCGTCCTCAGACCATCACGCCTATGGCCGAAGTGCTTCGCCAGAACGGTTATAGCACTGCTGCTTTCGGGAAATATCACGAAACTCCGCCCTGGGAAATTTCTGTTTCCGGACCTTATGACCGCTGGCCCACTCATTCCGGTTTCGATAAGTTCTACGGTTTCATCGGAGGAGAAACCAATCAATGGGCGCCTCTCATCTATGATGGAACAACCAAAGTTGAGCCACCACACGATGATCCCAATTATCATTTCACCACTGACATGACCAACCAGGCAATTGCATGGATGCGGTTCCAGCAGGCTTTAACTCCCGATAAACCTTTCTTCGTGTACTTTGCCACAGGTGCTACTCATGCTCCGCATCATGTATCAAAGGAATGGGCAGACAAATACAAGGGCAAATTCGACCAGGGCTGGGATAAACTGAGAGAAGAGACTTTAGAACGCCAGAAGAAAATGGCTATCGTTCCGCAAAATACTCAACTGGCCCCCAAGCCCCAGGACATAAAAGACTGGGACAAGCTTTCTCCTGATGAGAAAAAAGTTTTTGCCCGGCAGATGGAGGTGTTTGCCGGCTTTGCCGAACAAACCGATTATGAAATTGGCAGGCTTGTTTCAGCCATTGAAGAAATGGGCGAAATCGATGACACCCTGTTCATTTACATCGTGGGTGATAATGGTTCCAGTGCTGAAGGGAAAATGGAAGGATTGTACAATGAGCTTACAGTCTTCAATGGAGTTGATGAATCAATTCAGGATAAGTTAGCTCACATTGACGAATGGGGAGGTCCAAACACATATCCGCATTTCGCTGCCGGCTGGGCAATAGCCACCGATAGCCCGTTTAGCTGGGCAAAACAGGTAGCATCCGACTTTGGCGGTACGAGGAATGGAATGGTGATTCATTATCCCAGTGGAATAAAAGCCAAAGGGCAAATTCGCTCGCAGTTTTCTCATGTTATTGATATCGCTCCTACGGTCTTTGAAACATGCAAAATTCCCGCACCGAAAATTGTAAACGGTATTGAACAGAAACCAATAGAAGGAACCGGTCTTGTTTACACATTTGATGATGCCAATGCCAAAGACAGGCATACCGTTCAGTATTTTGAAATGTTTGGCAATCGCGCCATTTATTCCGATGGATGGCTTGCAAGAACCGTACATACAGCTCCCTGGGATTTGATGCCCAAAACGAAGCTAGCTGACGATGAATGGGCCTTATACAATGCAAACGAAGATTTCAGTCTATCTAAAAACCTGGCAGAAGAAAACCCGCAAAAGCTTAACGAACTGCAGGACCTGTTTATTAAAGAAGGCGAGAAATATCATGTGCTTCCTATTGATGACAGGAAAATTGAACGGTTTGATCCGAAGCTGGCTGGCAGACCTGACCTGATGAATGGAAGAACAAAGCTTGAATTACATGAAGGAATGACGGGAATGTCATCTGATGCATTCATCAACACCAAGAATACTTCGTTCGCTATAACTGCTGATGTCGAGGTAACAGGTAATGCAAACGGAGTTATCCTTTGCCAGGGCGGCAAATTCAGCGGATATGTGTTGTATCTCAAAAACGGAAAACCAAGCTTCACATACAACTGGGTTGGATTGAAAGAATACACCGTTACTTCATCGCAAGCGTTGAAACCGGGCAAGTACAATATTGTTTTTGATTTCAAATTCGATGGGGTCAAACCCGGAGCAGGCGGAGCAGGAACTCTTACGGTGAATGGCAATAAAGTAGCAGAAGGGCGTATTGATCAAACAAATGCTTACTCTTTCGGTGTGGATGAAACAGCGGATGTAGGAACTGACGATGCTACCTGGGTAACCGATTACGGAGCATCAGCGCATTTTAATGGCAAGATTGAAAAAGTAACAGTTGAAACCCAGCCCAATGAACCTCAGCGATAAGACATTTTTTAGACTAGGGATGTTGAAAATGAATAAAAGATTCGTAGGAGTTATAATTTCAGTAATTGGGCTCATGTGTTCGGCGGTAGCCTCAGTGGTTCCGGCATGGGCCGGTGAAGCTAGCGAGCAGGAGGTTAAAGTGGGCGTTCCCATTTGAAAAGAAATGGATGTCAGAATGAGCTCTCTTAATCGCATTCTCATCAGTGCGGCAAGTATCGTAATCATAGTGGCGGGGATGAAAGCCGCATCTTCGATTCTCGGCTTTGTCCTTTTTGCAGTTCTGCTCTCAACCTGTATTGCCCCTCTGGTCACACTAATTGCTAGAAAGGGTGTCCCCCGAAATCTCGCCCTTGCTATAACTATTCTGATTGTAATCCTTGGTGGTTTCCTTCTGGCAACTCTTATAGGTACATCGATCTCACGTCTTGTTCAGACCTTGCCCGGATATGAGTCTCGTTTAGGGGAGCTCCAAAAGGCTTTTGTGACTTTGTTTGATAGATTAAACATCGATGTTTCTGATTTGTTCTCAAAAGATAAATTTGATCCCCGAAGCATAATCAGAATCTCCACTGCTTTTCTCGGCGTGGTCCTCAATGCGGTCAGTACCTCATTATTCTTGTTTATACTTGTGTCTTTGATGTTGGTAGAGGTTGTCGGTTTTGAGGCAAGAATTCAGCAAGACATCAGTCTTGGAGCTACCTTAAGGGCAAGGCTTTTTGAAGTCAGGAAGGAGATCAGAAAATTTGTTTCTATCACAGCCCTTATGGGTCTGGTCACGGCGATTGCGAATGTGATCTTACTCGTAACACTTGGAGTTGATTTCCCTGTGCTGTGGGGTGTACTGTCATTTCTCCTGAGTTTTATTCCTGCGATTGGCGGTATTATTTCATTC
>Ga0214472_10002138_pt1 | contig 21496 bp, 17 predicted proteins | sample RVTome_6_FD_207662 | JGI IMG/M metagenome (GOLD analysis project Ga0214472, IMG submission 207662) | Soil microbial communities from uranium-contaminated site in the Upper Colorado River Basin, Wyoming, United States - RVT140D175 | ecosystem: Environmental > Terrestrial > Soil > Contaminated >...
CGATCTCCTCGCCCGCTATGCGGGCGAGGAGATCGTCGCCGACCCCGCCTTCACCGCTTTCGCCGCCGACCGCGGCGAAGCCCTGCACCGCACCCGCCACGCCGGCGGCAAGCCGGACACCCCCGCGTGCACCGCCTGTCACGGCGAAAACCCTCGCGCCGCCGGCCGCACCCGCAGCGGCAAGGCCATCGACCCGATGGCGGCATCGGTCACGCCGGCCCGCTACACCGATCCGGCCAAGGTGGAGAAATGGTTCAAGCGCAACTGCGGCGAGGTGCTCGGCCGTGAATGCACCGCGCGTGAAAAGGGCGACTGGCTCGCCTGGATGATGAACCGCTAAGCCGGACATTTCAGGAGAAATCGCCATGAACATCCCCTATCGCCCACTCGCGCTGGGCCTCGTCGCACTCGTATTCACCGGGTTGCTCCTTGACCGCGCAAAGGCCGGTGGCGGTCACTACTACCCGCCCGTGACCGACAGCGTGACGCTGCAGGAATACGGCAGCTGCCATATGGCCTTCCCGCCCGCGATGCTGCCCGCCGCTTCCTGGCAAAGCATGATGGGCGATCTCGCGAACCACTTCGGGGATGACGCCAGCGTCGATCCCGACACCGCCGCCCGCATCACCCGCTATCTCGTCGCCAACGCCGGCGACACCGGCGGCGCGCGCCATGCCGGCAAGCTGCTGCGCGGCGTGGCGCAGAACGACGCGCCACTGCCTATCACCGAGCTGCCCAAGTGGGTGCGCGAGCATCGCGAGGTGCCGCGGCGCGAGTGGGCGAGCAAGGAGGTCGGCTCCAGGGCCAACTGCCCGGCCTGCCACGTCGATGCCGACCGCGGCTATTTCGAGGACGATTGAGGATGAACACGCTTCTCACCGCCGTCATCGCGCTCGTCACCGTCGCCTGGGGCTGGGACATCGTGTTCGCCGGCGGCGCGCCGGCGAGCGTCACCGCCTGGAGCGTGCGCCAGGAGACGCTCCATCTCACCGGGCTGTGGTCCTTCTCGCTGATGTCGCTGGCGATGCTGCTCGCCACCCGCCCGGCATGGCTCGAACGTCCGCTCGGCGGCATGGACCGCATCTACCGGACGCACAAGTGGGCCCCTACGGGCGCTTCCAGCTGCCCACCGCGTCTACCCGCAAGGAGCAGATCTGGATCGCCGGCGGCATCGGCGTCACGCCTTTCCTCGCCTGGCTCGAGTCGCTTCAGGCACGGCCGGAGGAAGCGCCGGCGGCAGACCTCCACTGCTGCACGCGCCAGCGCGATGACGACCCCTTCGTCGCACGGCTGGAGACGCTGTGCGCGTCGCTGCCGACGATCCGCCTGCGCGTCTACAGCAGCGACCGCAAGGAGCGCCTGACCGCGGACGAACTGCGACGCCACGGCGGCAACAAGGGTCCGGAGATCTGGTTCTGCGGCCCGCGCGCGCTTGGCGACGCCCCGCGCGCCGGCCTGCGCCAAGGCGGAATGCGGGTCGCATCGTTCCACCAGGAGGCGTTCGAGATGCGCTGACGGGCCCCCTGGTCCAATCGGGCCCGCCCGTCATCCACCCACGACGAGGGTCCGCCCGGCGCTGCCGGACGTGCACTGCATCGAGCCGATTGCCGCAAACAGTCGGCATCGCCCTTGCGCAATCTTCGGCGGCTGCTTTATAGTCGTGCGCATGAAACCCGAACGCGACCACTCCCTCCTGTCGCTTCGCCTCCTGCCGGCGGGCCTGCTGCTGCTCGGCCCGCTGCTGCGCCCCGCGCGCTAAATACACCCCCTCCCCCTCGTGTTGTGTTGTGTGCCGCCGGCGTGAAAGCGCAGGCCGCTTGTCATATCCGGATTTCGATCCCCGTACGTCCCAGGAGCCGACGATGAAAGACCAGCTGATCATATTCGATACCACCTTGCGCGACGGCGAACAGAGCCCCGGCGCCTCCATGACGCGCGAGGAGAAGCTGCGCATCGCGCGCCAGCTCGAGCGCATGCGGGTGGACGTGATCGAGGCGGGTTTCGCGGCGGCCTCCAACGGTGACTTCGAGGCGGTGCGGGCGATCGCCGAGGCGATCCGCGAATCGACGGTGTGTTCGCTGGCGCGCGCCAACGAGAACGACATCCGCCGCGCCGGCGAAGCGATCCGCCCGGCCGCGTTGGCGCGCATCCACACTTTCATCGCCACCAGCCCGATCCACATGGAGAAGAAGCTGCGCATGACGCCCGACCAGGTGGTCGAGCAGGCGGTGCGCGCCATCGGCTGGGCGCGCGAGTACACGGACGACGTGGAATTCTCCGCGGAAGACGCGGGGCGCTCGGAGATCGACTTCCTGTGCCGCATCTTCGAGGCGGTGATCAAGGCGGGTGCCACCACCATCAACGTGCCAGACACCGTCGGCTACAACGTGCCGCACCAGTTCGCGGCGACGCTGGCCACGCTCATCGAGCGCGTACCCGACGCCGACAAGGTGGTGTGGTCGGTGCACTGCCACAACGACCTCGGACTGGCGGTGGCCAACTCGCTCGCCGCGGTGATGAGCGGTGCGCGCCAGGTCGAATGCACCATCAACGGACTCGGCGAGCGCGCGGGTAACGCCTCGCTCGAGGAAGTGGTGATGGCGGTGCGCACGCGGCGCGACGTGTTCCCGTGCGACACGCGCATCGACACCACCCAGATCGTGCCCGCCTCCAAGTTGGTGTCCGGCATCACCGGCTTTCCGGTGCAGCCCAACAAGGCGATCGTCGGCGCCAACGCCTTCGCCCACGAGTCGGGCATCCACCAGGACGGCGTGCTCAAGCACCGCGAGACCTACGAGATCATGCGCGCCGAGGACGTGGGTTGGGGCGCCAACAAGCTGGTGCTCGGCAAGCATTCGGGGCGCAACGCGTTTCGCACCCGCCTGCAGGAGATCGGCATCGTGGTCGAGTCGGAGGAGCACCTCAACCACGCCTTCGCCCACTTCAAGGAACTCGCCGACAAGAAGCACGAGATCTTCGACGAGGATCTCCACGCGCTCATGAGCGACGAGGTGGTCACCCCCGAACTCGAGTACTTCCGACTGCTCGCGTCACGCTTCCATTCGGAGACCGGCGAGACCCCGCAGGCCGAGCTCACCCTTTCGGTGGGCGGCGAAGAGGCGCGCACCCGGGCGCAAGGGTCCGGTCCGGTCGATGCGGCGTTCAAGGCGATTGAAGCGGTGGCCAACAGCGGCACCGAGTTGCTGCTCTACTCGGTCAACGCCATCACCACCGGCACCGACGCCCAGGGCGAAGTCACCGTGCGACTGGCCAAGGAAGGCAAGGTGGTCAATGGCCAGGGCGCCGACACCGACATCATCGTCGCCTCGGCCAAGGCGTATCTGAACGCGCTGAACAAGCTCCACAGCAAGTTCGAACGCCTCAATCCGCAGGTGTGAGCGAACGCGCGTCCGCCGCGCGGCGGACGGCGCGCCGCACGCATCACTCGCCCGCGTTACCGCCCCGCGCCGGGCTCTTGGGCGCCTTGGCTGCTGCGGTCTTGGGCGCTGCCGCGGTCTTGGCTGCCTTGGGGGCTGCCGCCTTAGGTGCCGCCTTGGGTGCTGCCGCCTTGGGGGCTGCCGCGGTCTTGGCTGCCTTGGGGGCTGCCGCGGTCTTGGCTGCCTTGGGGGCCGCCTTAGGTGCCGCCTTGGGATCTGCCGCCTTGGGTGCTGCCGCCTTGGGTGCTGCCGCCTTGGGTGCTGCCGCCTTGGGTGCTGCGGTCTCGGGAGCTGCGGTCTTGGGTGCTGCGGTCTTGGGCGCCGTAGTCTTGGGCGCCGTAGTCTTGGCTGCCGTGGTCCTGGCTGCCGTGGTCTTGGGCACGGCGGGTACCCGGGCGGCGGGGGTTGCGAGCGGGTTCGGCGCGGCAGATGCCGCGCGGGGGATTGTTTCGTCCGCCTTTCCGCCAGATCCGGCGCGCGCGGTGACACTCGGTGCGACAGGGGGCGCATCGAGCACTTCGCCCTGCGCCGCCGGCGCCAGTTCCGGCGTTTCCCGATCGGCCGATTGGCGGATCGTGGCGTCCACCGTCAGCCAGTCGGCAGGACCGAATGCGCCGACGCGCGGCAACGCGGCACGCAGCATCAGGCGCATCGCCTCCTTGTCGCCGTGTGTCTCGAGGGGGACGATCAGCGCGTCGATGCGCGGCAACCAGGGCAGGAAGAAATTGATCGCATCGGGCTGATCCGGCCGATCCTCGGCCAGCGCGGGCAACCACGCCGCCGGTGCGGCGGCGCGCATGGCGAACCAGCCCTTCCACTGATCGGTCCAGTATTCGTTCCAGGTATGCAGGGCCGACCACGGCCGCAGCCAGGCAGACATCCACATTTCGGATACGGCGGCAAACCGGGTCGCCGGATTCATCGCTTCGTTGTCACGCATTGCTGTCCCCTCCCATCATTAAAATCCAGTTCGACCGCACCGCGAGCGCGTGCCGGCCGCGGGCGATGCGCCATCCTTGCCACGCGCCCGACGGGGTCGACGGGGCCGACGCACGACGTCTGGCGACCCGAATTTCGATAAAATACCTCATCGCGGCGGCGAACATTTGCGTTTCATGCGCGGGGGGTTTGCATGCCGTACGCTCAACCCTACGCCCGGGCGGGTGCCGGTCACCGGGCTTCGATCCGGACGTCTGCGACGATTGCGGGAGCGCGACGATCCTCATGGCGATGGCGCGCAAGCCGGGGCAGCGCGCCATGGCCGAAGGGGTGAAACAGACGGACGGCCCGAGTTTCTGTGCCGCGAGGACTGCGGCATGCATCAGGCTTTCTCGCCGGCGCACCCGACGGGGGCGCCGGCGCCTGCTGACGTCCTGCACGCGGCGCAGACGAACCGCGCGGGCGATCGGAACGCCGCCAATATCCGCAGTGCCGCGCAGGCGGCGCCGTTATCCGCAGTGCCGCGCAGGCGGCGCCGTTCAGCGCCGGCGGAACGATTGCGAGTTCGGCATTACCGGGGGCCGCTCGTCTTTGTGGCGGAAGCTGATGCGGGCCTTGGTCAGGTCGTAGGGCGACAGTTCGACGCTCACCTTGTCGCCGGCCAGGATGCGGATGCGATGCTTGCGCATCTTGCCCGATGCATAGGCCTGTACCTCGACGCCATTTTCCAGGGTCACACGAAAGCGCGTATCGGGCAGCACCTCGTTGACCACGCCTTCCATCTCCAGCAATTCTTCCTTCGCCATATCGGGTTCCTTTCGTTCATCCATCGGCTTCGGGCGCCCGTTATCGAGCGCCTGCGGCAGTGCGCACACCAACATCGCAACGTACCGACCAAGCCCACCCGGCCCGCCGGAGCATGCGACATACGGAAGAGGACCACAGGACCGACCGGAACGACAATACCGGGAAAGTGCTGAAACGACCGTGGGACGGCAGCTGCAATCGGGCCAGCCGGGCGGCGAGCCAAGTGGCTCCCACTATACAGGACTATCGCGCGCGGCCCCAAGCCCGGCGGGCGAGGCGCTTGCCGCCTGCGCATGCCAAGAGGGCGCCGTGGAGGCTTCGCGGCCGGGCGCACGGCGGACGTCCTGCGTTGCGCAGGTCATGGCAGGCGGCATCATCGTCATGCCAGGCCTGGCGCGGCGTTCGCCGGCCGATGTCGGCCGCGACGCGGAAACGTCCCTGTGCCGTGGCGATGGGTAGTAGACTTGCGCCGGACAGGAAACCCAATGCCGCATTTCACGGAAAATGCGGCTCACGCCGCGCGGAACATTCCATGCCCGATCCCGATATCATCCCACCGACCGTGACCGCGCTTTCGGCCCCGCCGAAGGTGGAGCCGTACCTGTCGAGGCTGGACGACGTGACGGTCAGCGCCTTGATCTCGTCCGACGTTTCCGTCGGGCAGATCGTGCAGCCATTCATGCTCGAGTGCGGCCCGCAGACCCCGCTGCATGAGGCGGCGCGCTTGATGAACCAGGCCGGCGTGAGCTCCATCCTGGTGGTGGAAGACGGCGCGGTGCTCGGCATCTGGACCGAGCGCGACGCGCTGGTAGTGGATTTTGCCGACCCACAGTGCTTCGCCCGGCCGGTGCGGGAGGCCATGAGCGCCCCGGTCCGTACGATATCGACCGAGACCAGCCTGCAATCCCTGGCGATCCGCTTTCGCGAAGAGCAGGTCCGCCACTATGTCGTGGTGGACGAGGAGGGCGTGCGGCAGGGCGTCGTATCGCAGACCGACGTGGTGCTCAATCAGGGTATCGAGCACTATCTGCGGCTGCGCAGGCTGAGCGCGGTGGTCAAGGGCGGCCTGCGCGTGCTGCCCGAGTCCGCCCCGCTGGCCGAGGTGGCGCGTGTCATGCGCGAGCGGTCGCTGGACGCGCTGGTGGTTGGCTATGCGGACGGTTCATACGGCATCCTGACCGAACGCGACATGGTGCGACTGGTGGCCGAACAGTGCGCCGACCTCCCGGTGGGGCGCCTTGCCCACCGCCCGCTGATCGCCGTTCACGAGCAGACCAGCCTGTACCGGGTGCGCTCGCTCCTGGCGCAGAACCGGGTCCGGCACATCGGGGTGATCGACTCCGCGGGCAAGCTCATCGACGTGGTGAGCTTCAGCGACATCCTGTCCGGGATGGAACTGGTCTATGTGCAGGAATTGCAGCATACCCTGCGCCAGCGCGACCAGGCGCTCAACATGTCGCAACGCAATCTGCATCTGGCCGAAAAGGTCATCGAGAATTCCCTGGAAGGCATCCTCATCACCGATCAGGATGCCAACATCGTGTCGGTCAATCCCGCGTTCTCGCGCCTGACCGGCTACAGGGCCGAGGAAGTGATCGGCAAGAACCCGTCCGTGCTCAGCTCGGGCCGGCACGGCCCCAGCTTCTACACCGCTCTGTGGGCGAAGCTGCAGCAGGACGGCCACTGGCAGGGGGAAATCTGGAATCGCCGCAAGAACGGCGACGCCTATCCGGAACTGCTCACCATCACGGCCATCCGCGACACCGACGGCAGTCTCACCAATTACGCGGCGCTCTTCAGCGACATCTCGACGCTGAAGGAGAACGAGGAGCGCATCCGCCATCTCGCCTACTACGATCCGCTCACCGGCCTGCCCAACCGCCGCCTGCTCGAGGACCGGCTGCACGTCGCGCTGGCGCATGCGCACCGCCACCGGCTGCAGATGGCGGTGCTGTTCATCGACCTGGATCGCTTCAAGCGCATCAACGACAGCCTCGGACACCAGATCGGCGACCGCTTGCTGGTGACGATCGCCGAGCGCCTGTGCACCTCGTTGCGCGAGGACGACACCGTCGCGCGCATGGGCGGCGACGAGTTCGTGGTGGTGTTGAGCGAGATCGACGGTCCGGACGCCGCCGCGCAGACCGCGCACCGGCTCATCGAGACGCTCAAGCGCCCGGTTGCATTGGAGGCGCACGAACTGGTGGTCACCACCAGCATCGGCATCAGCCTCTATCCGGCGGACAGCGACTCGGCCACCGAGCTCATCAAGAACGCGGATGCGGCGATGTACCGCGCCAAGGCGACCGGTCGCGACAGCTTCCAGCTCTACGAGCCGGAGATGAACGCGCGCTCGCTGGAGCACCTCGCGCTGGAAACCTCGCTGCACCGGGCGCTCGAGCGCGGCGAGCTGCGCCTTCACTACCAGCCGGTGGTCGATCCGGTTCGCCAGCGGGTGGTCGGTGCCGAGGCGCTGTTGCGCTGGCAGCATCCCGACCTGGGCCTGATCGCTCCGGCCGACTTCATCCCGCTGGCCGAGGAATCCGGGCTCATCGTACCGATCGGTGAATGGGTGCTGCGTTCGGCCTGTCGTCAGCTCGCCCAGTGGCAGCGCGCGGGCAAACCCGGGTTCCGCGTCGCGGTGAACATTTCGCCGCGCCAGTTTCGCGACCCGGGTTTCAGCGCCATGGCCGAACGGGTGCTGCGCGAATCGGAGATGGACGCGTTTGGCCTCACGCTGGAGCTCACCGAGAGCATGCTGATGGATGACGCGCAGGAAACCATCGACCTGCTGCAAAGGCTGAAGCGATCCGGTTTCCGCATCTCGCTCGACGATTTCGGCACCGGCTACTCGTCGCTCAGCTATCTCAAGCGCTTCCCCATCGACGAACTGAAGATCGACCGCGTCTTCATCCGCGACATCGAGCGCAGCGCCGACGATGCCGCAATCGTGTCGGCGCTCATCGGACTCGCCCACAGCCTGCGCCTGCACGTGGTGGCGGAAGGCGTCGAGACGCAAGCGCAGCTCGCTTTCCTGACCACCCGCGCATGCGACCTGGTGCAGGGCTATCATTTCAGCCGCCCCGTCCCGGCCGCCGAGTTCGCCGCCGCCCAGGCGGCGGCGGAAGCCATGCACGGATGTACCGAGGCACCGGGCATCGAACGGCCAACGACCGGTTACAAGTCCCTATAATATTGCCGTCATGACCAACGCCCAGCCCCTGCCGCCGGAGTGCACGGTGCTCTTCGTCGATCTGGCGGGGAGCACGCAGCTCTATGAGCGTGTCGGTGATTCCGCCGCTTTCGAACTCGTCGATCGCTGTCTGCAGGCCATGCGCGGCGAGATCGAACGCAAGGGCGGACGCGTCGTCAAGCACACCGGCGACGGCCTGATGGCGGTGTTTGCCGAGGCCGACCGCGCCGCCGACGCGTCGGTGAAGATCCAGCAGGTGGTGCGCGAACTGCCGCTGCTCGCCGGGCAGCGCCTGGCGGTGCGGATCGGCTTCCACTTCGGGCCGGTGGTCGAGAGCGCCGGCGACGTGTTCGGTGAGACGGTCAATCTCGCGGCACGCCTGGTCGAACTCGCATCCCCCGGGCGGGCGATCACCTCGCCCGAGACGGTGCGCCAACTGGCACCCGAGTGGAAGACCCTGTTGCACCCGCTGCCGGCGCGCACGCTACGCGGCGTGTCGAAGCCCGTCGCCCTGTTCGAACTGGTGTGCGAGGCGCTCGGCGATCTGACGCAGGTCCAGACGCTCACCTTCGAGATCGAGGACGAGCCAGAACTCAGGCTTTACCAGGGCACCCGGACCCTGGTGCTGGACATGAAGCGCCCGAGCATACGCATTGGGCGCGACCCCTCCGCGGACCTGCACATCAGTGACACGCGCGCCTCGCGCCAGCACGCCCAGGTCGAGCTGCGCGGCGACAAGTTCGTGCTCGTCGACCGCAGCAGCAACGGGACTTTCGTGGCCATCGAGGGTGAAAAGGAATTCATGCTGTCGCGCGAGGAAGTCGTGCTGCGCGGCCGCGGCCACTTTGCCCTGGGCGGCCCCTGTCACGGCAACCCGCACACCATCAGCTTCGTCTGTATCTGAGGCACCCGGCCCGCGTACCGGTGCCGCGCCGGCACTTTGCGAGCGCCAAGCGCCGCCTTCGCGTCCGCCTCACGCGCTCTCGGGTGCCCCTTCATCGCGCCCCTCGGCGGCCTGTTCCCTGGCGGCCTGTTCCCTGGCGGCCTGTTCCCTGGCGGCCGTGTCCGGCGCGCCGACGATGGCCTCGACCGCGACCAGATTCGCGCCGGCCCCCGCCCACGGCATGGGCAAGCGCACTGAAAACCGCGTCGCCTCACCGCCCGGCGGGTCGGTATTGCGGCGCAGCGGAATCACCTTCGCTTCGAGCCGCGGCAGCCATGGCATATCCGAGGCGCGCCGCAGGTCCCCCTCGCGCCGTGGGCCGCGCAGCGCGAACATGGTCGGCCCGATCCCCCACAGACGTTGTATCTCGCGCTGCCACAGCTCCATCCACTTCAGCCCTTCGCTCCAGGCCGCCCCGGTCATTCCTATCCACGGAGCGGGGTCAATCAACCCCTGCCCGACCTGATAGGCGGTCGACTGCGCCGTTTCCTGGCGCGCCCGTTCACTGTGAGCCCTCTTCATTTCGCCTCCCCCGTCGTCGACAATGGTTCTTTTACGCTAGACAGCGGCGGCAGGAAGCGACAAGACATTTTTCGTAACAAACCGAGCGCGCGCCGCCGCAGTCAGGACTGCCCGCACACTTCGGACAAAACCTCGAGGAAGCCGGCGAGCAAGGGTTCCGGGGTGCGCGCGCGGGTCGCCACGGCAAGCGAGAAATAGGCCTCCGCGTCGCTGATCGGCAGATAGCGCACGCGCGGAATGCGCACCGACTCGAGCGGGGCCGGTAGCAACGCCAAGCCCAGCCCGGCGGCCGCGAGGCCGATCTGGGTGGTGGCCTCGCGCGCGGTCTGCACGATGTGCGGCTCGAATCCCGCCGCCCGGCACAGGCGCTGCAGGATGGCGGGCAGGCCGGTCCCGGCGTCGGCCGGGAAGGTGATGAAGTCCTCGTCGCGCAGTTCGGAAAATGCCACCGCGGCGCGATCGGCGAGCCGATGCGCGGCGTTCGTCACGAGCCGTAGCGGATCGCGGCCGATCTCCCGCAGCGTGATGCCGGCGGGCGCCGTCAGCCCGCCGAAACGCACCAGCCCGACGTCCAGCGTATCGCCCGCAAGGGCGGCCAGCTGATCGGCGGTGAACATCTCGCGCAACTGCAGCCGCACCGCCGGGTAACGCTGACGATACGCATAGAGCACATCGGGCAGGGTCGACGTGTAGGGCAGCGACGAGGTGAACCCGATGCGCAGTTCCCCCACTTCGCCGCGTCCCGCACGACGCGCCTCCTCGGTCGCCTGTTCGGTCTGCGCGAGAATTCCGCGGGCATGGACCAGAAAGCGCCGCCCCGCGTCGGTGAGTGCAACCCGTCGCTTGGTCCGCGCGAACAGGCGTACGCCGAGTTCATCCTCCAGGTCGCGGATCTGCATGCTGAGGGGCGGCTGCCCGATGTGCATGCGCTCGGCCGCGCGGGTGAAGTTGAGCTCCTCCGCCACGGCGACGAAGTAGCGCAGATGACGTAGTTCCATTTATCTACCAAATAGATTAATCGTCACTCAAGAATATATTGGACCGAGCAAGTCCTACAACCTAGCATCCGGTTCAGACGGCATTCGCCGGCCTCGTCCAACGCTGCAGAGCGCGGCGCGGCCGGCCTCTCCCAGGAAGGAAGCGATCCGATGGCCAGCCCCAGCCCCTGCGCAACGAACTCATCATCCGCCACACGGACGACCCTGCTGCAGGTCGGCACAGCAGCCTTCCGGCGCGCCAATCTGGCCATGTTCTGCGGCGGGTTCGCCACCTTCGCGATGCTCTACGGCACGCAGCCGATGCTGCCCCTGTTTACCGCGATTTTCGGCGTCACCCCCGCCACCGCCAGCCTGTCGGTGTCGGTCGGCACCGCCGCGCTGGCGCTGATGCTGATTCCGGCCAGCGTGCTGTCCGACCGTTTCGGGCGCGAGCGGGTGATGAAACTGTCGCTGGCGCTGGCCGCGGCGATCGCGCTGGCGTCCGCCGCGGTGACCGATTTCACGCAGCTGCTCGTCCTGCGCGCCCTGCTCGGGGCGGTGCTCGCGGGTCTCCCGGCGGCCGCCATGGCGTATCTCGGCGAAGAGGTCGAGCCCAGCGCGCAGGGCCGCGCGATGGGCCTGTACATCGCGGGCAATGCGCTGGGCGGCATGAGCGGGCGCTTTCTCGCGGCGATGCTGACCGACTGGAGCTCGTGGCGGGTCGCGCTCGCCGTGCTGGGCGCACTGGGCTGCGTGGCGGCGCTGGTGTTCTGGCGCCAGCTGCCCGCCTCGCGCCACTTCCGTTCGCGCAGCGTGGCGGTCGGGCGGATCGTCGCCGATGCGCGCGCGCTCCTCGGGGACAGCGGCCTGCCGTGGTTGTTTTTCACCGGCTTCGTGCTCATGGGCGCCTTCGTCGGACTCTACAACTACCTCGGCTTCCGCCTCGGCGAGGCGCCGTTCTTCCTCGGCCAGACGGCCATCGGCGCGATCTTCCTGCTCTACCTGGTGGGCACCTGGTCGTCGGCCTGGGCCGGGCGCCTGGCCGATCGCTTCGGCCGGCGCAACGTGCTGTGGATGATGATCGCGGTGAGCGGCGCAGGGCTGGCGATCACCCTGAGCGATCACCTGCTGGTCGTGCTGCTCGGCGTGGCGGTGTTCACCTTCGGCTACTTCGGCGCCCACACCACCGCCAGCGGCTGGGTCGGACGGCGCGCCCTCGACCGCCGCGCGCTCGCCGCAGCGCTCTACCTGTGCAGCTACTATCTGGGCGGCAGCCTCATCGGCAGCGTGTCCGGGCTCGCCTGGAGCCTCGACCGCTGGCCCGGCGTCGCGGCGGTGCTCGCGCTGTGCGTGACCGCCGCCCTCGGCGTGGCGCTGCATCTGCGCCGGGTGCCGCCGATCGGCCCCACCGCCCCGCTCGCCGTCGGCGCGGCGCGCGGCTGACGTCCGTTCGCCGACGCCCCGGCCGCCGCAAGCGCGCTCCTGCGAGGACGCTGGAATACTGCCGAACCGATTGCATTGGACTATCCTGAATCCCGGGGGATAACAACGACGTCACGGGAGGACGCATCTCATGCACACGGGACGGAGCTTCACACGCATCTGTACGGGCGCCCTGCTGGTACTGCTGTGCACCGCGGTGTTCGCCGGAACGACGCAGTCATTCACGTTCCAGGCCCGCCAATATGGCGGATCGCGCGACCGCCAGTACAAGGTCTACGTGCCCGACGGCCTGAATGGCCCGGTCAGCATGGTGATGGCCCTGCACGGCTGCCAGCAGACGCACGACGACGTGCTGCGCGACTGGGGCATGACGGCCGCCGCCGATCGCTTCGGCTTCATCCTCGTCGCGCCCTTCATCACCAGCTACGACGGACTGCGCAACACCAACTGCTGGGGCTTCTGGTTCGACGCGCACCGCCACGAGGGACGTGGCGAGCCGGAGGATCTGCACCAGCTCGCGCGCGAAGTCGAGGCCCGCTTCGACATCGATCCGGCGCGCCGCTACATCACCGGCCTGTCGTCCGGCGCGGCCATGGCGGTGGTCGCGGCCACCACCCATAACGAGTACTGGGCGGCGGTGGCGAGTGCGTCCGGGCTGCCCTACGGCGAGGATTCGGCGGCCGTGTCGCTGTCCGGCCAGTGCCCCGGTTCGGCCACCTTTCACGGCGTCGCGCGGGTGGCGAGCGACATGCGCGCCGAACTCAATGACGGCTACGCGATCCCGCTGCTGGTGCTGCAGAGCGAGCGCGACTGCACCGTCGTGCAGCCGGCCGGACGCAATCTGCGCGACACCCAACTGAGGATCTTCGGGGTCCCGCCCTTCGACACCCCGGCCGCCGCACGCGCCGCGCAGCGCCCGTGCACACCGGTCCAGGACGAGGTCTTCGGCTGCGTGCACGAGTTCTACACCACCGACGGGACCGCCAGTGCCCGCTCCATCGTCGAGACGGTGTTCTACAGTGGTCCCCTCGCCACCCCCAATGCCGCCGACACCGATCACGGGCATTACTGGATCGGCGGCCAGCACGGCAACGACGGCAAGTGGTCGGTGCGCCGCGGGCCGAGCTATCCGGACATCGCGTGGGTTTTCTTCGCACGTCACCCGCGCGACGGCGGCGTGCCGGCCGGATCGCCGCGCATCACGCTCAACGGGGCCAATCCGCTGCGTCTCGAGGTGGGGCAGCCGTTCGTCGATCCCGGCGCGACCGCCACCGATCCCGAGGATGGCAGCCTTCCGGTCGCCGCCGACTGCGGCAGCGTCGACAGCAGCCGCCCTGGCCAGTACCGCTGCGACTACCGCGCCACCGACAGCGACGGCAATACCGCCACCGCGAGCCGCGGCGTCACGGTCATCGATGCGGGAAGCCCCGTGCCGGGTTGTGCCGCGGTCAGCGCCACGCCCGTCGTGCATGTCGCGGCCGGACGCGCACTGCCGGGCGGCTGGTTCAGTCTGCGCGCGCTCGCCAGCGGCGACCGCCGGGACATCGGCTTCGTGTGGGACTACTGGTTCCCGGTGACCCTGTACGAGGGCGAGCCGGGCCGGTGGTACGCGACCCGGCCCGCGACCTGCCCCGGCTAGCCGACCAAGCCGTGAAGGCGCCCGGTGGCGCGAACGCCCCGGGCGTTACGGCTCCGGCATCCGGCCCGCCACGTGGCGGCGCACCTCGCGCAGCCGCATCTTGATCCGCGCCGCATTGGCGGGGCCCATCCGGACCAGGAACTTTTGCCCGACCGACAGCTGTTCGAGTTCGGGATCGGCGAACTTGTAGAGCACTTTCGGCTGAACCAGCCGGATCGGCCCCTTGAGCTCCGGGGTGGCGAGCAGGTGGTCGATGACCGACACCAGACGATCGTTGAAGTAGCCCTCGGGATAGCCGAGTTCCTGGTAGGCCTGCTGGAAGAGCGGATAGAAGCGGACATAGAGCGCCGCCAGGTAGTCGACGTCGACCCCTTCGGCGAGGATCACATAGGGCGCGTAGCGCCCCTGGTTGTGCTCGCTGATCACCCGTTCGGCGCCGCGCCCGGTGACCAGCAAGCTGCCCTCGGCCGGCTTGAGCGGCACCAGGCGCCGCGCGACCTGCTCGCGGGGCAGACTGTCGACGGTGACGACGATGCGCCGGATCATGTCCTCCAGCAGCAGTGTGCGCGACTGGCCCCCTTTGGCGAAGAGTGCGTCGAGCGCCGTGCGCAGGGCCGCATCGCTCTTGTCCAGCGCGGGCAGCGGCGCCGCGTCGGGCAGCTCGGCGGACGTCACGACCGCCTCGATCGGATAGCGGATCGGCGGCATCGTCCCGGGTTCCGCCTGGCCCGGCGGCGAGGGTGACTGCCCCGCGAGCGGGATCACCGGCGCAATCGCGGGCGGCGGCCCGGCCTCGCGCAGTGAGTAAAGGACCATGACGGCGCTCGCCAATGCGATCGCCGCGACAATCGACCACCCTATTCCCGCCTTCATGGGATCCTCCTGGAACGTGCCTCCGACGTCGCGGTGTGAGTCGGCCAACGACCCATCCGTTCCATGTGGCGCGGGCGACGCTCCGCCAGCGCGGTGCCTTCAGCGCACCCGCCGGGCGCGATGGCGCGTCTTGATGCGGGCGATTTCATCCAGTTGGTACTCGAACGCCTTGATGGCGCGCTGCTCGTCGGGCGTCAGATCGTCGAGCTTGACGTGCTTGAGCAGCACCCCCAGCGCGTCGCCCATCTGCCCGAGCTGCCGCCCGTAAGTGCCGACGTCATTGAGGATGCGCTCCTCCAGTTCCGGATCCGCGGTCTTGCCGAGATTGATGTTGATGAGTCCTAACTGGCTGCCCGCCACGCGAAGAAACCAGTTCCACGGGTTGATCGCCTGGGTGACGTCACCCGACAGGGGAAGTTGCAGGTTCGGCATGGGAATCTCCAGGAACGAAGGGATGACGGGGCTATGCATGACGTTCGCCTTGCCCGGCGACCGGAGCGGGCGCGGATGGTGGCGCTCGCACCTTCGGCAGCGGCGCTTCGACCCTCTCAACATTAGACCCGCGCTTCGTCCCGCGAAAGCGCCGTGCGCCGTCGCGGCAAGCCGCCGTCCCTGCGTTTCGCCGTGCCGGACCCGCAGGTCCACGCAGGGCCGAAAGGACGCCGCCGGCTCGATCGCGCCGCGCGCCCGCCCCGCCCTGCCCCTCAGTTCGCCAGCAGCACCTCGGCGGGCACCCCCACCCGCACGTTGCCCCAGTGCCGCCCGCCGATCACGATCGGCATGGCGATGTCGCACAGGATCTCGCCCGTGTCGCGCAGGTAGGTCTGCAGCAGGACGGCCTCGGTGTTCTTCGCGGCGCGCAGTTCGGCCGGGCTGTCGAACTTGCGGCAGGTGCGATTGCCGACCAGGTCGACCGCGGGGTCGCCGGTGAGCGGCCGCGAGTATTTCAGGTTATGCGCCGACAGATAGCCGTCGGTGTTGACCGCGATGGCGAACGCGCATCCCGGAAACGCCACCAGGCATTCCTCGAGGATCGACTGACAGCGCCGGCCGAATTCGTCGCCCCACGAGACTTTGTACTTTTGCGGGCGGGTGCCGGGAATCGCCTCGTAGCGGCGGTCGAACGAATCGATGCCGGCCTGGGCCATCTCCTCCATTCGGGCCTGGATGCGGTCACGGAAGTTGCGCGCCTGGTCGACCGCCCGGTCGAAGGCGCCCTTGCCGATCTTGAAGCGCGACACCAGTTCCTGCACCGCCTCGGTCGCCTTGGTGAGGACCAGCGCGCGCTCCTCCGATTCGACCATGTGGCGGGCGACCGTCCCCGACAGGTCGTGGATCGCGGTGACGTTCTCATGCACCTGGGCGTTGCTCGTGGACAATTGCTCCATGGCGGCGGCGATCTCCAGGAGCTGCTCGCCGGTGGTCTCGAACTCGCCGACCATGAACTCGAACTGCGTGGCCGAGCGGCCCACCACCTGGCGCGTCTGCATCACGTCGGTATTGATCACCTCGTTCTCCGAACGCGTATTGGCGACCAGCCCGATCATCCCGTTGATGTTGCCGGTGATTTCGGCGGTGGCCTTGTTGACCCGTTCGGCGAGCTTCTTCACCTCGTCGGCCACCACCGCGAAGCCGCGTCCCGCCTCCCCCGCGCGGGCCGCTTCGATGGCGGCGTTGAGCGCGAGGAGATTGGTCTGGTCGGAAATCTCGCGAATCAGCGAGGCGACCTGCTTCACGCTCTCGGAGCGCCGCGAGAGCTCGTCGACGGTGTGATTGAAACGCAGCACCTTGTCGCTCACCGCGTTGATCTTGCCGGCGATGTCACGCATCTCGGCGAGCGAGGCACGCGCAATCTCGAGATTGGCGGTGGTGGAGGCGGAGATGCTCTGGCTGCTCGCCGAGGCGCTGTCGATGGCCGCGGTGGATTCGGTGCTGGCGGTAAACACCACCTCGGTCATCCGCCCCTGCGTCTGCGCGTCCCTGGCCGAGCTCTCGACGCGCGTCTTCACCTGCACCGCCTCGCGCGCGATATTCACGCTCATGGTGCGCACTTCGCTGATGATCTGGCGCATCTTGTCGGCGAAGCGGTTGTAGCCCGCGGCCAGTTCGCGCAGCTCGTCATGGGTCACCAGCGGCAGGTCGCGCGAGAAGTCCCCTTCGCCGCGCGCGATTTCATTGAATATCTGCGTGATCACCCGTACCGGCCGCACGATCAGGTGACGGATGTAGAGGATCTGGCCGACGTTGATGAGGAGGGCGACGATCGTGAGCGCGAGCATGGCGTAAAGCCCGCCGGCGAGTGACGCGTCGACGCCTTGCGCCACCTCGTGCGACACCTGCCCCGCCTCCAGCAGCGCCGCGACCTCGGCACGCTCGCTCACATAGATGCCGAGATAGAACAGATCGATGAAGAAGAGCAGGAGAAAGCTGCACAGCTTCTTGGTCAGCGAATTCCAGAACGTCTTTTCGATCGACTCGTAGAGCCGGGCAAAGCTACCCATACAGCCTCCTCCTGTTGTCGGCGCGCGATGCCTTGCCTGATGCCGGCATGCCTGGCGCCGCCTTGTTTTTTCGCAATTGCCCGCGAAGTATCGGCAGGGTAATCCGATTCTTGAATCCGCCACCTTGATGGAAATCACAATGGCGACCCTGGCTGCGTCGGCGAGCGCGGCGCGGCGGCTTCCGACAGGAGCTCCGATATGAGCGCGCGCAGCCAGCGGTTCCCCGGATCGTGGTGATAACGCTCGTGCCAATGCTGCTTGACCGCGTAGTCCGGCAACTCGAAGGGCACCGGGAACACGCGGAAGCGCCCGCGCCCTTCGAGCACCTCCCCGAGCCGCCGCGGAATGGTCACGACGAGGTCGGTGTGCTCGATGACAAACGCAACGCCCAGAAAATTCGGAATGCGCAGCGCGACCCGTCGCGTGATGCCATGGCGCGCGAGCTCCCGATCGATGATGAGATGCCCGGTGCCGGAAAAGCTCACGACGGCGTGATCCTCGGCCTCGAAGTCGGCGAGCGCGAGCCGCTCGCGGATGCGCGGATGGTCGGCGCTCACCATGCACACGTAATCCTGGCGGAATAGCGCCTGCTGGTAAAAACCCGCCTCCAGTTGCGGGATGAAGCCGAGCGCGAGGTCCGCCTCACCGGTTTCCAACAGCCGGGGCGTGTCCGCCGACAGATGCGCGATGTCGATGCGCACACCCGGCGCCGTCGCCCGCAGGTGAGCCCAGAGTCTCGGCAGCAGCACCAGCTGGCTGATGTCGGTCATGCACACGCAAAAGCGCCGATCCGACGTGCGCGGATCGAACACCGCGCGGTGGCCGAGCACGCGCTCCAGCGCATCGAGGGCCACGCGTACCGGCCGCACCAGTTCCTCCCCGAGCGGCGTCGGGTCCATCCCGGTGGAGGTGCGCACGAAGAGCGGGTCGTCGAAGTGGCGGCGCAGCTTGGCGAGCGCGATGCTCACCGCCGGCTGGCCGAGATCCAGGCTGTCGGCCGCGCGGCTCACGCTGCGTGTCTTGTAGATCTCGTCGAAGACCATGAGGAGGCGCACATCGAGGGCATTCATGCCGGTCCATTATTCGAATTTCGAATTATCTGGATTGATAGCACCGCATGGACCGAATGTCGACGCCCCGCTACATTGTCTCCACCACAACTAGCGACCGCATGCACTGATCTGGATCAAACTTTCTAGTGATCTGTCATCCGCGCGGCGCACGACGATGGAGGAGCATAGCAAATGTTGGAACTCGGTCGCCTCGAAGACCTGCCCGCCGACTACCTGGCGGCACTGACCGCGCAGAACCTGGTGCCCTTGTGGCCCAGCCTGCGCGCGGTCCTGCCGCCCGGCATGCCCGCCCCGCGCACCCGTCCCGTCTGCTGGTCCTACGAGGGGCTGCGTCCGCTGCTCTTGCAAGCCGGCGCACTGACCCCCATCGAGAAGGCCGAGCGCCGCGTGCTGGTGCTGGCGAACCCCGGCCATGGGCTGGAGAAGATGCAGGCGAGCGCCTCGATCTACCTCGGCATGCAGTTGCTGCTGCCCGGCGAGATCGCCCCGGCGCACCGCCACACCCCCAACGCCGTGCGCATGATCGTCGAGGGCGAAGGCGCCTACACCACGGTCGACGGCGAGCAATGCCCGATGCGCCGCGGCGACCTCATCCTCACCCCGACCGGCCTGTGGCACGAGCACGGCCATGACGGCACCGATCCGGTGGTGTGGCTCGACGTGCTCGACCTGCCGCTGGTGTATTACATGGAAGCCTCCTACGTCGCCGAAGGCATTCAGGAGACGGCCCCGCGCGCGGCGAGCGAACGCGCCTACCTGCGCGGCGGCGTGGTGCCCGCGCCGGTCTTCACCCGCGACGACCGGCGCTACCCGATGCTGCGCTACTCGTGGGTCGAAGTGCGCGCGGCCCTGCAGGCGCTCGCCACGACCCAGCCGCGCATCGAAGCGGTGCAGGTCGCCTACGTGAATCCGGAGACCGGCGCCGACTGCCAGAACATTCTCGGTTTTTCGGCCCTGATGCTGCGCCCCGGCGAAACGCTCGAGTTGCCCGCGCGCTCGCCGGCCTCGGTATTCCACCTCATCGAGGGCGGCGCCGAGCTCCGCATCGACACCACCACTTTTACGCTGGCGGAAGCCGACACCTGCTGCGCTCCCGGCTTCGCCCGGGTCACGCTGAAGAACCGCTCCGCCGCGGAACCCGCCTTCGTCTTCATCGCCGACGAACGCCCCCTGCACGAGAAGCTCGGACTCTACGAAGTCCGTGCCTGATCACCTCCAAACGAGAGAATCATCATGACCGAAGCCAATTACCTGTGGAACCTGCCCCCGGTGTACTCCCTGCCGGTGCGCGGCAGCGGTGCACGCCTGCCGGTGAACCGAATTTTCTGCGTAGGCCGCAACTACCACGCCCACGCGCTCGAGATGGGTGCGCCGGTCGACAAGGCCAATGCCCGCCCCTTCTACTTCACCAAGGCGGCCTCGGCCCTGGTCGAATCGGGTGCCACCGTCCCCTACCCCGCCGGCACCGCCAACTACCACTACGAAATGGAGCTGGTGGTCGCGATCGGCAAGCCGGGCTTTCGCGTCACCGAGGCCGACGCCGCGAGCCTCATCTACGGCTACGCCGCCGGCCTCGACATGACCCGCCGCGATCTGCAGCTGGTGGCACGCGACAAGGGCCGCCCGTGGGATCTGGGCAAGGATTTCGAGCGCTCCGCCGTGTGCTCCGAGGTGGTGCCGGTGGGCGGTCTCGGCGTGCTCGCCGGGGGCGCGATCAGCCTCGCGGTGAATGGCGAGACGAAGCAGCGCTCGGACCTTTCCATGCTGATCTGGAACATCCCCGAGATTATCGCGGACCTTTCCGGCTTCTATCACCTGCAGCCGGGCGACCTGATCTACACCGGCACGCCCGAGGGCGTCGGCGCGGTGAAGCCGGGCGACCGGATCACCGGCCACATCGACGGCGTCGGCGACGTCGCCCTGACCATCGGCGAGCCCGAATAAGCCGCCGCCCGCGCGAGCGGGCCATGCCCGAAACACGACAGCGCGCCCGCGCGAGCGGGTGCGAAGGGCCCGCTTTTGCCAGAAGACACCACACCATATCGAGGAGACAGACATGAACGACAACCTGCCCATCATCGTCGCCGGCGGCGGCATCGGCGGCCTGGCCGCAGCGCTGGCGCTGGTGCGCCAGGGTTTTTCGGTCAAGGTGCTGGAACAGGCGCCCGAGATCGGCGAGATCGGCGCCGGCATCCAGCTTGGCCCCAACGCCTTCCACGCCTTCGACGCGCTGGGCGTCGGCGAGAAGGCCCGCGGGCGGGCGGTGTACACCGACGAGATGGTGATGCACGACGCGCTCGACGAGACGCTCGTCGGGCGCATCCCGACCGGGGAAGCCTTCCGCAAGCGCTTCGGCAACCCCTACGCGGTGATCCACCGCGTCGACGTGCACCTGTCGCTACTGGAGGGCGCGCAGGAAACCGGACGCGTCGAATTCCTCACCGCGACCCGCGTCGAGCGCATCGAGCAGGACGACGAAAGCATCACCGTCTTCGACCAGCACGGCCAGCTCCACCGCGGCCGCGCGCTGATCGGCGCCGACGGGGTGCGCTCGGTGGTGCGCGCGCAATACGTGAACGACCCCCCGCGCGTCACCGGCCACGTGGTGTACCGCGCGGTGATCGACAGGAAGGACTTCCCGCGGGACCTGCGGTGGAACGCCGCCAGCATCTGGGTTGGGCCGAACTGCCACCTGGTGCATTACCCGCTGCGCGGTGGCGAGCAGTACAACGTGGTGGTGACCTTCCACAGCCGCAACAAGGAAGAGTGGGGCGTCACCGAGGGGAGCCCCGAGGAGGTGCAGAGCTATTTCCAGGGCATCGGCCCGAAAGCGCGCCAGTTGATCGACCTGCCGAAGCACTGGAAGCGCTGGGCCACCGCCGACCGCGAACCGATCGGCCAGTGGAGCTTCGGCCGCGCCACCCTGCTGGGCGACGCCGCCCATCCGACCACCCAATACCTGGCGCAGGGCGCCTGCATGGCGCTGGAAGACGCGGTGACGCTGGGCGAGGCGCTGCGGGTGAACGGCAACGATTTCAACAAGGCCTTCGACCTGTACCAGCGCTCGCGCATTGCCCGCACCGCGCGCATCGTGCTGTCCTCGCGCGAGATGGGGCGCATCTACCACGCCGGGGGCGTCGAGCGGCTGG
>Ga0214472_10002139_pt1 | contig 21490 bp, 18 predicted proteins | sample RVTome_6_FD_207662 | JGI IMG/M metagenome (GOLD analysis project Ga0214472, IMG submission 207662) | Soil microbial communities from uranium-contaminated site in the Upper Colorado River Basin, Wyoming, United States - RVT140D175 | ecosystem: Environmental > Terrestrial > Soil > Contaminated >...
ACGGTTCCCGATTTATTAAAGCCGATTTGAGCAGGGTCCGTCAGGTCCTGACTCAAGAGTCGCGTCGAGTCGGGGATGGCTTCGAGTACTCCCCCGACGTTGAATCGAAAACCGGAGATATTGTCGGGGCTGTTCACCGGATCATTCGGATCCCCTTCATTTAACACGTACACCAGAGTTCCAAAGACAGTTATACTGATAGGGGAGAAGCCCCCCGAAGGTATACGGTTTACAAACTCCAGTCCATTTTCCAGGATTCTGAAGCTGGTAATTGTTCCATCTCCGGCATTGGGGACGAAAAGCCACCGATCCGCTCCATCCAGAGCAAGTGCACTCTGATTGCCCAGGGAACCACCTGTTCCGACTCCCTGAGTAGAAAATTCTCCGATTGTCTCCAGATTTCCAAATGGTCCAACATCGAAAGCGATCACCTGGTTCCCGGACACTTCGTTGCTCATGGTATATACAACAGCTTGTGCGGCTATGCCTGATACAAGGACCAGAGCAAGTGCTATGACAAATCCAATTATTGTTTTATGTACGTTCATAGTTTAGTCCTCCTTTCATTTGATCAGAGAAAAGATTGAATGAATGACAGTTGGTGCGCCGATTCTCAGGCTGCCGGTTTACATTCTTTTGCCGAATTGGCAATGATCTCTCCTCAAGAGTTCACTTGAATAATATTGCAGCCGAGAAGATGGAATACTATGAAGTTTTCTTAAAGGGGTACATTAGTGACTGTGGTGGAAGCCGTCAACAGGTTAGGGGCGCAGGCAATTTGAGAATCGGTGCGATGAATCGAAAAATATGGGAAAATCCAACTTAGAATTATGCTGGTAATGGATAGGCTCAATAAAAAATTTGCTAATCTCGGAATGAGAGGGTAGCCTGGACATAGAGGATTAAATCACTCTTGAGTGGAATTGCTTTTTTATTTAAAATTCTCTAAAAAACAACAACGTATCATCTAACCTTCCGAGGTATCCGATTTCATGAGACAGAAATTTTTTGCCCTCATAATCACCCTCACTTTGCAATTAGCGGTGCAGAATTGTTTTGTGTTGCGAGCCTGTGCCGCCGACGAAATCCGCATCGTCACTGAAGAACTGCCACCTTACAACATGACGCAGGGTGGGCGGCTCACCGGCATGAGTACCGAAGTCGTGCAGGCAGTGTTGAAGGAAGTCGGCGTGCCGGCAAGTATCCAGTCCATGCCCTGGGCGCGCGCCTATGACATCGCCTTGAATTCGGAAAATGTACTGATATTCTCGATCACCCGCACAGCCCAGCGGGAGAAACTGTTCAAGTGGGTGGGTATCATTGCTCCGGTGCATTGGTATCTATACTCGAAGTCCGGCAGAAACATACCTCTCGAACACCTTGACGACGCGCGTAAATATCAGATTGGGACAGTAAAGGAAGATGCCGGTGAGCAGTACCTGGTGACCAAGGGCTTTGCTGTCGGCAAGAATCTGCAGTCGAGCAATAAATACGAGTACAACTACGAAAAGTTCAAACTCGGGCGCATAGACCTGTGGATCTCCATCGAGCTCAACGCCCTGTACCTGATTCGCCAGGCGGGCGATGAGCCGGACAAGACGGCTGTGCGCGTATTGAGCCTGCCCGAACTGGACGGAGAAGCCGGGTTGAACATGGCCTTCAGCCTGAAAACGCCGGACGATCTCGTCGAACGCTTCCGACAGGGTCTGGAAACGATCCGCAAGAATGGCACCTACGACACTATTTTAAAGAAGTGGTTGTAACATGATTGCAACCTCTGACTCTAATCCTTCGGAGGCGACGATATCGACGATCCAGCCCGCTGCCGAATCGATCGGGCGTCGGCTGGTACTGGCAACACTGGCGTTTTGCCTCGTGTTTACCCTCATTACGGTTGCGGTCCGCACCTGGACCGCATGGCGTGATAACCTGGAAACCATGACTGCCGAACTGAGACTGATCGACCAGGTGTTCCAGCGTACCTTGTCCAAGGCGATCTGGGAGATGGACCGGGAGACCTTGCAGACTCAACTGGACAGTGTTGCACTGGTCCCTTCGGTCGGCCGGTTTGAGCTGAGCATCCTGCAGGCCGGGCGCGAGTCCGAAGTAATGGAACATCAGCGTGGTGAACGGCAAGATTCGCTTCTCGCGCCGTCACTGCACCGCACGCTCACCTACGAACCTTATCCCGGCGCGAGCGAGGCCGTCGGCGAACTGACACTCGAGGGTGATGAGCGTATCTTGTGGCAGCGCCTGCGGCGCGAGGTGACCAGCATCGTCGTCTCTCAGATTATCCAGTCGCTGCTGCTGGCCGGCCTGATAATGTGGATTTTCAACCGCACGGTCACTGTGCACGTAAAGCACATCGCGCGCCATCTGGGCGAGCTGTCGCCCGCCAACCTCCACCGAGCCATGCATCTCGACCGGCCCTCTTTGCGTCGGGATGAACTCAGCCTGCTCGAAGCGGGAGTCAACGACCTGCAGGGCAGCCTGTCAGCCTACCTCGATCGGCAGCATCAGCACGAGCTCGATCTGGCAAAGCACCGCGACCATCTGGCCGAACTGGTGGACGAACGCACAACCGAGCTGCGTAAGGCTAACCTCCGCCTGGAAGAGCTGTCCCGTAGCGACCCGCTCACCGGGCTGGCAAACCGACGTCATTTCGACGAGCTTAAGGAAATTGAATTTCACCGCGCACGGCGTCTGGGGCAGCCACTGACCGTATTGATGTGCGATGTCGATTTGTTCAAATCGTACAACGACACCTACGGTCACGTCATGGGTGACGAATGCCTGCAGGTGGTCGCCGAAACGCTGAAGAATGCTTTCGCGCGTGCAGGCGAACTGGTCAGTCGCATCGGCGGCGAAGAGTTTGCCGTGCTGCTGCCTGGCTCCACCGCCATTGACGCCCACAGGGCTGCAGAGCGGCTGCGCCTGTTGCTCGCAGATCGTGCTGTAGTTCACGCCGGCTCGTCGGTGGCGCCTTACGTGACACTGAGTATCGGTGTCGCTCAATTCGATCCGGAGACGATGGACACCTTCGACCAGTTGCTGCAACAGGCCGATCAGGCACTGTACCGGGCCAAGAGTCTGGGACGTAATCGAATCTCCGATTGATGATATTCACTGCAAAGGCATATTATGATACTACACCTGATGACACTACGTCTGATGACACCACGACTGTCCATTTGGATTGCCTTTCTGCTTGTGCTGGTCCACGTCAGCGGCCATGCACAAAGCATTCAAGGCGTCACCGAAGAGACGTCGTACAGCTACCTGCAAAATGGGAAAGTAGCCGGGCCGGCGAGTGAGGTTGTCGAAGCCACGCTCAATCGCGCCGGACTGAACGACTACCGGCTCGCTTTGTATCCATGGGCGCGAGCCTACGACATGGCGCAGCAGGAAGCGAACGTGCTGATCTACCTGATCGCCCGCACTCCGGAGCGTGAAACATTGTTCAAGTGGGTGGGCGAGATCATGCGCATCGATTATCACTTCTACAAACTGAGAGAACGCAAGGACATTGAAGTACGCGACCTGGAGAGTGCGAAAAGCTACAGTGTTGGCGTCTTGCGCGAAGACGTGAGACATCAGCACCTGTTGAGCCAGGGTTTTACCAAACTGGTCGTTTCGGGACGAAACATCGATAATTTCAGAAAGCTGCTGAATCAGCAAGTTCAGCTCGTACCCATGCCGGAGAGCGATGCTGTCATGTTGTGCCGGGAAGCCAAAGTGGATTTTGCCGGCCTTGAGCAAGTCTTCACGCTGGATACACTGGCAACTGGCCTCTATATGGCCTACAGCAAATCGACCTCCGATGACATTGTCGCGCGCACCCGCGCTGCATTTGACAGTCTTAAGGCGGAGGGGGTAGTGACGCAGTTGATGCAGAAAAAGCGTTAAACACAAAAACCTTAATATCTACTGGAGGGGGGCATGGGTATAATAAAAGAATTTAAGGAATTTGCAGTCAAAGGAAATGTCATAGATATGGCGGTTGGTATCGTCATTGGCGCTTCATTTGGTAAAATCGTTTCTTCTTTCGTGGCCGATGTCATTATGCCGCCGATAGGCGTGTTGATAGGGGGCATCGATTTCTCCAATTTGGCATTGACTCTAAAGGAAGGTTCCGGCGACATACCTGCTGTCGTCATCAGTTATGGGAAGTTCATTCAGACAGCAGTGGATTTTACCATTATTGCCTTTGCCATTTTCATTGTTGTTAAAGGAATTAACGCCCTCAAGAGAAAAGAGGAAGCAGCGCCGGAAGTTCCGCCACAACCCTCGAAACAAGAAGTTTTACTTACGGAAATACGAGATTTGCTGAAAAACAGGAAATAATAGCGGGAACAGATAAAAAACTTACATTTTTTCGGCAAAGTTGCTATAGAAATGCCACCTGCTGCTGCAGGGCACCGGTCGCGGACCTACCCGGGTTACTAAAACAAGGACAATATAATGAAAACACTGGTTATCTGTTCCGGCGGACTGGACTCCGTCACCCTCGCTTATAAAGTTGCTGCCGAACATGAGCTGATCGCTCTCGTTTCCTTTGATTACGGCCAACGCCATAAAAAAGAAATTTCCTTTGCCGGATTGTGTGCGGAAAATCTCGGTACCAATCATCTGGTCATCGATATATCAAATATCGGCGGCCTGCTCAGCGGCTCCGCCCTTACGGATGAGATAGCCGTTCCGGATGGCCATTATGCCGAAGAGACCATGAAAATCACGGTCGTACCAAACCGTAACGCCATAATGCTGGCGATCGCCTTCGGCATTGCCTCGGCGCGCGGTGCAGAGGCTGTTGCTGCGGCAGTACATGGCGGCGACCATTTTATCTATCCTGATTGTCGTCCGGCATTTATCGAGGCGTTTCAAACCATGCAGAACCATGCCCTGGAGGGCCTGCCGAAGATCCAACTCTACACGCCGTTTGTGAGCGTTGCCAAAGTCGATATCGTCACAACCGGGCATGAGCTGGCAGTTCCATTTGCCAAGACCTGGTCTTGCTATAAAGGGGGAGAAAAACATTGCGGCCGATGCGGAACCTGTGTTGAGCGCCTTGAAGCTTTCGACCTTGCCGGTGTCGCCGATCCAACGGAATATTCGGATCATGACTTCTGGAAAAGCGTCGTCAACCCAGTCGAACACGCCCCGGCAAAGAGAGAGGCATAACATGTTCCGAATCGCCAAAGAATTCGCCTTTTCCGCCTCGCATCAGCTCTTGAAATTGCCGCCTGACCACCCTTGTTCCAGACTTCATGGGCATAATTACACGGTTGAAATCGAACTGGCAGCAAAAGAACTGAACGAACATGGCTTTGTTCGTGACTATCGTGAATTGAGCAGGTTTAAAAAATATCTCGATGAAAATATCGACCATCAGCACTTAAATGATATTTTTAACCACGATTCGGTGACCGCCGAATTCCTGGCAAAAACGTTTTATGACTGGTGCAAGGCACTTTGGCCCGAAGTGAGTGCGGTGCGAGTCAGCGAAACACCCCGAACCTGGGCGGAATACCGGCCATGAGCGACTCCGGGACGATTTGTGTCAGTGAGATTTTCGGCCCGACCATTCAGGGCGAAGGCGTTTTGATCGGCCGGCCGACGGTGTTTGTCCGCACGGGCGGATGTGACTATCACTGCTCGTGGTGCGATACCCTGCACGCGGTGGAACGCAGCTTTCGCAGCGATTGGCGGGAGATGACGGCGGAGGAAATCCTGGCACAGGTGAACATACTGACGAACGGTCGTCCCCTGATCATTTCGCTCTCCGGCGGTAATCCGGCTATCCAGCCTCTCGGCAGCCTGATTATCCTCGGGAAAGCGGCAGGTTATACTTTCCTGCTGGAAACCCAGGGGAGCATTGCCAGAGAATGGTTTGCCGAGCTGGATATCCTAACCGTGAGCCCCAAACCGCCTTCCAGCGGCATGACAACCGACTGGCAGAAATTACAGGCGTGTATCGAAGCTGCCGGCACAGCCTCTGTCGTCCTGAAGATGATTATTCTCGATGAGGCCGATTTTATTTATGCCCGGCAGGTATCTGCACGTTTTCCACACCTGCCTGTCTATCTGCAGCCGTGCAATCCCGGACCGTCGGTAAAAAGTGGTGGGGTCGAGACAGACCTTCAGGCCATGGCTGTACGGCTCCGCTGGCTTGTCGATCAAGTTCTGGCTGCAGCGTGGTATGAAGCAAGGGTGCTGCCGCAACTGCATGTGCTGTTATGGGGACAGAAACGAGGTGTTTAGAACCTTACAGATTGTTTTCTTGTTTTTTTGCAAGAAAACAATCTGTCTAAAGGTTCTTATACCCCCTTGTGGGGTGGTAGTATCATTAATAGTGTAGGCATGACTGTACAAGGGTTTGCGAAAGAGAAGGAGAACAGCAATGACCACGGAGACAATATATAACAACCTGACCCAGCTTGGCAATAAAACTGCCTTGCCGGAAAGTCCGGAAAAGGCGGTCTTAGAGCGGGTGCCCAACCCGCAAAAGGGGATTGCCTACGTGGTTCGTTTCACTGTCCCTGAATTTACTTCGCTCTGCCCGATAACCGGCCAACCTGATTTTGCCCACATCATGATCGATTACCTGCCGGGAGACTGGTTGGTGGAGAGTAAATCGCTCAAGCTCTATCTTGGATCGTTTCGCAACCACGGTTCCTTCCATGAAGACTGCACGATTTCCATCGCTCGCCGGATTATTGAATACATCCAGCCACAGTGGCTGCGAATCGGCGGCTACTGGTATCCCCGTGGCGGAATGCCGATTGACATTTTTTACCAGACCGGGGAGCCACCTCAAGGTCTCTGGCTTCCCGAACAGGGTGTAGCCAATTACCGAGGCAGGGGATAAACCGCCGGTGAGAATATAAGGAAAATAACAAAACGAATTAACGGTCCGGAGATTCCGGCGCATTTACGGGGTGTTCGCGGTCCCAATCGAGAAATGCCTCGGAAACGGACAGGCGGCGCAGCATCGATCGCTTCTTGTTCTGATGGGCCTTCATCCGCAGGAGGATATTGTCGAGGGTGCGGACAGCCTCAACTATAAAGGGGCCTTTATTCAGCATGACGCACTCCGCGCGACCGCCCATTGCGGCGTCTGTGATCTCCCCGCGGCCGGGCATTCCTGTCTTCACAAAACTATTCAGGACCTCCGTGGCCCAAACCACAGGAAGAAAGGCTGCTTCACAAAACCACAGAATTTCCTCCTGGACCTCCGCCAGCCGTTCATAGCCGCATTCAATGGCCATATCGCCGCGTGCGATCATCACCCCGATTTTCGGGCTGCGCATAGCGGCCAGCAAAAGCCGGGGAAAGTGTCGAAAGGCCGGTAACGTCTCTATTTTGAGCAGAATGCCTACCTTTTCGCCCCCGAGGCGTACCAGCTCCTTCTGCAGCTGTATAACATCATCCGGGTGGCGCACAAAGCTTAAGCCCACGATGTCGGCATTCTCAACGACAAAGGGGAGAACTTCAAGGTCAAAATCGGTGAGCGAAGGAAGGCGGAGAAGAGTATCGGGGACGTTAATACCCTTTTCCGCTTTGATTTTCTTTCCCTTTGGACTTACTCTGGTGATTTCCAGCACCGCCATGCCACTCCCTGCCTGTCGTACGACAGCTTCGATTTTGCCATCATCGATGAACAGCCGCTCGCCGGTTTTCAGATCCGCCAGTATTTCCGGACAGGTGCAGCCAATCTCAGGAAGGTCGTTCTGGCCGCTTAGTTCCGTAACCAGCCGCAACGAGTCTCCTATCATGAACTTTTTAGATGTATCGAATTTTTCGAAGAGCCTGGTTCTCGGATTAGGTCCCGCCAGATCCATGCACACCCGGCAGGGTCGATTCAATTCAAGGCGCGCCCGGCAGAGTTGGCTGATAATTTTCCGCCATATTACCGGATTGTCATGGGCACAGTTGATCCGCATGCAGTCCATGCCTCCAGCCAGGAGACTGCGCACCAGCAGATAGTCATCCGCGGCAACGCCGGGCATTGTTACCATTATGCGGACCCGCCTCTCCGGCGCCGGTCCGAGAAGTTGTTCGGCGTTAAAGTCGATGCGGTTCCTTCCTTCCTGCAATGACGTTCCTATCCCCTGGGTAAGGATATCGTAGGAAGCGTGTTGCGGATCAACCAAAATCCGCAGGATACCAAGGACAGCTTCGATATTGGTGAGCGACCAGGATTCACACCGGCCGAGCGATGATAATCCCATCTCCGCCAGCTCGATCTGTGTCTCGTGAAGGTCATGCCGCCGCAACGCGACATAATGAAGCAGGTTTTTTGCCCCCTTGGTATGACTGTCACTGACTTCTTTGATATCACGCTGATGATTTGCCTCAAGTTCAAGCATCTCTCTGCGAAGACTCTCAAGCCGGACAATCAGTGCTTTAACTCGTTCCGTGGCTGTCATCATTGGTCGATTGCCTGTCGATTGCATGTTACAGTTTGAAAAATTTAATCATTTCCCAACAATACGAAAGTAAGCACTTTGGGTAAGAATAGCACCGCTCGCAATAATTGGGGAGCAAACAGGAAAGGCCGATTCCACCTGTTTTTTGCAGAAACAGGTGGCCCCCGAATCAGTTAAGTTCAAATACGGGTATCTTTTTGCTATTTGTCAGCAGCAGGTCGTAAAAATTTCCCGAAGGAACCGGTTTGGAGAAGAGATATCCCTGAGCTTTGCTGCAGCCGATAGCCTGTAATGTTCTTTGCTGATCTTTGGTTTCAACCCCCTCGGCCACGACTTTGATTTTCATGGCATAAGCGATAGAAATAATAATCTTAACCAGCTCAATTGTGCTGGAATGCTCATCGCAGATATGATCAATAAAACTTTTATCAATTTTTAAAGTCTGTATAGGTAAGTTATGAAGATAATTTAAAGAAGAATACCCTGTGCCAAAATCATCCAGGGAAATGGCGACACCCATTTCCCTAAACCTCATGAGAGAGGAAATGGTTTGATCGAAATCTTTCATCATGGCGGTTTCCGTGACCTCGAGTTCAAGGCTTGATGCAGGCAGTCCGGTTTCGTGCAGAATATTTGCTACCTGGGTGACGAAATCACCATTGCGGAAATGCTTTGTTGAGATATTGACTGAAATAATCAGCGGTCCCAAACCGTCGTTCAACCATTGTGCAGTCTGCCCGCAGGCTTTTTTAAGAACAAAGAGATCAATCGGGATAATGAGTCCGTTTGCCTCGGCATAAGGAATGAATTCTCCTGGAGCTATTATACTGCCATCGATATTTTTCCCTCGAACAAGTGCTTCCATGCCATATATTTTTTCATTATCAAGAAGCACTTTGGGCTGATAATAAACTTCAAAATTGTCAGTGGCAATTGCCTGGCGTAGATCTCTGTCCAGGAGCATTTTCCGCTGAGCCTTATCATTGAGATCATGGGTGTAAAGGTGATAGGTGTTTTTCCCTTGATGCTTTGATTCATACATTGCCAGATCCGCATTTTTCAGGAGTTCCTCGGCATTCTCTCCTGCATCCGGATATATGGCAATTCCGAGACTGACACCTAAGTGAAATTCATGATTTTTAACGAAATGTGGGGTTATAAAATCAGCGATTATTTTGTCGGCAATAAGGAAAAGACCGTCAATATCTTGCGGGGCTTCAATAATAATGACAAATTCATCCCCACCAAGTCTTGCCAGGGTATCAGATGTACGAATAGCTTTGCTGAGTCTGTCGGCGATACACTGCAAAACCACATCGCCCGCATGGTGGCCAAGGCTATCGTTGACTTTTTTAAATTCATCAATATCTAGGAGCAACACCCCGACAATAGTCTGGTTACGACGTGCGTTATCAATCGCGTGCTTCAGGCGATCGTTGAAAAGCTGTCTATTCGGCAAACCTGTCAGAGAATCATAGAATGCTTTTTGTTTAAGTTCTTTTTCTGCTTCCTTGTGATCGGTGATATCGAGGAGAGAACACGAACTGTTCGAGGTGCCTGGAATTAATGCCACAGTAAAAATAGCATAACGCATCTGGCCATTGTGATCCATATAACGTGTTTCATATGATCTCGGTGGTGGTGGATGTACACCTTTCTGCCGTCTTAAATAATGCCATTTTCTCATCCGCTCAATCTCTTCAGGATGCATAAAATCTAAAAATGATCGGTTTTCAATCCGCTCTCCCTCCGGGATTTTCATGATTGAATAAAATTCCTGGTTAGCTAATTGGATTGTTATATCTTCAGCGACAACCACGCATGCATTACCGGTGTTCATAAACAGGGTCTTGTACCTCTCTTCGGAGGTTGACAGGAATTGTTGCATCTCCTGGAGTTCTGAAAAGTTTTTCCGCAGTATGCGCAGCATTTTCAAAATGCTGCGGGAAAGAGTGCTGATTTCGTCTTTGCCTGCCAGCGGGGTAAAGCTGTAAGAATCGGTATCTTGAACGGAAATTACCTGGTCGTTAAGGTTGGCAATTCTCTTGAGGATTTTGTTTTCGAGAAGCAAAAGAAGCAACAACCCAATGAGAGCTCCTGAGGACAGTATGATAATGAGCAGCGTCCGGGAGACTTGCATTCCTGAGCTGTAAATATTTCTTGGAGAGGTAACTACCATGAAAGCTACATTATTCCCTTTCAGGTCAAGGAGCTGTCCTGTGCAGCGGAGACTGTCATTTGTCTTCTCAATCAACGGAAAAACCTTGTTGCCCGAATTGTTTTTCATCCCGTTTTTAAGGCTATCGGGTAACGATAGCGAACTATTATTGAAAAGCGCAAGATCAAGTTCAGTGCGTTGCCTTAGTTCCTCAACCGTTTCTGAATCAATCGCCTTTGCCATGATCAACCATCCTGTGGACGGACCGGCATAATTGCTGGTAAGTACCGGTTTACAGGAGAGGATAAAGAGAGTGTGGTGCAGAGAAATAATTCCACTGAACCCTGTACCATCTTTATTGATATGACGGTCACCGATCAATGAACGAAGTAATTTTTTCGTGCCGGTAACGAGGGGCATAAGTTTTTCTTCTCCGGGCGGGAGATACTGGCCCCAGACAAGTTCTTTATTGCTGTTCAGCAGTATTATCAAATTGTTTTGTTGAGATTTGAAAGTTTCAACCGGCAGATTCGATTCAATATAATCTTTATTTCCGTCTTGAACGAATTTGTAGGTATCATCCCAATTTGCCCAATCGGCAACGAGTATATTAAGACTTGAGGTGATACCGGCAACCGCATTTAAGCTTCTTCTCAGGTTCGAATTGATTAATTCATCTTCAAGGTCGTTAAATTTCTTATAGGTAAGAGTCTGTGTCGTTACGAAAAGAACGGTCATGAGCAAACCGAAACAAATAGTTACAATAAAGACGATTGATCTGCGTAATTTCATGATAAATCAAAAATTGTTGTGTAATCTTTCTCAACCTTTGAAGGGTGAGTTATAAACCAAAACCTCGATAAATCAATAGTAGCACTTTTTTATCCTTTGAAGAAATTCAATCTCCTGATGTCACTAGAAAAGCCCGTCAAGCTCTAAATCAAAATAAGTTTTTTTTGCATATATCAGCATCACTGCATATTATCTTATCAGATGTTTGTCCTATCAATACGCTAATGGTGCTCCTGCTGGTGGTCCTGATCGAGCCGCATTGTGCCGTATAATTTCACTGAAGTTCCCCCCGGTAGCCTGATTCCATGGCAATAATTCGAAGCGTAGCAAACAGGCAAGGCTATGGATTTGTTCAGGTTCCATCATAGTGGGGATGCTTATCTCTCCATGAAACGGAGGTTTTTAAATGTCGCAATCCAGAATGCAGCTACCCGAAAAATTTTTAACGGTGGCCGAGATGATGAATATCGGCGACCAGGAACTTGCACGGCGGAAAGAATTTCTCGAGTTCCGTCCGGAGGACGAGGAGCGGTTACACAAGCTGGCTCCGCTTTCGGAAAGCTATGCCGAAGCGGTCATTGAAGCTTTCTACACGCATCTACTGAAGTTCGAGGAAATGAAAGTTTTCTTTCCCGACAATGCCACGCTGGAACGGGTAAAAGCCAAGCAAAAGCAATACTTCATCCGCCTGACCAAGGGCAATTACAACCTTGATTATGTGGAGGAGAGGCTCAAGATCGGCACGATTCATGAGCAGATCGACCTGCCGGTCAAATCCTACCTCGGCATGTACTGCTTCTATCTGCGCGAGGCATGGAAACACATCTTCGAAGCGGGTAAAAAAGAACCGGATGAGGTCATGGACACCTTCTTTTCCCTGATGAAACTGGTATTTTTAGACATCTCCCTGACGATCGATACTTATATCGACTCCCGCGAACGAACGATCAAATCGCTCCAACAGGAAGCAATCCGGGAGCTTTCCACTCCGGTGCTGCCGTTTCGCGAAGGAATGCTGCTCCTGCCCATAATCGGCCAGATTGATTCCCAGCGGGCGCGGCAGCTGACCGAGCACCTCTTGGAATCGATCCGCATCAACCGGGCAAAGGTTATCGTCATCGACATCACCGGGGTTGCCACCGTCGATTCGAGAGTTGCCAACCATCTGGTGCAGACCGTCGAGGCTGCCCGGTTGATGGGGGCAGAGGTTGTGATCTCAGGCATCTCACCGGAGATTGCCCTGACGATGGTGACGCTGGGGATCGATTTGGGTCCTGTCCACACCGTGGGGGATCTGCAGGACGGCATCGAACATGCCGAACAACTCCTGGGCTACCGGGTGAAGAAGTTCGCCGAAACCGGTAAAACAGACAAGGGAGATCGTGTGTGATGAAAGTTCCGATCCTGAAACAGGGCAATTTCCTTATCGCGTCAATCCAAGGCGCCCTGACTGATACCGACCTGACCAGCCTGCAGGAGAATCTGGTCTGTTCCGTTCGTGATAACCGGTCCAAGGGGGTAATCATCGACGTGACGGTACTCGATGTCATGGACTCGTTTGCCGCCCGGACGTTGCGTTCCATCAGCATAATGACCCGTCTGATGGGTGCTAACCTGGTGATCGTCGGCATTCAGCCGGATGTCGCTTTTACCATGGTCCAATTGGGTCTTAAACTGGACGGGACCATGACGAGTCTTGATCTCGAGGATGGTATTGCAATGCTCAAGGCTGCGGACCAAAATCAGGAACGTGGCGATTATGGACGCTGAGCGGATTATCATCATCTCTGACGCAAGTGTCATGACCGCTCGCCAGAAAGGGCGTGAGCTGGGGGTGTCCGTCGGCATAGCTGGGAGCAGCCTGACACTGATGGCAACGGCCATTTCCGAGATTGCCCGGAATATCGTGCAATACGCCGGTCAGGGTGAAATCGAATTTCGCAGTGTCGTCCGGGGAGGCAAGCGGGGGCTGATGATCATCGCCCGGGATAGCGGCCCCGGGATAGCGGATATCAGCCAGGCGATGCAGGATGGCTTTTCCACCTCGCGGGGGATGGGATTGGGTCTGCCCGGGGCACGGCGCCTCATGGATGACTTTGAGATTGTTTCCGAGCCTGGCAAGGGCACGACGGTATCAATGACTAAATGGGAGTTCTAATATGAAACCCCTTGGAAATGGAGAATTGCAATGGGGCGTAGCAACGCGGCCGCTGCCGGGTGAAACCGAGTGCGGAGACCGCCATGTCGTCGCCGGAACAGACGCCGGCTGGCTGCTCGCAGTGGCGGACGGTCTGGGACACGGACCTGAGGCGGCCATGGCCGGCGCAATCTTTTCCCAGGTACTGAATAAACATCTCAATGAAACCCCGGTGAAACTTATCCGGCTCTGCCACGAGGCGCTGAAAGGGACCCGGGGCATTGCCTGTACTATTATGACCATAGACCGGCAACAGAACCTGCTCAACTGGCTTGGGGTCGGTAATGTTGAGGGGGTGGTACATCATCTCGATCCCGTAGCGTCGCCGACGGATTACGTCACAATGCGCGGCGGCATCGTCGGCTACCGGCTTCCTGAGTTACAGCCGTCATGTCTTCGGTTGCTCGATGGCGACATCCTTGCCCTGGCGACCGACGGCATAGCTGTTGATTTTGTCAGAGCCATTTCGGCTGTTCATCCACCCGGGGTGCTTGCCGACCACATTCTCAATCATTATGCCAAGCCCATTGACGATGCCTTGATATTGATCGCACACTGGCAGGATCACCCGGCGAGGCGGGGGGGATTAAATAGTGAACAGTCCTACTGATCTCCCCATTACCTTTACGTACGCCTACCGACAAGCTTTGGAGGATTACGTCCTGGCCGGGATCGGTGAGGAGGCGCTGATGCATGCCAACGATCTTGGCCGGCGCGCAGTTGTCGAACAGCGCAATATCCTGGATCTGGTGGCGATGCATCAGAACATTATGATGGCCACCGCCGCCGCCGATACTGTTACCCCACAACAGAGAGGACTTTACCTCCGGCGCAGCGAAGAGTTCCTGGCAGAGGTGATGGCTCCGTTTGAGATGATGCATCGCGGCTTCGTCGACACTATCCGGCAACTGCAGGAGGTAAATGCCACACTGGAACAACGGGTGGAGGCACGAACCCGTGCCTTGAAGAACAGTCAGCGCAGAAGTGCCGATCTGGCTCGCCTTTATTTGATTCTCAGCAATATTAATTCGGCCATCGTGCGGTTACGCTCCCGGAAGGAATTATTCAAGGAGGCATGCCGGATTGTCGTCAAGCAGGGAGGCTACCCGATGGCTGGGATTATCTTGCGCGACCCTGCCGCTTTAGCTCTCCCGGACAGCTGGTTTCATCTCGCTCACGCCGACTCATCCTCCACTGCAGTGTCCATTGATTCAGTTAGCGTTGAAGTTCGTGATGCTCTCCGGGACGTGTACCAAGAAGGCAAACACGTGGTCCGTCATAGGGACAAAGAGGACAGGGCGGTCTGGAATGGGTACGCTGTCGACTATTCCGCCTATGCTTTGCTGCCCCTGATGCTTGACGAAAAGGTGACCGGCGTTCTCGCCCTTTTCTCTGCCGCCCCGAACGCTTTTTCCTCGGCCGAGATGCGTCTTCTGTTGGAAATGGCGGGTGATCTTTCTTTTTCGCTTGAGCATATGCAAAAGGATAAAAAACTCAACTATCTCGCCTATTATGATGCACTGACCGGGTTGCCCAACCTCAGTCTTCTGCTGGAGCGTCTTCCCGTGCAGCTCCAGGCCGCCAAACGGACCGGCACGATTGTCGCCATGCTGCTGGTGGACCTGATGCACTTTTCCGATGTCAATGATACCTACGGTCGTCACGTAGGCGACAACCTGCTCAAGCAGGTCGGCGCCCGACTCTGTGAGTCAGCCACCACCTGCGAAACCATAGCGAGACTGGGAGCCGACCGTTTCGCACTGGCATTTACGCATATTACAGACACAGATCAGGTCGCCCACATCCTGGAACGGGATGTACTTAATGCCTTCTCCTCCACGTTCCGCGCCGACGACACCGATATCCATCTTACCGCCCAGGTCGGTGTCTCGTTATTCCCTTCCGATGCCGCCGATGCCGATACGCTTTACAAAAATGCCGAAATTGCCCTCAAGCGCGCCCAGAGCAAAGGGGAACACTATCTGCTGTACGATCCGACCATGAATGAACGTATCATCCGCTCCGTCACCATGGAGGCGAAACTGCGTAAAGCGATCGAACTGGACCAACTGGTGGTACACTATCAGCCAAAAGTTTCCGCGGCAGATGGCCGCATTGTAGGGATGGAAGCCCTGTTGCGTTTTGACGACCCGCAAACCGGCTTGGTTTTTCCGAAAAATTTTATCCATCTGCTGGAGGAAACCGGTCTGATTTTTGAGGTCGGTTTCTGGGTTATGCGGCGGGTGATGGAGGATCTGCGCCATTGGCGCCAGCTAAATCTCAATCCGCCGAGAGTCGCTGTCAATGTCTCCCCGATTCAATTGGCACAAAAGACCTTCTTAAACGTTCTGCGGGAAACACTGCAGGATACAGGCGGCCGCAGTGACGGACTGGATATAGAGATAACGGAGAGTGCGGTAATGACGGAGGTCAGGCAGAATATTCCCAAGCTTGAGGCTGTGCGCGAGATGGGCTTTCAGATTGCCATCGACGACTTCGGCACCGGCTACTCCTCGCTGAGCTACCTCAGCCGCTTACCGGTCAACTCGCTCAAAATCGATCGTTCCTTTATCGTTGACATGACCCGCCATCCTAACAGCCTTGCCATTGTCACCTCTATCATCTCACTGGCCCATTCCCTCGAGTTGGAGGTGGTTGCGGAAGGTGTGGAACTGAAAGAACAAGCCAAACTACTGAAGCTTCTCCGCTGCGAACTCATACAGGGTAACCTCTACAGCCGGCCGCTGCCCTCTGAACAAATCATTCCTCTGCTCCGGCAGGGTCATACTTCACGCCCGAAATCATGACGGCATTTTTAGCTGCAACAGACGATTAATAGCCAGCCAGGCTATGAGTGTAATGGTCGCCGAACCTACTCCCAATACCCCCAGAACCCGGACAGTGTCCTGCCAACCAAGGGAAATAAACCACATCGAGCAGGAGCCGGTCAAAAAGAACACAAACACCATCAGTGACGATGCCGCTCCAACATCCTGTTCGACCTGTTCAAGAATAAGATTGTTTCCCGGCGGTCTGCCGAAGGCGAAGAAAAAAGTGAGGAACCACATCGGCAAAGCCAGCCGGAATGGTTGTGGGATACCGGCAAAAATCATCGGCACAGAGGCAAGGAGAACTCCTATGTAACTGACCGGGAGTAATCGGGTTAACTGGAAGCGGCGAGCGACCCTGGCAAACACCAGCGGCGCTATCATGAAGGCCGAGGCATTGCAGGCAAAGATATATCCGTACTCCTGCTCGGAAAACCCCAGGTTGTTAATATATATGTCAGACGACACGGCAATAAAGGCGAAAAACGGGACTCCGAGACAGGCAAGGGCCAGGGTCAGCAGAAAAAAGCGCAAATTGCCGACCAGTCGCAGATAACCGGCAAAAACTCTGTTCAGTTTTTCCTTGCTGAATTCCTGCAGCGATTCTTCCATCAGCCAGACCCCGACTAAGGCAATCATACCGAGAGCAGCCTGAAGCACAAATACCCAGTGCCAGGAAAGCGATTCGATTATCCAGGCGCCGATGATCGGTGCTATCATCGGCGCAGCGGCAACGATAACCCCGAGCTGCAGGAAAATCCGCTGCCTCAAATGGCCGGCAAATCGATCCTTGCAGATGGCAAAGGCAATCGAAGAAGCGCTCGCCGCCCCCGCACCCTGCAGAACCCGGGCAAGTATCATATACTGGACATTATCAGCAATGGCGCAGAGCAGACTGCCGATGATATAGATCACAAGACCGATCAGCAACGGAGGCCGCCTGCCGTAACGGTCCGAAAGCGGGCCATAGATCAGCAGAAAACCGCAATAGGTTACGAAAAATCCGATCAGGGTCAGGTTGACAACGGCCAGCGGCTGCTGCCAGGACTCGACCAACAGCGGAATAGCCGCCAGATACATATCTGTTGAAAGCGGCGGAAATGCTGCGAGAAGCGCGAGTAAGGCTATTGTTTTTATCATATCATGGCCGCCCCGCAGAAGGTGTACAGCAGCGTGCAATTACTCTGGCGAGGACGTATCTCGGGAAAATATTATTGTGAAACATCAGGATCATATCTTGCCGGGATCACCGGCGTAAATCGAAAAAGCTATACTACCACTTCGATATCGGTGCGCAACGTCCTTTGCACACAAAATAAATTGTTTTTCATTTTTTACCTCTCAATCCTCAAACGTTAACCCGCCCTTAACCACCTCGCTGATAGAGTACCGCATCTTCAGAAATGAAAACATGGAAATTAATATGTTTTCATGCGCCATCCCGGGACAGAGCCGAATCTGTCTCCCGGATTATTAAGTGACAGGAGCGTTTCACGGATGCGTCTATTTTCGATTCAACTTATTGTTTTTTTTGTTCTTGGGGCTTTTCTCGGCTCATGCAGCATGGGTACACACACTGACTATAAAACCATGACTGCCCAGGATCGCGAAAGGGTGGCGGACTGGTCCGGCCAGGAAGCAGCGCAGCAGGTAACGAGTCTTGGCGAGCTGATTCGTTCACCGGAGGTAAATGAGCTGGTCACAGAAGCTCTAGCGGCTAATCCCGGTCTTCAGCAAACTCTACTGACGCTGAAAATTCTGCGTGCCGAACATCGCAGGACGAGAGCTGATCGGTTACCGCAGGCAACTCTTGAGGTCGGAGCAGATAAAACACAGGAAGAAGGCGAGAGCTACAGCGGGTCCCTCAGTATCAGCTGGGAGGTCGACCTGTGGCGAAAGCTCGCAGACAATGACGGGGCTGCGGCCATGGATGTCGCTGAGCAACAGGCCCTTTGGCGGGCTGCGCGGGATACGCTGACCGCAGTAGTGATGAAGGAGTGGCTCGGCTTGATCGGCGACCGGCGGGCTATCGATATTGAAGAGCGTCGTCTGCTGAATCTTGAGCAAAACGAGCACTGCATTCTGCAGCGATATCGAAGTGGTATCGACACGCTCGAAGATCTGGACAACGCCCGCAGTTCGACCGCAGTCTCCCGTGCCTCGCTGGAGGAATTCAAAGAAACCCTGGCACAAAGACAGCGAACGATGAAGACCATGCTTGGTCGCATCGGTGCAGCCGATATCGCCACCGCCGACAGCTTTCCTGCGGTGATTCCGCCGCTCGCCGACCTCCCCGAGCAGACCTTGCAGCGGCGACCGGACCTGCAGGCCGCATACTTCGCCATCGAAGCGGCCGACCTGAGAACCTCTGTTGCCTATAAAGAGCTGCTGCCGGGCATCAGCCTTGGGGCAGCGATAGAGGATATCGGCAATTCGCCGCGATCCATGTTGTTGAGCGATCCGGTCTTGGCCTTGCTCGGCCAGCTTACTGCCCCCCTTTTTCAGGGCGGCAGACTAAAAGCGGCAGCGGAAATTGCAGAACTTGAGACAGCACAAAGCTATCAGGCCTATCGGGAAACATTACTTGAAGCCATAAACGAAGTGGAAAATGCGCTCGGCCTGGAGCAGTCACTTACCCGCCGCATAAGCCATATCGAGTCGGCCCTGACCTCCGCCAGAAATTCTCAGACCAGATACCAGGAGAACTACCGGGCAGGATGATATTTCCGATTCCGTAGCCGATGCCCGCGCCGTTGCAAAAAAGTGGCAAGCCGGCTCGAGACTGGTTGAGGGCGTGGAGCTTGTCACCTGGTATGACCGTTCCACTTCAATTACCGAGCGGCTGCAGCTATTGGTCAAAAATGCCCTGACCGGAATTTTTCTCGTTTTTGTCCTGCTTGCCGTCTTCCTGAACCTTACCGTGGCCTTCTGGGTGGCGATGGGGCTGCCGTTTATCTTTTTTGGTACCCTGTTCTTAATGGGCACGGATATGATCGGCCTGTCACTCAACGAATTCACCACCTTCGGCTTCATTATGGCCCTTGGTATCGTGGTGGATGACGCTGTGGTTGTTGGTGAAAGCGTCTATACCTTGCGGGCCGAAAAAGGCGATACCAGGGAAAACACCATTAAGGGAACGCTGCGTGTGGCTCTGCCGACTATATTCGGGGTATTTACCACCGTTGCCGCATTTTTTGCCCTGTCGCAAATCAGCGGCGGCCTTGGCCAGCTCTACTCGCAGTTTGCCACGGTGGTTGCCATCTGCCTTATTCTCTCGCTCATCGAATCAAAACTCATTCTGCCGGCCCACCTCGCCCACCTGAATACCAGGCCAAGTTCGACTGCAAATCCACTGCTGCTGGGCTGGCAGAAAATTCAGAAAGGCGCCGACTGGCTGCTGAACCGGTTCAGTGAACGGTGTTATCAGCCGGTCATCGACTTTGCCTTACATCATCGTTACGCGGTGCTGGTGCTGTTTGTGGCACTTTTTGCCCTGGTGATTTCCATGCCGTTTACCGGTCTGCTGAAAACAAGTTTTTTCCCGGATATTCCGGGTGACACCGTGCGGGCCGAGCTCACCATGCAGAATGACACCAGTTTTGGCCAGACCCATGCCGCCCTTAACCTCATTGAAAAAAGAGCCTACCAGGTCGATCAGGAGCTGAACGGCAGTACGGGACATTCTTCCATCGCCAATATACAGGTGTTGTCTGAAGCCGACCAGAGCGGCAAGGTAACGGTCGAACTCGACAGCGAAGCATCCTATGATATCAATGCCTTCACCCGCCGCTGGCAGCAACTCGCAGGGTTGCCTGAAGGAGCCCGCACCCTCAGTATCCAGAATGCGCCCCGAATGGTTGATGCGCTGCGGATTGAGATGCGCGCTGCCGATGACAGCACGCTTTCGGCTGCCGGAAATGTCCTCAAAACGCGACTGCAGGCAATTCCGGCTGTCAGCGGAATCGAGGATAACCTGGAGCCCGGACAGCCGCAACTGCACCTGAAGCTGACCGAGCAGGGCAGGGCCCTGGGTTTTACGACAGAGATGCTCGCCCAGCAGATTTTCCAGGGATTCAGCGGTCAGGTTGTGCAAAGATATCAGCGTAATAATGACGAAATCGAAGTCAAGGTGCGCTATCCCGAAGCCGACAGGCAGAATAGTACCGATCTTCTGGTCTCCAGCGTACGTACAAGTGACGGCCAGGTGATTCCCCTTGCCGGAGTTGCCACGGTCACCTCCGGCTATACCCGGGATTCAATCACGCGCATCGATGGCAAACGAGCCATCTACATTTCCGCCGATGTGGACAAGGATGTCATGTCATCGACCGAACTCGTCACCATTCTGCGCGAGCAGGTTGCCCCAACCCTTGAGGCCAACTATCCGGGACTGTCCCTTCATTTTGCAGGAGAAGCCGAGGAGCAGGCGAAAACGGAAAACTCCATGGGCAAGATGTTTCTGCTGGCAATGTTGATGATTTACCTGCTATTGGCCATCCCGCTCAAGTCGTATGTTCAACCGGTCCTGATCATGACCGCCATCCCCTTTGGTATCGTGGGCGCCATACTTGGGCACTGGCTTAACGACCTCTCTTTGGGTATACTCTCACTGAATGGTATCATCGCGCTCAGCGGAGTGGTGGTCAACGACAGCCTTCTGCTGGTCTCCCGGTTTAATGACGTCAGAGGCGAAGGCGTGGGCCTGCGCGAAGCGATCGCCCTGGCCTGCTGCAGCCGTCTGCGGGCGGTTCTGCTCACCTCGTTTACAACATTTGCCGGGCTGATGCCGCTACTCTGGGAGACTTCGATGCAGGCTCAGTTTCTCATCCCGGCAGCCGTGTCGCTCGCCTATGGGATCATGTTCGCCACGCTGATCACCCTTATTCTTATCCCCTCCCTGCTCATGATTCAAGACGACCTGGGGAATATCTTGGCCGCAGTGAGCAGGCGGCTTTTCCGGACAAAAAGCAACATCGAATATGTTGAACATACTTCTCATTGAGGATGATCTCGATCTGGCGGACACAGTCGTGCAATACCTGGAGCTGGAAGGTATCCGCTGTGACCATGCCGCCAACGGGATGGC
>Ga0214472_10002140_pt1 | contig 21475 bp, 13 predicted proteins | sample RVTome_6_FD_207662 | JGI IMG/M metagenome (GOLD analysis project Ga0214472, IMG submission 207662) | Soil microbial communities from uranium-contaminated site in the Upper Colorado River Basin, Wyoming, United States - RVT140D175 | ecosystem: Environmental > Terrestrial > Soil > Contaminated >...
GCCACAACGGGTGGGCGCGCTACTGAGGACGGTTTCCCCAGACCCGCTCAAGCAATTGAGCCCGGCTCCGGCCGGGCTCTCTTGCATCCGGGCCGCCCGCCCGTTCCGGTCACTGCCCGGGACGGACGGGTGGTGCCGCAGGAGTGGATTGAACACTCGACCTCACCCTTACCAAGGGTGCTCTTGCCATAGGTTAAGCTCCTTTCACTGTTGACTTTTTCCGCCTCTTGATTTTGCGCTCCCCGGATTTTCCCCAGGGAAGCGCCTCAATCGACCGGGCGAGATCGTCGACATTGACGTGCGCGTAGCGCAGCGCCATGCGCTCGGAACGCCACCCCGCAAGGCGCATGAGACCGCCGAGATCGCGGTTCGCCGCGTAGTGCCAGGTCGCCCACGTGTGGCGCAGATCGTGCGGCCGAAAGTCCGTAATGCCAGCCCGGCGGCAGGCGGCCGCGAAGCCGGTTTTGATCTGGCCACCGCCGCCGCTGCGGTGCGCGTAGGCAAGCCCGTCAGGCCGGCGGAACACCGGCCCCTCGCGGTGCGGAAGGTTCGCGAGCTCGGCGACGACGCGCGGGTGAAGCGGCACCCCGCGATGGTCGCCGTTCTTGGTGTCGCGGAAGATCACATGCGCCCGGCCAAGGTCGACCTCGCGCCAGTCGAGATAGAGTGCTTCGCCGACGCGGGCGCCCTCATAGAGCATGAAGATCACCAGCGGCCGAAGGTGCGCGGCGCACGCCGAGATCAGCACCTCGGCCTCGCCGGGCTTGAGATAGCGGTCCCGCCCTTTCGGCTGAGCCGGCCGCTCAACCCTCCGCTCGGCGCAGAGCCCACGCCGCGCCGCGTGCTTGAGCACCGCCGAAACCGGCGTGTAGAGCTGCCGGTTGCGCGTCGACGGCGCCGCGTTCGGATAGAGCTTGGCGGCGGCCCGGTCGATTGCCGCCTGGTCGACGGCGTTCAGCGGTGTGGTGCCAAAGTGCTCGTCGATCCGCTCCATGTAGCGCGCCTCGCCGCCGGCCTTCATGTAGCTCACGGCCGCCTCTAGGAAGGTCGCGGTCGCCTGCCGTCCAAAGACACTACTGTCGAGGAGCTCGACCTCGCGCTTCGCCCGGATCGCCTCGGCGACTTCGCGCCTGTCAGTGCCCGTGCTTGCGTCCACAGCGATGCCTCGGACGGTGCCGCGGATGTACCAGTTGGGGCTTTTCCCCCGCCGGACGAGCTTGATGGACATGGCAGCGCCTCCCAGATCGCGCGAACGTCGGCGGGCGCAAACAGCTTTTGCCGGCCGACCTGACGGAAATACGGATAGAGCCTCACGACCTCGCGGAGCTTGCGCGGGCTCATGCGCAGCATCGCCGCCGCCTCCGCGAACGTGTAGACCGTCACCGGCGAGGCTTCGGCCCGGCTCATACCCAGCTCACCCGCCAGGGCGCGAGCAGCGCGGCGACGGCCTCCGGCGCCGGCGCGCCGGGATTGTCGAACCAGTGCCCGACCATGAGCTTCATCGCCTGCTTGATCGGCTCGGGAACGGTCGTGTATCCGGCCGTGAACCGCACCGTGACCGCCTCGGGAACGGCCCGCGTCGTCGGCCAGGTCTGATCGTGCGCCTCGACGATCGCCGCCCGCCGGCCCTCGTCGCCGAGCCCGACCACCTTGTAGACCGAGCTCGACAGCGTTTGGGTCGCCCCGTCGCTGTCGACATAGGTGATCTGGTCGACCGACCGCAGCGGCGGCAGCGGCAGGGTGATTTCGGCCGGGAACCAGCCGAGCCGCAAATCCCACGTCTGCGGCGTGATCGCCCGGCCCAGAGTGCCGGTTGGCCCGTCGATGTGCTGGACGGCCGCAGCGATCAGCGCCACCAGCAACTGGTCGCTGTCGTCGGCGTCGACGCGGCAATGCTCCTTCACCTCTCTCAGCGACAGCGGAACCGTGGCCGGTGGGGTGATGAGTTTCAGGTTCATGCCGCCGCCTCCCGTGCCGGCTGCGGCGCCCGCAGCGTGTCGCCATCGTCTCTCGGGTTCCAGCCCTCGGCGAGCCGGACCTCGTTCGGCGTCAAGATGCCGTTCCTCACCCCGATCTCGTGGCTTTTCCACCGCGTCTCGGGATCGCCGCGCAGGAAGCCCGTCAAGTCGAGCTCGAGGTGATGGCTGTCGCGGTCATCGTCGGAGAATACCGATCGCGCGAACTCCGCTTCAAGCTTCCGCAGCCATGGCAGCATCGTGTGCATCGCGAACCAGCGCCCGGCCGTCTCGGAATTGGTGAAGGTGCCGTGGCTGAGGTCGCCGATAATCGGCGGCGGGCATCCGAAGATGCGCGCCAATTCTTCTGTGGAAAACCGGCGCGAGGCCAGGAGCTCGGCATCCTCGGGCGAGATCGAAACCGACTTCCACTTGAGCCCCTGATCGAGCACCATCGCCTTGGCGGCATTCTTCTGGCCGGTGAAGGCGTCGGCGAAGTGGCGTTGCAGCTCGCCGAGCGCCGCCTCGCTCAGCTTGCCCTCGGCTTCGAGAACGCCGGACGGATGCGCGCCGTTGTCGTAGGTCGCCGCCGCGAAGTCCTGCACCGCGAGGCCGGCGCGCACCGTCGCCGCCGCGCGTTGCAGCCGCGAGCGGCCGACAAGGCCGTCATCGGTCCTGTCGCGCAGGTGCAGAACCTCGTCCTGCAGGAGCCGCCGGCTGCGCCCGGCGCCGCCGCCGAGCGAGGTCATCTCCGTCACGTCATAGGCGAGGCGCCCGTTGGCGAGGAGCTGCACCGAAACCCACTCCCAGGGGATCGGCGCCAGCGCCGTCACGGCCCCGGCCCGACCGGTGACGATCTCGGCGAGGCCGTTGCCCCGCAGAAGCGTCGAGGCGACCAGCCACTCGACGAAATCCGGCCAGGTCTGATGCTGGTTCGGCCCCCGCCGGATGAGGCGCATCGCCGCGTGGCCATCGGCCACCGCCCGGCCCTCGCCGTCGCGCCGGTAGACCCACGCCGGAAGGCTCGCGATCGCCGTCGAGATCGCCGAGACGCAGGCGAGCACCGTCGACAGATTTTCCGCCATCCGGGCATTGACGCCGACGCCGGTCGGCGCCAGCGCCGCGAGCGCCTGCCAGGACACATCTTCGGCCCGGCGCTCCCGTCGCCGGCGGCGCATCCTGTCGAGCAACGTCATCGCACCGTCTCCATGAACCGCCGGATGGCCGCGAGGCGCGGCGGAATGCGCATCCGGGCGTTGATCGAGGTGCCGGAATAGGCCGGCCAGGCCGAAACCACGGAAATCTCGACCAGCTCGACCGCGCGCAGCTCGCGCGTCTTGCCGGCCCAGCGCTCGCCGCCCTTGGGCACGGTGAAACCGAACGACATGCCGCCGAGATCGCCGCGCTCGGCGAGCGCGAGAACGTCGCGGCCGGTCTGGGTGTCGGGCACCGCGATCGAGAAGGCGAGGCCCTTGGCGTCCTCGCCGAGCGTGAGCGTTCCCGATCGGGTGCGCGCCAGCACCCGCCCCGGATCGTGATCGACGAGGGCGAGGATGTCCCCGCGCCTCGCCAGCGACGCGGCGAAGGCGCCGGCGGCGATCGTCTCGGTGAAGTCTCCGATCGTCGCCGGCGTGTCGAACGTCGCCGCGTAGCCTTCGAGCCGCCGACCATCGGCGGCCCGAAGCTCAACGGCGGTCGCCCGCCGCTCGATCGCCGGTCCGGTCATGGCGTGGTGAGATCCGTGATTGCGGCGAAGCTCTCCGGGTGCCGCACGTCGACGTCCATCGTGACCATGCCGCGAACCTGGACGTTGCCCTTGGAATAGGCCGTGCTTTCATAAGGGTTCACCAGCACGTCCAGTTCTGACCAATAGCCGAGCAACAGGTCGGCGAAGTTGCCGAAGATCAGCGCCGACAGATCGGTGCCGGTGCCCTTCGCCAGGTTGCTCGGCACCAGGTTGGTCGACGCGGCCGGGAAGCCCGCGAGCTGGTTCGGCCGCTCCATGATCATCACGCTATCGGTCGAAGTCACCTTGGCGGTCTTGCGCGCCGACTTCACCACCTTGGGATTGGTGAGGAACGCCGTCCCCATCGCGTTGTCGATCTCGACTTCGGCGATGAGGTCGACAACCGCGTCCCAGGTGATCGGCCCGCCATTGGCGCCGATCGCCACGCTGCCGATGCCGGTGGTCTGCAAGATGCCGTCCGGCTCGTTCGTGCCGCCGCCATTGATCGCAACCGTGTCGACCGCTTCGGCGAGGATCGCCGCGAAGTCGCGCCTCAGCAGTTGTTCGATATCGGGCGACGACTGCATCAGCATGTTCCGCGAGAACTCGACGATCGCGCCGGCGTGCTTGGGCGCGAGCGTCACCTTGTCGAACTCGGCATCGCTGGCGTTGATCGCCGCGTTTTCGGCGACCCATCCCGATGTCGCGCTCGCCTTGAGCCGGGGGATATCGACGTTGCCCGTGAGCCCGGAGAGCACCGTCGCGCCGAGCCCGCGCACCCTCAGCGCCGCCCGGAGGATGTCGATGAACTGGCCGCCCAAATGGTCGGTGGCGATGATGTTCGATCCCGGCCCGCCGGCCGGCGCCGCCGTGGTGACGACGCGTTGCTCGACCCGCTCGCGGAACACCGCGATCGGCACCGCCACGCCCTCGAACGGCCGGCCCGATCGGCGCGCGATCTCGGCCGCCAGCTCGCGCTCGCGCCCGCAGTCCTCGGTGTGGCCGGGAACCTGCGACAGGATCGCCCGCCGCAGCGAGAACTCGGCAATCGCGCCGTCGAGCCGGTCGTCGCCGGTGCCGTTCACCGGCTCGCCGCTCATCCGCCGCTCGGCCTCGTCGAGCGCGCGCCGGCGCTCGATCCGCGCCTCCAGCGCCTCGATCTCGGCCTTGAGCTCGTCGAACCGCCTGGCCTGGTCGTCGGAGAGGTCGCCGCCGTCGCCGGCCGGCTTGTCGGAAAGGTCGCGCATCTCGGCCACCAGCCGGCCGCGCTTTTCGAGGAGGTCCTTGAGTTTCATCGGTTATTCCTTCGCTGGGAAGGGCGCGCCGTCGCGGCGGGCCGGTTAGTTGGGGCGGTCTCCGTCATCGGGACCGGGCGCCTCTCGGCGTTCGTTCTCGCGCCGCCCCGTCGCGCGAGAAATGGGCGGGTTGGCCGGCGCCGTTTGGCCCCGGCGCCGGCCGGGCTCCCGCCGCCGCAACCATGAAAAGGCGGCGGGAGATCAGTCATCGGATTGGCCCTTGATAAGCCGGTTTTCGCGGTGCGCGGCGATGTCGTCGAGCGCGCGCCGGATCGCCAGCGACACGTTCACGCGCGTGGTCGCAACGGCGTTTTCTCGCGCATCGGCGAAGGCGTCGATCAGCCGCTCGGCCTCGTCGGCATGGGAGGGCGAGCCGATCGGCGGGAGCTGGGAGAGAAAATGCGCCACCTGCGGCGCCGCGTTCCGCCGCCAGCCGTCTATGCGGCCGAAAACGGTCATGGTGGGTGGCAAGCGTTTTTCGGCCTCGTAGTCCCTATGCAGCGGCGGCGATGATCTCGTGTCGACGAACACATACTCGCGATCGACAATCTCGATCAGGGCATCGCCCTGGCAGGCTCTCCCAGCCCTATGGTGCGGGTGCTGGCGCAGGGCGCGGTGCAGCCAGTAGTCGTTGAAGTCGCCTGTCTTTGGGAGCCGGTCCCCGATCCAGTTCCGCGCCCTCGGCGGAAAGCTGCTCAAAAGATTATTGAGCCCCGATGCGGCCTCGCCATCGGCCTGGTTGAACTCATCGAGAATGCCCCGCGCCAGATAGGCGGCAAGCAACAGGGGAACGCCGGCAGCGCCAAATGCGCCGATCACGGCGCAGCGCTTGAGCGCGCGCACATCATGCTCATTGGGCATCAGCCCTTCGCCGACGAGATAGTCGTAATTTCTTGGCGTCATCCGTCCGGCCAGTGCGAGCTCCGCTCGGCCGAACACGTCGCCAGGATCATTGCGCGGCCGAGCCATGCCGCACCATTACCCCAGTTTCTGAGAAATTTCAAGCCCGGCCCGCCGGCCGGCTCCGGGCCCGGGCCGGCGCCGATCCCGCGACCGGCGCCGGCGCGTGCCTCAGTGCGGTTCGGGCGTTCCGGCGTCCAATTCGAGCTCGCGCACGGCACAAGCGCAAGCGAGCCGCGCCTCGCCTGACTCCAGGAAGTCGAGCATGATCTTGAAGTGCTCCCGGGTCTCGGTCATGGAGCCCAAAAGATCGGCCGCTTTGTCGTCGCCGAGTCCCCTCACGGCTTCAACCATTTCGGCCTTCGACTTGAAGGCGAACTGCCAGGCCAGGCGAAGGTTCACGAGATCAGGGTTCGCCATGGCGAACCATTCGTTGTTGGTCGGCGGTTGCCATTCCCCGCTTCGATGAGCGTTGGCTTCGAACTCGATTTCGGCCATTTCCTCTGCGGTGACAACGTGATCGTTGGCGTAGCGCGGAGTCGTGCTATCAGAATTTTCGGTCATCGTGACCTCCTTGAGCCGGCAGCCGGCCAAGAACCGGGTGATCGACCGGATCGACGGTATAGACGCGGCCCGTCGCGCGAAGGTGATCCATGATTACCGGCCGCACGGCCTCCTGGTCGGTCCAACGCGCCCAAAACGCGATAATGGCCTTATGGGCATCCATCGGGAGCCGGCGCTTTTCCATTTCCGAAACCCAGCCGCGAACGGCGCCGTCATCGTCGATGATGGCGAGTTCCTTGTGGCCGCATCGTTCAAGCTCTTGGATAAACGCCTCTATCTCGGCGGCGGTTGGCAGATCGGCAGACGTGGTATGAGTCTGGTTGGTCATCGCGCGCTCCTTTCAAGCGTTGCGGTGGCAAGTGCCGACCGGGCGGTTGCTACTACGCCCGGTCGGCGCGCCGGCCATCATGAGTCCCGCCGGGTCGCGGCGCAAGCGCCTTATGCGCTGAGCACCAGGCGCCGGTTGAAATCGTACCTCGGCGGCGCCGGCGTGCGCGCGGCGAGCCCGATCGCCATGACCAGCGCCACGATGCCGTCGATCCGGTCGATCGCCCGGTTCTTTGCCGGCTTGCGGCTCCCGGCCGGATCGGTTTCGTAGACGAGGTTGGAGGCCTGCCAGCGCAGCACCGGATTGCCGCCGTGGTTGAGCCGGCGGTCGAGCATCGCCGCCTCGAAAGCGGAGGTCGACGGCCCCATGTCGCGGAAACCCTGCCCGTGCTCTCTGAGCGGCAGCTCGATCCCTTCGTCGGCCATGATCCGCGTGAGCTCGGCCATGCCCCAGCGGTCGAAGGCGATCCCCTTGAGGTCGTATGTCGCGGCGAGCTCGGCGAGGTGCATCGCGATGAAGCGTTTGTTGATCGCCGCGCCCGGCGTGAGCGTGACGTGGCCGGCTTCGGCCCAGGTGCGATAAGGCACGCGGTCGCCGGCCTCGCGCTCGCCGAGCCCCTCTTTCGGCAGCCAGAAATGCGCGAGCACGGCGCCGCCATCCTCTGGGAAGTAGAGGACGCACGCCGACATGTCGCGGGTCGCCGACAGGTCGAGCCCGGCCCAGCACGGCCGGCCCCTGAGCGCCGCCGGATCGACGGTGCCGCCGGCCGCTTCCCATTCCATCGGCAAGATCGCCTTCGGCTCGGCGTCGACGCGCTGATTGAGGTAGAGGTTGCGGAACGCCGGTTCGAAGGTCGGCATCCGCTGGGCGCGCTTGGCCTCTTGCCTGAGCTCGGCGAGCGAGCGGATGACGCCGAGGCCGGGATTGGCGAGCCGCCAGGTCTCCTCGCGCCACGGATCGGCGTCGTCGGGCGCCGCGTAGAGCTGGGAATGGAACGTCGGATCGTCGATCTCTCCGGCCTTCACGCGCTCGCCATAGTCGATCAGCTCCGACAGGATGTTGGTCGCCTTGGGCGATTGGGTCGAGATCACCGCCAGCAGCGGCTCGCGCCGCTTGCCCATCGAGGTCATGAGGACATCATAAAGCTCGCGCCGCCGCCACTGGGCGAGCTCGTCGGCCGCGACGAAGCTGGCGGCGAGGCCGTGCACCGCCGGCGCGTCGGACGCCAGCGCCCTGTAGACCGAGCCGGTTTCGAGATCCTCGATCGCCTTGCCGAACCTCTTGACGTTGAGCCGGCCGCGCAGCCACGGCACGCGCACGATCCACGCCTCGAGCTCGGCGAAGATGAGCGCCGCCTGGTCGCGCGCCGCGCCGGCCGAATAGACCTCGCCGCGCGCCTCCGCCTCGGGGCCGACCAGGTGCGCGAGGCACAGGCCCGCGATGAGGACCGTCTTGCCGTTGCCGCGCGCGGCCGACAGCACCGCCGTGCGCACCAGGCGCAGCCCGTCCGTGTCCGTGGCGTACACGGCTTCGATCCATTCGCGCTGGAAGCCCAGGAGCTTGATCGGCGCGCCGGCGCCGAACCCCTTGGTGCACGGCAGGCTCTCGATGAAGACGATCACCCGCTCGGCCCGGCTCAGCCCCTTGCGTTGCCACGGGTGGCGCGTCTTCTTCGGAGGTTCCGGCGCCTCCCGGCGCCGCGATCCTGGTCCTCTCAACCCCATGTTCCCATCACCTCAATCACCTATAACCCTCTGAGAACTAACTCAAATGTTCACTACGCCACCGGTCTTCGCTCGCCAGCTCCGAGCGATTTTCTTCGTGCCACTCATGCGCCGGATCGAGCGGCCGGCCGCTCGCATCGCAGCCGCGCACCGGCACGCGCGAGCGCCCGTGAACCTCGATGTGGCTGGTCTTGCGCGAGTGGCACGAGGCACACGCCGAGACGAGGTTGTGCCACGCCCATGGGTCGCCGCCATCGTTGATCGCGATGCGATGGTCCACTTGCGTGGCCGGTGTCACCACGCCAGGCGGGCAGTATTCGCACAGTGGATCACGGGTGAGCTTGGCCTTGCGCAGGCGGCGCCATGCTGCGGTGATGTAGGGCCATTCAGCCATGGCCCATCCCTCGCAGCGCCCGCTCGCACACCGCGTCAACCGCGCTCGCCGAAATCAGGCCATCTGGCCTCTGTTCCGCCCGCCCTCGCTCGCCCTGTTCGCGCACCGTGCCCGGTGGCCGCGCGCTCCCGCCGCAGTTGGTGGGCACAGCCTCCCGCCGCGCACCCCGTTCAATGCAGCAATTCGGTGGTTCGGCACCGCCGGATTTCAGTTGTGTGATATCTGAGTATCCGTGGGGGGACTTTTTTGTCCCCCTATCCGACCGCCGTCTTTTCAGCCATCGCCGCCACGCACCCGACACCACCTTGATCAGGTTCGCCAGGTTCTTGCGCCCCGGCCGGGGCCTGAGCTTGATGGCAATGAGACCCACGCAGGCGGCGGCCTGCATCGCCCGCTTGGCGGTCTTGCGGCAGACGCCCGCCATCGCTGCGATGGCGGCGAGCGTGAGATCGCAATAGCCGCGTTTCCGATACTCATCCCCGACGACGCGCAGACAGGCCATTTCGCCAATGGTGAACGGCTCCGCCAGGTCCGCCGGCATCACGCCCGAATAGGCGCGCCGATGCCGCCGCGCGCGCGCGCGCTGCCGGTCCGGCGAGACCTGCCGCCGGCGGCTCGGCGGATAGCTGTAAAGCTCGGCGGCGAGCTGCGCCATCCACGGCCGCCCCGCGTCCTGTCGGCGGATCAGGTCGCGGAGCTCCTGAGAGACCGCCCGGCTCATGACGCCGCCTCGACGCGCCGCGCCACCTCGAACAGGCGATGGGCGGCCTCGTGCTTGTCGATGAGCACCGTCTCCGGATTGGATACCCTGCCGATCGCGAGCACTGCCCGGGCGATCGACCGCAGCTCATCCGTCAGCGTTGCCGCGCCGGCGGGCGCGTGGTAGTTTGGCGTGCTTGTTAGAGCAAAGCAGCCAATCGTCGCCGCGCGAGGTGCCAGCCCGCGCGGCGATTTTCTTTTGAACGCGCCGGCGGTCATCGGTCCGCCCTCGCGGCCTGGATGACGGCTGACACAGCCTCATCCCGTGTCGGGAAAATGCCGAGCACCGCTTGCTCGGTCTCAGCCTTCCACCCGTCATCAACCTCGGCGACGTAGCCGAGACAGGTGAGCCCATCGCAAATGGCGAGTTCGGACAATCGGTCGTGAACAGGCCCGGAACGAAGTCCCCGGATTTTCCCCGTCTTGGGTGGGGAGTTCCTGCCATGTTCTGCCGCGAATTGCCGTTCCGCCAAATCGGCGGAACGCGAAAATCGCGTGATATCAAGGGGATTTGGTGGTGCCGCAGGAGTGGATTGAACACTCGACCTCACCCTTACCAAGGGTGCTCTTGCCATAGGTTAAGCTCCTTTCACTGTTGACTTTTTCCGCCTCTTGATTTTGCGCTCCCCGGATTTTCCCCAGGGAAGCGCCTCAATCGACCGGGCGAGATCGTCGACATTGACGTGCGCGTAGCGCAGCGCCATGCGCTCGGAACGCCACCCCGCAAGGCGCATGAGACCGCCGAGATCGCGGTTCGCCGCGTAGTGCCAGGTCGCCCACGTGTGGCGCAGATCGTGCGGCCGAAAGTCCGTAATGCCAGCCCGGCGGCAGGCGGCCGCGAAGCCGGTTTTGATCTGGCCACCGCCGCCGCTGCGGTGCGCGTAGGCAAGCCCGTCAGGCCGGCGGAACACCGGCCCCTCGCGGTGCGGAAGGTTCGCGAGCTCGGCGACGACGCGCGGGTGAAGCGGCACCCCGCGATGGTCGCCGTTCTTGGTGTCGCGGAAGATCACATGCGCCCGGCCAAGGTCGACCTCGCGCCAGTCGAGATAGAGTGCTTCGCCGACGCGGGCGCCCTCATAGAGCATGAAGATCACCAGCGGCCGAAGGTGCGCGGCGCACGCCGAGATCAGCACCTCGGCCTCGCCGGGCTTGAGATAGCGGTCCCGCCCTTTCGGCTGAGCCGGCCGCTCAACCCTCCGCTCGGCGCAGAGCCCACGCCGCGCCGCGTGCTTGAGCACCGCCGAAACCGGCGTGTAGAGCTGCCGGTTGCGCGTCGACGGCGCCGCGTTCGGATAGAGCTTGGCGGCGGCCCGGTCGATTGCCGCCTGGTCGACGGCGTTCAGCGGTGTGGTGCCAAAGTGCTCGTCGATCCGCTCCATGTAGCGCGCCTCGCCGCCGGCCTTCATGTAGCTCACGGCCGCCTCTAGGAAGGTCGCGGTCGCCTGCCGTCCAAAGACACTACTGTCGAGGAGCTCGACCTCGCGCTTCGCCCGGATCGCCTCGGCGACTTCGCGCCTGTCAGTGCCCGTGCTTGCGTCCACAGCGATGCCTCGGACGGTGCCGCGGATGTACCAGTTGGGGCTTTTCCCCCGCCGGACGAGCTTGATGGACATGGCAGCGCCTCCCAGATCGCGCGAACGTCGGCGGGCGCAAACAGCTTTTGCCGGCCGACCTGACGGAAATACGGATAGAGCCTCACGACCTCGCGGAGCTTGCGCGGGCTCATGCGCAGCATCGCCGCCGCCTCCGCGAACGTGTAGACCGTCACCGGCGAGGCTTCGGCCCGGCTCATACCCAGCTCACCCGCCAGGGCGCGAGCAGCGCGGCGACGGCCTCCGGCGCCGGCGCGCCGGGATTGTCGAACCAGTGCCCGACCATGAGCTTCATCGCCTGCTTGATCGGCTCGGGAACGGTCGTGTATCCGGCCGTGAACCGCACCGTGACCGCCTCGGGAACGGCCCGCGTCGTCGGCCAGGTCTGATCGTGCGCCTCGACGATCGCCGCCCGCCGGCCCTCGTCGCCGAGCCCGACCACCTTGTAGACCGAGCTCGACAGCGTTTGGGTCGCCCCGTCGCTGTCGACATAGGTGATCTGGTCGACCGACCGCAGCGGCGGCAGCGGCAGGGTGATTTCGGCCGGGAACCAGCCGAGCCGCAAATCCCACGTCTGCGGCGTGATCGCCCGGCCCAGAGTGCCGGTTGGCCCGTCGATGTGCTGGACGGCCGCAGCGATCAGCGCCACCAGCAACTGGTCGCTGTCGTCGGCGTCGACGCGGCAATGCTCCTTCACCTCTCTCAGCGACAGCGGAACCGTGGCCGGTGGGGTGATGAGTTTCAGGTTCATGCCGCCGCCTCCCGTGCCGGCTGCGGCGCCCGCAGCGTGTCGCCATCGTCTCTCGGGTTCCAGCCCTCGGCGAGCCGGACCTCGTTCGGCGTCAAGATGCCGTTCCTCACCCCGATCTCGTGGCTTTTCCACCGCGTCTCGGGATCGCCGCGCAGGAAGCCCGTCAAGTCGAGCTCGAGGTGATGGCTGTCGCGGTCATCGTCGGAGAATACCGATCGCGCGAACTCCGCTTCAAGCTTCCGCAGCCATGGCAGCATCGTGTGCATCGCGAACCAGCGCCCGGCCGTCTCGGAATTGGTGAAGGTGCCGTGGCTGAGGTCGCCGATAATCGGCGGCGGGCATCCGAAGATGCGCGCCAATTCTTCTGTGGAAAACCGGCGCGAGGCCAGGAGCTCGGCATCCTCGGGCGAGATCGAAACCGACTTCCACTTGAGCCCCTGATCGAGCACCATCGCCTTGGCGGCATTCTTCTGGCCGGTGAAGGCGTCGGCGAAGTGGCGTTGCAGCTCGCCGAGCGCCGCCTCGCTCAGCTTGCCCTCGGCTTCGAGAACGCCGGACGGATGCGCGCCGTTGTCGTAGGTCGCCGCCGCGAAGTCCTGCACCGCGAGGCCGGCGCGCACCGTCGCCGCCGCGCGTTGCAGCCGCGAGCGGCCGACAAGGCCGTCATCGGTCCTGTCGCGCAGGTGCAGAACCTCGTCCTGCAGGAGCCGCCGGCTGCGCCCGGCGCCGCCGCCGAGCGAGGTCATCTCCGTCACGTCATAGGCGAGGCGCCCGTTGGCGAGGAGCTGCACCGAAACCCACTCCCAGGGGATCGGCGCCAGCGCCGTCACGGCCCCGGCCCGACCGGTGACGATCTCGGCGAGGCCGTTGCCCCGCAGAAGCGTCGAGGCGACCAGCCACTCGACGAAATCCGGCCAGGTCTGATGCTGGTTCGGCCCCCGCCGGATGAGGCGCATCGCCGCGTGGCCATCGGCCACCGCCCGGCCCTCGCCGTCGCGCCGGTAGACCCACGCCGGAAGGCTCGCGATCGCCGTCGAGATCGCCGAGACGCAGGCGAGCACCGTCGACAGATTTTCCGCCATCCGGGCATTGACGCCGACGCCGGTCGGCGCCAGCGCCGCGAGCGCCTGCCAGGACACATCTTCGGCCCGGCGCTCCCGTCGCCGGCGGCGCATCCTGTCGAGCAACGTCATCGCACCGTCTCCATGAACCGCCGGATGGCCGCGAGGCGCGGCGGAATGCGCATCCGGGCGTTGATCGAGGTGCCGGAATAGGCCGGCCAGGCCGAAACCACGGAAATCTCGACCAGCTCGACCGCGCGCAGCTCGCGCGTCTTGCCGGCCCAGCGCTCGCCGCCCTTGGGCACGGTGAAACCGAACGACATGCCGCCGAGATCGCCGCGCTCGGCGAGCGCGAGAACGTCGCGGCCGGTCTGGGTGTCGGGCACCGCGATCGAGAAGGCGAGGCCCTTGGCGTCCTCGCCGAGCGTGAGCGTTCCCGATCGGGTGCGCGCCAGCACCCGCCCCGGATCGTGATCGACGAGGGCGAGGATGTCCCCGCGCCTCGCCAGCGACGCGGCGAAGGCGCCGGCGGCGATCGTCTCGGTGAAGTCTCCGATCGTCGCCGGCGTGTCGAACGTCGCCGCGTAGCCTTCGAGCCGCCGACCATCGGCGGCCCGAAGCTCAACGGCGGTCGCCCGCCGCTCGATCGCCGGTCCGGTCATGGCGTGGTGAGATCCGTGATTGCGGCGAAGCTCTCCGGGTGCCGCACGTCGACGTCCATCGTGACCATGCCGCGAACCTGGACGTTGCCCTTGGAATAGGCCGTGCTTTCATAAGGGTTCACCAGCACGTCCAGTTCTGACCAATAGCCGAGCAACAGGTCGGCGAAGTTGCCGAAGATCAGCGCCGACAGATCGGTGCCGGTGCCCTTCGCCAGGTTGCTCGGCACCAGGTTGGTCGACGCGGCCGGGAAGCCCGCGAGCTGGTTCGGCCGCTCCATGATCATCACGCTATCGGTCGAAGTCACCTTGGCGGTCTTGCGCGCCGACTTCACCACCTTGGGATTGGTGAGGAACGCCGTCCCCATCGCGTTGTCGATCTCGACTTCGGCGATGAGGTCGACAACCGCGTCCCAGGTGATCGGCCCGCCATTGGCGCCGATCGCCACGCTGCCGATGCCGGTGGTCTGCAAGATGCCGTCCGGCTCGTTCGTGCCGCCGCCATTGATCGCAACCGTGTCGACCGCTTCGGCGAGGATCGCCGCGAAGTCGCGCCTCAGCAGTTGTTCGATATCGGGCGACGACTGCATCAGCATGTTCCGCGAGAACTCGACGATCGCGCCGGCGTGCTTGGGCGCGAGCGTCACCTTGTCGAACTCGGCATCGCTGGCGTTGATCGCCGCGTTTTCGGCGACCCATCCCGATGTCGCGCTCGCCTTGAGCCGGGGGATATCGACGTTGCCCGTGAGCCCGGAGAGCACCGTCGCGCCGAGCCCGCGCACCCTCAGCGCCGCCCGGAGGATGTCGATGAACTGGCCGCCCAAATGGTCGGTGGCGATGATGTTCGATCCCGGCCCGCCGGCCGGCGCCGCCGTGGTGACGACGCGTTGCTCGACCCGCTCGCGGAACACCGCGATCGGCACCGCCACGCCCTCGAACGGCCGGCCCGATCGGCGCGCGATCTCGGCCGCCAGCTCGCGCTCGCGCCCGCAGTCCTCGGTGTGGCCGGGAACCTGCGACAGGATCGCCCGCCGCAGCGAGAACTCGGCAATCGCGCCGTCGAGCCGGTCGTCGCCGGTGCCGTTCACCGGCTCGCCGCTCATCCGCCGCTCGGCCTCGTCGAGCGCGCGCCGGCGCTCGATCCGCGCCTCCAGCGCCTCGATCTCGGCCTTGAGCTCGTCGAACCGCCTGGCCTGGTCGTCGGAGAGGTCGCCGCCGTCGCCGGCCGGCTTGTCGGAAAGGTCGCGCATCTCGGCCACCAGCCGGCCGCGCTTTTCGAGGAGGTCCTTGAGTTTCATCGGTTATTCCTTCGCTGGGAAGGGCGCGCCGTCGCGGCGGGCCGGTTAGTTGGGGCGGTCTCCGTCATCGGGACCGGGCGCCTCTCGGCGTTCGTTCTCGCGCCGCCCCGTCGCGCGAGAAATGGGCGGGTTGGCCGGCGCCGTTTGGCCCCGGCGCCGGCCGGGCTCCCGCCGCCGCAACCATGAAAAGGCGGCGGGAGATCAGTCATCGGATTGGCCCTTGATAAGCCGGTTTTCGCGGTGCGCGGCGATGTCGTCGAGCGCGCGCCGGATCGCCAGCGACACGTTCACGCGCGTGGTCGCAACGGCGTTTTCTCGCGCATCGGCGAAGGCGTCGATCAGCCGCTCGGCCTCGTCGGCATGGGAGGGCGAGCCGATCGGCGGGAGCTGGGAGAGAAAATGCGCCACCTGCGGCGCCGCGTTCCGCCGCCAGCCGTCTATGCGGCCGAAAACGGTCATGGTGGGTGGCAAGCGTTTTTCGGCCTCGTAGTCCCTATGCAGCGGCGGCGATGATCTCGTGTCGACGAACACATACTCGCGATCGACAATCTCGATCAGGGCATCGCCCTGGCAGGCTCTCCCAGCCCTATGGTGCGGGTGCTGGCGCAGGGCGCGGTGCAGCCAGTAGTCGTTGAAGTCGCCTGTCTTTGGGAGCCGGTCCCCGATCCAGTTCCGCGCCCTCGGCGGAAAGCTGCTCAAAAGATTATTGAGCCCCGATGCGGCCTCGCCATCGGCCTGGTTGAACTCATCGAGAATGCCCCGCGCCAGATAGGCGGCAAGCAACAGGGGAACGCCGGCAGCGCCAAATGCGCCGATCACGGCGCAGCGCTTGAGCGCGCGCACATCATGCTCATTGGGCATCAGCCCTTCGCCGACGAGATAGTCGTAATTTCTTGGCGTCATCCGTCCGGCCAGTGCGAGCTCCGCTCGGCCGAACACGTCGCCAGGATCATTGCGCGGCCGAGCCATGCCGCACCATTACCCCAGTTTCTGAGAAATTTCAAGCCCGGCCCGCCGGCCGGCTCCGGGCCCGGGCCGGCGCCGATCCCGCGACCGGCGCCGGCGCGTGCCTCAGTGCGGTTCGGGCGTTCCGGCGTCCAATTCGAGCTCGCGCACGGCACAAGCGCAAGCGAGCCGCGCCTCGCCTGACTCCAGGAAGTCGAGCATGATCTTGAAGTGCTCCCGGGTCTCGGTCATGGAGCCCAAAAGATCGGCCGCTTTGTCGTCGCCGAGTCCCCTCACGGCTTCAACCATTTCGGCCTTCGACTTGAAGGCGAACTGCCAGGCCAGGCGAAGGTTCACGAGATCAGGGTTCGCCATGGCGAACCATTCGTTGTTGGTCGGCGGTTGCCATTCCCCGCTTCGATGAGCGTTGGCTTCGAACTCGATTTCGGCCATTTCCTCTGCGGTGACAACGTGATCGTTGGCGTAGCGCGGAGTCGTGCTATCAGAATTTTCGGTCATCGTGACCTCCTTGAGCCGGCAGCCGGCCAAGAACCGGGTGATCGACCGGATCGACGGTATAGACGCGGCCCGTCGCGCGAAGGTGATCCATGATTACCGGCCGCACGGCCTCCTGGTCGGTCCAACGCGCCCAAAACGCGATAATGGCCTTATGGGCATCCATCGGGAGCCGGCGCTTTTCCATTTCCGAAACCCAGCCGCGAACGGCGCCGTCATCGTCGATGATGGCGAGTTCCTTGTGGCCGCATCGTTCAAGCTCTTGGATAAACGCCTCTATCTCGGCGGCGGTTGGCAGATCGGCAGACGTGGTATGAGTCTGGTTGGTCATCGCGCGCTCCTTTCAAGCGTTGCGGTGGCAAGTGCCGACCGGGCGGTTGCTACTACGCCCGGTCGGCGCGCCGGCCATCATGAGTCCCGCCGGGTCGCGGCGCAAGCGCCTTATGCGCTGAGCACCAGGCGCCGGTTGAAATCGTACCTCGGCGGCGCCGGCGTGCGCGCGGCGAGCCCGATCGCCATGACCAGCGCCACGATGCCGTCGATCCGGTCGATCGCCCGGTTCTTTGCCGGCTTGCGGCTCCCGGCCGGATCGGTTTCGTAGACGAGGTTGGAGGCCTGCCAGCGCAGCACCGGATTGCCGCCGTGGTTGAGCCGGCGGTCGAGCATCGCCGCCTCGAAAGCGGAGGTCGACGGCCCCATGTCGCGGAAACCCTGCCCGTGCTCTCTGAGCGGCAGCTCGATCCCTTCGTCGGCCATGATCCGCGTGAGCTCGGCCATGCCCCAGCGGTCGAAGGCGATCCCCTTGAGGTCGTATGTCGCGGCGAGCTCGGCGAGGTGCATCGCGATGAAGCGTTTGTTGATCGCCGCGCCCGGCGTGAGCGTGACGTGGCCGGCTTCGGCCCAGGTGCGATAAGGCACGCGGTCGCCGGCCTCGCGCTCGCCGAGCCCCTCTTTCGGCAGCCAGAAATGCGCGAGCACGGCGCCGCCATCCTCTGGGAAGTAGAGGACGCACGCCGACATGTCGCGGGTCGCCGACAGGTCGAGCCCGGCCCAGCACGGCCGGCCCCTGAGCGCCGCCGGATCGACGGTGCCGCCGGCCGCTTCCCATTCCATCGGCAAGATCGCCTTCGGCTCGGCGTCGACGCGCTGATTGAGGTAGAGGTTGCGGAACGCCGGTTCGAAGGTCGGCATCCGCTGGGCGCGCTTGGCCTCTTGCCTGAGCTCGGCGAGCGAGCGGATGACGCCGAGGCCGGGATTGGCGAGCCGCCAGGTCTCCTCGCGCCACGGATCGGCGTCGTCGGGCGCCGCGTAGAGCTGGGAATGGAACGTCGGATCGTCGATCTCTCCGGCCTTCACGCGCTCGCCATAGTCGATCAGCTCCGACAGGATGTTGGTCGCCTTGGGCGATTGGGTCGAGATCACCGCCAGCAGCGGCTCGCGCCGCTTGCCCATCGAGGTCATGAGGACATCATAAAGCTCGCGCCGCCGCCACTGGGCGAGCTCGTCGGCCGCGACGAAGCTGGCGGCGAGGCCGTGCACCGCCGGCGCGTCGGACGCCAGCGCCCTGTAGACCGAGCCGGTTTCGAGATCCTCGATCGCCTTGCCGAACCTCTTGACGTTGAGCCGGCCGCGCAGCCACGGCACGCGCACGATCCACGCCTCGAGCTCGGCGAAGATGAGCGCCGCCTGGTCGCGCGCCGCGCCGGCCGAATAGACCTCGCCGCGCGCCTCCGCCTCGGGGCCGACCAGGTGCGCGAGGCACAGGCCCGCGATGAGGACCGTCTTGCCGTTGCCGCGCGCGGCCGACAGCACCGCCGTGCGCACCAGGCGCAGCCCGTCCGTGTCCGTGGCGTACACGGCTTCGATCCATTCGCGCTGGAAGCCCAGGAGCTTGATCGGCGCGCCGGCGCCGAACCCCTTGGTGCACGGCAGGCTCTCGATGAAGACGATCACCCGCTCGGCCCGGCTCAGCCCCTTGCGTTGCCACGGGTGGCGCGTCTTCTTCGGAGGTTCCGGCGCCTCCCGGCGCCGCGATCCTGGTCCTCTCAACCCCATGTTCCCATCACCTCAATCACCTATAACCCTCTGAGAACTAACTCAAATGTTCACTACGCCACCGGTCTTCGCTCGCCAGCTCCGAGCGATTTTCTTCGTGCCACTCATGCGCCGGATCGAGCGGCCGGCCGCTCGCATCGCAGCCGCGCACCGGCACGCGCGAGCGCCCGTGAACCTCGATGTGGCTGGTCTTGCGCGAGTGGCACGAGGCACACGCCGAGACGAGGTTGTGCCACGCCCATGGGTCGCCGCCATCGTTGATCGCGATGCGATGGTCCACTTGCGTGGCCGGTGTCACCACGCCAGGCGGGCAGTATTCGCACAGTGGATCACGGGTGAGCTTGGCCTTGCGCAGGCGGCGCCATGCTGCGGTGATGTAGGGCCATTCAGCCATGGCCCATCCCTCGCAGCGCCCGCTCGCACACCGCGTCAACCGCGCTCGCCGAAATCAGGCCATCTGGCCTCTGTTCCGCCCGCCCTCGCTCGCCCTGTTCGCGCACCGTGCCCGGTGGCCGCGCGCTCCCGCCGCAGTTGGTGGGCACAGCCTCCCGCCGCGCACCCCGTTCAATGCAGCAATTCGGTGGTTCGGCACCGCCGGATTTCAGTTGTGTGATATCTGAGTATCCGTGGGGGGACTTTTTTGTCCCCCTATCCGACCGCCGTCTTTTCAGCCATCGCCGCCACGCACCCGACACCACCTTGATCAGGTTCGCCAGGTTCTTGCGCCCCGGCCGGGGCCTGAGCTTGATGGCAATGAGACCCACGCAGGCGGCGGCCTGCATCGCCCGCTTGGCGGTCTTGCGGCAGACGCCCGCCATCGCTGCGATGGCGGCGAGCGTGAGATCGCAATAGCCGCGTTTCCGATACTCATCCCCGACGACGCGCAGACAGGCCATTTCGCCAATGGTGAACGGCTCCGCCAGGTCCGCCGGCATCACGCCCGAATAGGCGCGCCGATGCCGCCGCGCGCGCGCGCGCTGCCGGTCCGGCGAGACCTGCCGCCGGCGGCTCGGCGGATAGCTGTAAAGCTCGGCGGCGAGCTGCGCCATCCACGGCCGCCCCGCGTCCTGTCGGCGGATCAGGTCGCGGAGCTCCTGAGAGACCGCCCGGCTCATGACGCCGCCTCGACGCGCCGCGCCACCTCGAACAGGCGATGGGCGGCCTCGTGCTTGTCGATGAGCACCGTCTCCGGATTGGATACCCTGCCGATCGCGAGCACTGCCCGGGCGATCGACCGCAGCTCATCCGTCAGCGTTGCCGCGCCGGCGGGCGCGTGGTAGTTTGGCGTGCTTGTTAGAGCAAAGCAGCCAATCGTCGCCGCGCGAGGTGCCAGCCCGCGCGGCGATTTTCTTTTGAACGCGCCGGCGGTCATCGGTCCGCCCTCGCGGCCTGGATGACGGCTGACACAGCCTCATCCCGTGTCGGGAAAATGCCGAGCACCGCTTGCTCGGTCTCAGCCTTCCACCCGTCATCAACCTCGGCGACGTAGCCGAGACAGGTGAGCCCATCGCAAATGGCGAGTTCGGACAATCGGTCGTGAACAGGCCCGGAACGAAGTCCCCGGATTTTCCCCGTCTTGGGTGGGGAGTTCCTGCCATGTTCTGCCGCGAATTGCCGTTCCGCCAAATCGGCGGAACGCGAAAATCGCGTGATATCAAGGGGATTTGGTGGTGCCGCAGGAGTGGATTGAACACTCGACCTCACCCTTACCAAGGGTGCGCTCTACCACTGAGCTACTGCGGCGGGAACTTGGCGGAAATTGCCACACGGCCGGTTCGGGCGCAACTGCCGGCGCGCGGCGGGGACCGCCCCGCCGCCGCCCGTTCCGCTCGGGGGTCCACGGGCCGTGGGCACAGATTCCGCGGCGGCGGAAAATGGGATAGACTGGCCGCGACATCTGCCATGAACGCATCGGCAATGAGCGGGCGCGACCAACCGACACGGCGGGGCCGGGGCAAGGCCGGCAACCCCGAGGGCCTTGCCGCCGCCCTCAGGGCCAACCTCAAGCGGCGCAAGCGGCAGGCGCGCGGCCGCGAGGCCGACGCGGCGGGCAAGGGCGGGAAGGACGCGGGCCGAAGGGACGCCTAGAGCGACGATCCGATTCGATTGAATCGGTCGCCGCTCTGGCGCGGATTTCTCACGATCTTTTCCGAAAAGTAGGGTTCACTTTTCGGGATCACGCTCGACTTCATTTGATGTCAAGAGGGCGCCAGCCTGCCTCCCGACAAGGCGGTTTCCGCAAGCCGCCTTGTCGGCGACGCGGCCATCGCCTAGAAGGATTGCGCGCGCACTCGAACGGGGGACCGTCCGGCCCGGCTGGAAGGGGCAGCGATGGACAGGATCAGAATCACCGGGGGGAACCGGCTCAGCGGCGACATTCCGATTTCCGGGGCCAAGAACGCGACCCTTCCGCTGATGATCGCGAGCCTGCTCAGCGACCAGAAACTGACGCTGACCAATGTGCCGCGCCTGGCTGATGTCAACCTCCTCGGCCACATCCTCGGCGAACTCGGCGTCGATATCGCGATCGACGGGCGCCGCCGCGGCGAGGACGCCGACGCCGGCGCCACCATGCATCTCACCGCCGGCCGGATCGTCGACACCACGGCGCGCTACGAGCTGGTCTCGCGCATGCGCGCCAGCTTCTGGGTGATCGGACCGCTGCTCGCCAGAATGGGCGAGACACGGGTCTCGATGCCGGGCGGCTGCGCCATCGGCACCCGGCCGGTCGATCTCCACCTCATGGGGCTCGCGGCGCTCGGCGCCGAGATCACGCTCGACGGCGGCTATGTGGTGGCGCGGGCACCGGGCGGGCTCAAGGGCGCGGAGGTGCGGTTTCCCAAGGTCTCGGTCGGGGCCACCCACAATGTGATGATGGCCGCGACGCTGGCGCGCGGCGAGACGGTGATCGAGAACGCCGCCCGCGAGCCCGAGATCGCCGACCTCGCGGCAT
>Ga0214472_10002141_pt1 | contig 21471 bp, 22 predicted proteins | sample RVTome_6_FD_207662 | JGI IMG/M metagenome (GOLD analysis project Ga0214472, IMG submission 207662) | Soil microbial communities from uranium-contaminated site in the Upper Colorado River Basin, Wyoming, United States - RVT140D175 | ecosystem: Environmental > Terrestrial > Soil > Contaminated >...
CGGCGCGGTGGATTGGCAGCGGGTAGCGGAGTTCATGCCCTACGGCGGCGTGCGCATCGAGGACGATGTGGTCGCCGGTGCCGACGGCCCCGAGAACCTGACCCGCGACGCCTACGCCGCGAGCTGAAGCTCAGTCCAGATGCTTCCTGAAGCGCAGCGAGGCCACGGTCACCGAGATCAGGGCGAACACGCCCAGCGCGGCCAGCTCGCGAGCGAGCTCGGAGAAGGTCGCCCCCTTCAACATGATCGCGCGGATGATGCGCACGAAGTGCGTCAGCGGCAGCACCTCGGCGATGTGCTGCGCGATCAGCGGCATACCAGCGAAGGGGAACATGAAGCCGGACAGCAGGATGGACGGCAGGAAGAAGAAGAAGGTCATCTGCATGGCCTGGAACTGGGTCTGCGCGCCGGTGGAGATCATCAGGCCGAGACCGAGGTTCGCGGTGATGAACACCAGCGAGGCCAGGTACACGTCCAGCAGCGGACCGCGCACGGGCACGTCGAAGATCAACGCACCCAACCCCAGGATCACCGTGACCTGGATCAGCCCGATCAGCACGTAGGGCAGGATCTTGCCGAGCATCAGCTCGGCGCTGTGGATCGGGGTGGTGATCAGGAACTCGAGGTTGCCGCGCGCGCGCTCGCGCACCACGGCCACCGAGGTGAACAGGGTCATGGTCATGGTCAGGATCACGCCGATCAGCCCCGGCACCACGAAGATCGCCGAGCGCCGCTCCGGGTTCACCGGGTCGGATAGCTCGAACAGCGCAGCCTCCTGATCGAAACGCACTTCGGCGACCGGCATCTTCAGCAAGCCGCCTACCGCGCCGACCACCGTCGGGTCCGAGCCATCCACCACGATCTGCGCGGCGGTGCGGCTGGGGTCCTCCAGACGGTCGTCGTAGTCCACCGGGATCACGATGCCGACCAGCACCTCGCCGGAGCGCAGCAGCGCCGCGATCTCCTCGGGTCCTTCGACCACGGCGACGATATCCAGCACCTGCGAGGTCTGGACCCGCGCGACCAGCTCGCGTGAGGCCACGGTGCGGCTCTGGTCGGCGACGGCGGCCGGCAGGTGGCGCAGGTCGGTGTTGATGGCGTAGCCGAACAGCAGCAGCTGCATCATCGGGATGCCGAAGATCATGCCCATGGACAGGCGGTCGCGCCGGAGCTGCTGGATCTCCTTCATCAGCACGGCGTAGATGCGCAGCAGCGAGTTCACGCGGCCAGCTCCCGATCATCGTGGGTCGAGACCACGAACACATCCTCGAGGTTCGGATCGGTGAGGGTCGTCGTCGCGTCGATGCCGCTACGCTTGATCAGCGCACCGAGGTGCGCACTGGGGTCGCTGACGCTGGGGCGCATCACCACCCTGAGGTCCAGGCCCAGCTGTGCTGCGCTAACGACCTCGGGGTCGGTGATCAGCGCCGCCTTGCAGCGGCGCGGATCGTCGGCGCGCACTAGCGCGACGCGGCCGGCGAGGGCGTCCATCAGGTCCTGCGGCGTGCCGCGCGCCACGATGCGGCCGTGGTCCAGGATGATGATCTGGTGGCAGCGCTCGGCCTCGTCCATGAAGTGGGTGGACACCAGCACCGTCACGCCTTCGTCGGTGAGGTCGAACAGGCCCTCCCAGAAATCTCGCCGTGACTCCGGGTCCACCGCCGAAGTCGGCTCGTCCAGGAACAGCAGCTCAGGTTCGTGCAGCACCGCCGCGGCCAGCGCGAGGCGCTGCTTCTGGCCGCCGGAGAGCTGGCCCGCGTAGCGATGCCCGAACTCGCCGAGCTGGTAACGCTCGATCACCTCCGCGATGCGCGAGCGGCGGCGCTCGCCACGCAGGCCATGCACGTCAGCGACGAAGCGCAGGTTCTCGGCGGTGGTCAGGTCCTCGTACAGCGAGAAGCGCTGGGTCATGTAGCCCAGGCGCCGCTTCAGCGCCTCGGCCTCGCGCGGGATGGACAGCCCCAGCACCTCGGCTTCGCCCGCGGTGGGGTGCAGCAGGCCGGTGAGCATGCGCAGGGTGGTGGACTTGCCCGATCCGTTCGGGCCGAGGAAACCGAAGATCCGATGCTTGGGGACCTCGAGGTCCAGCGAGTCCACGGCGCGCAGCTCACCGAAGTCGCGGGTCAGCCCATGCGTGCGCAGCGCGAGCTCGGACAAGCTCAGGGGCCCTCGGGCAGGATCACGCGCACGCCGGTCCCGGTGCCGAGCAAGCCGGTGTCGGGCAGCGCGACCTCCATCCGGAAAGCCAACCGGGGACGGTCGCGTTCGGTGAGACTGTAGTAGGGCGTGAAGCTGGCCTGGGTGGCGATCATGCGCACGGTCCCCGTGACCGGCGCTGTGACGCCGTCCACATGCACCTCGACTCGATCACCCACCGCGACGCGTGAGCGGTACGGCTCGGGCAGCCAGGTCAGGGCGTAGGGATCGGCGCCCAGCAGTACACCCACCGGTTGGCCAGGGACGGGGCGTTCGCCGACCTCGACCAGCCAGCGCTCGAGGATGCCGTCGTTGGCGGCGATCAGGCGGGTCTGTTCCAGATCGAGCCGGCGGCCGGTGACGGTGGCCTCGGCGGCCGCTACTGCAGCAGCGGCCTGCTGCAGTTCCTCGACCGTGGTGCCGGCGAGCAGCGCGCTCAGCGCGGCCTTGGCTTCATCGCGGCGCGCCTCGGCGAGGTCGCGCGCGCGCTTTGCGTTGTCGAAGGTCTGTTGGCTGGCCAAATGCTGATCCACCAACTCCCTAGCACGCGTGAGGTCGGTGACGGCGGCAGCGAGGTCCTGCTCGGCGCCGGTGAGGCGTGCGCGGCCTTCCTGGATCTGTTCACTACGGGGGCCGCGCTCCAGTTCCGCCTGCCGGGCCTGGGCGAGACGCAGGTTGGCTTCTGCCGCGGCGAGGGCGGCCTCCAGGCGGCGGGGGTCCTGCGACAACAGCAGCGCGCCCGCGACCACCGGCTCACCCTCGGCCGCGTCGCGGCTGACGATGATCTCGTCGTTCTCCAGGCGCAGCGGGATGCGATCGCGCTCCAGGGTGCCGACCAGGCCCTCGGGGCCGTCGGACTGGCTGCAGGCGGTGGTGGCGAGGAGCAGGGCGAGGATCAGCGCGGGGCGGTGGGTATCGTGCATCGCCGCATTATAGGCGTCGCGGTCGTTTCCAGCAGGTTTGTCCGGGGCCGTCGAAGTCCGTAGGCTCCGCCGCTGGTCATCGCTTTCGATCGGAGCCCCATGGACGAGCACACCGCCCTGTTCACCAATGACGCCACGGTCCTCGGCATCCTGATGGTCGTCCTCGGGGCCGTGTTCTACACCGAGCGCAGCGAGCACCCGTTCTGGAAGCGCTTCTACAGCGTGGTTCCGGCCCTGCTGCTCTGCTACTTCATCCCCGCAGTGCTCAACACCATGGGCGTGATCGACGGCGAGGCTTCGAGCCTCTACTTCGTGTCCTCGCGCTACCTGCTGCCTGCCTGTCTGGTGCTGCTCACCCTGTCCACGGACATCCCTGGGATCATGCGGCTGGGCCCCAAGGCCCTGATCATGTTCCTGACCGGGACGGTCGGCATCGTGATCGGCGGGCCGTTGGCGCTGTTGATCGTCGGCACCATCAGCCCGGAGACGGTCGGTGGCACCGGGCCGGAAGCCGTGTGGCGCGGGCTGGCGACCGTGGCGGGAAGCTGGATCGGCGGCGGCGCCAACCAGACCGCGATGGCCGTGATGTTCGAGGTGGACGCGGACCTGTTCGGCCAGATGATCGCGGTGGATGTCATCTGCGCGAACATCTGGATGGCGGTGCTACTCTACTTGGCCGCCCGCTCCGAGCGCATCGATGCCCGCACCGGTGCGGACACCAGCGCCATCGAGGACCTCAAGCTGCGGGTCCAGGCCTTCCATGACGAGCACGCGCGCTTCCTGACCCTGCGCGAGCTGATGTACATCGTCGGCATCGCCTTCGGTGCCGCCGGCCTCGCACATATCGCCGCGGATCTCATCGCGCCGGCCCTGGCCAACAGCAGCCTGGCACCGGCGCTGGAGCGCATGTCGCTGACCTCGGGCTTCTTCTGGCTGGTGGTCATCGCCACCGCGATCGGCCTCGGTCTGTCCTTCACCCGCCTGCGCAAGCTGGAGGGGGCAGGGGCCTCGGCCCTGGGCTCGGGTCTGCTCTACGTGCTGATCGCCAGCATCGGCATGCGCATGGACATCACCGCTGTGCTCGACCGCCCCGGCCTGTTCGCCATCGGCGGGATCTGGCTGCTGATCCACGCCCTGCTGCTGTTCGCCGTGGGGCGGTACATCAAGGCGCCGCTGTTCTACCTGGCGGTCGGCAGCCAAGCCAACGTCGGCGGAGCCGCCTCGGCACCGGTCGTGGCCAGCGCCTTCAGCCCGACGCTGGCGCCGGTGGGGGTGTTGCTGGCAGTACTCGGCTATACGCTGGGCACTTACGCTGCTTGGTTCTGTGCCCAGGTTATGCGCGTCATCAGTTCTGGCTGACGAGGGCCGCCCCTGTCTCGCGATCTCTTCGTTACGCACGGGTCCGCGGCTGCTCACCTACGCGCATGTAGGCTCCGCGCCACGGACCCGCGCGTGCCTCGACCTCGCATCGCAGGGACGGCCCTAACCGAGCGAGCATCGTTCACGCTGACGGGACTGCGCCTCGATCCAGCGTCGCCCTCGACCTCACTTCGCAGGCACGCCCCTTCCCGATGCAGCGATTGCCCTTCCCAGGCGCAGCAATCCATGTGAAAGTGCAATAAAAACAGTCAGTTAGAGAACATTTCTCGAGTGAACGTTGTCCGGGGCTCGCTGCGTGCGGCGTGCGGCGCCTTAATCCCCGGCGAAGAGCTCACCGAAGAAGTCGCCCTCGTTCCAAGTCGGCGGGGTGGCCGCATCGGTGATCGCCATGGCGATGGCCATGTTGGCGCGCGCGAAGCGGCCCATCGAGGGCCAGTCCACCGGCAGGTCGCTCTGGTCGCTGGGCTGGTGGTAGTTGTCGTGCAGGAAGGTGCCGAAAGCCTCGCCGACCGTGGGGCTGAGGTAGATGGCGGGGATGCCCTGGCGCACGAACATGTAGTGGTCGGTGCGCACGAAGATGGCTTCCTCGGGGATCGGATCCGGCACCAGGCGCATGCCCACGGCCTCGACGGCGCGCGCGGCGATCGGCCCCAGGCTGGTGTGGTCACCGCCGAAGGCCACGATCTCGTCGGTGGGCTCCATCATCACCGGCATGTCCAGGTTCACGTCCGCGATCAGCTGGTCTATCGGGACCGTGGGGTGGTTGGCGAAGTAGTCGGAGCCCAGCAGGCCCTTCTCCTCACCGCTGACCGCGATGAACAGCACCGGGCGAGGCGTGCCTACAGCCGCCAGGGTGCGCGCGGTCTCCAGCAGGATGGCGGTACCCATGGCGTTGTCGTAGAAGCCGTTGCAGATGGTGTCGCCGGACTCATCGGCCGGGCAGACACCCAGGTGATCCAGGTGCGCGGAGATCACTACGATCTGATCCGACAGGCGCGGGTCGGTGCCTGGGAGCAGCCCGACGACATTGGGGCTCTCGACCAGCTCATGCTCGGTGCGGCGCGCCAGCGTGGCGTCGAAGCCGAACCGGAAAGTCGCGTAGTCGCCGGTCTCGGCCGCCGCCAGGAAAGCCGCCGGCTCGCGCCCGGTGCTCGCGATCAGGGCATCGGCGGCATCAGGGCTGAGGCTGGCTGAGCCCGAGATGGTCGCGAAGAAGCCCGATGCCTCTCCGGCCTCGGACAGCCAACTCATGCCCGGCCGACCCGCGTAGCGGACGCTGCGATCCCAGGGCCGGCGCGCGCGATCCACATTGGACGGGATGCTGATCACGCCCACCGCGCCGCGCGAGGCGATCGCCTCGTCCTTGGTCCGCCCGGAGGCGTAGTAGGCGCGCAGTTCGGAGGGGAAGCTGGGTGGCGCACCACTCAGGATCACGACGATGGCGCCTTCCACATCCACACCGGCGAAGTCGTCCACCCCGAGCTCGGGGGCGTGGACGCCGTAGCCGGCGAACACTAGCGGTGCACGCACGCGCGTGCGATTGCGCACCACATCGCCACCCATCAGGTAGTCGCTGCGGTAGCTCAGGCGCTGATCGCCACCCTGGCGGTGGACGATCACTTCGGTGGAAGTCTCGTCCAACTGGCGCTGGAGGTAGGGCACCGGTTGCATGTAGCCGTCCACGCCAGCGGGAACCAGCCCCGCCTCCGCCATCGCGGCGGCGACGAACGCAGCGGCGCGGTCGTAGGCTTCGCTGCCGGTATCACGGCCCTGCATGTCATCAGCTGCCAGGGCTTCGGCATCGGCCTGGATGCGGGCGATGTCCACCTCGGGGACCGGGCGTTGCTGGGCGACCGCAGCGGCGGGTGCATCTGCGCTCGCGGTGTTGCTGGCTGCCGGTTCCTCGGCGGGGCCGCAACCGGTCAGGGCCAAGCAGAGTGCGAGCGGCAGGTAGCGGTAGGTGCGGGATCGCATCGTTCCAGCTCCGTGGTGCTGAGGGTCGGGGTCGCTCACCAACTCCCGGTGTTCGGCATCGAGGCCCAAGGTTCCTGGGTAGGCAGGGCATCGCCCGCCTGCAGCAGTTCGATCGAGATCCCGTCCGGGCTGCGCACGAAGGCCATGCGTCCGTCGCGCGGCGGGCGGTTGATGATGATGCCCGCGGCCATCAAGTGCTCACACATCCCGTAGATGTCCTGCACCTCGTAGGCCAGGTGCCCGAAGTTCCGGCCTTCGGTGTAGGGCTGGCTATCACCATCGTTCGGGCCGTCCCAGTTGTAGGTCAGCTCCAGCTCCGGGCTGCGGTCCGCGGTGGCTCGATCCACGTCAGCGGGCGCGGCCATGAACACCAGGGTGTAGCGGCCAGCGGGCGACTCGCGGCGGTCCAGCTCGGCCATACCGAGCAGGTCTCGGTAGAAGACGAGGCTGGCATCGAGATCGTTCACGCGGACCATGGTGTGCAGGTATCGCATCAGTCCTCCGGGACTTCGTCCAGGTAAACCACTTCCAGGCCTAGCCCCTGTGCCTCGGTGACCGCCCGCATCAACATGACCGGGCGGCGGTAGCCGGGGCCATCCAGGAGCTCGATCAGGGCGCTGCAGAAGGCGTCGGCGTCAGCACCGTGGTAACGGGTGCTGCCATCCGCGCGCAGGGTCATCTGCTCGCCCTCGATCCTCAGTTCGGGCCATGCGGCTGCGTCCAGGTCGCGCATGCGGTCGATGACGTGTTCGTCCTCGTCCACGCCCTGGATGGCGTAGCTGCGCCAGCCTGCGACCGGCTGGACCCACTGTGACCCGCCTGCAGCGACCAGCTCCAGATGGGGGAGGCCAGCCGCGCGCAGGCATTCGCCGATGACGTCGCCGTAGCGACCAGGGGTCTCAGTCATCCTCGCGCTCGTTCCGGCTGCGCTCGGTGATCGCATCGCTGATCGGGATGGTCGGCGCGTCCGGGTCCACGGGGATGTCGCTGGGTGCGCGGGTCCCGCGCCAGGCCAGCCATCCGAATCCTGCGTAGCCGAGGACCTGTCCGACCATGTACCAGAGCGGGTGGGGGAAGGAGACCCAGTTCGTGATGCTGCCGACGAGCGCCAGGCCGACGATCGTGATGACCAGGGGCAGCGCGTGCCGGCGCTCGATGATCGCGGCCACCAGCGCACCGGCGAAGGCGCCGAACAGCTCCGCGGAGAAGGGGAACAACCAGGCGCCGACAGGCTGGGTGGCCATATGGGCTGCCAGCGCGTCGCGCTGGGCGGGATCGAATACATCCAGGCCCTCGGGCAGCGGGTACATAATAGAGCCGACGATGTCCAGGAAGGTCACGACGACGAAGAATGTGAGTAGACCTGCGAGTACCGCAGCGATGATCCGAAGCATCCGGAATCCTCCGTTCAGGTCCCGATCAAGACTGGAGTTAAGGCTATCTCATGGCCAGTGCTCAGGACAGTCGGCCCGAGTCCACGTCCACCTGTACCGTACCGTCCTTGACTCTGACCGCGAAACTGCGCACCGGTTCGTACGCCGGCGGTCCCAGCACCGCGCCGGTGCGGATGCAGAAGCGCGCGCCGTGGCGCGGGCAGATGATCTGATCGCCGTCGATCGGACCGCCGGTCAGCTCCTCACCATCGTGGGTGCAGAGATCCTCGATGGCGTACAGCTGCCCACCGAGGTTGAACACCGCCACCATCACCTCGTCGGTCTCCAGCAGCTCGAAGCCGCCGAGCTCGACGTCACCATCCGCACACACCGTGCGCCAGTCACTCATCAGTCCGCTCCCTCCTGAATCCAGGCATTTAGCGTCCAGCGTCTTCAAAGCATCCCTGTCGCGAGGCGCGCCGCCTCCGACATCATGCTCGCATTCCACGGCGGGTCGAAGACCAATTCGACGCGGGCCGCATTCACCACCGGGATGTGCTCGATCTTGTCCTTCACGTCGGCCACCAGGACGCCGCCCATGCCGCAGCCGGGTGCGGTCAGGGTCATCATCACGTCCACCTCGTAGCGGCCTTCGGCCACCGGCTGTACCACGCAGTCGTAGACCAGGCCCAACTCGACGATATCCACCGGGATCTCGGGGTCGTAGCAGCGGCGCATCTGATCCCAGATCAGGGCCTCGATCTGTTCGCGGGTGGCGTCGGCCGGCAGGCTGGGGGTTGCTTCGGGCTCGCGGCCCAGAGCGTCTGCGTCGCGCCCGGCGATACGGTACAGGTTGCCCTCGACGAACACCGTGAAGCTGCCGCCCAGCGACTGGGTGATCGCGACGTCCATCCCCGCTGGCAGGTTCACCCGATCACCCAGAGGCACCTTGATGGCCTCGCAGGCACGGCGCAGGGTGACGGTCTCGGACTTGGCGTAGGGGTTCCACATCGCTTCCGCTTCCTACTCGGTAGTCGACTGGCCGCGACCATCGAGGGCGGCCTCCAAGGTATGCCAGCACAGGGTCGCGCACTTCACCCGCATCGGGAACGCGGCGACGCCCGCCAGCGCGGTCAGCTTGCCGACCTCATCCATCAGCGCATCGTCCACCGCACGCTGGCCGGTGAGCAGGCTTTGCATGGTGGCCATCAGTGCGCGGGCTCCGGTCTCTTCCCGGCCGCGCACCGCGTCGGTCATCAGCGACGCGGAGGCGACCGAGATCGCGCAGCCGCTGCCCTCGAAGGCGATGTCGGCGATGCGCCCATCGGCCACCTGTACGAACAGCTGCAACTTATCGCCGCACAGCGGGTTGAACCCGTCCGCGTGCTGGCAACCTGCGGCGGCTTCGCACGGCTCGATGCGGCGGAAGTTCCGCGGGCTGCGGTTGTGATCCACGATCACGTCCTGGTACAGCTGCATCAGTTCGCTGCTGTCCATCAGGCGGCACCCGCCCCGGTACCGAAGATGCGCTGCGCCTCGCGCACGCCGGCGGCTAGTGCGGCCACCTCGGCTTCGGTGTTGTAGAAAGCGAAGGAAGCACGGGTGGTCGCGGGTAGGCCCAGGGCATCCATCAGCGGCATCGCGCAGTGGTGGCCGGCGCGCACGGCGACCCCGGCTGCATCCAGGATGGTGCCGAGGTCATGCGGGTGCACACCGTCCACCACGAAGGAGATCACGCTGGCCTTGGGACCTTCGCGCCCGATGATGCGCAGACCCGGGATCGCCTCCAGCGCCGCGGTGGCGGTCTCCAGCAGCAGGGTCTCGCGAGCAGCGATCGCCTCCTGACCCAGCGCGTGCAGGTAGTCCACCGCAGCGGCGAGGCCGACCGCACCCACGATGTTCGGTGTGCCGGCCTCGAAGCGCTGCGGCGGTGCCGCCCAGGTGCTGCCGGCGATCGAGACGGTGCGGATCATCTCGCCACCACCCTGATAGGGCAGCATCCCGGCCAGCACTTCGCCGCGGCCCCAGAGGAAACCGATGCCGGTGGGGCCGTACATCTTGTGGCCGGATCCGGCGTAGAAATCGGCACCTAGCGCGGCCGGCGATACCGCCATGTGCGGCATGGCTTGCGCACCGTCCACCACGACCAGTGCGCCGACCGCGCGCGCGGCAGCAGCCATCGCCGCCACCGGGTTGATCACGCCCAGGGCGTTCGAGACATGCCCGACCGCGAGCACCCGGACCCGCTCATCCAGCATGGACCGGAAAGCATCCTGATCGAGGTGCCCGCACATCGGACCGTCGCGCAGCACGGGTACGGCGATGACCTCGGCGCCGGTGCGCGCGGCGATCAGTTGCCAGGGCACGATGTTCGAATGGTGTTCGAGTTCGGTGACCAGGATGCGGTCGCCGGGGCCGAGGTTCTCGCTACCCCAGGCCGCGGCGACCAGGTTCAGGCTCTCGGTGGTGCCGCGGGTGAACACGACCTCCTCGGGTGACACGCCACCGAGGTGTGCCGCGAGCGTCTTGCGCGCCTCCTCGTAAGCCCGAGTCGCGCGCGCCGCCAGGGTGTGTAAACCACGGTGCACGTTGGCGTGGTCGCGCTCCTCGTAGCTGCGCATGGCATCCAGCACCCGCCGCGGTCGCTGGCTGGATGCAGCGTTGTCCAGATAGGCGAGGGCGTGGCCGTTCACCTGTTGATCGAGGATCGGGAAGTCCGCACGCACGCGATCGATGTCCAGACCGCTCATGCGCGCACCCCGGCGGCGTCGCTGAGTACCTCAGCGTTGGGCAGCGCGGCGACCAGCTGCGCCTCCACGTACAGTCGCAGCGCGTTGCTGGGCAGACCGGTCAGCACGGTATCAGCGAATGCGAACACCAGCAGGGCGCGTGCGGTCTCGCGGTCCAGGCCGCGCGACAGCAGGTAGAACATCGAGGCCTCATCGAGCTGGCCCACCGTGGCGCCGTGCGAGGCTTTCACGTCGTCGGCGTAGATCTCCAGCTCAGGCTTGGTGTCCACCTCGGCGCCTTCGGAGAGCAGCAGGTTGCGGTTCTCCTGGCTGGCGTCCGCGTGCTGGGCGCCGGCCTCGATCAGCACGCGACCGCTGAACACCGCACGCGAGGTGCCGGAGAGCACGCCGCGGTAGCGCTGCGCGGAGCGGGTGTGCGGGACCGCATGCACCACCTCCAGATGATGGTCGTGCAGATCAGTGCCCTGCGGCAGGTACAGCCCGTCCAGCGCCACGCTGGCACCGGCACCAGCCAGCACCACGCGCAGATCGCTGCGGTTCCAGTGGCCAGCAAGGTCCAGGTGCGATGCGCGCAGACGGCTGTTGCGGCCCAGGCTCGCGCGGCAGCGATCGATGCGGTAGCCCGCGGCGGCACCGACCCGCATGCGGGTCCAGTCCAGCGTCGCTGCATCCGCCAGCATCAGATCCAGCGACACCGAATCCAGGTCCTCGCTGCCGGGGGTCCCGATCTGCTGTTCCACCAGGATCAAATCCGCGCCCGCTCCGAGCGAGATCCGCAGCGTGGGGCAGGCGATGCGTGGCGAGCTGGCGGGGCTGCTGCTCTGCCTGCGGATCAGAAGCGGGCGCTCGAGTCGCGCACCCGGTGCCAGCTCGATCTCGATCAGGTCGCTGAGGAAGGCGGACTGCAGCGCGGCGAGACCGTCGTCGTACTGTGCGGTCGGTGCCGTGACGGCGTCACCGCGGCTGAGGGCGCGCAGCGACACCGGGGCGTCACATCTGACCAGCCGGCCGTCCACGATCAGCAATTCGTACATGGGATCCAGGAGTTCGTGCGCCGCGGGCACCGTCGGTGGCTCGCCAGGCAGCAGCGCGGCGGGCAGGAAAGCACGACGGGAGAGGGCCCGGGTCTCGGTGTAGCGCCAGGCCTCATCACGCTTACTCGGCAGGCCGAGTTCGCGGAAGCGCGCGAGCGCATCGCGGCGCACCGCCGCGAAGGCATCCTCGCCGTCGGCAGCTAGCGCCGTCGCTTGGCTGTCGTAGTGCGCGCTGAGGTCCAGCTTCGCCATCAGGCGCCGGCTCCCGCCGCGCTCTCTTCGAGCACCCAGTCGTAGCCGCGCGATTCGAGCTGCGATGCGAGCTCCGGACCGCCGGACTTCAGGATGCGACCACCCGCGAGCACGTGGACGCGATCAGGGTGCACATGGTCGAGCAGGCGCTGGTAGTGCGTGATCATCAGGATGCTGCGGTCGGCAGCGCGCAGGCTCTCGACGCCGCGCGCGACGACCTTCAGGGCATCGATGTCGAGACCGGAGTCGGTCTCATCGAGGATCGCGAGCTTCGGCTCCAGCACCAGCATCTGCAGCACTTCGTTGCGTTTCTTCTCGCCGCCGGAGAAGCCTTCGTTGACGCCGCGGTTGAGCATGTCCGCCGGCATCTCCATGAACGCCGCATGCGCCTTGATGATCTTCAGGAACTCGAAAGCGTCCAGCTCGGCCAGGCCCTGATGCTTGCGCTTGGCGTTCAGCGCCGCCTTGAGCAGGTAGGTGTTGTTCACACCGGGGATCTCGACCGGGTACTGGAAGGCCAGGAACACGCCCTCGCGCGCCCGTTCCTCGGGTGCCAGCGCCAGCAGGTCCTCGCCCTGGTAGCGCACGCTGCCCGCCAGGATCTCGTAGTCGCCACGACCGGCGAGCACCTGGCTGAGCGTGCTCTTGCCCGAGCCGTTCGGCCCCATGATCGCGTGCACCTCACCCGCGGGCAGGTCCAGCGAGAGCCCTTGCAGGATCTCCTTGCCGTCCACTGCCACACGGAGGTCTTTGATTACCAGCATCTGTTCGCTCACTCGTTCCGACTCCGATCGGGGGCCGCACGCCGCACGCCGTACGCCGTACGTGTGGTGCTGCTCATCGTGGGGCGTGTGGCGTGTGGCGTGTGGCGCCTCATCCCACCGCCCCTTCCAGGCTGACCTTCAGCAGGTTCCCGGCCTCGACCGCGAACTCCATCGGCAGCTCGCGGAACACCTGCTTACAGAACCCATTGACGATCAGGTTCACCGCGTCCTCCTCGCTGAGGCCGCGCTGCATGCAGTAGAAGAGCTGGTCGTCGGAGACCTTCGAGGTCGTCGCTTCGTGTTCGACCACCGCGCTCGGCTCCTTCACCTCCATGTAGGGGAAGGTGTGCGCGCCGCAGCGGTCCCCGATCAGCAGCGAGTCGCACTGGGTGTGGTTCCGCGCGCCCTTGGCCGAGGGCAGGATCTTCACCAGGCCGCGGTAGCTGTTCTCAGCCCGGCCTGCGCTGATGCCCTTGGAGACGATGGTCGAACGCGTGTCGCGGCCGATGTGGATCATCTTGGTGCCGGTGTCGGCCTGTTGCATGTTGTTGGCCACCGCCACCGAGTAGAACTCGCCGACGGAGCCGTTGCCGCGCAGCACGCAGCTGGGGTACTTCCAGGTGATCGCGGAGCCGGTCTCGACCTGGGTCCATGAGATGCGCGAGCGGTCGCCGCGGCAGTCGCCGCGCTTGGTCACGAAGTTGTAGATGCCGCCGACGCCGTCCTCATCACCCGGGTACCAGTTCTGCACGGTGGAGTACTTGATCTCGGCGTCGTCCAGCGCGACCAGCTCGACCACCGCCGCGTGCAGCTGGTTCTCGTCGCGCATCGGCGCGGTGCAGCCCTCCAGGTAGCTCACGTGTGCGCCGCGCTCAGCGATGACCAGGGTGCGCTCGAACTGGCCGGTGTTGGCGGCGTTGATGCGGAAGTAGGTGGACAGCTCCATCGGGCAGCGCACGCCCTCGGGCACGAACACGAAGGACCCGTCGGTGAACACCGCGGAGTTCAGGGCTGCGTAGTAGTTGTCGCCCTGCGGCACCACGCTGCCCAGGTACTTGCGGACCAGCTCCGCGTGCTCGCGCACCGCTTCTGAGAAGGAGCAGAAGATCACCCCGGCTTCGGCCAGCTTGCCTTTGAAGGTGGTCGCCACCGAGACCGAGTCGAACACCGCATCCACGGCCACGCCCGCGAGTGCGGCGCGTTCGTGCAACGGGATGCCGAGCTTCTCGTAGGTCTCGAGCAGCTTGGGGTCCACCTCGTCCAGGCTCTGCGGCTTGTCCGCATCCGACTTCGGTGCCGAGTAGTAGGAGATGCTCTGGTAGTCGATCGGCGTGTAGCGCACATGCGCCCAGGTCGGCTCCTTCATCGTCAGCCAGTGCCGGTACGCCTCCAAGCGCCACTCCAGCAGCCAAGCCGGTTCCTTCTTCAATCCCGAGATGCTGGCGATGGTCTCCTCGGACAGGCCCGGCGGCACCGTGATGCTCTCGATGTCGGTGACGAAGCCGGCCTCGTAGGCGCGTACGACGGCCTTGCTCAGGGCCTCTGACTGCTGCGAGAGGTCGCTCACGCGTCCGCGCCCCTACCCATCGAAGTGCCTAGGTCGAGTCGTAGCGGCAGGGGCCTGGGATCGGCGAGCTGCGCCAGGCTGACTTCGGTCAGCGCCTGATGGATGGACTCGCTGATGCGCTGCCACTTGCTGCCCACCGCGCAGTGTCCCTGGATGTCGCAGGCGGAGTGATGCCCCGAGCACTCGGTGATCGCGACCGGGCCTTCGATGGCATCGATGATCTCGGCTGCGCTGATCGCGCTCGGACTGCGGGCGAGCTGGTAGCCGCCGTTGGTGCCGCGCGCCGACTCGACCACGCCGGCCTGGGTCAGACGCTTGAGCAGCTTGCGTACCGTGGGCTCGGCGAGGCCGGTAGCACCCGCCAGATCGGCGGCGGTGTGCAGGCCGCGGAGCACCGCCAGGCGGCATAGCAGCACGGTGGCGTAGTCGGTCAGTTTGGACAGTCGCAGCACGGTGGCCTCCAGCCCGAGGGCAGGGCGGATGGAAAGAGTACCATTCTAGTCCCGATTCAAGGGAGCGACCAGTCCGACTGGGTTCGTGACCGATATGTGACCCGGTTCCGGTCGCTGGAGGTCCGGCCCTGTACGCTGCTCGACTTCGGTGCGCAGGGAGGGGCAGCGCTGGATCCTTTGATCGCAGGAGGGGTGTTGGGAGCTGCTGTGACGTTGGCCGTCGGCTTGGGTGTCGTGGCCTGGCGTCGTCGTCCCGGTCGGCTGGTGCGCGTGTTCCGCGACATCGCCCACGAGACGCTGGAGCACGCGGTGATCCCGGATGGTCTCGGCGGGATGATCCACCTCGATTGGGTGCTGCTGACCCGCGACGGGCTGGTGGTGGTCGAGGTGAAGCCCTTCGACGGGACGATCTTCTGCGGCGAGCAGTTGGAGCGTTGGTCCTGGATGCAGGGCAGCCACCGCAGCGAGTTCGCGAACCCGCTGTCGCGTTTGCGCGAGCGCATCGCTTCCGTCCGCAGCCTCGTCCCGGATGTTCCTGTGACCGGCTGCGTACTGTTCACCGGACGGGTGGCGTTCCCCTACGGACAAGCGGATTCGGTGTTGACCCTGGAGCAGCTCAAGGCGCGGTACGCTGGTGCGGACACCGACCACACCCGCCCGGGTGCCAGCCACGCCGGGCAGGCCTTCTACGAAGCCTGGCAGCAGATCCGCCGCGCGACGCGTGACGCAGCCGAGGCTTGATGGACCGACCGCGCGCATGTCCGACAAGACGACCCTCGATCCGAACTACGGCCACTACTACCGCACCGTCCTCGAGTTCCACATCGAGGATCAGCGGCTGTGCGTGCCCTTGGATCGCCCCGTCGACACCGGGACCGCGTACGACCTGAACTGCTACTGCCCGGGTCCCGGCTTCGTCGTGATCACCGCGTTCAACCCGCGCGGCATCTCCATCAACGAGGACCAGAACGAGGCGCGCCAGGAGCAGCTCGAAGTGCGGATGATGGATCAGCGCATCCCGTACCTGCGCTGCGACGGTCTGGACCCCGATTCCGACCACCGCGAACGCGGCATCGCCGTGCACATGGATCGTCCGACTGCGCACGACCTAGGCGTGGAGTTCGAACAGTCAGCGATGTACTGGTTCGATGGCTCGCGCTTCTGGCTGGTGCCGGTGCTGGCGCGGGGGCGCCGCTCGGAGATCCTGCCGAAGGGACAGAAGACGCACTCGGGGACGACCACGATCAAGATCTGATCTGGCGGGCCCCTGCGCGCCATAGCGTCGTTGCGGCGCGGTCCTCGGATCCTCACCTAGCACACAGTAGGCTCCGGTCCTCGGACCGCGCCACGCCTCGCTCTGACGCACAAGTCCTCCGCCGGCCCAGGCTATCGAAGCGTGCTGCACGCAGGGCACCGCTTACGAGCCGCGAGCCGCGAGCAACGCGTAGGTACCGCGTTCACCACCGACCTGCGCGAGGCCCGAGGCCCGTGGCACGAGGCCTGGGTCCCACCGTTCCGGAGCGTCTAGCGTCCAGCGCACTCCGCGTCAGCGTGCCGCATGTGCCTCGAGTACCGCCGCCACACATCCGGTGAGCCCCTTCCCGCACGCGATATGCAGGAACTCGTTCGGGCCGTGCGCATTGGAGTGCGGGCCGAGCAGGCCGGTCACGAGGAACTGCGCGTCGGGGAACATCTCGCCCAGCATGCTCATGAAGGGGATGGTGCCGCCGGTGCCGGTGTACATCACGCCGTTGCCGTCGAAGAAGGCCTTGGAGCCTTCGTCCATGGCGGCGGACAGCCAGTCGGCGATCGGGGGTGCATCCCAGCCGGGGTTCGGAAGGTGCACATCGAAGCGGACTTCGGCGCCGTAGGGCGGGTCAGCCTCGAGGATGCGCTTCACATCTTCGCCAGCCTTCACCGGATCGCAGTTCGGCGGCAGGCGGAACGACAGCTTCACGGTGGTGTAGGGGCGCAGCACGTTGCCGGCATCCCTCAGGGCGGGAAGGCCCTCGGCGCCGGTCACCGTCATGGTCGCGCGCCAGGTCATGTTCAGGATCAGGGTCTCCGGGTCATCACTGACCGGGCCGCCGTTCCCTACGAATGGGAACTTCTCCTGCAGGTTCTCGATATCCAGCACCTTGGCGGAGGCGCGCGCCTCCTCGATGCGATGGGGCGGGATCGCGGTGGCCAGCGCCGGCACCTTGGTCTCGCCGGTCAGCGGATCCTCGACGCGATCCAACAGTTGGCGCAGCACCCGGAAGGAATCCACCACGATGCCGGATCCGCCCGAATGCACACCCTCCGACAGCACCCGCACCTTCAGGTTGCCGGTGAGGTTGCCGCGCAGGTTGGTGTTGCACCAGAGCTGGGTGTAGTTGCCGCACTCGGCGTCCAGGCAGACCACCAGGTCCGGCGAACCGATGCGGTCGCGCAGGTGCTCGATGTAGTAGGGCAGGTCCGAGCTCCCGCTCTCCTCGCAGCCCTCGATGATGATGACCGCGCGCCCATGGGGCACGCCCTGATCCTGGAGCGTGCGGATGCCGGTCAGCGAGCCGAACATGGCGTAACCATCGTCAGCGCCACCGCGCCCGTAGAGCTTGCCGTCCTTGATCACCGGCTCCCAGGGGCTGAGCCCTTCGCGCCAGCCATCGAACTCCGGCTGCTTGTCGTAGTGGCCGTACATCATCACCGTGCCCTTGTCCTCGCAGCCCGGTGTGGCGGGCACCTCGATGAACAGCAGCGGGGTACGACCCTCCAGCTTCACCACCTCGGCGCGCATGCCGTCGATCGGCTCGCCCAAGCACCAGTCGTGGAACATCGCAACAGCATCGTCCATGTGCGGCTTGGACTCCCACTCGGCGTCGAAGGCCGGCGACTTGTTCGGGATGCGGATGTAGTCCGAGAGCGTCGGGATGATGCTCTCGTCCCAGCGGGCGTTGATGAATGCTCGGGCCTTGGCGTGATCCATGGGTCTTCCTTGAGGTCTAGGTCAGGGCACAGCCGCGCATGATATCGCAGGGAGCCGGAAGAACCGGACCGCGTTGGCGGTGCTGGCTGCGGCCAGCAACTCCGGGCTCTCGCCGCGGCAAGCGGCGACCACGGCGCAGATGTGGGCCAGGTGCATGGGCTCGTTGCGGCGGGACTCAGGTCTGGGCTCGAGGTCGCGCGGCAGGAGGTAGGGCGCGTCGGTCTCCAGCATGATCCGGTCCTCGGGGACGCGCCCGACCATCTCGCGCAGGTGATGCCCGCGCCGCTCATCGCAGATCCAGCCGGTGATGCCGACGTAGAGGTCGCGGTCCAGGTAGTCGTCCAGCTCCACATCCTCGCCGGTGTAGCAGTGCGCGACGCCGGGCGCGGTCAGGTGCGGGCGGTACTCATCCCAGATCGCAAGGAAGTCCGCATGCGCATCGCGCTGGTGCAGGAACACCGGCAGGCCGGTCGCCACCGCCAGCGCGAGCTGCTCAGCGAACACCTTCCGCTGCACCTCGGGCGGGGAGTAGTTGCGGTTGTAGTCCAGCCCACACTCGCCGACGGCGCGGATCCCATCCTGCAGGTACAGCGCGCGCAAACCATCCGCGGTGCCAGCGTCCCAGCCCTTGGCCAGGTGCGGATGGACGCCCGCGGTGCCGGAGTAGCGCTGGGGCTCAGCCGCGGCCATCCCGGCGACCACGCCGGATTCAGCCAGATCGCTGCCGGTCAGCACCATGTGGCAGACGCCCACAGCCTCAGCGCGGGCGACCACGGCATCCCGATCGTGATTGAAGCTGGCGTGGCTCAGGTTCAAGCCGATGTCGATGAGCTGCATGCGGGGGATCCGTCGGGCTATCTGGACCTGCGGGGCGGGGTCGCCTGCGGCGCGACAGCCTAGCAGAGGTGGCTACGACCCGGCGGCAGGGCTACCATGGCCCGGTATGGTGCCACTGTGCCCATATGACACCCGATACCGCTCCCAGCCCCCGGAGAATCAGATGAGCCAGAGCATCGACCGCGACGAACTCAAGCAGAACCTGCTCTCAGCCGCCACCTGGCTGCGCTTCCTGATCATGGTGGTGCTGGCGATCTGCGTCTGGGTGGCCAGCATGGTCGCTTCGGTGGTGGTGCTCCTGCAGTTCCTCTGGGTGCTCATCACCACGCGCCCGAACCCCGGGCTGCAGCAGCTCGGCGCCCAGCTCGGGCAGTACCTGCACTGGATCGTGGATTTCCTGGTCTTCACCAGCGAGTCCCGGCCTTTCCCCTTCGCCCCCTGGGGCGAGGTCGTGGAGCCCGAGCCGCCGGCGCCTGACGACACCGACGAGGCGGGTGCTTAACCCGATGAGCGGTCGTTCCGGACACAGGAAGTGTGAACCGGAACAAGAACTTAGCGACATTTACTACTATGCTCGTTCAGGAGCGTAGCCCGGAGACATGCCTGTGATGAAGCCCGATGGACCACTGCTGCTGAGCCTGATCGCTGGCCTGGTGCTGATGGCACCGGCCCACGCGACGCCGCTGGATGTGGTCCTGTTGCTGGACGACTCCGGCAGCATGCGTAGCAACGATCCGGAGCGGCGGCTGGAGGAGGGGGTCAGCAACTTCCTGCTCAGCCAGGACATCGACACCCGGGTCGCCATCATCTCCTTCGCCGATACGCCCCAGGTCCTGATCCCGCTCACGGTGGTGGACCAGCGCAACATGCCCCGCCTGATGGCGCCCCTGGCATCCCTCCGTTACGACGGCCGCCTCACAGACACACCCGCCGGTGTGGAGCGGGCCCTGTACGAGTTGCGCTACAACGCGCGCCCCGATGCCATGAAGGCCATCGTCCTGATGACCGATGGCGTGGTGGATTCCGGCAGCCCCGCCCTGGACATCGAGCGTACCAACTGGCTGCGCACGGCGCTGCTGCAGGACGCCGCCAGCCAGGGCGTCCACATCTACGGCCTCGCGTTCTCCGAGCATGCGGACTTCCAACTGCTCTACGCCCTGGCGCGTGGCACCGAGGGTGAGTACTTCCGCGCCAATGACGCAGCTGGTCTGCGGCGTGCATTGCTGGCGATCGACGAAGCGCTGGACCGCGCCGCGACCGGTCCGATCGTGCAGGCGGCGCCCGTCGCCACGCCGGTCCCAGCGCCGGCGCAGCGCCAGTCGGACGGCGTGCAGGTCACCACCCTGGCCCAGCCCGAAGCGGTGACCGTAGAGACCCTGGACGACGAGGGCGTGACCGCTGGTGCTGCGCCTTCGCAGGCAGCAGCCCCTGCGCGCAGTGGGCTGGATCCGCGGATCATCGGCGCCATCGGCCTGTTGTTCGCCACGGTCGCCTGGTTCATCTGGTTGTACCAGAAGCAGAGCGGCAGGTCGCACCTGCTGCGGCGGTCCTCAGGATCTGGGGATGCCAGCGATGTGACCACCCGCGGCGTGATCTACGACGTCTCCGACGACGCCGATGTGAAGCGCTACGAACTCGGCGATCGCGTGACCATCATCGGGCGCGTCGCTGGCACCGAGGAGGGCAGGCAGTACATCGTCGTACGCGAGCGCACGGTGGGCCGTCAGCACGCCTCGATGGAACGCCGCGGGGACATCTACTGGATCACAGACGAGAACAGCGTCAACGGCACCTTCGTCAACGACCGCCGCATCTACGGCGCGCACCCGCTCAAGCACGGCGACAACATCCGCGTGCATAAGCACAAGTTCATGTTCGTGATCCCGAGTTTGATCGGGTCGGATCGGACGCTCATGGAGCACGACCGGATCGTCGACCAAGCCGCTTCGTGACTCGGCAGCTCTTTGTTGCGGGCGGCTCCTCGTCTGCTCACCTACTCGCATGTAGGCTCCGCGACTCGGAGCCACCCGCGCCGCGATCTGCCTTCGCACGCAACGGCTTCCGGCGGCCTCGTAGCTCGCGCTGTCCCGAGCTCGCCGCGTCGTTGTTGCGCGCCCGTCCTCGGATGCTCACCTAGCAGTCAGTAGGCTCCGCTCCTCGGACGTGGCCGCGCCTAGACGCGGCGTCGCCGGATCACCGCTAGACGTCCTCGGTGCGCTGGGACGCCGCTAGACGTCGCTGGCGCGCATCGGCCTGCCTTCGCACGAGACCGCCTGACACCTTGGGTGACTCGGAGCAGCGCGCTGCAAGCGCGCTCCTACGTCAGCGTAATGCCGTCGCTGAGCGCCGGCAGGCGGTCACCGTAGGAGCGCTCTTGTAGAGCGCGATCGCCGTCTAGAGGACGGCTCGAGCAGTAGCAGCTGGGCGATGTTCGAAGGACACGTCGAAGGTGATTGTCGTCTGTCCGGTGTGGTCGCTGGAGGTGTCCGTCTCTGGGTAGGGCTGGAACAACCACTGGCGGACGCACCGCACCGCCGCCCTATTGAAGCCACGCTCCGTCGACTGGACAACTTTCACATCAGTGACGGTGCCGTCGGGCAGTATCCGAAAGGAGACTGTGACGACACCGGAAAGCCCTCTCTGTGCCAGATCTTCCGGGTACTCAGGCGGCACCCTCCTGATTGGTTCAGGGTCATACGATCCCGGCGTCGTAGCAGCAGCGGCGCTGGGCAGCAGCGAAAGGGCCAGCAGCGTGGCAAGCAGCGCGCCTGCGAAGCGAGATCGAGGCGCGGGAGTGCCCGGGTCGCGCAGCCTATGTGGGTATAGGTGAGCAGACACGGGCGCTTCCGCAACGAAGATATCTCGAGTCAGGGGCGCTGCTCCTGCCACCAGAAGGGCGCGCGAGTGTTGGGATGGTTCCCCACCTCGTTCATCGTCGCGGCATCGTAGAGGCGGCCGTTGAGCATCACCATGGACACCGAGTCGGTGTTCCTGATGTCCG
>Ga0214472_10002142_pt1 | contig 21470 bp, 18 predicted proteins | sample RVTome_6_FD_207662 | JGI IMG/M metagenome (GOLD analysis project Ga0214472, IMG submission 207662) | Soil microbial communities from uranium-contaminated site in the Upper Colorado River Basin, Wyoming, United States - RVT140D175 | ecosystem: Environmental > Terrestrial > Soil > Contaminated >...
ATATATATATGGAGCGCCGTATTCTCAAAAGAGGAGGCGCCCGGCGCATCATCACCAATTCTCATCTTTGCAAAGAACATGCTTGTCATTATTACGGAGTTCCCGAAGAAAAGATCGAGGTGGTTTATAACGGCGTAGACCACGCTCTGTTCAATCCTGAGGCCGGAGCAGCTATGCGCTCGGTCGTTCGGTCGGAATTGGGTCTTGCAAACGACGATATCGCCCTGTTGCATGTTTCCAACAACTGGGGGCGCAAGGGGGTAGAAGTAACCCTTCGTGCCATTGCTGCCTTAGGGCAGTCTGGGCAAAAATTGCACTTGCTGGTCGTGGGACGGGGGAAAGCGGAGCCATTCCGTCGATTGGCTCTTGGACTGGGACTGGAGGGGCGGGTTCATTTTGTTGGTTCGAGTCCGCAGGTGGAACGCTACTATGCGGCGGGAGACCTGCTGGTCCTGCCGACTCTCTACGATCCATTCTCCAATGTCTGTCTCGAGGCCATGGCCTGCGGGCTACCAGTGGTAACCACCGCCGGGAATGGTGCTTCGGAAATAATCGAAGAGGGAAAGAACGGATTTGTGCAGAGGGATGCGAAAAGCATCTCAGAACTTGTAGGGATACTGGAAAACTGCCTTGACCTGGACGCGCTCCTGAAAATGGGTAATGAAGCGTGTCGGGTCTCCCAAAAGTACACTCCCGAGAGGAACATGCGGGAGACGCTGGCCGTATTCAAAAAGATAATTCCCAAAGAGGTGGCGAAATGAAGGCAGCCACCATTTCCCTGCAGGGAGTGGAGTGGCAATACGTCTCCCCCGAAGGGCGCACTCTGCTGGCGGACCTGGCTGGAGATGGGTTTTCGGGTGAGATTGTAAAAGCCATCCCCAAACGCCAAGTTGTGCGGCGACCAGGGGTTTTTGCCAAAGAAGTCCGCTATCGGGGCTGGGCTGCCCTATTCAAAACTATATCCGGCGGTACAGCCTGCCGGGAAGGTCGGATTTCTTTGAAGCTTGCCGAATCCGGTATTGCCGTCCCCCAGGTGCTTGCCTACGGCGCCGAAAAACAAAAAAGTTCCATCCATCGAGATCTACTCCTTACACGGGAGGAATCTGGGGCCAAAAGCATGGTCGAGGTGGTGCGTGGCCTTTACCCCCAAATGCCCGCAAGAGAAAAATTCCTATTGGTTGAGGAATTTGCCACTTTCATTAAGAGGCTTCACGATATCGGGGTCTTCCATGCCGATCTGCATATCGGCAATATACTGTGGGCGCCCGAAAGAGCAAGCGGCCATCGGTTTGTTCTCCTTGACACCGATCGAGTCACCCTGAAGAAGGGGCCTCTTTCGAAAAGCCAGAGAACTGACAATCTGGCTTTGCTTTTAAGTAACCTGTGGACGCTGGTCAGCCGAAGCCAGCGGTTTCGGTTTCTATGCGTTTACGGCGTTCATCCGGACCTTGAGGGACGCCGGTTCATTGCCGAGTTGGCGGCGAAGGCCCTAAGGCACGCAACAAAAATCTGTCGGAAAAAAGCACTGGCAAGTTTGGGGAATAACCGCAGGTTCGGTAAGGAGGAACGCAACGGCTTTACCGTTTTTTATCGCAAAAGACCCGGCGTTGAGGCAATCCTCGACAGTTTGCTGGTCGATCCGGACGGTATTTTGGAAAAAGGCCGGATACTCAAAGCGGGTAATACGGTGCGCGCCGCAAGGGTCGAACTCAACGGCAGGTATTATTTTCTCAAGCGTTTCAATTGCAAGGGATGGAGCTATAGCCTGAAAAACGCTTTCCGGCGCTCCAGAGCAGTAAGATCATGGCTGATTTCCTGGGGGTTTCGTCTCAGGAGCCTTCCGGTTCCGGAGCCCTTGATCTGCCTGGAAGAACGGCGAATGCGGCTGTTGAAACGCTCGTATATTCTATTCAACTTTGTCGAAAACAGCGAACCCCTTACCGGGGTTTGGCCGCGGCTAGATGCCGTTGAAAAGAAGGGAATCCTTGCCCGGCTGGCCCTTTTGCTTGGCAAGCTGCATTTGTTCGGAGGCGTGCACGGCGACCTGAAATGGAACAATATCCTGGTGAACGGCCAGGGGGCTCTCTTCCTCATCGATCTCGACGGCAGCAAGATTGTCGGGCCCGGTAAGTATCGAAGCAAGCGCAAAGATCTGGACCGCTTTTTGGTGGATTTGGCGAAAGCACAGCCAGGCAATAAGGATCAGGCATTTTTCCTCAAATGCTGGGAACGCTGGAAATCCTGATTTTTTAAAAACGAGATATTTAATGGAAATGTTCATGAATTTTCTTATGAAGAGGTTTGATCGCGTTAGGGCATGGCGGAGAGATGAATGGGCGCTGGTATTTTTGCTGTCGGTTTCTTTGATCCTAAAGCTAACGCTGCTTTTCCAATGGCATGTTATTAACCCTGATGGTGTGCGGTATATTGATGCGGCGCAGCAACTTGCCGGGGGGAATCTCCGGGAGGCAATCAGCATTGAAAGAATGCCTCTTTATCCCCTTTTGATCGTCGCTTTTCATTACCTGGTCCGGGACTGGGCACTGGCCGGTCAAATTATCTCCCTGTTCTCCCTGGTGCTTGCCGTAGTTCCTCTTTATTGGTTGACCAAGGGGATTTTCGGCGAAAAAGCGGCTTTCTGGTCCGGTTTGGCTTTTGTCCTGTCTCCCATGTTGAACGGCCTTTCGATTGACCTGATTCGCGACCCGATCTTTCTCTGTTTTGTCATCTGGTCGGTTTATTTTTTCTGGCGATCCCTGACGGACCCCAGGCGACGTTTTTTTGTTTTGGCTTCCGTTTCCACAATCATTGCCCTGTTTTGCCGTATCGAAGGAATATTTCTTTTTCCCATTTTTTTGTCGATTCTTCTGGTGTTGGCAATTAAGTACAAGTCGGAAAGGAATTCATTATTTCAAGGAATGGCGGTATTTGTCGGGTTGCCCCTGTTGCTGGGAATGGGGGCTGGAATGGTTTTGTGGGGATTCGCTGGGGTTGAACTTTCCTCTTTCAGCCGACTGGGGGAAATTCAGGATCGACTACAGGGTGTGTTGAGAGGCGATTTTCTTGCCATGTACCATTCTCTTTACGCCCAATTGAAATCATTTAAAAATCCCGCCGCTTATTGGTCTACCGGCTCTTTTGCCGAAACCGCCAGGCATTATCTGCCGCTCATCTATCTGCTCGGTCTTGTGGAGGCGACCTTTAGAAATCTCTTTCTGTTGTATGTTGTTCCACTTTTGGCAGGCTTTGGTAAACGTCCGGCTTTTAACCGGGGGCACTGGTTGCTTCTGTTGGTGGCGGGCACCTATTTCATGGTGGCATTCTACTTCGTTTTTACCCACGACTTTATCAGCAAACGTTACGTATTTGTGCCGGCTTTGATGCTCTATCCATGGGTGGGGCGGGGACTGGAAAGGATTCGGGCCTGGATTGGCGGGATCCGCCGGCCGAGAATAGCGTTGGTGGTGTTCCTGGTTGTTTTCTGCGCCGCACCCGCTTATAAAACCCTGAGCGAGGCTGTTGGGGCGGACAAAGGAAAGGTCTTTAAGGTCGCTGGGAAATGGCTGGCCTCACAGACAGATTTGCAGGGTGCCGTATTGGCCTGCAGCGACCCCAGAATTCGCTTATATTCATCCCCAAAGCTGCATTTTCTCAGGGATGGGGAATCTTTATCTATATTTAGAGATTTGGGACAGATGGAAAAAGTAGCACTTGCAAAAAAGGTCGATCTGCTGGTTCTTGAAACCTCCCGGAAGGAGCGGCATAAGGTGCTGGAATTCGAGCATTATTTCATGGTGAATAAAATCGAGGCAAACAACAAAGAGGTGCTGATTTTTCGCAGGAAAGGATAAAATCATGGCGATTGGCGGATAAAATCATGGCTATCGGCAATCGGCGCCCGGCTAGCGGACAAACCAAACGAAACTGATATATTCTAGCCGCCAGCCGATAGCATTCTTTCATCACCATTTGGAGGTGACTTGGTTAGTCGTGACCGTAAAAGGATCGCTCTAATTCGCAAGGAATGTGGTTTCAAGCGGGGAGGAGCGGAACGTTACTGCGCCAACCTTTGCCGTTGCCTGGCGGATATGGGACACCAGGTATACGTGGTGGCGCGGGAATGTGACGACGACATTCATCCCGACCTTATCCATGTGCCGGTTCCGGTCAGTAATCTAACCTCAGCATCCCGAAATAGGTCCTTTCACCACAATAGCCAGCAGGCTTTGAAAAACCTGAACGTCGATCGTGTGTACGCCTTGAGTCGGACCTATCCCGCCGATGTCTTCCGGGTCAGTGATCCCTTGCATGACAGCTGGCTTGATATCCGCTATCCCGGGTGGTTGCGGAACCGGTTGGAGCGGCTGAATCCTCGCCATCGCACTATCCTGGCTCTAGAGAAGGGTGTTTGCGATGTCCGACATACCGGAGCCATTATCACCAACTCGGTCTGGGCCAAGGAGCAGTTGCTGGAGCGTTACGAATATCCAGCCGAGCGCATACACGTGGTTTACAACGGTGTCGACCTCGACCGGTTTCGCCCGGTAAGGGAAGACACGTACCGCACCGGTTCGTTACGCCTGCTGTTTGTCGCCCAGGATTTTGTACGCAAGGGACTCGGGTATATTCTCCAGGCCCTGCAGCATTTGGCTGTGGAGGGGATTGCCTGCTCCTTGACCGTGGTAGGGAGGGACGATCCGCGCCCCTTTCGCAAACAAGCCGAAAAGCTCGGCGTGCAACGGATGGTCGATTTTCATCAACCCAGCCGTCGCATCGAGGATTTCTACAATGCCGCGGACCTGCTTGTGTTCCCCACCTTGAGCGATCCTTTCGCCAATGTCTGTCTCGAGGCGCTGGCCTGTGGTCTGCCGGTCATGACCACCACCAGCAACGGGGCTGCGGAGATTCTTAAAGAAGCGCAGACCGGTTATGTGTTGCAGGGCGCCAGTCCGCAGGTATCCCAGATGGTCGCCGGTATCGTCGAGTTGAGCCGGTTGCCCCCGGAGCATCGCCTCGAGATGGGGCGCAGTGCAAGACAGTGCGCGGAGAGGTTCACCATTGAGCACAACGCCCGGCGAACCTTGGAGGTATTGATGGGCGTGCCCCGGCCAAGGGTTTGTTAAATTCAGCTGACACAGGGGTTCTCATGGGTCTGATTTGCTCCGCGAAAATCAGCGTATGCGCAGCATCCGATTTTATCGGCGTACCATTCGAAGGTTTAACGCCACCGGCTCATTAGCTCCAGTTCGAACCAGCCTGGATTTGCCGGCAACTGGGGGGCTGTCTAGCAAATAACTGACTGTTTCTCTGCTGTAATTTCAATGTTTTGTCGCAAAATCGCTGGCTTTCGAGTCCGTAAAGGAGACTTTTGCGGTATTGAATTGCTTAGTCCCGGAAGATTAGAACGATTGTTATCTTGACCGAAATTTGGTATCAAGACCCTGGTTTTTCCCGGAGATAGGGTTAGAATTCAACATTTGGAGGGGACCTTCATTGGTGCAAATTGCTGTACATTCAGAGAGGATGAGCAATAGCCATGAGTCACGAAAAATGCCCGAATTCCAACTCTCGCGATTATCAGGTCGATGAAGACGAGATTAACCTTCTGGATCTCCTTCTGGTTCTCCTCAGGCATAAGGCGATGATCTTCGGATTTTGTCTGGCCGCTTTTGCGCTGGCTTCAGGAGTTACCCTGCTCATGCCGGACATTTACTCCGCCACGGCTCGGATTTTGCCTCGGGAAGAAAATAGCGGCAGTGTCTATGTCAGCATGCTTAAGGGCCAGGATGTGGCGGATGCCATTATAGATAAATTCGACCTTCTGGAGACCTATCAGCTAAAATCTCGAAGCCTGGTATATCCTGCCTTGGATGGTCATGTCAGCATCTCGGAGGGGAAAAAGGACCAAATAATTTCCATCACGGTTGAAGATAACGATCCGAACCGGGCCGCCGAGATGGCCAATGCCTATGTAGAGGAGTTGAAGAAACTTTCCGAAAAAATGCATCTCAGTGGTGCGGCGACCTTGCGGCAGTACCTTGAAGGCCGGTTAGTGATTGTTCGGCAGGACCTGGGGCAAGCCGAGGGGAAACTGAAGGCTTTCCAGATTAAGAATAAGACCATTCGTATTGACGATCAGAGCGCGGCGACGATTGAAGCGATAGCCAGGCTGAAGGGCGAATTGGACAGTAAAGAAATCGAACTGGGAGGTTCGCCAGAGTTAGAGCAACTCAAAACTCAGGTTAACGTATTGGAGCAATCCTCCATCGGGGGAAAAGTTTCTGGCGATATCGCTTTGGCATCCACCGGCGGACCGGGTCTCGGGCTTCAATATGCCGAATTGCTGCAGGAATTTCGCATGCAGGTAACGCTGCTCGAGCTTTTGACCCGGCAGTATGAAGTGGCCAGGATCGAAGAAGTGAAAACACCGCTTGGCATCCAAGTGCTCGGATCGGCCATCGTTCCGGCAAAGAAGAGCAAGCCTCAAAGAAGCCTGATTGTACTGTTGTCCACTTTTGTCGCAGGTTTTCTTGGGGTATTGGCAGCTTTCATACGAGAGTATGGCGAACATATGTCTGGCGAAGATCGGCAGCGTTGGCAGGCGATCAAGGCTTCTTTATGGCCGCGTTGCCGGAGTGGTGTTGGCGCGAAATAGTCTTTTGCCCCGTCCACGGGAAGCAGTGATTTATTCATGCAAAAGAATTTGATGGATCGTCTGGTACAGGTTCTCCTGGCTGCGGTCCCTGATTGTCAGGCGATCTACCGGTTCGGCAGTTGGGGGACAGAAAACGAACGGCCTGAAAGCGATCTCGATCTGGCCATTCTTCCCGACGTGCCGCTTGATGCCCTGCATCGTTGGGAACTGGCCCAAAAGCTTGCCATTCTCGCCGGCCGCGATGTTGACCTGGTCGATCTATTGGCAGCCAGTACTGTCTTGCGTATGCAGGTGCTGGCTCATGGGGAGCGACTGTACTCTGCCGATGAAACCTTTGTGGCGCGATTCGAAATCTCTGTGTTATCCTCCTATGCTCGATTGAATGAAGAAAGGCGGGAAATTCTCGACGATGTCCGCCGCAGGGGAACCGTGTATGGTAAGTGACGTGCTGGTGAACAAAGCCGCCATCATCGAACGCTGCCTGGCCCGAGTGTTGGAAGAGTATCGGGGGCATGAAGGGGATTTCGACAAGGACTTCACCCGCCAGGATTCCGTCATCCTCAACCTGCAGCGAGCTTGCGAAGCCTCGATTGATGCAGCCATGCACCTCGTCCGGATTAATAAACTGGGGGTGCCGCAAGAATCCCGGGATGCATTTTCCATGATCTGTGGAGCGGGCATTATCGATGCCGCACTCCGGGATCGGCTACAGGCAATGGTGGGTTTTCGCAATATTGCCGTGCATGATTATAGGAAATTGAATCTGGATATAGTGAGAAGTATCATCGAGACGCGCCTTGAGGATTTTCGGGCATTTGTGACAACGGTTCTAAAGATTTAATAAACTTTGCTTTGTCAAATGTGTAGGTCTGGCGCCGCTGGGGTATTTAATCGCGTGTACGGTTAGGGACGTGCTGGTGAATAAGGCCGTCCCTTCAAATTCTTATACGGAGTTAAGTTTTGTTATGAAAGTCGTAATTTTGGCCGGAGGGCATGGCACTCGAATCAGTGAAGAATCTCATCTCAAGCCGAAACCGATGATCGAGATTGGCGGTCGTCCGATACTTTGGCACATCATGAAAACCTATTCCCATTATGGGTACAATGATTTTGTTATTTGCCTCGGTTACAAGGGATACTGCATCAAGGAATATTTTGCTAACTATTTCCTGCACCAATCGGATATTACGTTCGATTTTACCAATGGCAATAACCAGGTTATCCATGAAAACGGCACCGAGCCTTGGAAAGTGACCTTGATCGATACCGGCGTGGAGACGATGACCGGCGGTCGCGTGAAGCGGGTTCAAAAATATGTGGGAAATGAGCCTTTCATGCTCACCTATGGCGACGGCGTAGGGAATGTGGATATCCCCAAATTGGTGGAGTTTCACCAAAACCATGGTCGGTTGGCTACGGTTACGTCTACCCAACCAAGTGGCCGTTTCGGTGCCTTGAAATTGACCCAGGATAACCAGGTCATCACCTTTCAGGAAAAGCCGGAAGGAGACGGCGGGTGGATCAATGGCGGTTTTTTTGTTATGCAGCCCGAAGTGTTCAACTATATCGAGAATGACGCCACTATTCTCGAACGAACTCCTCTAGAAAACCTTGCTAAAGATGGGCAGCTCATGACCTTCAAGCATCATGACTTCTGGCAACCCATGGATACGCTGCGGGACAAAAATCACTTGGAAGAACTTTGGGCTACCGGTGCCCCCTGGAAGCTTTGGAAATAGGAAGATAAACAGTGGATCGGAATTTCTGGAAGAACAAAAAGGTATTCGTCACGGGACACACCGGTTTTAAGGGCTCATGGCTGTGCTTGTGGCTATCACGTCTAGGGGCTCAGGTAAGCGGTTATGCCCTTGTTCCACCAACCGACCCAAGCCTTTTCCTCCAGGCGAAAGTGGCGGATCTCTTGGACCAATCCGTTGAGGGGGATGTCAGAGACCTTGACGGGCTTTGTGGAGCACTTTTAAAGGCTACTCCGGAAATCGTCATCCACCTGGCCGCTCAACCGCTGGTGCGTGACTCCTACAAAATTCCTGTGGACACTTATTCCACCAACGTGCTGGGCACCGTCCATTTGCTGGAGGCGGTTCGTTTCAGCCCCTCGGTACGCGCTGTCGTCAATGTCACCACCGACAAATGTTATGAAAACCGTGAATGGCATTGGGGCTATCGTGAAAACGAATCCATGGGGGGCTATGATCCTTATTCAAGCAGCAAGGGCTGTTCGGAACTGGTGACGGCTGCCTACCGGAATTCTTTTTTTAATCCGGCAAAATATGCCGAACACAGAGTGGCTGTCGCCTCTGCTCGTGCCGGAAACGTCATTGGTGGCGGGGATTGGGCTGCAGACCGACTGATCCCCGACTGCCTGAAAGCTTTACTCGATAAAAATACTATTAATATTCGTAGTCCTTACGCAATTCGACCATGGCAGCATGTTCTGGAGCCTCTTTCGGGCTATCTGACTTTGGCTGAGAAACTTTACGCAGAAGGCTCGGCTTACGGATCGGGATGGAATTTTGGCCCGGCGGATGATGATGCCCGGCCCGTTGAGTGGATTGTCAAGGAGCTTTGCCGGTTGTGGGGTGAGGATGCATCATATCAGGTGGATAATGCGGACCATCCACATGAAGCAACGTATCTCAAACTTGACTGTTCAAAAGCTCGCACCGATCTTCATTGGCAACCTCGCTGGAATCTTGGGAAGGCGCTGGAAAGTATCGTTGATTGGACCCTGGCTTTCCAGGCACGGCAGGATTTGCGGGAAGTTTGTTTTCGGCAAATCGATGAGTATGAAAGGGCTGAAAATTGAGCGAGGAAAAACTCCTGCGGCAGAAGGCCATCGACGCCGCCATCGAATATTACCGGTTCAAACACGAACCCAAAAAAACCTTCAAACCGGGCGATCGCATTGCCTATGGAGGCCGGGTTTTTGACCATCGAGAGATCGAAAATCTCATCGACTCTTCCCTCGACTTTTGGCTGACCTCCGGGCGGTATGCTGAAAAGTTTGAGAAGGAATTCGCCGAACTCATGGGGGTGAAACACTGCTCCCTGACCAACTCCGGTTCGTCGGCCAACCTGCTGGCTTTCATGGCGTTGACTTCGGCCAAACTGGGTGAACGACGCATCAAGAAGGGCGACGAGGTCATCACCGTTGCCGCCGCTTTTCCGACAACCGTTGCACCGATTATCCAGTACGGGGCTGTTCCTGTCTTTGTCGATGTGACCCTGCCGACCTACAACATCGACTGTTCCCGGTTGGACGAAGCCCTTTCTGATCGAACCAGGGCGGTGATGATTGCCCACACCTTGGGTAATCCCTTTGACCTGAAGGCAGTGAAAGCTTTCTGCGATCGAAACAATCTCTGGTTGATCGAGGACAATTGCGACGCCCTCGGGTCCCGCTACTGTCTTGACGGCGAGTGGAAGCCGACCGGCACCATCGGTCACATCGGCACCTCAAGTTTTTATCCGCCGCATCATATGACCATGGGGGAGGGTGGGGCGGTTTATACTAACGACACCACGCTTAAGCGTCTGGTCGAGTCCTTCCGCGATTGGGGTCGTGACTGCTGGTGCCCGTCTGGCCAGGATAATACCTGTGGCGAACGTTTTAATCGACAGTTCGGGGAACTGCCGGTTGCCTATGACCATAAATATGTCTATTCTCACTTAGGCTACAACCTCAAAGTGACTGAGATGCAGGCGGCGATCGGCTGTGCACAGTTAGAGAAGCTCCCAGCGTTTGTCGAGGCGCGGAAGAAAAATTGGCAGCTAATTCGGAAAGGACTGACCGGGCTGGAAGATGTTTTTGTTCTGCCAGAAGCAACAGAGGATTCTGATCCAAGCTGGTTCGGATTTCTCCTGACTGTGAAAGAGGGTGCGTCCCTGAATCGGGATCAGATTGTGACCCACCTGGAGTCGCGTAGCATTCAGACCCGGATGTTGTTTGCTGGCAACCTAATTAAACATCCATGTTTTAACGAGTTGCGTCAAACCGGTAAAGGGTATCGGGTTGTTGGTGAACTGGACAATACCGATGCCATCATGGAGCGGACCTTCTGGATTGGGGTTTATCCTGGGCTGAGTCATGGTGCCCTCAAATACATGATGCAATCGATTAAGGATTTTGTTAAGAATCATGGCTAAGACTATTTTGCTTACCGGCGCGACCGGCTTTCTCGGCAGTCACTTGCTGGAAGTTCTACTTAGGGAGCGCTATCAGGTGGTAATCCTCAAACGTTCCACGTCCGATACCTGGCGGATTGAGCATCTGCTTGACCAGGTGAAAACCTATGATGTGGATCAGGTACCAGTCGAAGCAGCCTTTGAGGGTCAACAGATTGATGCAGCGTTCCACACCGCCTGTAACTATGGCCGCAACAACGACCCGATCAGCAGTGTTGCGGAGACCAACCTGATGTTCGGTCTCAAACTGCTGGAAGCAACTATTCAGTTTAATACGGATACGTTTTTCAATACGGATACCTTATTGCGAAAACAGCTCAACGACTATACTCTATCCAAAAAACAATTTGTCGAGTGGCTTAAAAAAAAATCCGGCAAAATTCAAATTATTAATTTGAAACTTGAGCATATGTATGGCTCCAAAGACGATGCAACAAAGTTTGTCCCCTGGGTGATCTCTCAACTGTCGTCGGGTGCGCCCGAAATCAGACTGACAAAGGGAGAGCAAAAGCGAGACTTTATCTATGTGGATGATGTGGTTTCTGGGTATCTTTTGGCTTTGGAGAAATCTTACAGGTTGCCAGAATTCAGTGAGTTTGATGTAGGTACCGGCGAGTTGGTTACTGTCAGGGAATTTATTGAAAATCTTAAGGATGCCTACGAAGCAAGATTCGGCAAGGTCAGCACCAAACTAGAATTTGGCGCGCTACCCTACCGGGACGGTGAGATGATGAGTGTGAAGGTGGACAATCGCGCCCTTTCAGACCTGGGTTGGCGTTGTAAGACGAGCCGGGCAGAGGGCATAAGGAAAATTATCGGAGATGTGCCATGAAATATTTAATCACCGGTGGTTGCGGTTTTTTAGGGTCAAATATCGCCTGTGAGATCTTAAAAAGAGGCGATGCGCTCTTTGTCTTTGATAGTCTGTATCGACTTGGGAGTATTCAGAATCTCGAATGGCTTAGAAATCAGGGAGGCTTTGAGTTTATCCATGGCGACATTCGTAATGTGAATGATGTCGAGCGAACTATAAAAAACATCAAGCCCGATGTCATTTATCATCTCGCCGGACAGGTGGCCATGACGACTTCCATCGCTGATCCCCGCATGGATTTTGAAGTCAATGCCGGTGGAAGCTTTAATCTTCTCAACGCGGTGAGACTTTTCAGCCCTGATGCGACAGTAATTTATTCATCTACGAACAAAGTTTATGGTGATCTGGAACAATTCACCTATCGCGAGACTGAAAGCCGCTATGAGTGCATTGAGAAGCCAAATGGTTTTGATGAAAGTGTAAACCTCGATTTTCATTCCCCTTATGGTGCATCTAAGGGCAGTGCCGATCAATATATACTTGATTTCGCTCGAATCTATGGTTTGAAAACGGTTGTTTTTAGACATTCTTCCATGTATGGAGGGAGGCAATTCGCCACATTCGACCAGGGGTGGTTGGGATGGTTCACTCAAAAAGCTCTTGAAATTAAAAAGGGTGAGCTAAAAGAGCCATTTACCATTTCCGGTAATGGCAAGCAGGTTCGTGATTTGCTTTATGCCAGTGACTGTGTGGACCTTTATCTGAAAGCATCGGAGAAGATATACAGCATCAACGGCCAAGTTTTTAATGTGGGTGGAGGTATTGAAAATTCCTATTCACTGTTGGAACTTTTCAGCTTTTTGGAGAACAAGTTGAACATCGAGATGAGCTATACGAAGTTGCCACCACGTGAAAGTGATCAGCGGGTTTTCGTCGCAGATATTGCTAAAGCCAAACAACTGCTTGGCTGGCAGCCAATGATATCTGCACAAGATGGGGTGGCCCGCATGCTCGATTGGGTGAAAGGGGTCTGATGACGGAGGTCATCTCAAGGGAGCGATCCAGGAACTACCTGCGTCAGATCAAAGGTTCAATCGTATACAAAGCGGTTGCTATGGCCGCTTCGTTTTTTGCCTTCCCACTGATGATCAGCTACCTCGGGCAGGAGCAGTTCGGCGTGTGGTCAACGCTGCTCACCGTTATGTCGTGGATTGTTTTCTTCGATCTGGGTGTCGGCAATGGTTTACGTAACAAAGTTGCAGAGTCTCTTGCGAAAAACGAGCGCAACGAAGCTGTTCGCTATATTTCTTCAGGTTATACCTTCATTGCTCTGCTTGCGATCGCTATATGGGCGTTCGTCACGTTGGCCGCATTCATCGTCCCATGGCAGGCTGTTTTCAACACCCAGACAATTTCCGAGCCTACTTTACGGGCAACTGTCCAAATCGCAGCATTCTTCATCGTACTGAACTTCTGGGTCGGTCTGATTGGTGCGCTGCTGGGAGCTATCCAGAAAACTTCGCTAATCGCTTTGGGTCAGTTGATCTCGAATTTGGTCGTTCTGACACTGGTATTCGTGCTAACCAAGACAACCGATGCCTCAATAAGCCAACTGGCGCTCGTATATGGGGTTTCACTGGTCAGTGCCAATATCCTGTTTAGTTTTGGGTTTTATAAGCGATACCCAGAATTGCGTCCTAAATTAGAACTGGACAGGAAGCATGTGCGACCATTGTTGGCCGTAGGACTTCAGTTCTTCATCATTCAGTTGGCTGTCCTTGTCATTTTTACCACTGACAAAATGCTGATTACACAATTCTTAGGTCCACAATACGTCACTCAGTATGACGTCGTATTCAAGCTTTTCAGCGTGATCAGCTTCGCGCATGGTTTGGTTTTGGCGCCGCTCTGGTCTGCTTATACCGATGCATATCACCGTGGTGATTTTATGTGGATTAGGCATATGCTGTATAAGCAGTTGATGGTTTTCGGTTTGATAGTTCTTGCCGTAGTCACGTTGATTTTGATAGCCAAGCCGATCATTTTATTATGGATAGGAGCTGAATTTGTTGTTTCTTTACCACTAATCATTGTGATGGGGTTGTTCGTCTTGATTTCTACGTGGAGTAATATTTACGCCATTTTGATTAACGGCATCGGAAAAATTAGATTACAATTATGTACTGCTGTTGTCTCTATGTTAATCAATATTCCCTTGTCTTGGGTTTTTTCACAATATTTTGGATTTAGATTGATTGGTATTGTAATGGGAACCATCTGTAGCTTGATTCTTGGAGCAGTGGTGCTACCGATTCAGGTCCATTTTCTAATCCGAAAAAAATAGAAGAGCAAGTCTATGACTGAAATCAAAACATACTCGCCAAAAGTTAGCATTCTTATCCCAGTATTTAATCGGAAACAGTTCATTGCCGAGTGTATTCAGTCCGCGCTGGATCAAACCTATGTAAACATCGAAGTTGTAATAGTGGATAATGCCAGTGATGATGGCACCTGGGAAACATGCCAGCAATTTGCTGCCCTAGATCAGCGAGTGAGGGTGTTTCGGAACGAAACCAATATTGGACCTGTGCGAAATTGGATGCGTTGCGTTGATGAAGCAACCGGTTTTTATGCTAAAATTTTGTGGTCTGACGATTTAATTGCACCTTATTTTGTTGAAAAAACATTAGCATTCTTTGACGAACAAACTGCTTTTGTCTATTCTGGCGTGAAGATTTTTTCGGATCGACCTGAAAAGGGAAGTCGTTATTACTATATTGGTGATACTGGCTATTACCCCTCTGCAGTATATATCGACCAAGCGCTTTTTGGAAAAAAGGTGCCCGTTTCCCCTGGGTGTGCGATTTTTCGCTTACGTGATCTAAAAATGAATCTATTAATTGATGTCGAAAATCAGGTCAATAGTGATTTTTCAATGCATGCAATTGGTAATGATCTTCTTGTTTTTTTGTTAACTTGTTTAAATTATAAAAAAATCTATTTTGTAGCTGAAGACCTTGCTTACTTCCGCGCACATTCCGGTTCAATCAGTGTTTCCTCTGCTAGGGGGAAATTAGATTTACATTATTATCTAGCTAAAGCTTTTTTTGTTGACCGATACATCCCAAACTATCGAAATAAATTAGCCTCATGTATTCAATTACACCTTTTTCTTCACTCTGGCACTGCAAAACGCTATGGAATGCAAGATGCCCAGACTTTTTTTAATGGACCTATTTCGGTTGATCTTTTCTTTTTGCTTCAGGCGGTGGTCAAACGCGCAGGCAGGCTGCCAATGCGAGTAATGAGAAAATTGATTCATTATTTTCTCAATAAAATTTTAGACTGAATCCCTTTTGTTCGAAAACATCTCGGGAACACTTCATGTTAAAAGAAACCGGCGACAGTTGGCCCTTGCTTTCGCCCTGATTCCTGAATTTAAGGGCCATAAGACTCCGCTGATTCTCAATTAGATATATTTTTAGTTTTTAGCATTTTGAGGGAATTGAAAAGGTTTAACGATAATGAACCAGATTATTGTCTATGAGACTTGCCGATCTGGCCATCGCCAGACTTATGCTGATATTTGTCGTGCTTTGTTAAATGCCGAACCCTATTTTGGATCTATCCGATCTTCTTTTGTTGAACTTTGTAAAGTTCCCTATTTGATCTGCTCAAGTTGTGATGAGTTTCTAGGGAAATTCCTCCTTTTGTCTTTAGCGAGAATGTTATTGAATCGTAGAACGGTCGGCATTGCAATTAGGGCTGAGGGTTGCCTTGAAAACACCGGACTTCGCAATATAGGGAAACGCCTCGTTTATAGGATTTTTTTTATAATTCCAAGAACTAAAATTTATAGCATTTTACCTTTTTTTGTTGAGCCTAGATTAGCCAAAATTGTGAAAGATTGGATTTATGATCCCCAGTTTTGGGATCTACCTTATTTGGGAATTAAACCCCAGATGGGCTCAATTCCTCATGAGTTGTCTTCTCTGGAATCGATAGCATCGGGCCGTAAAATTATTGTTAGTTTGGGGACGCAAAATCTGATAAAGGGTTCCGAATATTTTTGTCGTTTGTATATTTCTAGTTCTGAGCTAGCTAAGGTGGCACTTTTTGTTCTCGTCGGTAATTGCAGTGCATTAAGTGATGACCTTATTTCTGAATTCTTAAAAGCTGGCGGTATTGTGGTAGATAGGCATCTTTCTGATGAAGAGTTGATTTCCACCTATATGGTAGCTGATTTGATTTGGTGTTGCTACCATCCTTTATATAACCAATCGTCCGGTATATTTGGCCGAGCATTTCAATTAAAGGTTAATGTGATTGTCCGAACAGGGTCCTATCTGCATTGTTTACAAAAACAACTCTATTCCAGGGAAGGTCTGAGTCTTTGTTTTATGGATTTGAAATCAGATGCCTTAATACTCGAAAAATTTTCGAAGGGAAAGGCTCCTCAGGTTAGGGTGCTTGAATTGAATGCTGATCGATGCGAAAATAGTGTCTTCGGATTTTTGGCTTAAATAAACAAGGTCAAGTCTAAATTTTAAGTACAACAATTTGGGGTTTAAGCCATATGATTTGGCTATCTTTTCTGATTTTATTAGTAGCCTTTCTATGTAAGAGCCCCTTTGGTATGGCTATTGCCATAAACTCCCACTTGATCCATGCTTGTATTGATGCCAGGAATGTTATGCATGGCTCTACTGTTAATAGTGAAAATGATATTATATTCAGCTTTATCCTACCTTTAGTCGTTTTTTCTAAGGCAATATTTGCGAAAGGGTTATTCAAGACCAGGCTAAGATTCTCCCTTGTCGATTTTTTCGTAATATTTATTGGTGTGGTTCTTTTGCTCTGGTCGGGTTTTGGTGATGCTCTTATTGGCCTTGGAAAAACTATAAGGTTCTTCTTTTTTTCAATTTTTTTCTATTTTTCGTCGAGAATATATTTTTACAATTCGAAGAATCCAAAGATAGATTTTTTAGGGTTTTTTCATGGAAATTTGATTTTATCTATTTTTATAAGTTTCGTTGCTCTTTATTGGGCTGACGATATTTTGAGTGTATATCGTCTTTCTGTGCCTGGGGCCCATCCAATTCCTTTTAGTATAATGCTTGGAGCATCTTTGCTATATTGCCTTTTTAATTTAATTTATCATTATGCTACAAGGTGTTATTTTTTATGTATATGGCATAGTGGACTCCTTGGTTTTGTTGGAATCGTGCTGGTTCTGTCGAATACGCGCGGTGTTATTGTTTCTTTAATTATTTCCTTTATCGTTTCCATTGGATTTTATTTGATTAAAATCAGGAAGACATTGGTAGTTTCAGTTAAAACTTTTTGTTGTGTAGCTGTTTTGTCTTTTATTGGGTTTGCGATCACTAATCGTTATATTGACAGTTTAGGTATGCCATTAATTCGTGGGTTGTCACTAATATTCCAGGAGGACAAAGGGGAATCTATTAATACCCGACTTGTGGCGCAGGGTGATGCTATTTATATGTTTGAAGACTCTGCGTTTTTGGGTGTTGGAACTGGTAACTTTGGGTCGTATTCGCTTTTGGAATATCCTCACAACATTTTTTTGGAAATCGGAGCTGAAAATGGTATTGTCGGGTTGTTTCTATTGATAATTATTTTGTCTCTTGGAGGTTTACACCTAATTAAAATATTTGAAGTAGATGAAGACATGATTTTCAATTTATTTCTTCTGTCTGCTATCGTATATTTCTTTATCGAAGCTCAATTTAGCCTTGCAATATGGATGAATAAATTCCTATTTTATATTTATGGCTTTATAATATCTTGCTACCAAAATTATGTTGTGAATAGCCCATGCAAAACAAGGTCATATAATGGATAGTATGGAAAATTTCCGAATTGGATTTTTGCAAATACTTGTGCCTTCTTACAAGTTACCAATGTTTCAATGCGTTGCTGCTTTAGCCGGTATCGATTTGACTTTGTTTGCTGGCGACCGAGGTCCTGCCATTTTGGCAAAAGGTAGCCCGGTGAATGGACTAAAGCATATCCCACTGCAAAACAAACTTTTTCAGTTTGGGCCTTTTTCCATCATCTGGCAAAAAGGACTACAACGACTCCTTAAACCAGAGGAGTATGACTTGGTCCTGCTCCCGGAAGGGGTACTTTATCTTTCCAACTACATGGTCATGTTGCGCTGCCTGATTCGGCGTGTTCCCTTTGGCTTTTATGGCCATGGCTTTAATCATCAGCGCCGCGGATCTTTGTTGAGTTGTCCGTTGGAGGCACTCAGGAAGATGGTTCATCGCTTGGCTTCCATTATGGTTGTCTATTCCGATGAGGGCGCTAGGCATCTAATCGATAACCGTCACATTGCGCCAGAGCGAGTTTTCGTTGCTACAAACACAATGGACACTCAGTCGATCGCCGAACGGGTGGCCGCTCTCACCCCTGAGGATATTCAAGTCTGTCGACAGTCACTTAAGGTATCGTCAGGTGGCGTTTTGCTCGCCTATATCGGTAGAATCGAGCCGATTAAAAACCCAGGTTGGGTGCTTGAGGCGGTGAGACAATTACGTGAAAAAGGGTTGCCGGTAAATGCAGTCTTCGTTGGAACAGGTTCTCTGTTGCCGATGCTGAAAGAGCAGATTGCCAAATGGTCGTCACCGCTTGCAGAAGCGGTGACCTTTGTGGGAAATTTGCCCGTCGATCAGGTTGACCGGTATTTGGCTAGTTCGGACATTTGTGTCATGCCGGGCATGACAGGCCTGGCTGTTGTACATGCCTTTGCCGCCGGCAAACCCTATGTCACCATCGAATCGCCACATCATTCTCCGGAAATTGCTTACCTGCGAGATGGCGAAAACGGGTTTATTGCGAAGCCGTCGCAGGATGAATTTATCAACATTCTTCACAGGCTGGTGCAAGAGCCTGAATTGCGTTGCCGGTTGGGCGAATGTGGATTGCGGGATGCCTTGAGTGAGTTATCAATGGCGGCGCAGGTTCAAGGTTTTCGGCACGCCTTCGATTATCTTAAAAATCAGACAAACTCAGCCGGTGCCGATCCATGAGGATATTGCAGGTTAATAAATATTTCCAACTTACAGGTGGTGGCGATCGGTTTTTCTTTGACACCATCAACATCCTTCAGGCACACGGCCACGAAGTTGATCCTTTCTTTGTCGATTATCTCAAAACGCCATACGATAAATACTTTACTCCTGGAGGGGTAGGGGGGGGGCGGTTGCAACCAATGCATTATCAATAAGGCACGCCTCTTCCTGGACGGAATTTACTCTACGGCCGCAAAACGAGCTCTAGCAGCGTCGCTGCATGAGATCCGTGTCGATGTCGCCCACCTGCCGTTCCGGCCAGATGTTGGCAGTTGATTTGATTGACTGGCTTTCAAAAAAAGAGTTTCTGAAGAAGGGGATGTGTAATCCACTACGGTGGTCAAGGATGGGCCATTCCGGCCGATTTCCTTTTTCGGCGTGAAGAATAGGCTGGAACATTTTGCGAATATTGATTTATGGGATCAACTACGCGCCCGAACTGACCGGTATCGGTAAATATACCGCAGAACTGGTTGAGTGGTTGGCAGGGCGTGGTCATGAAATTCGGGTTGTTACCGCACCACCTTATTATCCCTCATGGAAAATCGGAGAGGGATATTCATCGTTCAAGTACAAAATTGAAAAGAGTGGAACCAGCACGGTTTTTCGCTGTCCTCTTTGGGTTCCCCACCAGCCGTCCGGCTTTAAGCGCATAATTCATCTTCTCAGTTTCGCTATCAGCAGTTTTCCCGTGATTTTCAGTAATATCTTCTGGCGACCGGATGTCATTCTCACCATCGAGCCTCCCTTGTTTACCGCTCCTGCTGCCCTGCTTGTCTCCTTGTTGTGCAAGGCTAAGGCGTGGCTCCATATTCAGGATTTCGAAATTGATGCAGCTTTTGATTTGGGAATTATTCCCGCCGGGCTTCGAAAAGGGGTCGTTTTTTTCGAAAAACTTCTGATGGGCAGATTCAGCCGGGTCTCAACTATTTCCGAGAAAATGCTCGAAAGGCTTGAGAGGAAAGGTGTCCCTTTAAAAAAAGCGGTTCTTTTTCCGAATTGGGTGGATACTCAGGTGATTTTTCCTGCAGATGGCCCTAATCCCATGAGGCGGGAACTTGGGATCTCTGATGAGGCCTATGTTGCCCTATATTCCGGAAATATGGGGGAAAAGCAAGGGTTGGAAATCATAATCGATGCAGCAAGCCGGCTTGAGAATATGGAAAATTTGACGTTTGTTTTGTGCGGAACAGGTTCCGCATATTCCCGTCTGAAGGATAAAGCCGCCGATCTGACGAATATCTTCTGGGTTCCTCTTCAACCGATGGAGAAATTGAATTCTCTTCTTAATCTTGCCGATATCCATCTGCTTCCCCAGCGGGCCGATGCCACCGACCTGGTTATGCCCTCCAAATTGACGGGGATGATGGCAAGCGGGCGACCTGTTCTGGCTACTGCCTTTGAAGGGACCCAGATTGCCCGGTCATTGGAATCCTCCGGGAAAACTGTCGCCCCCGGAGACGCAGCCGCTTTTGCCTCGGCTTTGGAGGAATTGGCACATGATTCGGGGTTGCGACAGCGCCTGGGAGATGAAGCCCGCCGATATGCCGTTGAGCATTGGGACAAAGAAAACGTGCTGAAGCGGTTCGAAAAATCTTTAAAAGACCTTTTGCATAGAGTAGATTAACTATTTTGTCCAACGGTGCACCGAATGATTGAGTAAATTTTAGGCAGAGAAGCGTAGATGCATTTCTGATGTTTAGGAGCGAGCATGAAAAATAAAATAGCTTTTATTACCGGAATCACGGGGCAAGATGGCGCCTACCTTGCAGAATTCCTTCTGAAGAAGGGATACATCGTACACGGAATGAAACGGCGCTCATCGCTTTTCAATACCGACCGGATCGACCATCTCTACCAGGATCCTCACGTGGAGAACCGCAATTTTATCCTCCACTACGGTGATCTTACCGACTCGACCAACCTGATTCGTATCATTCAGGAGGTGCAGCCGGACGAGATTTACAACCTCGCCGCCATGTCCCACGTTGCCGTCTCCTTTGAGACTCCAGAATACACTGCCAACGCAGACGGTATCGGCACCCTGCGTATCCTGGAAGCGATTCGCATCCTTGGACTTGAGAAGAAGACTCGTTTCTACCAGGCTTCCACCTCGGAACTCTACGGTCTGGTACAGGAAACCCCGCAAAAGGAGACGACGCCCTTCTATCCGCGTTCGCCCTATGCCGTGGCAAAAATGTACGCCTATTGGATTACCGTTAATTATCGGGAAGCTTATGGTTTGTACGCTTGCAACGGTATCCTTTTTAACCATGAATCGCCCCTGCGTGGCGAAACCTTCGTCACCCGCAAGATCACCCGCGCCATGGCACGGATTGCTCTTGGTCTACAAGACTGCCTATACCTGGGCAACATGAACGCTCTGCGCGACTGGGGTCACGCGCGCGACTATGTGGAAATGCAGTGGTTGATGCTGCAGCAGGATGCACCGGAGGATTTTGTCATTGCCACTGGTGTGCAGTATTCAGTGCGCGATTTTGTTGATGCCGCTACCAAGGAAATGGGAATTGCCTTGCGCTGGGAAGGTGAGGGCGTCGAGGAGGTGGGTATCGTCGAGAATGTGGATGCCCATGGTCGAAAGACCGAAGGCGGAGGGACCGGTCACGTCGCCAAGGGGGATGTTATCGTGCGAGTCGATCCGCGCTACTTCCGTCCGACTGAGGTTGAAACTCTTCTT
>Ga0214472_10002144_pt1 | contig 21468 bp, 15 predicted proteins | sample RVTome_6_FD_207662 | JGI IMG/M metagenome (GOLD analysis project Ga0214472, IMG submission 207662) | Soil microbial communities from uranium-contaminated site in the Upper Colorado River Basin, Wyoming, United States - RVT140D175 | ecosystem: Environmental > Terrestrial > Soil > Contaminated >...
TCATCGCGGGCGAGACCTACTTCTACCGGTACAGATGGTCCAGCGGCCCTGCCAGATTGCCGCGGACCGGTGCTAGCGGACTGGACTTCGACGTCAGCGGCAGCGTGCGCTTCGGAGAAGTCGATGAGGCGCTAGCCGCGCAGGAGATCAGCGAACTCAGGCGCGCCAACCCGGAGTGAGGGCCGAGACTCGGGACTCGGGACTCAAGGACCCACACGCGGTGCCCTGGCGAAGCGGTGTCTAGGCGCGGTGCCGTCCGAGGACCTGAGCCTACTGGGTGCTAGGTGAGCATCCGAGGGAGGCCGTGCAACGAAGAGCCAGCGAGCTGGGGCAGCGCGTCAGCCTAAACCGCTGACGCGAACACAATTGCGCCCCGCCGACTTCGCCTCGTACAACGCCCTGTCCGCGGCCGCGATCAGGTCGTCGCTCTGCCCCGTGCTGTTGGGGTTACGCGTCGCTACGCCGATGGAGATGGTCGACCCCAGGGAGCTCTCCTCGACCAGGCCGCGCATGGATTCGGCCACCTCCATCGCGGCCTTCGACTCCGCGCCTGGCAGCACCACCAGGAACTCCTCGCCACCGTAGCGCGCCAACAGATCCTCGGTGCGGCGCAGGCAGCGGCTGAGACGCGTGACCAGGCTCTTCAGGAGCTGATCGCCCGCGAGGTGGCCGTTGCGGTCGTTGTAGGCTTTGAAGTGATCCACGTCGATGACCAGCACGGAGACCATGCGATCACGCTCCGCACACTGCCCCCACACCTGCTCCATGTAGTCGTCGAGCCGGCGACGGTTCGCGATCCCGGTCAGTCCGTCGAGGTGCGCCATGGTCTCCAGGCGCCGGTTGGCGGACTCCAGCTCCTGGGTGCGTTCGGTCACCATGTCCTCGAGCCGATCTCGCTCGGCGGACAAGCGTCGGGTGCGCGCGCGGATCACCGAGACCGTGAGCAGCGACAGCGCGAACAGCGCCATCAGCCAGAGCGCGTAGTGCGCGGCGGTACTCCGGTACCAGGGCGGCACCACGCCGAACTCGAAGGGCGTCGCCTCGCTGATCCGACCGCTGCTGTCGCGGGCGCGGACCTCGAAGCGGTAGTCACCCGGGGTCAGGCGCCCGTAGGTGATCTTGGTGGAACGCGAGAAGTCCGAGAACTCGTCCTCGTAGCCGAGCAGCCTAGCCTGGAACTGGGTCGCCTCCGGTCGCCGCAGATCGCTCAGCGCGAACTCGAACACCGCGCTGCCAACCCCGCCCTCCGGCGAAAGCTCCGCGCCAGCCGCGAGCGGCAGCGCCGACCCGTCGGGCGCGAGGGTGCTGACGCGGCGCAGGGCCACGGACGGCGGGGGTCCCGATGGGACGCCGAGGGAGGGGTCGAAACGCAGCACCTCGCCAGCGAACGCGCACAGCGCCGACCCGTCCTCCAGCAGGATGATGTTGTCCAACGCCCCGCGGCGCAGGCCGCTGACGTCGTCCTGTCGCCACTCCTCGCCCACCGGCTTGCGGTAGACGTGGTTCCAGCTCCAGGCCCAGAGGGTCCCGTCGGGACCCTGCGCGACGTCCACGCCGCCCTCCGCCTCCGAGATCGCCCCCAGACCGTCCAGGTCCTCGCGCACGAAGGCTCCGTCCCGGTAGATGAACACGCCGCCGGCCGTGGTCACCAGGATCCGGCCGTCGGTCAGGCGGACCGCGCGCCCCATCGCGTCTTCGCCGTAGTCCAGGCCCTCGGCCGATCCGAAGACCTGCTGCTCCAGGACCTCGGTGAATGCATCGTCGAAGCGCATGCGCCGGATGCCGCCGCGATCGGATGCCACCAGCAGCTCGGTCGGACCGAGCTGCACCATGTTGACGACCCTTAGCTCATCCAGGTCATCGCGCTCCAGCGTCATGCACCAGGTCACGTCGCAGCGCTGCAGCACGGCGATGCCGAGTTCGGTGCCGACGAAGACCACCGAAGGGTCGGTATCGGAGCGCACCAGCACCCTGGGGTACAGCGCCGGGTGCGTGAGCGCGGGTCCGGATCCGCGGCTGGTGATCTGGTGCACGCTGTAGGAATCCGCGAGCAGCGCCTCGGCCGGCCCGACCTCCAGCAGGTCCCAGCCCTCGTGCTCGGTCCATCCCCGCGGCTCGAAGTACTGGGTGCCGGTGTCGGCGTCCACCGCCAGCGCGCGCACGCCGCCACCGGTGATGGCGTACCAGCGCCCGTCCCAGCGCGCGAAGTCGTGCACCGAACCGGTCAGGCCCAGGGCGGTGCCGAGCTTCGACCACGCCGAGGGCCAGTCGATGTGGTGGACTCCGTAGTCGTCCACCGAGAGCAGCCCGCCGCCGAGCGCAGGCAGGATATCTGGGATGAACCCGTCGCCGATGCGGAAGCGCTGGATGCGATCCTGGCCGGCCCAGATCACCGTCATCGTGCCGTCGTCGCCACCGAGCGCGAGGCTGCCGTCCCCGGCGAAGTAGCCGGACTGGAACTGCGCGCTCGGCGGCATCGCCGGTGGCGTCGGGAAGGGCTGCACACCATCGGTGCCGATGAGCAGCCAGTCGCCGCGCCGACCCAGCGTCAGCAGGCGCCCCTCGGGGTCCGGGATCAGGGTGTAGATGAGGTCGGTCAGGTCCTCGGTGCCGGCCAGCGGCACCCACTCGCCGTCCTCGTAGCGGCGGAAACCCTCACCGCGGAACTGCAGGATGGTGCGCCCGTCCAGGCTGGCGATGGCACCGAAGCGCCCATCGTGATGCCAGCGGCGCATGGCGCCGTCGCGCGGGTCGTAGAGGAACAGGTCGCGCAGCGCACGGAAGTACACGCCCTCGGGCGCGACGAAGGTGTCCCAGATGTCCGCGAAGCTGTCGCCGGCGAGCATCTGGGCGAAGTCGGCGGTCAGGTCGCGGTACACCACCCGGCCACCGTCGCCGATGCTGGCGTAGCCGAACTCGCCGTAGCCGCCGACGTACACACGGTCGCCGCCGTCGTAGGCCATGGAGCGGACGATCTCGCCGCCCGGCAGCCGCGTGAGCGTCCAGCGCTCGCCGTCGAAGGTCAGGATCCCGTCGTTGGAGCCCACCCAGACCAGGCCAGTCGAATCCTGGGCCACCGCGAAGTTCTGCGGGTAGACCTCGATGTTCGGCTCGTGGTGCACCACGGGCGGGATCCCGGCGAGGTCCGAGCTCTGCGCAATGACGCCGCCCGCGAACAGCACAAGGCTGCCGAGGACCGCCCTCAGGGCAGTTGCGGATCGGGATGGCGACAAGGGGGTCCCCCCAGGCTCAAGGCACCGGGACAGCTTAGGCCAGCACGCGCCCTGCCGCGAGGCCTCGGCTGGGGTAAGGGACTAGGGACTAGAGACTAGAGACTAGGGGCCCAGAAACGACGAACCCACCTTTCGGTGGGTTCGATCGCCGTCTCTACTGGAGCGGTGTCCCGGCGAAGCTGCAGCTAGGCGCGAGTCCGTCCGAGGACCGGAGCCTACTTGTAGCTAGGTAAGGATCCGAGTACGGGCTCGAAACACAGAGGCTGCGAGCCCCGGGGCAGCGTCAGGCGGCGTCCTCGGTCATGGCCTTCATGCTGAGGCGGATGCGCCCCTGCTTATCGACCTCCAGCACCTTCACCTTGATCACATCGCCCTCCTTGACCATGTCGGTCACCTGCTCGACGCGCTCGTGCGACATCTGCGAGATGTGCACCAGGCCGTCCTTGCCGGGGAGGATGTTGACGAAGGCGCCGAAGTCCATGATGCGGACGACCTTGCCCTCGTAGACGCGACCGACTTCGACGTCCGCCGTGATCAGCTCGATGCGGGCCTTGGCGTCCATCGCCGAGGCACCGTCAACCGAGGCGATACGGATGGTGCCGTCGTCGTCGATGTCGATCTGGCAGCCGGTGGCTTCGGTGATGCCGCGGATGACCGCGCCACCCTTGCCGATGACGTCGCGGATCTTCTCGGGGTCGATCTTGATGGTCATGATGCGCGGCGCGTACTCGGACATCTCCGAACGGGTCGTGCTCAGCACCTTGTTCATCTCACCGAGGATGTGGATGCGCGCGGTGTTGGCCTGGGCCAGCGCCTGCTCCATGATGTCCTTGGTGATGCCGGTGATCTTGATGTCCATCTGCAGCGCGGTCACGCCTTCGGCGGAACCAGCGACCTTGAAGTCCATGTCACCGAGGTGATCCTCGTCACCCATGATGTCGGTCAGCACGGCGAAGCGATCGCCATCCTTGACCAGACCCATGGCGACGCCAGCCACCGGTGCCTTGATCGGCACACCGGCATCCATCAGCGCCAGGCTGCTGCCGCAGACCGAGGCCATGGAGCTGGAACCGTTGGACTCGGTGATCTCGGACACGATGCGGATCGTGTACGGGAAGTCCTCCATGGTCGGCATCACGGCGAGCACGCCGCGCTTGGCGAGGCGGCCGTGGCCGATCTCGCGACGCTTGGGCGAACCCATGAAGCCGGTCTCACCGACGCTGTACGGCGGGAAGTTGTAATGCAGCATGAAGGTCTCGTCGTACTTTCCTTCGAGCGCATCGATCAGCGCGGCGTCGCGCTTGGTGCCCAGGGTGGTGACGACCAGGGCCTGCGTCTCACCGCGGGTGAACAGCGCCGAACCGTGGGTCCGGGGCAGCACGCCGACCTGCACATCGATCTGGCGCACCGTCTTGGTATCGCGACCGTCGATGCGGGGCTTGCCGTCCAGGATGCGGGTGCGCACGACCTTCTTCTCGAGCTTGGCGAAGGCGCCTGAGACCTGCGAAGCGTCCCAATTGGCCTCCTCACCGCCGGTTAGCATCTCGATCGCGTCCTTGCGGACCGCGTCGACCGCGTCGCGGCGCTCGAGCTTGTCGATGATCTGATAGGCCTGCTCGACCTTGGCAGCGAACTGCTCGGCCAAGGCATCGCCCAGGGCGGTGTCGGCCTCAGGTGCCTGCCAGTCCCATGCGGGCTTGCCGCACTCGGCCTTGAGCTCGTTGATCGCAGCGATGGCGGCCTGCATCTGCTCGTGACCGAACATAACGGCGCCGAGCATGACCTCCTCCGACAGCATCTTGGCCTCGGACTCGACCATCAGGACCGCGTCGGCGGTGCCGGCCACGACCAGGTTCAGGTCGGACTCCAGCAGCACCGAGGCGTCCGGGTTCAGCAGGTAGCCGCCGTCCTTGTAGCCGACGCGGCAGGCGCCGATCGGACCGGCGAAGGGCATACCCGAGAGCGCCAGCGATGCGGAGGCACCGATCAGCGCGGGGATATCCGGATCCACCTCAGGGTTCAGCGAGATCACGGTGGCGACCACCTGGACCTCGTTCTGGAAACCCTTGGGGAACAGCGGCCGGATCGGACGATCGATCAGGCGGGAGGTCAGCGTCTCCTTCTCGGAAGGACGCCCCTCGCGGCGGAAGAAGCTGCCCGGGATGCGTCCCGCGGCGTAGGTCTTCTCCTGGTAGTTCACGGTCAGCGGGAAGAAGTCCCGCCCGGGATCGGCGGTCTTGCGACCTACGGCGGTCACGAGGACCACGGTATCGGCCATATCGACGATCACTGCGCCGTCGGCCTGACGTGCGACGCCACCCGTGCTCAAGGTCACGGTATGGTCGCCGAACTGGAAGCTCTTGCTCACAGTCTTCACTGGCATCACCTATCTGATTTTGGGATCGGAGGCTCGGAGGGACATCGCGGAGTACGCGATCAGCGGCGCAGACCCAGACGCTTGATCAGGTCCTGGTAGCGCGCCAGATCCTTCCCCTTCAGGTAGTCCAGCAGCTTACGGCGCTGGCTGACCATCTTGAGCAGGCCCCGACGGGAATGGTGGTCCTTCTTGTTGGTTGCGAAGTGCTCGCTGAGCTCGTTGATACGAGTCGTGAGCAGCGCGACCTGGACCTCAGGGGAGCCGGTGTCACCGGTCCCACGCTGGTAGTCAGCGATGATCGTGCTCTTCTTCTCTGTGCTGAGAGGCATGTCTACTGAATCTCCTGAGAGTGCTCTTGCTTTTCGATGTCCGTCGTACGCGAAGCCGCGCATTCTACCTGTGGCGCGGTACCCGGAACAAGCACCCAACGCCTTGGAAACCCCTTCCGGAGCCGCTACTTACGCAGCCTTGACCAGGCGCTTGGGGCTGACCCGGCCGTCCGGCAGGATCTCGCCCAGGCCCAGGAAAGTCCGCTCCGGCCCGTAGACCTTGAGCAGGCCCTCGGTCGGGGCGCCCGGCACCATGACCGGCTGACCACGCTTCATGTACCAGGCGCTGTCCTGGTCCAGATGGACCTCGGGCCAGCCCTCCAGGGCCTGATCCATGGGCAGCAGGATGGCATCCAGCGCCGCCGGGCCCTGCTCCGCCAGCGTCTCCAACGCCTCCAGCGTCACCATGCCCTCGGGCCCGAAGGGTCCGGCCTGCGTGCGCCGCAGGGCGATCACATGACCCAGGGTCCCCAGCGCCGCCGCCAGGTCCTCCGCCAGGGTCCGTACGTAGGTGCCCTTGGAGCAGCGCACGGTGATGCCGAGTTCATCGGCAGCCAGGTGATCCAGCGTCAGCGCATGGATGGTGACCGCGCGCGGTTTGCGCTCCACCGTCTCGCCTTTGCGGGCGAGTTCGTACAGGCGCTGGCCCTGGTGCTTGAGCGCTGAGTACATCGGCGGCACCTGCTCGATCGGACCGCGCAGGCCAGCCATCGCGGCCTCGACCGCTGCGGCATCCAGCGCGGGGACCGGCGCGGTCTCTACGACCTCACCGTCCGAGTCGGCGGTGTCGGTGCGCGCACCGAGACGGATCCGGACCTCATAGGTCTTATCGGCGTCCAGCAGGTAGCTCGACAGCTTGGTCGCTTCACCCAGGCACAGTGGCAATGCACCGGTCGCGAGCGGGTCCAGGCTGCCGGTGTGACCACCCTTGCGGGCATCGAAGAGGTAGCGGACGCGCTGCAGCGCTCCGTTCGAGGTCAGCCCGGGGGGCTTGTCGAGGAGCACGATGCCATCGACCTCACGCCCGCGCTTACGCCGACCCATCTTCATCCCCGGACGGATCGGCGTCCTCGGCCTCCGGATCGCTGATGTCCAACTCGCGCAGCACGCGCCCCATGTGGGCACCCTGCTCCAGCGCGGTATCGAAACGGAAGTCCAGGCGCGGCACGGTGCGAGTGCTCATGCGCTTGGCCAGCTGGCTGCGCAGGAACCCTGCGGTGTGCTTCAGTCCGACCTGGATCGCCTCGCGGTCGGCATCCGGATCCAACGAAGAGTAGAAGACCTTGGCGTGACTGAGGTCACGCGCGACCTCGACCTCGGTGATGGTCACCGAGTTAACGCGGGGGTCCTTGACCTCACGGAGCAGCAGCTCGCTGAGGATCCGGCGGATCTCCTCAGCGACGCGCTGATTGCGGCCGTGATCCCTGGAGCCCATGTCAGAGGCTCCGCTGGATCTCGTACCGCTCGAAGCACTCGATCTGGTCGCCGGGCTTCACATCGTTGTAGTTCTTGACGCCGATGCCGCACTCGGTGCCGGACTTCACCTCGGACACATCGTCCTTGTGACGACGCAGCGACTCGAGCTGACCTTCGTAGATCACGACGTTATCGCGCAGCACGCGGATCGGCAGTGCGCGCTTCACGTGGCCGTCCACGATGATGCAACCGGCGATGTTGCCGAAGGAGGATGAACGGAACACCTCCTTCACTTCGGCCAGCCCGACGATCTCCTCCTTGATCTCCGGCGAGAGCATGCCGCTGATGGCAGCCTTCACGTCGTCGATCGCGTCGTAGATCACCGAGTAGTAGCGGATGTCCAGCTCCTGGTCCTTGACCGCGCGGCGCGCCGCCGCATCGGCGCGGACGTTGAAGCCGACCATGATGGCGCCCGCCGCCATGGCGAGGTTCACGTCGGACTCGTTGATGCCGCCGACGCCGCTGTAAACGACCTCGACCTTGACCTCGTCGTTGGAGAGGTTGGTCAACGCATCGGACAGTGCGCCGGCTGAACCCTGCACGTCTGCCTTGAGCATGATCTTCACGCTCTGGATCTCGCCCTGCTCCATGCGCTGGAAAACCTGCTCCAGCTTGGCGGCCTGCTGGTGCGCGAGCTTCTGGTCGCGCTCGCGGCTCTGGCGCTGCTGCGCGACTTCGCGGGCCTTGCGCTCATCGGCGACGACCAGGACCTCGTCACCAGCATTCGGCGTGCTGGAGAGGCCCAGCACCACCACGGGCATGGACGGTCCTGCGCTCTGGATCGGCTTGCCCTGCTCGTCGAACATCGCGCGCACGCGACCGAACTCCTGGCCAGCCAGCAGCATGTCGCCCTGCTTGAGCTCACCGCGGGTGACCAGCACCGTGGCCACCGAGCCACGACCGGTCTCCAGCGATGACTCCACCACCACGCCCTGGGCGCCACCGGTGGCGACCGCCTTCAACTCCAGCAGTTCAGCCTGCAGCAGGATGGCTTCCAGCAGGGCGTCAACGCCCTCGCCGGTCTTGGCCGAGACATGCACGAACTGGGTGTCGCCACCCCACTCGTCCGTGATCACGCCCTCAGCCGAGAGTTCGTGCTTGACGCGATCGGGGTCCGCTTCCTCGCGGTCGATCTTGTTCACCGCGACGACCAGCGGGACGCCAGCGGCCTTCGCATGCTGCACGGCCTCCTTGGTCTGCGGCATCACACCGTCGTCGGCGGCGACCACCAGGACGACGATGTCCGTGATCTGCGCGCCGCGGGCACGCATCGCAGTGAAAGCGGCGTGTCCCGGGGTATCCAGGAAGGTGACTACGCCGCGTTCGGTCTCCACGTGGTAGGCACCGATGTGCTGGGTGATGCCACCGGCCTCACCATCTGCGACCTTGGTGCGGCGGATGTAGTCCAGCAGCGAGGTCTTGCCGTGATCGACGTGACCCATGATGGTGACGACCGCGGGGCGCGCGACGGCGTCGCTCTCGTCGGTGCTGGCCGCTACGGCCTGGAGGACCTGCGACTCGGCGTCGGTGGCCTTCTCAGCGACCGCGGTGTGTCCCATCTCCTCGACCACCAGGATCGCGGTGTCCTGATCCAGCGGCTGGTTGATGGTGACCATCATGCCCATGCCCATCAACGTGCGGATGACCTCGGCGCCCTTGATCGACATGCGCTGCGCGAGATCACCGACGGTGATCGTATCCGGGATCGCGATCTCCTTGGCCTTCTGCTCCACCGGTAGCTCGAAGCCGTGCTTCGATTCCACCTGGACACGACCGCCACGACGCTTGGGCTTGGCCTTGCGGCGACGGGAAGCGACGTCACCAGCGACATGCAGCTCGGCGCGACCGTAACGCGTGTTGCGCGCGTCGCCAGCGCTGCGCGCGACCTTGGCCAGGCGCGCCTCCTCCTTCTTCTGGGCCTCCGACTCGCGGCGCCGCTCCTCGGTCTCGCGGCGCTGCTGCTCGGCAGCCTCGGCCAGCTTGCGCTCCTCTTCCTCGCGGGCGCCCGCTTCGCGGGCAGCCTCAGCCTTGCGCTCGGCGCTCTGGGCGTCGACGGCCTCCTGCTTGGCGCGCTCTTCAGCTTCACGCGCAGCGGCTTCCGCCGCGGCGATGCGATCCAGCTCCTCCTGCTTCTCGCGGGCCTCCGCCTCGAGCAGATCGCGCTTCACGTAGGTGCGCTTGCGGCGGACCTCGACGGCGACGGTGCGCGAGCGGCCTTGACCCGCAGCCATGCGGATCTCGCCGTGCGACTTGCGCTTCAGCGTGACCTTGCCGGGACCCGTGCCCTCACCGCTGGAGGCGCGGCCATGGCTCTTGCGTAGGTGCGTGAGGAGCTCGAGCTTCTGCTCGTCGTTGATGGTGTCGTCCACACCCAAGGTGCTGATCCCAGCCTCCTCGAGCTGCGTCAACAGCCGCTCCACCGAGACCTTGAGGACCTCGGCGAACTGGCTGACGGTCACATCTGCCATATCGATCTCCTCCCGGCGCTCAGGCCTGCTGGCCTTCGTCCGTGAACCAGTGAGCCCGCGCTGCCATGATCAGCTTGCCGGCGCGCTCCTCATCCATCCCTTCGACTTCCATCAGCTCGTCGATCGACTGCTCCGCGAGATCCTCACGGGTGACGATGCCCTTGGTAGCGAGGTCGTACGCGAGTGCGGTCTCCATGCCCTCGAGGTCAAGCAGGTCCTGTGCGGGTTCGTTCGCATCGGCCTCCTCCTCGCTGGCGATCGCCTGGGTCAACAGGATGTCGCGCGCGCGGTTGCGAAGCTCATCCACGATGCCCTCATCGAACTCATCGACAGCGAGCAGCTCGGAGGCCGGCACGTAGGCGATCTCCTCCACGCTGGAGAAGCCCTCCTGCACCAGGATGATCGCGATCTGCTCGTCCACATCCAGCGCGGCCATGAACTTGGTCATGATCTCCTTGGTCTCGGCTTCGGATTTCTCTTCGGCCTCCGACTCCGTCATGATGTTCAGCTCCCAGCCGGTGAGCATGCTGGCGAGCCGGACGTTCTGGCCGCCGCGACCGATGGCCTGCGAGAGCATCTCCTCGTCCACCGCCACATCCATGCTGTGCGCCTCCTCGTCCATGACGATGGAGAGCACCTCGGCGGGCGACATCGCGTTGATCACGAACTGTGCGGGGTTCTCGTCGTGCAGGATGATGTCCACGCGCTCGCCGGCGAGCTCGTTGGAGACCGCCTGGACGCGCGAACCGCGCATACCGACGCAGGCACCGACCGGATCGATGCGCGGATCGTGGCTCTTCACCGCGATCTTGGCGCGGGAGCCCGGGTCGCGCGCTGCGGCCAGGATCTCGATGAGGCCCTGCCCGACCTCGGGCACCTCGATCTTGAACAGCTCGATCAGGAACACCGGCGCGGTGCGGGTCATGAACAGCTGCGGACCGCGGGGCTCCGGGCGCACCTCGTAGAGGTAGCCCTTGATGCGATCGTTGGTGCGGACCGCTTCGCGGGGCATCATCTGCTCGCGCGGGATGAACGCCTCAGCGCTGCCACCGAGGTCCACGTAGCAACCGTTGCGGTCCACCCGCTTGACCACACCGGCGAGCATCTCGCCGACGCGATCCTTGAACATCTCGATGACCTTGGCGCGCTCGGCCTCGCGCACCCGCTGCACGATGACCTGCTTGGCGGTCTGCGCAGCGATGCGGCCGAACTCAACCGACTCCAGCGGCTCCTCGATCACCCCACCGACCTCGATCGCGGGGTCGATCTGCAGTGCGCGCGCGTGCAGCAGCTGCGCCTGCGGGTTATCGAACTCCTCCGACTCGTCGTCCACGACCTCCCAGGTCCGGAAGGTCTCGTACTCGCCGGTCTCGCGGTCGATGGTGACGCGCACGCCGATCTCGCCGCCGTGCTTCTTGCGCGTGGCGGAAGCGAGCGCGAGCTCGATCGCCTCGAAGATGATCTCCGGGTCGACACCCTTCTCCGCTGAGACGACCTCAGCGACCTGCAGGATCTCCTTGTTCATCGTCCTCGTCTCCGCCTGTCTTCAGCGTGGCGGCAGTAGCCGCGCACGATCTATGTCCAAGAGTTCCAGTTCGAACCGCTCACCATCCATGTTCAGCGTGATGGTCCCAGCCTCGACCTTCTCGATCTCACCTGTGTAGCGCCGCCGACCGTCGACCCGCGCATCCATGTCCACCTTGACCCGCTGACCCATCTGGCGCTCGAAGTGCGCCTCGGTCCGCAGCGGCCTGTTGCTGCCGGGCGAGGACACCTCCAACTCGTATGCACTGGGGATGGGATCCGAGACATCCATCAGCGCGGAGACCTGGCGGCTCACCCGCTCGCAGTCCTCCAGGCCGACGCCCCGTGGTCCCTCCGTCACCGCCTCCGCACCCTCTCCGTCCTGGAGCAGGTCGATGTAGAGCCGCAACAGGGCGTGCTTGTGACCCTGCCGGTACAGCAGGTCCACCAGCTCGTAGCCCATGGCGTTCACCTCAGGCTCCAGCAGTCGGATCAGCTGCTTCCGGTCCGCCATCCCTAACCCCAGCTCCACAAACGAAAAGTGGGCCCGAGGCCCACCATCCATGACCCAGCCCGGTCAGACCGGGTGGTCCTAAAAACGAGAACGCCCCGTGCGGGGCGTCCTCTACGCATGGTAGCGGGGGCAGGATTTGAACCTGCGACCTTCGGGTTATGAGCCCGACGAGCTGCCAGACTGCTCCACCCCGCATCCGCAGCCGAGCATTCTAGGGGGGTACGGGTTGGGATTCAAGCCCGACGCCGCGCTGTGCGACGGTTCGAGGGCCTGCCGGGGATGGAACGCCCCATGCCCCACACCTAATGCCCCGGGCCCCGGGCCCCGGGAGGCGTGCGGCGTGCGGCGTGCGGCTCGCGGCGATCCTCAGACGACGCGGACGCAGAGGGCCAGCAGCCCTGCCGGGAAGATGCCCAGCGCCAGCACGATCAGGCCGTTGGCAGCGAGCACCGCCCTGCGGTCCCAGGCGCCCTGGGCTTCCAGGGGCTCATCCGAACGGTCGAAGTACATCAGCTTCACCACCCGCAGGTAGTAGTAGGCGCCGACCACGCTCATGGCTACTGCGACCAGCGCCAGCCATGTGAGGTCCGCGTCCAGCGCCGAGCGGATGACCAGCAGCTTGGCCTGGAAGCCCACCATCGGCGGGACGCCGGCCATGCCGAACATCAGCAGGCCCATGATCGCGGCGGCGAAGGGACTGCTGCGGCTGAGGCCCTTGAAGTCGTCCAGGGCGTCCACGTCCTTGCCGGCGTGCGAGAGCAGCAGCACCACGCCGAAGGCCCCGGTGGCCATCAGCACGTAGGTCACGGTGTAGAACATCGCGGTGGCGTAACCCGCGCTAGTCCCGGGCAGGAAGCCCAGGATCAGGAACCCGACATGAGAGATGGTCGAGTACGCCAGCATGCGCTTGATGCAGGTCTGCGCGATGGCTGCCAGGTTCCCGAGCACCATGGACAGCACAGCCAGCAAGGTCAGGATGTCGGCCCAGGCGCTCTGCACGTCGCCGAGACCCTCGACCAGGACCCGCATCATCAGGGCGAAGGCCGCCAGCTTGGGCGCGGAACCGATGAACAGCGTGGTCGCGGTCGGGGCGCCCTGGTACACGTCCGGCAGCCACATGTGGAACGGGACGGCGCCGAGCTTGAACGACACGCCGACGATGATGAAGGCGAGCCCCAACAGCACCGGGATGTCGCCTACCCCGCGCGCTGCGACACCGCGCGCGACCTCGCCCAGCTCCAGGCTGCCGGTGATGCCGTAGAGGATGGAGATGCCGTACAGCAGCGTGCCGGAGGCGAGCGCACCCAGCACGAAGTACTTCATCGCCGCCTCGGATGCCTCCGAGGAGTCACGGTCGAAGGCGACCATCGCGTACAGCGACAGCGAGAGCAGCTCCAGACCCAGGTACACGGTCAGGAAATGATGTGCAGAGATCAGCACCATCATCCCCAGCAGCGCGAACAAGCCGAGCACGAAGAACTCGCCGCGTAGCAGGCCGCGCTCGACCAGGTACGGGCGTGAGTACAGGAACACCACACCGACGATCAGGTAGCTGACCAGCTTCAGCGCATCGCCCATGGGGTCGCGCACGAAGTTGCCTGAGAAGGTGATCTCCGGGCTGCCTACCGCGGTGGTCACGGTGACCGCAGCGACCGCGACCAAGCTGAGCAAGCTGAGCAGGTAGGTCCAGTGACGCTGGCGGTCGCTCAGGAAGATGTCCACCATCAGCACCAGCGACACCGCACCCAGCAGCACCATCTCCGGCAGCGCCAGCATCATCTCGGGCATCGCGAATGGCATGGAGCCGGTCATCCATGAGCCTCCGTCAGAGCTTGCTGGCCGTAGCCAGGCTGATGAGGTGGTCCAAGGTGGCATCCATCGCACCGGTCAGCGGCGCGGGCCATAGCCCCAGGATCAGCACGCCCAGCGCCAACAGCGCCAGGATCAGGAACTCGCGGCGATCCAGGTCAGCTAGCGCCGCGACCTTGTCGTTGCCCACCGGGCCGTAGATCACCCGCTTGACCATCCACAGCGTGTAGGCAGCGCCGGTGATCAAGGTCAGCGCAGCGAGGCCAGCGATCCAGACGCTGGCGTTGAAGCTGGCGACGATCACCATGAACTCACCTACGAAGCCGGAGGTCGCCGGCAGACCCGCGTTCGCCATCGCGAACAGCACCATGAAGCCCGCGAACTTGGGCATGGTGTGGACCACCCCGCCGTAATCGGCGATCTCGCGGCTATGGACGCGGTCGTACATCACCCCCACGCAGAGGAACAGGGCTGCCGAGATGAACCCGTGCGAGACCATCTGCACCATCGCGCCTTGCAGACCGAGCAGCGCCCCTTCGAGGCCGCCCGTCTCCGCACGGATCGAGTACATCAGGAAGAAGCCGAGGGTGACGAAGCCCATGTGTGCGATCGACGAGTAGGCGATCAGCTTCTTCATGTCCCGCTGCACCAGCGCGACCAGGCCGATGTAGACCACCGCTATCAGCGACAGCACCACCATCATGTCCGCGAAGTAGGCGCTGGCGTCCGGTGCGATCGGCAGCGAGAAGCGCAGGAACCCGTAGCCACCGAGCTTGAGCAGGATCGCCGCCAGGATCACGGAGCCGCCGGTGGGCGCCTCCACGTGTGCATCCGGCAGCCAGGTGTGGACCGGGAACATCGGCACCTTGACTGCGAAGGCCAACAGGAAGGCGATGAAGATCAGTTTCTGCGCATCCAGATCCAGGGGCAGCGCGTGCAGCGCGCTGATCTCCCAATCCCCCGCCTGCATGTACATGTAGATCAACGCGACCAGCATGAACACCGAGCCGAGGAAGGTGTAGAGGAAGAACTTGATGGTCGCGTAGACGCGGCGCGGGCCACCCCAGATACCGATGATCAGGAACATCGGGATCAGCATGGCCTCCCAGAACACGTAGAACAGCAACGCGTCCATGGCGGCGAACACGCCGATCATCAGACCTTCCATGATCAGGAAGGCCGCGAAGTACTCGGGGACCCGATCGTGGATCACCTTCCAACCAGCCAGCACCACCAGCGGGGTCAGGAAGGCGGTCAGGACGATCAGCGGCATCGCGATGCCGTCCACGCCCAGGGCGTAGTCCGCACTCAGCGCCGGGATCCAGGCCGCACGCTCGACGAACTGCATGACCGCGGTGCCGGCCTGGAAGCCGGTGGCCAACGGCAGGCTGATCACGAAGGTGGCTGCGGACACCAACAGCGCGACCCAGCGCACCAGCGCCGCGCGCTGCTGCCCGAGCACGAGCAGCGCCACACCACCCGCGATGGGCAGCCAGACGACAGAGCTCAGGATCGGGAAGGTCATCGCGTCTCCATGATCAGAACAGGACCAGCCAGCCCAGGAGCACCGAGAGCCCCAGGACCATGGCGAAGGCGTAGTGGTAGAGGTAGCCGGACTGCATGCGGCGCACGCGGCGCGAGATCGCGCCTACGAGGTCAGCTGAGCCGTTGACCATCAGGCCGTCGATCAGCACCTGGTCGCCGAGGCGCCAGAACACCGTACCCACGCCGCGGGTCAGCGGCATCAGCACGCGCTCGTTGAACCAGTCGAAGAAGTACTTGTTGACCAGGATGTCGTAGACCGGACCCAGGGCAGCGGCGATCCGCGCCGGCCAGGTCGGCCGCACCAGGTACAGGAACCATGCCACGACCACGCCGGCCATGGCCAGCATGAACGGGACACCGGTCAGGCCGTGGGTGACGAAAGCCAGCGGGCCGTGCCACTCCTCGGCGAGATGAGCGAGCACATCGTGCGCGGGTGCCACCTGGATCGCCGCACCGAAGTAGTCGCCGAACAGGATCGGGCCGGCGGTCAGCGCACCGATGATCACCGAGGGGATCGCCAGCAGCACCAGCGGGCCGGTGACCACCCAGGGCGACTCGTGGCAGTGCTCACGGGTGTGCGCATCCATCCGCTCCTCGCCGTGGAAGACCAGGAAGAACATGCGGAAGGAGTACAGCGCGGTCACGAACACGCCCGAGAGCACAGCCCAGTAGGCGATGTGGGAGCCCGCCAGCTCGCTGTGGTGCACCGCCTCGATGATGGCGTCCTTGGAGAAGAAGCCTGAGAAACCAGGGAAACCGATCAGCGCCAACGAACCGATCAGCGCGGTCCAGTAGGTCCAGGGCATGTACTTGCGCAGGCCACCCATGTGGCGCATGTCCTGCTGGTGGTGCAACGCGATGATCACGGAGCCAGCAGCCAGGAACAGCAGCGCCTTGAAGAAGGCGTGAGTCATCAGGTGGAAGATCGCAGCACCGTAGGCGGAGACGCCCAGCGCCACCGTCATGTAGCCGAGCTGCGACAGCGTCGAGTACGCGACCACGCGCTTGATGTCGTGCTGGACCAGCCCGAGCAGACCCATGCTGAAGGCCGTGAACGCACCGATCGCGAGCACGAAGGCCAGTGCGGTCTCCGACAGCTCGAACAGCGGCGACATGCGCGCGACCATGAAGATGCCGGCGGTGACCATGGTCGCAGCGTGGATCAGCGCCGAGATCGGGGTCGGGCCCTCCATGCTGTCCGGCAGCCACACGTGCAGCGGCGCCTGCGCCGACTTGCCCATGGCCCCGATGAACAGCGCGATGCAGATGAAGCTGAGCACGGCCCAGGGCGCATCGCCCATCACCATCATGGTCTCGCCACGCAGTCCGGGAGCGGCATCGAACACCGTCTGGTAATCGAGCGATCCGGTGTAGCTGACGATCGCAGCGATGCCGAGCAGGAAGCCGAAGTCACCGACGCGGTTGACCAGGAAGGCCTTCAGGTTGGCGATGATCGCGGTCTCACGCACCGACCAGAACCCGATCAGCAGGTACGAGACCAGGCCCACCGCCTCCCAGCCGAAGAACAGCTGGAGGAAGTTGTTGCTCATCACCAGCATCAGCATCGAGAAGGTGAACAGACTGATGTAGGCGAAGAAGCGCTGGTAGCTGTTGGCGCCCGCGCCGGAACCCTCGGGCCAGTTCTCCTCGTCGTGCGCCATGTAGCCGACGGTGTAGATGTGGACCATCAGCGAGACGAAGGTCACCACGCTCATCATCAACGCGGTCAGGCGGTCGATCAGGAACCCGACCTCCAGGTGCAGATCGCCGATCACCGCCCAGGTGTAGACCGAGCCCTCGAAGCTGTAGCCCTCGTACACCGTCGCGCCCAGGACCCAGAACGAGAGCCCGGTGGAGATCGCTACGCCGAGGATGCACAGCCAGTGCGAGGCGGCTCTACCGATCCGCCCACCGAACAGCCCAGCGACGACGCTGGCGACCAGCGGTGCCAGGACGACGGCGAGCAGCATGTTGGGTGCACCCATGTCAGCCCTTCATCCGGTCGAGGTCCTCGACGTCGATGGTCCGCCGGTTGCGGAACACCAACACCAGGATGGCGAGTCCGATGGCAGCTTCAGAGGCAGCCACCGTCAGTACGAAGAACACGAACACCTGCCCGCCGAGATCCCCCAGGTAGCGGGAGAAGGCCACGAAGTTGATGTTCACGGCGAGCAGCATCAGCTCGATGCACATCAGCAGCAGGATCACGTTCTTGCGGTTCAGGAAGATCCCGGCGACCGAGATCCCGAACAGCAGCGCCGCGAGCGTCAGGTAGTGCGCGAGTGAGATCATCCGCCGCCCTCCTCACTCTCGACATCGGTCAGCTTCAAGCGGTCCTTGGCGCGGGTCCGCACCTGCGCCGCGATGTCCTGGGTGCGGACGCCCGGGCGGTGCCGCAGCGTCAACGCGATGGCCGCGACGATCGCGACCAGCAGGATCACCGCCGCGATCTCGAAGGGGTACACGTAGACCGTGTAGAGCACCTCACCGAGGGCGCGGGTGTTCGACGTGCCCAGCGCCACCGCCGGCGGTGTCGGGTAGAACTCGAGCCCGAAGCGCCGGCTGGCGAGGACGGTCACCAGCTCGAACAGCATGGCGACGCCGACCATAATCCCGACCGGCAGGTAGCGGGTGAAGCTCGCGTTCACGGCCGCCTGATCGGTGTCGAGCATCATCACCACGAACAGGAACAGCACCATCACCGCGCCGACGTACACCAGCACCAGGGCGATGGCCAGGAACTCAGCCTCCAGCAGCATCCAGAGCATGCCGCAGGTGAAGAAACACAGCACCAGCCACAGCGCCGAGTGCACGGCGTTGCGCGAGCCGATGACGCCGATGGCGGCCCCGATCATGACCGCTGCGAAGGCGTAGAAGAGCAGGTACTCGATCATCCGTTCACCGGTACGCCGCGTCCGCAGCCTTGTCGGCCGCGATCATGGCTTCGTGCTTGTCGCCGATGGCGAGGAGCGTCTGCTTGTCCAGCACGCTCTCCTGCCGCGTCTCGAAGTGGAACTCGTGGATCCGGGTGGTGACGATGGAGTCCACCGGGCAGGATTCCTCGCAGAACCCGCAGTAGATGCACTTGAACAGGTCGATGTCGTAGCGCGTGGTACGGCGGGTGCCGTCCTCACGCATCTCCGAGTCGATGGTGATCGCCAGCGCCGGGCACACCGCTTCGCACAGCTTGCAGGCGATGCAGCGCTCCTCCCCGTTGGCGTAGCGACGCAGTGCCAGCAGCCCGCGGAAGCGATACGACTGCGGCGTCTTCTCCTCCGGGTACTGGATCGTGATCTTCGGCTTGAAGAAGTAGCTCAGGGTCACGCCCAAGCCACGGAACAGCTCGATCAGCAGCAGGCTGCGCAGGAACTGCGAGGTATCGCGCAACAGGTTAGCCATCAGGCGCCTCCCCCGGACCAGGGACCGACGCCGGCGTAGGCCATCACGCTCTCGACCACGATCCATACGATGGTGATCGGGATGAACACCTTCCAGCCCAGGCGCATGACCTGGTCGTAGCGGTAGCGCGGGAAGGTTGCGCGCAGCCACAGGAAGATGAACATGAAGACCAAGGACTTGAACGCGAGCCAGATGAAGCTCGGGCTGGCGAGGAAGGTCTCGCCCAGGTAAGGGATGCCCTCGAACGGCGACAACCAGCCACCGAGGAACATGGTGGCGGTGAGCAGCGAGATCAGGATCATGTTCGCGTACTCGGCCAGGAAGAACAGCGCGAAGCCGATACCTGCGTACTCGACGTGGAAGCCGGCGACGATCTCCGACTCACCCTCAGCCATATCGAAGGGCGCGCGGTTGGTCTCAGCCACGCCGGAGATGAAGTAGACACCGAGCAGCGGCAGCAGCGGCAACCAGAACCAGCTCAGGATGCCGCCTGACTGCGCCATCACGATCTCACCGAGGTTCAAGCTGCCAGCGGCCATCAGGACGCCGACCAGGGCGAAGCCCATCGCGATCTCGTAGGCCACGATCTGTGCGGCGGACCGCATCGCGCCGAGCAGCGCGTACTTGGAGTTCGAAGCCCAGCCGCCGATGATCACGCCGTACACCCCGACCGAGGTCATCGCCAGCAGGTACAGCAGGCCCGCATTCACATCCGCAAGCACGAAGATCGGCGACAGCGGCATCACCGCCCAAGCCGCCAACGCTGGCCCGAGACACAGTACGGGCGCGACGAAGAACAGCAGCGGCGAGGCGCTGGATGGCAGGATCAGCTCCTTCTGCAGCATCTTCAGCACGTCGGCGAAGGGCTGCGCACCACCACGGAACAGCTCACCGATGATCGGGAAGTTCACGCGGTTGGGGCCAATCCGGCACTGCATGTAGCCGATGACCTTGCGTTCCGCATAGGTGTAGAACGCGACGCTGAGGATCACCGGCACCGCCACGATCACGATCTCGATCAGCGCGATCGCCGGGGTGATGAACCACTCCGGCAGATCTCCGAACAGCGGGCGGATGAGGGTCTCGACCCAGGTGATCATAGTGGCGACACCTTCACCGGCACGTCGCATCCGGTGAGACCGAGCGTCGCGGCGATGCACGCCGGAACCCAGATGTCACCCGGCATCACGCCAGCATCAACGATGAGATCCAGGGTCACCTGACCCTCATCGCTGGTCACCGCCACCATGTGCCCGGCACCGGCTTCGATCCGTGCAGCATCCGCGGGTGCCATCCGCACCGCCATCTCGCGCGCAGCAGCGGTCGCTTGCAACGGCGCCGAGCGCCGCACCAGCATGTCGCTGGCGTACAGGGGCACCGAGGAGACCCGGATCTGGTCTTCGCCATCAGCGGTGGCCGCGGCTGCGAAAGCGCCGGTGTAGGCCGGATCCTGGTCACTGTCCGCACACGCGAGTTCGAGCTCGGCGAGGACCTCCTCGGAGGACTCGTGATCGAAGCCGTCCAGGCCCAGCTGGTTCCCCAGTACGCGCAGGACCTTCCAGGTCGGGCGCGACTCGCCCAGCGGCTGCATGGCACCGCGGAAACTCTGCCAGTCACCACCGGCGTTGATGAAGGTACCCGAGGTCTCGAACACGGTGCCGGTGGGCAGGAACACGTTCACGTACTCGCGCATCTGCTCCGGTAGGTACGGTGCGGCCAGGATCACCGCAGCCGCGGAGTCCATGGCATCGAGCGCGAGGCCACCGCAGATCGAATCGTACTCAGGCTCCATGCCGATCATGAGGTAGGCCTCACGCGGCTGCTCGAACATGCGGCGCATATCGAGGCCCGGATCGCGAGCGGCGCCGCCCGGCGCCCGGTGCGGCACGGCACCAGCGAGGTAGCCGCCGGCGGTGTTGGCGCCTTCGGTCAACTCGCCGTAGCGCGCGCCGGTGACGCTCGCCAGACCCGCTGCCAAGGCGCGCAGATCCGAGTAGGCGTTGTGGCGGGCTGCGGCTAGGCCCAGCATCACCATCGCCTCGGCACCATCGACCAGCGACTGCGCGATCCTGCGGTGCTCGTCGGTGATGGCTGCCGCAGCGGCGCCCTTCAGATGTGCGGGCCGCTTCTTCTTGGTGATCTCGCAAGCCGCATCGAGGATCGCAGCGACCCCAGCAGCGAGCCCGCGCTGTCCGGTGGTCACGGTCGCATGTGAGGGGTGTAGCCATGCGGCGGTACGCGCGTTGCAGAAGCTGAGCGCACGCCCCGCACGGGACAGCGCGCCGAGCCGGTGCGCCATCATCGGCACCTCCGCTCGCACATCGCCACCGATGACCAGCACCGCATCCATCGCCTGGATGCTCGCCGGATCGACGCCGGTGCCAGGCATCAGCGGATCGGCGGCCTGGTCGCGGAAGTCCGCGCGCCGCAGCCGATGATCGATGTTGTGGGACCCCAGACCGTCCGCGAGCTTGGATGCCAGCAGCATCTCCTCGCAGGTGGAGCTGGGCGAGAGCAGGACGCCGAGCTTGTGGCCGCGATGCTCGGTCAGCGCAGCCGCCGCGAGCTCCAACGCGTTCTCCCAGCTGACCTCGCGCCACTCTTCACCCTCGCGGACCATCGGCACCGTCGCGCGGTCCGCGGCGTGGATGCCGTCACAGGAGAAGCGGTCCCGGTCGGCGAGCCAACCCTCGTTGAGGCGTGCGTCGTCCTGCGGGACCACCCGCAGCACATCCTCGCCGCGCTTGACGTGGTTGAGTGTCCGCGAGCCGAAGCAATCGTGGGCGCTCACGCC
>Ga0214472_10002145_pt1 | contig 21468 bp, 29 predicted proteins | sample RVTome_6_FD_207662 | JGI IMG/M metagenome (GOLD analysis project Ga0214472, IMG submission 207662) | Soil microbial communities from uranium-contaminated site in the Upper Colorado River Basin, Wyoming, United States - RVT140D175 | ecosystem: Environmental > Terrestrial > Soil > Contaminated >...
CGTAGTAGGGACATTGTGAAATGTCTATTGCATGTCGAGATTTTAAACCGAGTGCCAAAAGTAAACTTTTAGCACAGACCTCAAAAAGCTCCCAAAACTACGATAAAACCATAAAAATCAGTGCCAAAACCAGTGCATGAACCAAGATGCAAAAAGCTAAACGTTACACGGGTTCTTGCACGATCTAACAGCTAACCTGGAATTTTGCGCGAATGTTCGCCGAGGGTCCAGAACACCGTGTGGCGTGTCCCGATCCACGGTGGGGCATGCGCGTCTTTTATGTGCGCCATGACGGTCGTATCATGGCTGAGGCTCGGGATGCTGCCCTTGGCGGAGATCGTCAAGGCGCTGTGCGAGCGTTTTTTGGGTGGCAATAAAGAGGTCAGGCGGGCTAATACCTATGTCCCCGTAAATCTGCAGCACATCATGCAACGCTATCAAGGAACTGGCTATGCCCACCAGTTCAGCGGCAGGACCTGTCTTGGTTATGCGATAGTCGATGCGGACAATAGAATCGCCCAGATCGTCAATCGCCTCGGATAGACGGTCACGATGCGGCTCCAGGATCGTGGACCACCATTGTTCGGGATGGTCCACGACATAATAGCGCCGAATCTTTCCTCCTATCTCTCGGTAATCTGGTCTGCGTACCGGTATGGTTCCCTCCGTCGTTAGTGCTGAAGTCTCAACTTATAGCCATTAAGCATAGTGGTAACAACGGAGGGGAGTTCATCCTTACGCTTCGCGATCTCTATCCCGTCCATGCTCGCCTATCATGTTCCTCTCACCCTGAAAGCGGTTCTTGCGGAGTGCACCGGGTTGCTTTCCGGTCCAGTTCGCGATCTCTTCATAGGACATCTCAAACACATAGACCATGAGGCAAGCGCAAAACTGTTTCGGAGGAAGCACGCCATACCAACGCGCAAGGAAGAGATCATACTGCCGTTCTCTGCGCTGTCGTGCTTCCTCTACTACTCTGGCCTCTTCTTCTCGGGCAATGGCCTCGTCTTCCGGGCTGCGCGCCGAAGCTTTGAGTTGATCCTTCCGGTGCAGGTAGCCTTGATCCAAGCGAACATTCCTTGGCCTACTCATACTTCTGTTACCTCAGAAGCTAGACAAGCAATCCCTGCTTGCCCGCATTCCTCTTGGCCCCGTTCCGTGTCCACCCCATGGATCACTGGAATAGGGGCACGCCTCTAAGCGCGCCCGCCAACGCTTGAGGCGTCCAAGAGTTCCCTCCGGGAGTAACGCTCCTGCACTTTTTTTGAAGAGTTTTTTTTCTACCCGTAACCGAGATGCTCAACGGAGGTTTGTGTATGGGATTTGGCCATGGTTTCGACCCCGTCGCTGCTAGGTGCCCGTGTTGCTCCGGGGGTCTGCGCGGCGCACTAAGCTATCCTCTCGACCATTTTTCTCTGCTTAATCGTGGTATGTCCTTCTGTCATGCCGTGGTGTTTGATGCCAACCGGTGGCAGGTCGCCTATTTTGAGAGTGCGTCAGACGGAGCGGTTAGCATGCTTGGCGATGATGGAATCAAGACAAATAGGACAGTTAAACGCATGCATAAAGCATCTTGCCCCTATCCACCTGATGCGTCTCGACTTTCTATGGAAAAGTGGGGTGACGTCGACCTCCCTTTAGCACAACCGCTCTGGAGTGACGAGCTGTGCCATTCTCCTCACTTTGGGACGCGTACAAACCCTCACGAATGGCATGATGACGCACGCCACAACACAAAACACTGAGCAACGGCTGCCCCTCATACCTGTTGTTGGGTGGGGCAACCCATGACGGAGGAATCACACGATGCACAGCAACTCTAACGCTTAAACCTGGGAAGGAACTCAAATGGCGAACTCCGATTTCTACCGTATCACCAAGCGGATAGGCTCTGAACCCGTGCAACTTGCCGTGGGACAAAATCCTGATGCTGACATCCGCTACCGCATCGACGTGACCTACAGTTACCAAAACGAAGAACGCCGCCGCACCTGGTACACCAGGACACAGCTGGAATCCATCTTCGCCTTACTAAAGGCGTTTCTCAGTGGAGACGCGGAAGGCGACGGTGCTGAGTCCGACGTCGCGGCCAGTAATGGGACGAAGCCGCCTTTCGAATAAACCAGGATGCCCCTCGTCAGATAGGGCAGGGAGGCAGTTATGCATCCAATCAACGAAACCAAAGATGCATCCAATGTCCAAGGCAAAGCTCAGGAAAGCAATTCGAGCAAAATGAGTAAAACAGGCATTTTCTTTTGCGTACTGGGTTTCTTTGCCTACGTGGTCTTTACCGGGTTTGTAGATGAAGCGGCCACCCGTATGGTGAGACTGGTCGAGGAGAATGCGCTTCGGGAGAAGGTCCTGACGATTACGTTGACCAAACTGTTCCCGGACGACGCTGAGACCATTACCCGGGCGTTTGGCGTAAAAGCCCTGTCGCAGCAATGTCCCGAAGTATTTCCAGCTGGACACAGCCCGCATCAAAACTGATTTTCCAAACAGGAGAGAGGGAGACGGCCATGGCGAAGGAAGCGATTCACGAAAAACCCGGCGTACAAGCGGGTAAGTCTTCTAAAACAGATATTTGGTTGATCATATTGCTCGGTGGGATAACGCTATTTTTCTGCGTCCAAGCAGTCAATTATATCATCACAGCCGAAAACCACCTGAACGAAGCGGTCAGGGAAGTCGCCAAGCGCGATGCCGCACTGGCATTGTCGCTGAGCCAGCTTTTCCCCGAGCACGCTGCGGAAATTATCCGCGCGTTCGAGGTGGACCTTTTGGCGCAATGTCACCAGGCCGCTCAGCCCCCTGGTGCCATGGAGTCGGCGCGATAGGAACGCTTTTTGTGGGCATGACTGCTGCCTGCGGCGGGCCATGCCCTAATGGCAGTTATCGCCAAGCCATGACACGAGATTCTCAACCGCTTTCACCGTAAAGAGACACAATGAAACCGTCAAACACGCCCAGCACGGGCGAATCACTCGCGTTGTTTGGGCTGCGCGAAGGGTTCGATCAGGTGCTACTGGAGCAGCGCTATAAGGAACTGATGAAAAAATGCCATCCCGATGCCGGGGGCTCCGACCGGCTGGCGCAGCTCGTGAGTAGCGCCTACCGGGTGTTGCAGGCCGGTCAGACGGTGCCTGGCGCACCGGCTGCAGGCCGGGAGGCGCGCACGGTGATGTTCCGCTGCGCCTGCAATGGCAAGCCCTTCTATGTCGTATTTGCCTACGAGGCGCACATGTGCAAGTACAAACCCGTCCGCATCGAGAAGCAGCCACAGCAACAAAGCAGCGGGGAGGGCGCTCCGTATACGGAGCCCGGGAGCCAGTCTTACGACTTGCGCGAATTCGATTTTAGGGGCTGGGTCTGCCCGTGGTGCGGGCTGGACCGCAAGGGCAGGGGATCGGAATTCATCCGGTGCGGCAAGTGCAGGGCGTATATCTGCCAGGGCCGGACGGTGAACGGGGTGTTTCGCTGCCATGACGGCTGTGGCCGCTGGGGCAAGGTGGGCAGCAATCTGACGCATATTGGCGGCGAGGATGCAATGGTCAGAGCGGCCGCCGGGATACCGCAGCATACGCAGCGTTATATCGGCCGCGGCGGACGGTCCCGCTGGCTCAAACGGCGCTACCCGTAAAGGAGCCTCTCATGGACGAATTCAAGGAATTTATCGAGGACTTTGTCGATGTCAGTAACTTTCCCACCAATCTGTGGTTTCTGGTTACCGGCGTAGCCGCTGTGGTCACGGGATGGCGCCTGGGCGCGCCGTTCGGGGAGTTGGTGTTTCAGCCCGCCTTGGCGGTAGGGGCTGGCAGGCTGACGCTGACCATCTTGCTCATCGCGGTCTCGACCGTGCCGCTCTATTTCATGGATCTTCCGGTGGAGAGTCCGCTGCGCAAAGCGGGCGTGGCGCTCATTCTCGCCGGATCATTGGTGCTCACCTACCAAGGCGGCGCCGTGGTGGCAGCCGAGATAGCGCCGCCTGCGTGGAAGCCGCTCGGCTATGCCTTGTGCTTTTGGACGCCAACGCTCTTGTTGGGGTTGCCCTGCTTCCACGAAAGGCGCGTGGGCGTCTATCGCAAATCCATGGGTCCAGGCATCTGGGCGCTGCTGTCGCATCGCCTGGCGCGGGGGAAGGCGGGCAAATCGCTCACCCGCACCCCGGGCCTATGCGCGGTGGTTCGCCGGCATCTATTCTTCTCGCGCTTTTTTCACAGCAGAGGGGATTGATCATGGCATTGCGAGACGAATCCGTATCCCTGCAGGACCTTTAGCAACAAAATTATGGCTCTCATCGATGCGCTTGTGCCGCGTGTGAACCCGGACGCTGACGATTTCTGGTTCGTTGAAAGTTTCCGGGCAGTGCTTATCAGCGTCGCATCCTGCAATGCTCGGACCAAGACCAAGGAAACGGCCGCAGCGGTGAAACCCGCCGGGGCCATGGAATACAGGAAGGGGTAAAGATGGGATTACTGGATTTATACCACGGCTCGAACCAGCGGGGCCGTAGCGGTCACGTTTATCCGGGTGCGTTCTCGGCGGACGAACTGTTGCATGGATTGAACCTGTATAAAGTGGCGCGCCGCGAGGGCGCCATGAACCACCCGCCCGAGCACGCCGAGCAACTGTGCGCTTTCGAGCAAAAGATTATCGAGGAGCACCGCGAACCGCACCGGGCGTGCACGGGCAACTACAAGCGAGCCTACAGCGACCTGCAAAGCGTGGTCAGTGAGGCCGCGGCCGACTGGAACGCCGATCATTTTACCAGCCATATTACCGGTGTCGAACGCGCTTGCCGCGACGCCCTGCGAAACGCTGCCGATGCGGTCGTGGAGAATTGGAAGCGGTTCGAGACGGCGCAGGCAGAGCTCTCGCATTTCCGCGAGGTCAACCATTTGCGCAACGAACCCATCCGCTATCAGGGCCGTCCGTTGAAGGTGGCGGTGCTGGTTGCCTTGATGGTGGGGGAAGGGGTGCTGAACGCCAATTTTTTCTCCAGTGCCTCGCCCATAGGTATGATCGGCGGTTTTGCCGAAGCCTTCATGATCTCCTTTGCCAGTGTCGGGCTATCGACAGCCGCGGGCATCTGCCGGCGCTTCGCCAATGCCCGGCGTTACGGGCTGCGGCGTATTGGCGCCGCCGCGCTATGGGTGTGGGCGCCGCTGATTGCCTCCTTTCATCTCATGGTTGGACACTACCGCGATGCCCTGGTGGCTGGCGTGGCCCACCCGGCGCAGGCAGCCATTGCCAGCATGCAAACCCGGCCGCTGCAACTCGATGATTTTCATAGTGTTATCCTTGTCCTCGTCGGCCTGTTGATGGCGCTCATCGCCTACGTGGAAGCCTATCGGCTCGACGATCCCATACCGGGGCAGGGCGAGGCCGCGAGAGGGGTGGCCAAAGCCAAGCAGGTTCATACGGATCTGAAATACCATCTTTTCGACCAGTTCAAAAACCACGTGGAAGCCGGCCTTGATGAGGTGTGGAACGCCTATGACGAGGCCAGGGACACCCTTGCCGAGTGTGAAACCGGTTTGCGCGAGGCGGTGGACCTTTTACGCGATTACGAAGTGGTCACCGGCCAGATCAAAGCCAGCTGCATCCGCCTGGTGCGTCTTTATAGGGATACCAATACCGCAGAGCGATCGGAGAAGCCGCCGGCTTATTTCGCTGAAGACATCGTGTCGCCGTTCGGCATGGATCCGGACCTGGCCCGGGATCTGGAGCAGGCCCAGGCCATGATCGGCGATATCAAGACCATGGAAGCCTTGAGCGCTCTCAAAGCCCGGGCGATGGATGCCGAGCGCGCCATTGACGCCCTGGAAATGAAATACCGCGATGAAACCCAGGCCGTGTTCGACCGGGTGGAAGGCAAGTAGACACTCGGCTCATACCAGGAGGAGAGAGAGATGAGGCGCGGAGAAACAAAACGCCGGCCCACGTCCCGCCGCGATCTATACCGGCGGCCGCAACAACTCGGGCTGTTGCAGCGACTCTTGCGGCGTATGGGTAAAGAAAACATGTATGCCGCCGGGCTTTTGAGCCTTGCGATTGTGGTGACGCTGGCGATGCTGAGGATGGGGCAGGCTGAGAGCGATTTGCCGCGCACGGCGGAAGGGTGTCTGGAGAGCGAGGTACTGCCCGCCATCGAGGTGGTGGTCATCGATGCGACCGAGCGGCTTGAGCCGCACGAAGCCAAGCGGCTCGCCGCACAGATCAGGCGCCGGGCCGCTGCCATGCCCGCCGAAGGGAAATTCGCCATCGCCGTCTTGATGCCCAATGGTGATGGCAATGCGCACCTGGTGTTCTCGCAGTGTAAACCGGACGATGGCGCAGAGGCGACCGGGTGGTTGGATAATCCGCGCATGATTCGGGAGCGCTTTAGCGAGACGTTTGGCAATCCCCTGGACAAAGTCCTCGGTGCCTTGCCGGGGCTCGGGGGCGCCAACAGCTCCCCGATCTTTGAGACCTTTTATGCCGTCTCGTCGCTACTTGAAGGCGCGGCGCAGTCGAAACGGATCCTCATTGTGAGCGATCTTCTCGAATACTCGCAGCTGTTCAGCATGTACAAACCTTTTAGCTGGCAGCGGGCCCTGCGCATTCCCAAGGTGAGCGCCATGAAAGATTTGTGGCAGGGGGTGGAGGCGGCGGTGCTGCTGCGCATCCATAACCGGACGCGGGCCCTGCACAGCGCGCATCATGCCACCTTTTGGAAGATCTACTTTAACTATGCCGGTGTCGCAGCGGTCCGGTTTATGCCGCTATAGAAGGAGCCGGGAGATGTTTCACAAAAACAATTCGGGGGGCTGGGAAACCTCGCCCATCGTTTGCCGGTGGCGCTGTTTCAAGGCCTATCTGGTGTTCCGTTTGCCGATCACGCTTATGGCCATGGCTTTTTGGTTTTACCTGCTGGGCGATGCCGACCTGGCAGAACTGCCGCGGGTGCAGTCGGGTTTTGAGCGTGCATGGCAGGAGGCTCCGGGCGGCGCGCGTTTCATCCTTTCAACCGTGCTGGCGTTCACAGTCTTTGTGTTTGCCAAGGCGCCGGCGCGCGAGTGTATGGCGGCCGTGGCCTTGGTGACGCGGCCGGTGCGTAAGATTTTCGCCACCAAAGATCACGGGCAGGGGGGTCTAAACAGCGGTTTTGCCTCACTTTTGGAGCAATTCGACACGCGGTACAAAAAAGGGGATATCCTGCTGGGCGCCTCGCTCTATGACCCCGGCATGTGGCTGGGCCATGATGACGACCGCGGATTGTTCTGCTTTGGACCGGCCGGCAGCGGCAAGCAGCGGGCCGGCACCATAGGGGTCGGCGCGACGTGGCCGCATACCCTGATCTGCGTGGATGTCAAACGTCAGCATGTCAATGTGCTCTACGAGCAGCGGCTGCAATTCGGACCCGTTCACGTGCTGGCGCCATTTGGGGGGCTGCGCGAAGGGATCAAGGCGTGCGGCTTCGATGTGATGGCCTATCTGGACCCCGCGAGCAACGCCTACTTTGAAGATATTGCTGCGATCGCTGAAGCCATCGTCATGCCGACCGATAAACGCAACTTTTTCTTCGACGACTCGGCCCGGCAAATCATCGCCGGGTTGATCAGCCATATTCGCACCACCTATCCCGAGCACGCCAATCTGGTGACGGTGCGCAAACTGCTGACCTCGCCCAGGGACAGGTTCAAGATGGAGTTGCAAAAAATGCAGGAAAACGACCGCGACGGCGGCCTGGCGCGCGCCGCCGCCAGCCGCATCCTGCGCAGCGATGCCAGCAATGAGTTGAACGCTGTAATGGCTACCGTCGACTATAACACGCAGTGGATTACCAGCCGTGCTATGACGCAGGCGTTGTCGCGATCGGACTTCTCCATTGCCGAGATCAAAGAAAACCCGGCCAGTCTGTTTTTGTGCATGCCAGTCGAAGAATTGGACAAGCACGGTAGATTCCTGCGCCTGTTTATTTACATGGTGGTGCGCGAGTGCGCCAAGAAAAAGGCGAAAATTCCGATTCTCATGATCATGGATGAGTTCTATAGCCTGGGAGAGATGTGATGGGATTCATGACAAAGACGGTATCGCATATCAGGGGATTCAATGTTCGCATCTACCCGATCGCCCAGAATTGGACACAACTCGTTGAATTATATGATGTTAATTCCCTGACATGGATAGCGAATACGAGCAGTGTGGTCTGGATGAATGTCAATGATGCGGAAACCCTGGAGCAACTGGCCCGGATCCTCGGGCGCTATACCACGGACGGCAAGAATTACTACCACTTGCGCGAGCATCATGAACTCGGCAAGCTCACCAGCCGCGAAAACGGCGTCACCATTGTCACAAGGAGCGGTAAGTCCCCGCTGCTGGTTCACCAGCTTAAATACGATATCGCCATGTCCAAGCGCATGTTTTCGCCCGACCCCGAGCATCCGCTGAGAGGCTGGAGCAAGCTCAAACACACCCTGGCGCGGCTGTGGCACTGCATCAATGTGTGGATTTGATTTATTCACCCGGGCAAAGAGGAGAGGTCAATGAGAACCATGACGGAAAGTCGCAGGCGGCCGGTAAATCTGGTCGCGGTGGCCGACAATGCGGGGATCGATGCCCTGATCAAGGCGCTGGAGCAGCCTGCCGAGCGGTGGGATGAGTGCAGCATTATCTGCCTGGTGGCCGCGCTGATCCGCCGCCTGCAAATCGCCGAGAATCTCGATGACATCGACGAGGAGGTGAAAGCTTTTTACCACACGCTCGACAAGATACCGCCCCATAAGGCCGATTGCCGGGAGCACGCCCATGTATCATGACACCGGCGCGTTTAACGCGCAGATACGCGAACGCTTTGACGGCTTTCTCGGTCCGGCGATCCGGGTAGCGACCGAGCAATACGGCTATTCCCATGCGGTGGTGATCGGCTGCCTGATGCAAACCGCCATGGCGACGGCGATGGCCATGATGCAAGGCGACCCGCATGAAGCGCGCCGCTTGCATGATGACCTTTTGAACATTACCGCCCAATCCTTCTGGCAGCACGACTGGCCGGCGCGCGGTCAATAGACCGGTCTCATGGCAACTCTAAACCGATCGGATTAACGCCTCAACCGGCGCGGCCGGCTCAAAGGTCACGGCCGCGCTCGCGCTCATGCTGACGCCCATCGCCAAAGCGTTTGGCATCCTTTTGCCGGCCCTCGGCCATTTTTTCATCATCGAGAAAATCGGGTTCCTGCGATCGGTCACGGTTGTCATTGCTGTGGGTTGCCTGATTCTCCCTGACCGGGGCTCTCGATTCGCGTGCCATATGATACGCCTTTTGTTCTTTTTCGATGCCGTTCAGCGCGTTTTGAATGCGGCCCAGTGCCGCTTGCCGCGCCTGCGGCGTCAGCTCCGTATTCTCCCGCGTATCCTCCCATTCCTGCCTTAACTCCATCTCTTCGTGCTTCAGCAAAATCTCAGGCGGCGGCGTATGCTTCTGTTCGATCGCGCTCTCAATATCAGGCAGCGCGCCCGGAGGGTGACGATCACGGTCGCGCTGCGATAAAAGCCCCTGTTTGATGGCTTCGTCCCACCTTCTTTCACGCTCTGTATCCAATCCTATCTCCTTAAAAAATTCGCTTGGGCGTCCCGCAAAAGGGCAGGGACGCTTCTAACAGGAGAAATCGGCGCCCCGGGTGTGGCCGCGCTCTGGCTGGCGGGTGAGGTCTTCTCCATACTGTTTGATCTCTTGCTTCCTGCCTTCGGCCATTTTGTCATCATCGAGAAAATCCGGCGCTTCCGCTCCGGAGATGCCGCCCGGCTCACGGTTCGGCTTGGGCGCCGGCATCTCCGCATCCGGCTCCAAAAAATCCGGCCGGTTCTGCGCTGGCGATCGATCCGGTTGCGGCGTTTGACTTGCGGGCAGAGGCCGCCGCACGAGGCCTGGGACCGAACCCCCGGGCGAGGGAGGGCGCAGGACGAGCTCGGGTTTTGGGGGTTCAGGGATTGGACGGTCCCGTTTGCGGCGCGGGTCTTCCCGGCCCGGCGAAGCGCCCTTATCGATACGCGGTCCGCGCCCATCGTCAACCGGGCTCATCTCCCGGAAGCGGGGCTCGGGTATGCGCCCGGTTTTCCGGGCTTGCTCGATACGCTGCTCATCAATCTCGCGCTCACGCGTGTAACGCTGCTCCATGGCTTCGCGTTCGCGCTTGTGCACGTTTTGGTAAGTCTGGCGCGCCTCGTCCTCGCGCCAGCGGATGTTCTCGAGGGTCTTTTGATGATTGACAAGCGCCTGCTCGTCCCTGCGCTTGTCCGTCATCCGGTAGAACAACCCGCTACGATCCTGGCGCGCCTCGATCGCTTGGATGCTCTTTTCAACCTCGCGTCTGGCATCGCCGTAGAGCTTGCTGAGTTCCGCCTCTTTAAGATCTTTTTCCAGGCTGTGCCGCCAGTCGAGGTTGATCAACTCGAACTGCCTGCGGCTCTGGGTCTCGGCGCGCCGTTGGTTGGCCCATTCGTCAATCTCGGCGTATTGCCGGGCCGTTTCCTGGTGTTTGTGCCACGCCTGGCGCAAGCGGGGGTTATCAGGCAGTTTGTCTTTGACCTGGTCGAACTGTGGCGATAGTTTTGCAGGCCTTTGGTCCTCGGGCGTCCGCTCCTGAAACGCCCGCACTTGCGCCTGGCGTTTTTGGCGCAAGGCTTCCTTGGCCTGCCGCTCGCGCTCCGGATCGACGGCGTGAATCTGCCACTGGTTGCCGACGCTGCGGCGTTTGGCATCCGCATCGATACCGGCCTGATCCACCTGCTCTTGCCATGCCTGATGGTAAGCGTCGCGGTCGAACATCTCATCCTGCTCGCGGCGGCGCTGTTCTTCCTCCCATTGCACATCGCGTTTGCGTTTCAATTCCTCTTCAATTTGCTTTTGACGTGTCAAGGCATCCTTCATACGTCCCTCGCGCAAGGCGTTCTCACGCATTAAAAATTCCTGGCGCCGCCGCCGCTCTCTGGCGGCCAGCTTTTCTTCAAAATCGATCACGTTGGCTTTGCCGCTCAGGCGCTGACGTTTCGCTTCCCGCTCCCGCGCTTCGTTACGGCTGCGTACGTCCCGGTTGTGGTCGCCGACATCCGTGCGGATGCCCCGGCGCTCCAGAGCGGCGGCTTCAGGCCCCATATGGATCTGACCTTCCCGGTCCAGTCCCTGGCGTTCATAGCTGCGCATGTCGATGAAATGGCTTTCATCATAACCGGCACGCTCCAGAGCCCGGTTGACGATACCGGCAATGCCCTGCCGCCAGGCGTCGATGTGCGGGCCGCTCAGATTTTCGTTATCCAGCTCACGCGCTTTTTCCGTAAACCCATGCGCATTCATGCGGCGCGTCGATAGCAGGAAATGCGTATGGTAGTTGAGCTCGTTCGCTTTGAGATGGGGCCGGTGAATGGCATACCCGACGGCAATGCCGTGACCTTGCATGGGCACGATTTCTTTTCGCCGCTGTCTGTTTTCCATCCACTCGCGTTCATACACGAACGCATGCTCGTCCGTGATCAAGCGGGCGATTTCGTGCGAGACGCGGGCGCGCTGCGCCTCCGTGAGTTCCCAGGGAAGTGCGACGGTGAGGTCTCGTGAAACGCGGGCATCGTAGCGATTTTCAACGCTTTCCGCTTCATTCCACAGCGCGCTGCGGATCTCGTTTTCTCCCATGCCCGCGGCACGTCTGTTATCCAGCCAGACTTGCGCCGCCCGCGGCATGACGATGCTGGTTTTTTCCAGCTCATCCGCACGGCCGGTATAGTCGTGTATCTCGCCCGTGCGCGCGTCCACCAGGCGCGAGCGGCTGCGGTAGGCCGCTGCTGCAACGGCGCTGTGTCCGGCACGCCGGTTGTGGGTGACGACCTCGGCAAAGGCGATGGCCATATAAAAAGTCTCCGGCATGGAGGCCAGGCGCCCGGCAATTGGAGCGTGCCGCCGCTATCCCGGCTCCCATCTGATACACCCACGCGCTCGGCGCGGTGTCAGGTGAGAGCCGGGGGCGGGTGCTCGTGCCGGCGCCCCTGCATCATGGCTTTATCGCCGCAGGCTGCCGTGATGCAGGCGGGGAGAATGAGCGCGCCGCGCCAAAGAGGGGACAGCCCCTCTTTGATGCAGGCCGCAACGCAAACTCGAAGAGTTTGCTAAGTTGCGCCCTACGGGATTAACGGCACAGGCTTCATCCGGCATGTGTATGAGTCATAACGCCGTCATTGGCGCTGTATATTTCCGCCCGGTACAATCTGATTTGTCATTTGGTTGATCTGCTGTCTTAGCCCAGGGGAATGATCGTTATGAATGCGCAAATTCGCCGTCTGGAAAAGCTGCTGGAGGCAACCGACCATCCGGCTGAACGCGAACGGATTACCAGGCTGATCGAAAAAGCGACGCGTGATGCGCAAAAAGCCAATGCGGCCGCGCGTAAAGTCGCACGGGAAACCGCCAGGATTGAAGAGCGTAAGCGCGCCATGGACACGCAGCGAAAAATCGTTGCCGGCGCCATCTGCCTGTCGCACATGGAGCAGGATGAAACGTTCCGGGGTGTGATGTCTGCCCTCATCCGGGAGTTCGCCGAAAAGCGCTACTGGTTTCATTTTCCCGAGGTGTTCAGTGCGGAGGAAATCGAAACGGCGCTTGAAGAGGTGAAAGCTGCGAGAAGCCAAAACGTCGCTGAAAAAGCGCATCAACATGTAGAGGAGACAAGCGGGGTCTCTGCCGCCAATGATAACGGGCTCTCTGCTGCAAACGATAACCTGCCTGACGTTCCGGAATCGGACGCCATGCCTGCCGAGCGCGATCAGAATGATCCGCAATTCATCAACTTGAATTGGCGTTCGTAACGGAGCGGCTGACTGCGGTCTGTGAGGTTGAATAATGCAAATTTAAAATTCCCGGCCGCGCGACAGGTCCCGGCTGATGGTGCGCTCCCGGGCATGCTCACGCACCTGAGAACGGATCTGGCGGGTGAGATTGCGCGGCAGAAAGCCGTATGCGGTCTGAGGTTTGTCGCGGGCGATCGGTTGCAGATCGTAGCCGGGCCATTCGAAGCGGTTCACTTCACTGGTAACGACCCAGGAGGGCGCGTCATCCAGGCCGAGACGCTGCCCGGTGGCAGGCGGCATGTCAACGGCGTTTTCGCTTTGGGGCGTGTGCGTGATCGGCGCGACAAACACAAAGGTGCGCTCGTCTTTGTTCAGCGTGTGGGTAATGACACAAGGCCGGCTCTTGACGCCTTCTTCGCGGCCCTGCCTGGCTTCGTCAAACCACAAATAGGCATATTGAATCACCAGGCCGGCTTTCGGCTCCGGTATCTCCACAAAGGCGCCACCTTACAGATAGAGTTCGACGTCGTATGAAGCGGTTTCCTCGGGGATCTCGGACTCGTCCATGGCCCGGAGCTCTTCGTCGGTAAGCTGTGAAACGTGGAGGGCGGTGCGCTGACCTTCTTTGAGCCGCACATACTCGGCGTAGGCCGCTGCCGAGAGCAGCACCACGCTTTCGCGGCCGTAGCTGGTGACCTGTACCGGTTCGTGTTGAGCCGCTTCCCGAAAACGTCCGAATTGTTTTTGAAATTCTGCGGCAGGCACCGTGATCATCCTCGATCTCCATTTGCATTTGTTCGATTCCATCTTACACAACTTCCGTAAGTTACACAACAATTGCGGGAAGTGAAAAAGGTGCGGGCTCCGCAAGGCGAAACCCGCACCAACGGTTCACGCATTGACTGAGAGCATTTCGCGCTCTTTCTGTTTCATGAAGTGTTCGGCCTGACGGAGCAGTTCGATGCCGATGCGGATTTCATCGAGTGAGAGATCGTAAGACCGCTTCCATGTATCGCCGATTTTATAAGAGCGGTTCGGTGAGGACACGACGAGAAAACGTTCGCCGGTTTTGCTGCGTCTTGACCAGACGGAGACGCTGATTTTGCCGTGGCGGAAGGTTTCGAGAGGAGGCTGATTGGACATGATGATCTCCTTAAGGGTCGAGGCTTGAGAGGATGCGCGGGCCCCTGTGTGAGGCCCGCGCCGATGGTTAGGCCGTCTCGGCGATGAACTTTTCTGCCCGCTGCGCCAGCATCGCGACGCTGAGAAGTTCGTCGTGCATGAAGCTGCTGGTGGTCTTCCAGTTCCCCTCTTTGTCCTGGTAGTTGCGGACGATATCGACGCTGTAGAATTTGCGGCCTTCATTGCCCTCATTGAGCCAGATGGTGGCCGACAACCTGCCGATGCGGAATGTTTTTTCGGGTTGCTTCTTATCAGTCATGGTCTTTACTCCTTGGTTTCATTGTTGAATAGGTTTCGTGCGGCCACACGGACGGGGCAGAGGCAAGACAAAATAGGACGGTTACGTGGAGCTGGGCATCGAAGGTGCCCTAGCGAAACTTATCCCCCGCATTTTTCTTGCCGCTGACACGGACTTGTGGCCCACTGGAAACACTCAACCGGAAAACAAGGCGTTAAAGAGCGGACCGATCACGTGCAAAACCGGATGGCGTTTTCGCAAATGGCAATGTTGTCAGTGGCTGAGTCTTCTCAATGAGGATGACAACAGGCGGATCATGACGATCCCGTGTCAGGCCGCATGACTGGCAGCGGCAAAATCGCGCTGGAGTGACTGGGAAGCGGCCAGGGCATGACGCAATCTGTGCATGAGCGCCTGCTGGTAGTAGCGGCGCACGGTTTCATCGCCGATGGCCTGGGCGTCGCGCATGAGAGCGGCCTCAAGGCCGGCCTGCGCTTCGGGCGTGTCAAACCGCCGGCCATGGGTATGGATTTGCCACAAATAGCGGTCGAGGGGCAGGGCGCGCGCCAGCACATGATCAAACGCGGCTTTGCCTTGCCGGGCGATGAGCGTGTCGGGATCCTCGCCTGCGGGCAGAAAGGCAAAACGCGCACTGTGATGGGGTTTTAACACCGGCAGGAAGCGTTCCAGGGCGTGTTGAGCCGCGCGTTTGCCAGCTTTATCGCCATCGAAGCACAGCACCGGTACCTTCTCCGTGTCTTGGATCATCTGCCACAGCCGTATGATCTGCTCTGTACCCAGTGCGGTGCCCAGGGGCGCCACGGCCGGCAGTCCGGTCTGGTGGCAGGCGAGTACATCGGTATAACCTTCGACCACAGCCAGGAGGCGGCCGTCCCCGAGCATCGCCCTGGCCTGCGGCTCGCCATAGAGCAAATGGCTTTTATGGAAGAGGGGCGTTTCTTTGGAATTCAGGTACTTGGGCGGCTTAGCTGAAGTAACGCTTGCGGGCGGGGCGCGCAGGTTTTCAGGCAATACCCGTCCGCCGAAGGCGACAGTGCGGCCGCGCACGTCGTGAATGGGAAAGATGATGCGCTCGCGAAACGGGCTGTATAGCGCCCGGCTTCGCGGCGATTTCTGCATGACGCCGCCGGAGAGCATCTCCTGATAACTATAGCCTTGCTGGCGTAAGTATTCGCGTAGTAAGCGCCCGTCGGCGGGCGCATAGCCCAGTTGATACGTCTCGATCAGCTGGGCGCAGATGCCGCGCTTAACGAGGTAGGCGAGGGCGTAGCGGTGCTCCGGATCGGCGAGCTGTTCATGAAACCACTGCGCCGTATCCTCCATCAGGCGGTAGAGCGTCTCGCGTTCCCGATCGGCCTGGCGCTGTTCGGCTGTGAGATGCGGCAACGCCACACCGGCTTGCCCGGCGAGCATCTTCACGGTATCGGGAAACGGCAGATGGTCATAGGCCATGACGAATTCGATGACGTCGCCCTTGGCCCCGCAGCCAAAGCAGTAGTAAGACTGCTTCGCGTCATCGACCTGAAAAGACGGCGTTTTTTCATCGTGGAAGGGGCAGAGGCCTTTGAACGCCCGACCGCTCCGTTTGAGCGTGACGCGCTGTCCGGTGATATCGGACAGTTTGAGGCGGTCTTTGATCTCCTGAAGGAAGGCCCGGGAGAATTTCATCGGATCAGTTCTCCTATACTTTGTTGTTAAATCATCCGGCCGCATCGATCAACTCCGCTTGGCGCGCGGGGAACAGCCAAGATCCTGTTTGACCAGCTTCCGGCAGTCCGGCGGCAGCTTTGCAAAGCCGATTTTCTTGCCGAGGTGATCGCCCGGCTGCGCCGTGCAATGCTGCCCGAAACCCATGGGGTGGAACGGATGGGCCGACATGGCAAGAGCCATGTAATGGCCCTTGCTGTCGCCGATCACGTCGTAGACGACCGTGTAGCGGTCATAGGTTTCGCCCTCATTGTCCCTGATCTCGAGAATGTTCATGACGCGCCTCCTGAAGAGATGCGCTCATAGACGCTTTCACCGTTTGAAAACGTGGCGATCCTCCGGTATTGCCCGAAAGCTTCATGGAATTTCGGCGCAATGCGCTCTATCCAGTTGAGAGCGAGTGGATAAATGTAGGTGTCCCTGCCCCCGAGCCAGCTGCTTGAATATTCCTTCGGGACCAGCCAGATGGAAGCGAGGCCGCAATATTCGGACACGCCGAGATAACATAGATCGTTTTCCAGGACGGCATGATCTTCTCTGCCCAGCCATTGATCGCACGAGCGGAATGACGGCCACAGTTCCCGGGCATAATCCTGGATATTGTCCAGAAACCAGCCAAAGGTGTCCCAGTCGCGTTCGGACACGTCCTGATAGGCGGTCTCTTGCGCGCCTGAGGGTATGGATACGGACCTGGCCATAATGTTGTCTCCTTCCTATTTGCTATTGGGTATCGATGGCGCCGGGTTTGCCGGACGGGCCGGCGCCCGCTGCCGGGCGTTTGTTGCGGAAATCCTCGACGATGCCGCCGCGGCCGCATTTGGGGCACTGGCAGTAACTGCCGCGGTCGAATTCGGGATCGTCGAAATACGCGATACCGGAACGGTTCATGGTGAAGAGGGCGGTGGCCGCGATTTTGAACGGGCCGCTGCTTTTACAGGCCGGGCACTGCATGTCAGCGAGGTAGTTGATGGTGTTCATATTGATCTCCTTGTGTGTTGCGGTGATGTGGGGTCAGCCGGAAGACCCGAGCCGAGGCGCGGGCCTAGATGATGATGCCTTCCTCGGCGCATTCGTCCTGGCAGTGGTCTCTGGCGCGCTCGAGCACCAGCTCCGGCAACACACCTTCCCTGACGAGCAGATGGCACAAATCCGTCATCAGGTCCGAGGCCATATCGGTGACCGGATCGTAAGCACGGCTTTCCTTGGCTTTGGCATAGGCATGGACCGCGTGTTCAGCCCAGGCGGCCCGCTCCGCGCATGTGGGTTTCACGGCATTTTCGCAGGTATCGTCGGGATCGCCGCAGGCTTCGATCAGCTCGCCGTCACCCAGATCGTCGAGCCGGGTCTGGATGGCCTGGCGCAATTCCTGTCCGGTGACGTGCCCGTCTTTGCGGGCGCTATTAAGCCGAAACGCCAGCATATAGGCGTGGTTGTAGGTTTTCGTGCATCGTGTGTTCATGAATCTTCACTCCTTAAAGTTGCTTCAGGGCTGCGCCCATCGCAGCCTGACGCCCGCCTTCCGGCAGGCGCCAGGGCGTGGCCTGCAAGGGCGGCTTGTCCGCTCGTCTTGACCCTTGCAGGCTACGGCCGCGCCTGCTTCCCTTGGCGTCAATGGCTGCCGGTGGGGGCGCAGTACAAGCTGCAAATCAGGGAAGAGGAGGGCTCGAGGTCACAGGCCCGCTGAACCGCCTGAGGGGCTGCTGCAAAAAGAGGCATTATGCTCAAGGCGCAGGCTGGCAATGACTTGGCGCCGCCAGGCGCCATGTTTTCCCCTGCTTCTGTGCAGAACCGGCAAAGGAGCAGCAAAAACAGCTGTTTGGAAGGCTTGCCGCAGAGATGACTCAGGTGCATGACTCGGTGGTTGATACGGGCGGCTGTTCGTCTAAGGGCACCTTAGACGAGATGTCTGATCACCTCTTGGGGATAATTTTTTTGTGGGTAAAGGTGCACGCATGAATGGCAATGACTCGGAATGCATGCATACTGATTCGCGTCAGTCATGCCAAGGCGGTCCCGCCCCATGCTTCGCATCACAACGTCGTATAACGCACAAGCCGCAACCGACTACCATCTGGCCGGGATGGCGCAGTCGGCTTACTACACCGATCATGAGCCCGGCGCCTGGTACGGGCAGGGGGCGGCCAGTCTCGGTCTTGCCGGTAACGTCACGACAGAAGATTTCGCCAGGCTTGCTCACGGCCGCCATCCCCTGACCGGTGAAACCCTCGTCCAGCGTCTGAAAGTGAACCGCCGCGCCGGGATGGATTTCGTGTTCTCGGCGCCCAAGAGTTTGACGCTCGTCTACGAACATACGCGTGACAGGCGCTTACTTGAGGCCTTCAGCGAAGCCGTGACGCAGACCATGCGCGATATCGAGCGCGCCATGCAAACGCAAAGCTACGACCGCGAGGGCAAAAAAATCTGGCCGGTGACCGGCAATCTCGCCTGGACCCAGTTTCTCGATTTTGAAAGCCGTCCGACCGGGTACGGCGGATCGCAAGGGCAGGGCCCTGCCGCCGATCCGGAGGCCATACCCGACCCGCAGCTGCACTGTCATGCCTTTGCGTTTGCCCCCACCTGGACGGAAGGCAAACAGCGCTGGCAGGCCGGCGAATTCGGCGGCATCAAAGCCGACGGCGCTTACTTTGAGGCGCTGTTTCACAACCGGCTGGCCGCGATGATCCGCAATCTCGGCTATGCCACCGTGCCCACGGCCGGCGGCCGCTGGTGGGAGATTGCCGGCATTTCGCGGCGGCTCATCGAGAAATTCTCAAGGCGCAGCGCGGAGATCCGGGAGACGGCCCGCGCCGAGGGCATATGCGATGCGGCCGAGCTCGACAAGCTCGGGGCCCTTACCCGCCAGGGTAAATCCGACCGTTACACGCTGGATGATCTGCGCGCCATCTGGCGCTCGCGCCTGAGCGGCGCGGATACCTTCGAGCTCGATCATGCCGGCAGGCAGTCGGGCGGCGAGGCGGTGACGGGGGAGGACGCCATTGCCTATGCCCTGGACAAGTTGCTGGAGCGCCGCTCGGTGGTCGAGATGAAGCAGCTTTTGACCGAGGCCCTGCGCGTGGCGGCCGGGCAGGCCGGTCTCGAGGACCTCACCCGGGCGCTGAAATCCCGCAAGGATGTGTTGCAGTGGGCGGATGGCGAGCGGACCTGGATCACGACGAAGGACGTTGCCGCTGAAGAGGGCGTGATGTGCCGTCACGTGCGCGATGGCATGGCCTCCTGCGAACCGCTCAAGGTGGGATCGCAGGAGGCTGCGCTAAGCAACGCCGGGGATGGCCAGACGATAACGCTTTCGGATACGCAGCAGCGGGCGCTCGCGCACATACTGGCCAGCCGGGATGCCGTTATCGCGGTGCGCGGCGTGGCCGGAACTGGCAAGACGACCATGCTGCGCCAGGCGGTGGCCGCGATTGCAGCAGAAGGCAAGACCGTCTACAGCTTTGCGCCGACAACGGCCGCGGCCGATGTGCTGCGCGAGGAAGGCTTTGACAGCGCGGCGACCCTGCAAAAGCTGCTGGCGTCAAAACCCCTGCAAGAGCGCCTGCGCGATCAGGTCATCCTCGTGGATGAGGCCGGGCTGGTGAGCGTACGGCAAATGAAGCAGCTGGTGGAGCTGGCGCGTGCGCAGCATGCGAGGCTCATTCTGATCGGCGATGAACATCAGCACGGCTCGGTCGAGCGCTCCGATATTAATGTGCTGCGGATCTTGCGCGATCATGCCGAACTTACGCCTGCAAAGGTGAGTGAGATCCGGCGCCAGCATGCCCAGGATTACCGCGACGCCGTCGCGGCGCTCAGCCAGGCCGAGATCGCAGCGGGTTTTGAACGCCTCGGGCGCATGGGCGCCATCTGTGAAATCAGCGATCACATGACGCGTTACCGGCAGCTGGCCGCGGATTATTTTGCGGCGCTGGATGCCGGCAAAAGCGCGCTGATTATCGCCCCCTCTCACGCCGAAGGCGACATGGTCACCGCGCTCGTGCGTGAGGAGCTGAGAGCCCGGGGCGTGTTGACAAACGAGGGCGTGAAGGTTCGGCGCCTGAGGAACCTGAACTGGACGGCGGCCGAGCGCGCCCACGCGGCCTACTATCTTCAGGACGCCCTGGTGGTCGAGTTCACGCAAAACGCCAGAGGCATCAAACGCGGCGCGCGTTTTGACGTCGCCGGCTTTGATGGCGAGGGCCATGTTTTGGGGCGTGATGCAAACGGCCGTCTCATGCGCCTGCCGCTGCAAGCGGCAGAGCGCTTTCAGGTGTATGCGGCGGAGGAGATCGAGCTGGCCGTGGGCGAGACCATCCGCTTGACGCGCAACGGCGAAGGGGTTAACGGCGAACGCCTGGTCAACGGCGCGTTGGCCACCGTTGCCGGGTTTACCGAAGGCGGCGATATCGTCCTCGAAGGCGGTGCGGTGATGGCTCGCGGCGGCGGCCATCTTGCCTACGGCTATGTGAGCACCTCGCACAAGGCGCAAGGGGTAACGGCCGATGCCGTTTTCATCGCTGAAAATGCGGCGTGCGGCGCGGTATCGCCGCAACAGCTTTATGTGTCGGTTTCGCGCGGCCGCGAGACGGTCAGGCTGTATACGCCCGATCAGGCGGCGCTGCTGCACGCGGTCAGCCGTCAGCGCCCGGCCATGTCGGCGACGGAGCTGGCGCGCAAAGTGGCGCAGCGCCAGGAGCGGGAGCGCATTGCCAGAGAGCGCCGTCTATATATGGTAGAAGCCGAGCGCCAGCACCGGGAATGGCAGCACCGGGAAGCCTTGCGCGAGAAGTGGCCCGAAGGCAGCCTGAAAGAGTTGTGGAAGCGGGAAAGCGGCCGCGTTGCCAATGTGCTCCGCCGGACCTGGCATGTGATCACCGCTCACCGCTCCGGCCCACTGGAGGCCGGGGGATGAACCAGCAGCGCAAAATCCGTCTGGCCGCTGAGTACGGTCAACTGACGCTGCCGCCGGCAGGCCGCTTGCAGTCCCGCACGGAAGAGCCATCGGCCTATCCGTATGATGAAATTTATCGCCCTTATATCGTCGCCAAAAAGCAGGAATCAACGGTGCATGCGCTTCAGCTGATCGTCTGGAGTGAAGTTCGCGAGTTTGAGATCTGGGGCATGCCGTATTCGGGCATGACGGTATGGGAGATCACGCATGCCGGCCTGACCTTCAGCTGCTATGGCTATGCCGTCACCATCGAGGGCAGGGGACTGAAACAGGACTGGCGCTTTACCGAAGCGCTGGGCAAGCAGCGCGTCAAATCGATTTGCGTGTGGAACCCGGCGATTCATCACACGCCGCCGGCCAGCCAGGCGTGTATTACCCGCATGATACGTGAAGTGGAAGAGTAGGAAAGCATCGGGAATCGATCACAAGACCCCATAATATTAGACATAACACATATGGGCCCGCCATTTTGGGTCCGCTTCGCGGACACTTTTTATGTGGGGGGGGGGGGGGGGGGCCCCCACCCCCCCCCCCGGGTAGGGTGGAGGTATGT
>Ga0214472_10002147_pt1 | contig 21463 bp, 19 predicted proteins | sample RVTome_6_FD_207662 | JGI IMG/M metagenome (GOLD analysis project Ga0214472, IMG submission 207662) | Soil microbial communities from uranium-contaminated site in the Upper Colorado River Basin, Wyoming, United States - RVT140D175 | ecosystem: Environmental > Terrestrial > Soil > Contaminated >...
CGACCTGTTCACGCAGTGGGGAGCCCGGCTTCTCCAGGCCGCCGAGGTGGTGATCGACGAGAGTTACGGTGTCTGGGGTTTCCTCCCCGAGTCCGGCGAGGTGCCCATGGTCGTGCCGACCGACCGCCAGCCGGTGGTGGTGCGCCAGCCCGTCGAGGAGGAGTGAGCGAGACCATGACGACGGTTGGGATGATCGGGCTCGGGATCATGGGCAGCGCCCTCACGTCCAACCTGATCGAGGACGGCTTCGACGTGATCGGCTTCGACATCGACGACGGTGCCGTCGAGGCGCTCGCCGCCCGAGGAGGGGGGGTTGCGCGGTCACCGGCCGATCTGGCTGCCGGTTGCGACGTCGTCCTCATCGCGATTGCCACCCTCGGCGTTCTCGCCGACATCGTCGGTGGTCCGGACGGGGTGATCGCAGGGGCGAGCCCGGGGACCCCTGTCGCCGACCTCGGCACGCTGCCACTCGAGGAGAAGCTGGCAGCGCGGGAGGTGTGTGCTGCGGCGGGCATCCCGTTCCTCGATTGCGCCATGAGCGGCACCGGTGCCCAGGCCGCCGACCGCGATCTGGTCTTCATGGCGAGCGGCGACCAGGACGCCATCGAGCGGATCCGGCCGGTCCTCGGGCGACTCGGCACCGCGGTGCACGATGTCGGCGACTTCGGCAACGCCACGAAGATGAAGCTCGTGGCGAATCTCCTGGTCGCCGTGCACAACGCAGCCGCCGCCGAGGCGCTGCTTCTCGCCGAGAAGGCAGGCATCGATCCGCACCGGGCAATCGAGGTGTTGGCCGAGGGTGCCGGCGGGTCCCGCATGCTCGGAGTCCGCGGCCCCATGATCGCCGACCGTTCGTACCACGAGGCGCCGACCGCCCGGGTGAGCATGTTCATGAAGGACCTCGGCCTGATCGAGGACCTGGCGCGCCGGGTCGGGGCACCTACGCCGCTCCTCGACGTCACGCACCGCCTGTACGAGGAGACGGCGGCACTCGGGTACACGGCAAGCGACGCCGCCGCGGTCCATGCCGCCATAGAGGCTCGGGCGGGAGAGCCGAAGGAGCACGAGGCACAATGGGAGAGCTGACCCTCGACGCCGCCAACCGGATCATCGCCGCCACCTTCTCCGCAGGAAGGCGGATGGGGCTCGGGCGACTGACTGTCGCCGTGCTCGACTCCGGTGGCCACCTCGTCTCGCTGCAGCGCCAGGACGGATCGGAGTTCCTCAGGGCAGGTCTCGCAGTCGGGAAGGCATACGGGGCAATCGGCATGGGGCAGTCGAGCAGGAGCCTCCACGAGCGCTACCAGCGGGCGCCGGGCCTTTTTCAGCCGCTCTCCGACATGACGGGCGGCAAGGTCGTCCCGGTCCCGGGCGGCGTGCTGATCCGAGACGACGACGGCGCCATCCTCGGAGGCGTTGGCGTGTCGGGAGACACGGCGAGCAACGACGAGGCGGCCGCCACGGCAGGAATCGAGGCCGCTGGGCTGCTCGCAGACCACGGGCAACGGGAAGAGTGGCGCCGCACCTGATCGGGGGTCGCACGTGACGTTCGATGTCGCCGTTCGGGGCGCCACCGTGATCTCAGCGTCGGAACGGCGCAACGCGACGGTCTGCATCGCCGACGGCCGGGTGGCATCGGTCGTCGAGGACGACGGAGCCGATATCGATGCGGTCACGGTGGTGGACGGCACCGGCTTGTGGCTCCTCCCTGGAATGGTCGACACCCATGTCCATCTCATGGACCCCGGGCCCACGGACCGCGAGGACTTCCCGACGGGCACCCGCGCCGCCGCGGCGAGGGGAGTCACGACCATCGTCGAGCACACCCATGCGCGTCCGGTGCGCTCGGCCGCCGAACTGACCGAGAAGCGCCTGCACCTCGCGGGCCGGGCCAACGTCGACTACGGACTCGCCGCCCACGTCTGGCCGGACGACATCGAGAGGCTGGCGGACACGTGGCGGGCCGGCGTTGCCTTCTTCAAGATCTTCACCTGCACCACGCACGGAGTGCCAGCACTCGACGCCGCCCGGCTGCGCGGCGCCTTCGATGCCATCGCCCGGTTCGGCGGAGCGACACTCGTCCATTGCGAGGACGAGGAGCTCACGGCGTCGGCCGAGAGGGCGCTGCGTGCCGCCGGGCGTGATGACTTCGGCATCGTCATCGAGTGGCGGAACCGGCAGGCGGAGGCGGTGGCCGTCGCCGTCGCCGCCGCGCTGGCGCTCGAGACGGGTGTGCGGGCGACCATCGCCCACGTGAGCTCGCCAGAGATCGTCTCCATCATCGGCGCCGCCCGGGCGGCCGGCGCAGATGTCGCCGCCGAGGCCTGCCCGCAGTACCTCGTCCTTCGGGAGGCCGAGGTGCTCACGGAGGGCCCGATGCGCAAGTTCACGCCGCCGGCGAGGGCGCGCAGCGACGACGAGGAAGAGGCGATGTGGGGGGCGCTGCGGCGCGGCGACCTGACCCACGTCTCCACGGACCACGCCCCGTCGACGAGGAGGCAGAAGCTGGCCGGGTCGATCTGGGAGGCGCCATTCGGTCTGCCGGGCCTCGACACGACGCTGCCGATCCTGCTCGACGCCGCCATCCGGGGAAGGATCCCACCCGAGGTCATCGTCCGAGCCTATGCCGAGATGCCGGCGCGTCGCTACGGGCTCCATCCCCGGAAGGGGAGCCTGATGGAGGGCGCAGACGGAGACTTCGTGCTCGTCGACCCAGCCGGGAGCTGGATCGTGACGGACGCCGAGGTGCTGTCGAAGGCCGGCTGGAGCCCGTACTCGGGACGGGCTCTGGGCGGTGCTCACGTGGCGACGTACCTGAGGGGCGTGATGGTTGCCGAGAACGGCGCTCCGTTGGACGAACGCACAGGGCGCTTCCTGCCGGGACCCGGAGCCCGATGACGCCATACAATGCACAATCGAGCCCTGTGGGAGCAGCTAGAAGGAGCGGCGGATGACTCGACTGATCGACCTATCGCAGGAGATCTACACGGGGATGAAGGTCTATCCGGGCCATCTCAAGACGGTCGTCTTCCAGCACGCAACCCACAAGGAGACAGCCCCCCGGTTCGAGGGTGGCTTCTCGTTCCAAACCCTCGGCTTCATGCTCAACGACAACGGCCCGACCCACGTCGACTCGTTCAGCCACCTCGACCCCGATTCGGAGGCCGAGACGATCGACCAGATGCCACTCGACCTCTTCTTCGGCCCGGCGATCTGCCTCGACGTGTCCCACGTGCCGGTCCACACGGACATCACCGCCGAGCACCTCGACGATGCGCTCGCCTCCTCGGGCCTCGAGTTGGCGCCGGGCGACATGCTCTTCTTCTACACGGGCACCTACGACAAACACAAGGAAACCGACGAGTACCTGACCGAGTTCGCCGGGCTCGGTGAGTCGGCGGCCCAGTGGATCGTCGACAAGGGCGTCAAGACGTTCGGGGTCGACTCGCCGACCCCGGACAACCCCACGTCGCGGTCGTACCCGGTCCACATGATGTGCCGGGCGCAGCACATCACGCACTACGAGAACCTCGTCCTCACGGACGTCGTCGGCACGCGATTCACATTCGTCGGCTTCCCGTTGAAGGTAGTCGGTGCCCACGGGGGGCCGACGCGTGCGGTCGCCATCATCGACGGCTGAGCGGTGCGACGCTTCGAAGACGAGCGCCTGATCACCGGCAACGGCCGGTATGTGGCCGACCTCGTGCCGGACGACGCTCTGCACCTCTGGTTCGTGCGCAGCCCCGTCGCCCACGGAGAGCTGCGATCGATCGACTCGGGAGCCGCACTCTCGATGCCGGGTGTCGTTGCCGTCTACACGGCCGCCGACCTCGCCCTCGATCCCATCCCGGACAGATCGCCGCCGTGGTTCAAGTCGCACCAGATGCCGCGTCGGCCACTCGTCACCGACCGTGTCCGGTACGCCGGCGACCCGATTGCGGTCGTCGTGGCAGGGTCGTCCCGTCAGGCAGAGGACGCGGCGGAGATGGTCTGGCCGGAGATCGAGCAACTCCCCTCCGTGCTCACGTTCGACGACGCCGTGGCGGACGACGTCGTCCTCTTCCCGAACGCCGGCTCGAACGTCGTCGCCCAGGCGTCTCTCGAGGCGGGCGAGGAACCGGACCTCGGAGACCTCGTCGAGGTGGTCGTCGACGTCGAGCATCCCCGTCTCGCCCCGTCTCCCATCGAAGCCCTGACGATCCTGGCGACCCCCGTTGGAGACGGCCTCCACGTCCACGTCGGCCATCAAGCTCCACACGAGATGAGGGACGACGTCGTCGAGGCACTCGGCTTGGTCCGGGACCAGGTACGAGTCACCGTTCCCGACGTCGGGGGCGCCTTCGGGATGAAGCGGCTCTACCCGGAGTACCTCGTGGCGTGCAAGGTTGCGTTGCTGCAGCGTCGCCCAGTCGCATGGATCCAACCGCGCCGGGAGATCTTCGCCGGAGGGACTCACGGACGAGCGATGCGCCACCGGGTGTCGCTCTGGGCGGATGAGGCGGGCCGGGTCCACAAGGCCCACATGCGTCTCCAGACGGAGGCGGGGGCGTACCCGCAGCTCGGTTCGCGTATCGCCCTCTTCACCCGTCTCGTCGCCGCCGGCCAGTACGACATCCCCAGGTTCGTGTTCGAGCTGACGAGTGTCGTCACGAACAAGGCGCCGATCGCGCCCTATCGGGGCGCCGGCAGGCCCGAGGCGGCACTCGCCATCGAGCGCGCCATGGACGCCGTCGCCAGGGCGCTCCACCTCGACCCGGTCGATGTGCGCCGCGTCAACTTCATCACGAAGCTTCCTCATGAGACCCCGACGGGGGCGACGTACGACTCAGGCGACTACCGCGCTGCCCTCGATCGCGCTCTCGAGTTGCTCGACTACGAGGGCACCAGGGCCGAGCAGGCGAGGCGGCGAGCAGCCGGGGAGACGCCCATCGGCATCGGGATCGCCTCCTTCATCGAGAGAGCGGGCGGGGCGATCGACTCCGGTGAGTACGCCTCGGCCGCCATCGCAGGCGACGGCACACTCGTCGTGAGGAGCGGCTCCGCCCCCTCCGGGCAGGGCCACGAGACGCTGTGGAGGAGCATCGCCGCCGGCGTGTTCGGCGTGGATCCCGCCACCGTCGCCCTCCACATGGGGGACACGGCCGAGGTACCACAAGGCACCGGCACGTACGCCAGCCGCTCGGTGCAGCTCGCCGGATCCTCGATACTCCGGATGGCGCGTCTCGTGCGCGGCCGAGCGGTCGCCGTAGCGGCCCGCATGCTCGAGGCAGCCGAGGCTGACGTCGAAGTGGCGAGCGGCGAGTTCCGGGTGGCAGGCGTCCCCGGAGCCGCGGTCACCCTCGCCCAGGTCGCCGCAGCGGCGGCGGGCACCGGGGAGAGTCTCTTCTCAGAGGAGCTCTACGTTCCGGGCGCTCAGACGTTCCCGTACGGCGTGCATGCCGCCGTGGTGGAGGTCGACATCGAGACCGGGCTGGTGACGATCGATCGCATGGTGGCGGTCGACGACGTAGGCAACGTCCTCGACCCGATGTCGATCGAGGGCCAACTCGTCGGCTCGATCGTGCAGGGCGTCGGCGCCGCCCTCTTCGAGGAGATGCGCTACGACGAGTCAGGCCAGCCCCTCACAGTGACGTTCATGGACTACCTGATGCCTCAGGCCACTCTGCGGGTGGACGTCTCCTCTGATCGCATCGTCAGTCCGGCGCCTTCGAACGACCTCGGCGCCAAAGGAGCGGGTGAAGGCGGCTGCATCGGGATGCCGGCAGCCATCGTCAACGCAGCCATCGACGCGCTGACACCGTACGGCGTGACGGATCTCCAGATCCCCTTGCAGCCGCAGCGGGTGTGGGCGGCGCTGCAGGCCGCGGTCGGGAAGGGCCCACCCTGACGGTCGCCTCGGGAACGGGCACCCGACCACGACCACGGGCGTGTCACCCGCCGGCCGCCGCCTGACACGACATCAGTACTCGTTGGCGACGAGGAGCTCCTCGCACGGGAACAGGGTCGTGAGTTGAGGGCCGTCCTCGGTGACGATCATCATCTCCTCGATGCGGGCAGCCGACTTGCCGTCACCGGCAGGGGCGTACGTCTCGAGGGCGAAGTACATGCCCTCCTCGATCTCGATGGGGTCGTCCAGCGAATTGAGCCGGGAGATGATCGGCCGCTCGTGGAGGCCCACTCCGACACCGTGACCGAACTGCAGCCCGAAGGCGTCCATCTCGTCGACGAACCCGAACTCTTCCGCCCGCGGCCACACCTTGGCGATCATGTCCGTCGTATTGCCCGGGCGCACGAGGTCGATGGCGGCGTCCATCCACTCGCGCGCCTGCTTGAAGGCATCTCGTTGCGAAATCGTCGCCCGGCCGACGGCGAACGTCCGGTAGTAGCACGTCCGGTAACCGTTGAAGGCGTGGATGATGTCGAAGTACGCCTGATCGCCCGGGCGGATGAGACGATCGGAGAAGACGTGCGGGTGAGGTGAGCACCGCTCGCCTGCGATCGAGTTGATCGCTTCCACGAACTCCGACCCCAATTCGAACAGCCTGGCGTGCGCCAGCGCCACGATGTCCGACTCGCGGATGCCCGGCTTGAGTGCTTCGAAGATGTCCTGATAGACGCCGTCCACCATCGCCGACGCCTGGGAGAGGAGCACGACCTCGTCCGGCGACTTGATCTCGCGGGCCCGCATCATCGCCTGCTGACCATCGACGACTTGGAGGCCTTCTGCCTGGAGCGCCAGGAACACGGAGGTCTCTGCCATGTCGACACCCAGCGGCTCCGATGGGATTCCGGCATCGTGGAGGGCGGCCGCGATCTCCTTGGCGGCTCGCCCGTGGAGGCCCGCCTCGGGCCCGATCGCCCCTTGGAGGCCAGTGTTCCCCCCGACGGAGTTCGTCTCGTCGAACAGGTGGGGGAGTTGCAGCCGATGAGCCTTGGCCGCGGAGCCGAAGTCCCACACCTTCGGTCGCCCATCCCTCGTGACGAGCGCCCACCTCTCACCCTTGTTGAATGCCCAGTAGCCGATCTGGGTCGCCGTGGCGTAGCGGATGTTCGAGGTCTCGAAGAGCAGCAGGGCGCCGAGCCCCGAGGCTTCGAGTTGCTCACGAATCCGTCCCAGACGGAACGTCCTGAGCCGCTCGAAGTCGACTCGGACCTCCCAATCGACCCCCATGACGCCAGGTGCCGGCGTCGTCGCCGTCGGAAACTCATCCATGGTCCGGCCCTCCAGACTCTGATCTCTGGGCAAACGTTTGCACGATGGAACGGTCCCCCATCGTATCAAGCCTCCGCCGCCCTCCATCCGCCGCTGTTGCGTGGTCCACAGCCCGATCCTAGGGTTGTCGAGAAGAGTGCAATCGTTTGAAATGAGATTGCCGTTCGTCACGGAGCGTCACCACGGGAGGGAGCCGATGGCAGAAGATCGAACGTTGCTGAAGGGTGGGACCGTCCTCAGCCTCGATCCCGAGGTTGGCAACTTCCGCAAGGGAGACGTGCTGATCGAAGGGTCGAAGCTCACCGCAGTCGCGCCGGAGATCGAGGCGGGCGACGCCGAGGTCATCGACGCCTCGAACACCATCGTGATGCCCGGGTTCGTGGACACGCACCGGCACATCTGGGAGGGCATCCTCAGGAACATCGGGACCGATGTCCCCCTCGAGGGCGACGTGAGCTACCTCGCCTTCATCCTCAACGTGCTCGCCCCGGTCTACAGGCCGGAGGACGCCTACGCCGGCGACCTGATCAGCGCCCTCGGCGCCATCGACGCCGGGATCACCACCTTGCTCGACTGGTCGCACATCCAGGCGACCCCCGACCACTCGGAAGCTGTCATCCAGGCGCTCAAGGACTCGGGCTTGCGGGCCGTGTTCGCCTACGGGAACCCATGGTGGAAGGCCCCGGACGAGGAGCAGGACAACTGGTTCAGAGCGATCGCGGCCAACCACTTCAGCTCGCAGGACCAGATGCTGACCCTCGCATACGCCACGCCCGGGCCGGAGTTCATACCGTTCGAGATGGCCCAGAGCCATTGGGAGCTCGCCAGGGAAGTGGGAGCACGCATCACCGCGCACGTCGGAGTCGGCTCCTTCGGCAAGTTCGACAAAGTCGGTGAGATGGGTCGGGCGGGGCTCCTCGGCCCAGACACGACGTACATCCACTGCACGACGCTCAACGACGACGAGGTGCAGATGATCGTCGACACGGGCGGGAGCGTCTCCCTGGCGTGCCCGGTCGAGATGATGATGGGTCATGGGATGCCGCCGACCCAACGCTTCCTCGATCGCGGTCTCGAGCCGAGCCTGAGCGTCGACGTGGAGACCAACGTGCCCGCCGACTTCTTCACCCAGATGCGTTCGGTCATCTCGCTGCAGCACGCTCTCCTGTTCGACGCCAAGCTCGGAGGCGCCGAGCACGTGCCCGAGCAGGTGACGACCAGGGACGTCATCCGATGGGCGACGATCGAAGGCGCCAAGGCGAACGGGCTCGACCACAAGACGGGGACGCTCACACCGGGCAAGGAAGCGGACGTGATCATGCTGCGCACCGACCGTATCAACGTTCTCCCGGTCAATGACCCGATCGGAGCCGTGGTCTGGGGAATGGACACGAGCAACGTCGACTCAGTCTTCATCGCAGGCAAGGCCAAGAAGCGCGCCGGGGAGCTCGTCGGTGTCGACGTCGCCAAGGTCGCAGAGCTTGCGCACGCTTCGAGAGACTACGTCGTGTCGACGTCCGGCTTCAACCTCCCGGAGATCTGATCGTCACGAGCCAGGACCCGCACCGGCCACTCGCGTGAGCGAAGCCGAGCCGACGCGGCGTGTCGATTCCCGGACGACGAACGTCGGGGGGATGATGATGTCCTCGGCATCGTGACCCGCCAGCAACTGCAAGACGACCTCGCCGACGCGCTGGCCGACTTCGAGGCTCGGGTAGCGGACGGTCGTCAGCGGGGGAGAAAGCAGCCCGACCATCGGAAGGTCGTTGTAGCCGACGAGTGAGACGTCCCCCGGCACACGCAGGCCCGCCGAGCCGAAAACCGAGAGGGCCCCGATCGCCATCAGGTCGTTGTGGGCGAACACCGCCGTCGGGAGCTCGTCGACCCGGTCGACGAGCTGCTCCGTGAGGCGCTTGCCCTCCGAGATGATCGGCCGGCGGGCCTGGTCGCCCAGCTCGATCTCGTCGACCCCGTGAGCTCGGCACACTCGCGAGAAGCCCATGGCGCGGCGGGCGAAGTTCGCCACGTCGTCGGGTCCCCGCAGTTGCGCCACCCGGCGGTGCCCCAACTCGACGAGGTGCTCGGCCGCCGACTCGCCTCCCATCACGTCGTCCTGCACGACCTGGCGCAGGACGGTCTCGTCGAGCGGCCGCGCTGCGATGACCACGGGAATGATCCTGCCAGCAGACTCGAGGATCTCCTGGTCGTCGGCGCGGGCCGATATCGCGACAACCGCGTCGACCCTGCGGCTCAGCATGTGGTCGAGGATGTTCTTGAAGCGGGCGTGGTCGTCCAGGGTCTCCGCCACGATCGCCAGCATTCCCGCTCCTTCGATCGAGCCGGCGACGCCATGGATGATCGGGGTGACGAAGGTGTTCCCCAGGTCGGCGACGACGATGCCCACCGTGGCCGTGCGCCCGCTCTGGAGCCATCTCGCAACCATGTGGGGTCGGTATCCGAGGCGGCCGGCAACGTCGATGATGCGCTGCCGGGTCGACTCCTTGACCTTGAAGTCCCGGGCGGGGTCGAGTGCCCGAGAAACGGTCGACGCATGGACGCCGGCCTCTCGCGCCACGTCGTGCAACGTGACGGTGTCTTTCTTGCTGTGATCCTGTGACACGATCACCGCCATATGCTCGATCGCCGGTGAGTCCTCGCTCGTCGCCGGCTCTCCGGCTCAGCTGCGGCAGGAGTGACCTCGAGCCGCACGGACCGAAAGGCATCATAGGTGGCCCTCGTGGGCGTCCCCAGACCGCTCAACGCTCCGCTTCGATCCTCCGCATCGCCTCGATCACGAAGCCGAGGTCCTGGCCACCCCATCCTCGCGAGATCATGTCACCGAGGACTCGGCGCGTCGTCACCCCCTGCGGCATCGAGGTTCCGGCCTTCTCCGCCGCTTCGAGCACCAGATCGATGTCCTTGGCGGCCAGGTCGAGGGTGAACGTTATCGGGGTGTTCTCCGGGTCGAGGTACTGCGGTTTGCGGTAGCGGACCATCGGGGCGCCGGCCGCGCTCCGACCGACGATGTCGAGCACGGTCTCGGCAGGGACGCCGGACGCCTCGGCGAGGACGACCGCCTCGGCGAGTGCCTCGTTGAGGCCGTAGAGGATCGAGTTCACGGCGAGCTTCAACGTCGCCGCCGAGCCGGCGGGCCCGACGAGCTCCGGGCTGCCGATCGCCGCGAGGACGGGCGCGACTCGATCGAAGAGCTCGGGCGTACCGCCGACCATGATCAGGAGCGAGCCCTCGGCCGCGGCGGGCGTGCTCCCCGACACAGGCGCGTCGACGAGGTGGGCGCCCTTCTCCTCGACCCGGGGCCTGAGCCCGTTCACGACGGATGGCCCGGAGGTGCCCATGTCCACCGCGACGGAATCGGGGCGCAGCCCTGCGAGCACACCGTCGTCGCCGTCGTAGGTGTCGAGGAGGGCATCGCCGTCTGCCAGCATGGAGATGACGATGTCGCAGCGGTCTGCGAGATCGCGGGCAGTCGCCGCCATCTCGGATCCCTCGACGCGGCAGAACTCCTCCGCCACAGAACTGGTCCGGTTGAACACGACCAGGTCGTGGCCGGCGCGCCCCACGTTGCGCGCCATGTTGCTCCCCATCCTCCCGAGGCCGATGAAGCCTACAGCCACGTCAATCTCCTTTCGATGTGCCGTGCCAACCGATCTGGCAGGTGTAGCGATTCGATCGGTGTGAGGGCCGCCAAACGCTGCAACCCCTGCACACCATTGCGGATCAGTGCATCCTCCCCGATGTAAGCCTCGTCCCCGATGGCGGTCAATCCTCCGGCGGGTAGCCGCCCACTGGGGCGGAGGAGCCCCGCACGACCAGGCTCGGTGACAGCGTCAGGTCGGTGACCTCGATCGTCTCGTCCTCGGAGAGCGACACGGCCATCTCCGCGGCGAAGCGACCGAGCTGATATCCGGGGAGGCGGACCGTCGTGAGTGGCGGTGACGTGAATTCGGTGAGCTGCAGGTCGTCGTATCCGACGATCGACATGTCCTCAGGGCATCGCACCCCGGAGTGGGAGAGGCGATCGAGCGCTCCGACCGCCATGAGGTCGTTCTCGGCGAAGAGAGCCGTGGGCCGCTCCTCGAGCAACAGTATGTGCCCGGCCAGCCGCCTGCCCTCCTGGATCGACGGGTCGGCGGCCTCGTCGTCCAGGTCCACGAGCTCGGCGCCCGCCGCCTCGATCGCCTCCCGGAACCCGTCCGTCCTTCGCTCGAAGGACGACACTCCGGAGGGTCCACGCAGCAATGCGATTCGGCGATGGCCGAGCTCGACGAGGTGGGCGGCCACGAGCCGGGCGCCGAGCACGTCGTCCGGCGCCACCGTCCTCAGGTCGGACCCGGGCAGCGACCGGTCGGCGAGCACCACCGGGACTCTCCGATATGCCTTGTTGAGCACCGCCTCGGTGCCGTTCCTCGCCGCGGTCGTGATGATGGCGTCGACGCTCCGGCTGAACAAGTGGTTGAGGACTCGCCCCATACGATCGATGTCGTCCTGCGTCTCCGCGATGAGCGCCATGATTCCCCGACCCTCGAGGGCGTTCTCGATTCCTCGCACGATCTGGCCCGTGTAGGGATTGCCGAGGTCGGCAACGATCACGCCCATCGTCTGCGACCGTCCTTGCCGGAGGGTCCGGGCGGGGATGCTCGGCTCGTACCCGAGCTCGGCCGCCTTGCGGACGACCCGCGCCCTCGTGGCGTCCGAGACCATGGCGGACTTCTCGTCACTGAGCGCTCGCGAAACGGTCGCCGGGTGGACCCCGGCATGGGCTGCGATCTCGCGGAGGGTCACCCGCGGTGTGTAGCGGACGTCGTCGAGGAGATCTTCAGGCGGCTCACCGTTGTTCCCGTCCGTTGCCAGCTGGTCCTCCGTGACGCCCGGCGCTTCATCAGGCATGTCGACCGATTCTAGGAAAGCATCTCGGGGCGTGTCGTCCCTTCCGGTGCAGGCGGTTTTGCCGGATTCGGCGGCGAGGATAAAGTTCGCCTTCAAACGTTTGCATGCGGCGCGACGTCCCCTGTCGGACCGGGACGCCACAACGACACCGAGAGGACACGACATGCGCGCCGCGGTGTATCACGGGCCTGGAGACATCAGGCTCGAAGAGCGGCCGGAGCCGGCCATAGGCGATGGTGAGCTGCTGATCGAGGTGCTGGCGGCGGGGATCTGCGGCACCGATGTCGGGGAGTACCGGCATGACCCGATGTTCTTCCCCGTCGAGGAGCGGCACCCCGTCACCGGGCATCGAGGTCCGACCATCCCCGGCCACGAGTTCTCGGGACGGGTAGCCGGTGTCGCCGCCGACGTCGCCGGGTTCTCGGTCGGGGATCTCGTGACGTGTGGTGCGGGCGTCTCATGTGGCGAGTGCCCGCCGTGCCTCGCAGGCAGGACGAACATGTGCCTGCGCTACTGGACCGTCGGACTGCACAGGGACGGAGCCCTCGCCGAGTTGGTGGCGGTTCCGGCTGGGTGCTGCCTCAACCTGGTGGGGCGTTCGATCACCCCGGACGTCGCAGCACTGGCGCAGCCCCTGTCGATCGCGGTTCACGCCACTCGCCGCGGCGCTCTCGAGGCGGATGACGTTGCCGTCGTGCTCGGCGCCGGGGGGATCGGCACGTTCATAACACATGCGGCCGCCAGTCGAGGGGCCCGGGTCGTGGCGGTCGACCTCGACGCCGGCCGGCTCGAGACTGCCGCCGCAGTCGGGGCATCTGCGACGGTGCGCGCCGAGCGAGGCGCAGACCTCGCCGCCCTCGTCGGCGACACCGTGCCGAAGCCGAGCATCGTGTTCGAGTGCACGGCGACCGAGCCGGTGCTCGCCGCCGCCCTCGAGCTCGTGGCCGACAACGGCAGAGTCGTCGTCGTCGGACACCAGCCACGACCGGCCACCTTGAACTTCAAGCTGCTCACGTTTGGTGAGAAGACCCTCATCGGGACGATGGCCCACGTGTTCTCGGCAGACTTCCCGACGGCCGTCGACTTGCTCGAGAGCGGCGGAGAGCAGTGGCGCAGTGTCGCTCCGACCGTCTACCCCCTCGATGAGCTTCTCACGTCCGGGATCGAGCCGATGGCATCGGGCACGCAGTCGCAGATCAAGACGCTCTTCTCGCCGCACACCCGAGCGGCACGCCCCCTCGAGGTCAGGGCGTGATCGACTGCCCGAAGGCGCCGGCCGGCGGCGGATCTCGCAGCATCGTGAGGACGGAGCACGGCACGCACCGTGAGTCGTTCGGAGCCGGGGGCAGTGCTCGCCTCCGGCGGAGCCTGAGCTCACATCGCGATGACGGCGCGACCCCGGATCTCTCCGTGTTCGAGGAGGTCGTATGCCTCGGCGGTCTGCTCCAGTGAGAAGGTCCTGGTGACCGTGGCGGCCGGCCTGATCCTGCCGAGCTCCGCCATCCTCACGACCTGCGGCATGTCCCGGCGAACCCTCCCGCCGTACGAGCCCATCACCGTGATCGCTCTGCGGACGATCCGCGTGATCTCGATCGGAGCCTGGGCGCCCTTGGCCCCGATTCCGACTGCGACGAAGCGGCCGCCGTCCCGCACCATCTCGGTCCCCTGCACGAACGTCTGCGGGAGGCCGATGGCCTCGAACGCCACATCGACGCCCCCGTCCGAGAGCTCTCTGACGGCTTCCACCGGGTCGGTCATGCTGGCGTCGACGGTGTCGCTCGCCCCGTTGTCCCTGGCGTGCGACAGTTTGTCGCTTGCGACGTCGACGGCGATCACCTGAGATGCTCCGAAGGCGGCGGCAAACTGGACGATCCCGGAGCCGACGCCGCCGGTCCCGATGACGGCGACCCGTTCGCCGGCGACGACCTGGCCGCGATGGCGGACGGCACCGTAGGCGGTGAAGAAGGCGCAGCCGAGGATGGCCGACTCGGTCGCCCCGGCGTCGGCGGCGCGTCGGAAAGCCGCCGTCGCAGGGGTCACCGCGTACTCGGCGAGACCCGCCATCGAGTACATGGCCAGCTTCGACCCGTCGGGTCTCGTCAGCCGGCTCGTCCCGTCGTAGAGCGTCCCGTTCAATCGATTCATCGCGAAGAACGTCTCGCACAGATCGTCGCGGCCCTCGCCGCAGTACCGGCACGTGCCGCACGGCATGATGAAGCTGGTGACGATTCTGTCTCCCACCTCGACCTGGCCGACGTCGTCTCCCAACTCCAAGACTTCCCCAGCCACCTCATGGCCGAGCACGCACGGCGTCGGGAACGCAACGTCACCCTTCATGACGTGCAGGTCGGTGTGACACACGCCACACGCCTCGACCCTGATGAGGATCTCTCCCCTCTTGGGCGAGGGGATCGGGATCTCTTCGATCTCGACGGGTCGTCCCGGCTCGGCGAGGACGGCGGCCCGCATCAGATCCACCGCGTCATCTCCATTCGTCGACCGAGGCGATGTGCCTGTCGGTCGGCCTCCGGAAGCGAACGTCGAGCGGCTCGCCGTTGAACGAGCTCCACTGGCCGTTGCTCGATCCCCCCGTGACCACGATGGCGATCTGGTGGGGCTGGAAGGTTGGCAGCATCTCGTCGGGAGGCGCCGTCATGTACGAGGCGTACGGCTCGATGCCCAGCTCGGCCGCCTCGCGCGTGAACGTCTTCGCCGTGTAGCTGTCCCAGTACACGTCGGCTCGGACGCGCACGTTCTCGTGGACCCAGTCGATGAGGTTCTCTTTCGTGTCGAAGCCGAGGCCTTTGAACTCGTTGGCGACGATCGGGTCCATGACGAGGATCGTTCCCAGGAACGGGTCCTGGCCACCGAGCATCGCCTTGATCTTGTCCTGCCAGGTGGCGCGCAGGCCCTCCGTCCAGTTGTTGCCCCAGACGTAGAAGGTGCTGACCGTGCTCTCGTCCGGGCGGAAGCCCTGCTGGACGTGATACGGCTCCCACGGGCTGGCCTCCTCGTTCTCGGCGAATGTGAGGCTGTTGTATGCGAAGTTGTTCCCCTGGGAACCCATGTAGGTCTCGCCGGGTACGGAGCCGCCCTGCAGGTTCTGCGACAGCAAGCTGTACGCCCTGCCGATCGTGGCGTTGGCCTGGTTGTACGGTCCCAGCGCGCCGAGGCCCATGTTCATGCCGATCTCGTGCCTGATGGGTCCGTTGACGACGACCATCGACGCAGACGACGACGTGGTGCTGTTCCTGGCCGAGATGCCGGTGGAGGCGAGTGCCAGGATGACGGGGAAGTACGACGGCTCTGCCCCTGCCATGACGGCGTTGACCGCCACCTTCTCCACCGTGTACTCCCACAGCTCTCGATACGCAGTGGCGCGCAACTGGCCCACGACCTCGTCCCGCCGGCGGCTCGTGCCCGCCAGCATCGCCTCGACCCTCTCCTCGGTCGGGAGGACGACGGGCAGGTAGTCGGTCCAATGGCTCTCCCGGAACAACCGCTGCAGGTTGTCCTCCGTGGCCGGCTCCACGAGGCGCGGTATCGAGCGATCGAATCCGACTCCCCGCAACTCGTCGGCATCCAGCGGCTTGGTGAGCAGCTCGGCGAGCATGTCCGCGAACGGCCGCTTGCGAACGGGATCGTCGCCGTCGATGTACGTGCGCAGCTCTGCGGCGGACTTGTTGAGCACCGGGGTCGGGACGAACGCCCTTCTGGCGCCTGGCATGCCGTTCACCTTGACGACGGAGTCGACGAGGCGCGCGAACACGTCTGCGTGCACGCCGATGCTCGGGACCCCGTACTCCGTTTCCAGTGTCATCGTGTGGCCGGAGACCTCCGGCGCGCACGTGCTTCAGAGGCCGACACCGAGGATGGCTGCGTCACCCTCCGTCCTGATCTGATCGGAGAGCTCGGGGTCGGGAAGGTGCTGGTTCCGCCACTTGGCGAGCTTCGTGCGAACGCCCGGGTGGCGCTCGCCGAACCACGACTGGAGCTGGACCATGAAGTTGTCCGAGTTCTCGAACCCGACGTCGACGAGGAAGATCGTCTTGCCGTCGAGCTCGTCGAGGGAGGGCGCCAGGCCCTTGGCGAGCACCTTCGGCGGATAGCCCTCGGGATTGAGCACTGTCAATTTGCCCGACACTCGATTCCTCCTACGTCGTCCGGGCGAACCCGGAGGGGATCATCCCTCCGGGTCCTGCCAGATCAGCTGGTTCATGCTGGGCAGATACCCGAGCCAACCGTAGGCGAGCATGCTGTTGCCCATCGACGTCATCGACTCCTCGGGGATCTCGCCGGCGAACGTCGGCAGGGCGAGATCCGCCACCTGCTCGGCGGTCAGGGACGTGATCTCCGGGACCTTGGCTCGAACGATGGCGTCGTTCGCCTGGGCGAACTCGCTCGCCTCTGCCATGGCGGCCCTGAAGCGCCGCATGGTCTCCGGCTCGTTCTCGGTCTGCTCGATCGACGAGATCCACACGCCTGCCGGAATCGCATAGCCGAGCTTGGCGTATGGGTTCCCGAGGGTGCGGAAGGCGAACTCAGCCTTGAACTGGCTCAGGAACGGCTCTTGGATCACGATGGCGTCGACTCGTCCGGAGTCGAGCAGGGCGCCGAGGTCGGGCTGCTGGCCTGGGATGGCTTCGACCGTCATCCAGTCCCCGCCGTCGCTCTCCACGGCGCTGAGCGTCCCGAGGTGGAACAGTCCCTGCAATGCGACGGCGTTCACGGTCCTGCCGGCCAGGTCCCCGAACGTCTCGATGTCACTGTCCTCTCGCACGAGGATCTCGGTGTTCCCCTCGGTCGGGCTGATGGATCCTCCGGAGACGATCTTGATCGGCAAGCCGTTCGAGATCCCGGTCACCGCCTGGGTCGCAGACGTCGTGGCGATGTCGGCACTGCCGCTCGTGACCGCCGAGACGAGCCCCGGTGAGGAGAAGATCTCCTGCAGGGTCACGTTGAGGCCGTGCCTCTCGAATATCCCCTCGTCGAGCGCCACGTACATCGGGGCGAAGTCCAGGATCGGGATGAGCGCCACCGTGATGTCGATGGCCTCCATTGGTGCCTCGGTCGTGGTCGTGGTCTCGCCGGCCGCAGTCGTTGACGGTGCACCCGTCGTCGTCGTGGGAGCCGCGGTCGTCGACGACGCAGCCGGCGCCGTCGTCGTCGTCTCGGCAGACCCGCCACACGCGCTCGCGATCAACATCGCGAGCACCAATCCGATAGCTCTCTTGGACATGAGCCCTCCTCGCATGGCTGAGTCCCTTCGAAACGAACACACGTACGTTCCTGCAACGCTCCGCAAACCGTTGCGGCGCATTGCTAGCGTTTGCATCGTAACCATGGCGAGTCGCCCCCGTCAACGGCTAACAGCCTGTGGCGGCGTGAGAGGCGACGATGGTTGGGTGGGTGGCTGCGCAGCGCACCGGCTGCCGGTTGCCAGCCGTCAGCTCGGTTCGGTCTCGGCGCGCTTGATGAGCCGGAAGACCTGGCCTCTGAGGTGGGCGAACTCCGGAAGCTCGCGGGTGGCTGCCTGGTCGCGAGGCCTCGGTAGCGAGACCGGCACGATCTCCCGGACGGTCGTCGGCCGCTTGTCGAGCACGACGATGCGGTCCGCGAGATACACGGACTCGTCGATGTCGTGGGTCACGAACACGACGGTGATCCCGAACCGGGCGTGCACGCTGAGGACCAGGTCCTCGAGGTCGCCCCTCGTCTGGGCGTCGACGGAGGCGAACGGCTCGTCCATGAGCAGGATGCGAGGCTGGTAGGCCAGCGCCCTGGCGATGGCGACGCGCTGCTGCATCCCGCCGGAGAGCTGCCATGGGTGGTGGTCTCTGAAGTCGGTCAGCCCGACGGCCTCGAGAGCTTCCGCAGCCCTCTCGGCGCGCGCCGGCTTGCCGACCCCATTGGCGAGCAGCGGCAGGGTGACGTTCTTCCAGACCGTCATCCATGGCAGGAGCGAGCGGCTGTAGTCCTGGAACACGAGAGAGAGAGCGTCCGGGGGCCCGACCACCTGCTCGCCTGCTAGGTACGCCGCTCCTGCCGTGGGCGCCATCAGACCGGAGAGGCACTTCAGCAGGGTCGTCTTGCCGCAGCCCGAGGGCCCGACGATGCACAAGAACTCGCCCGTCTCGACCTCGAACGACATCTCCCTGATGGCGAGCACGGCGTCCGGGCCCGTCCCGTACGCCTTCTGCAGCGATCGAACCTCCAGCTCCGCGGTCATTCATTGACCTCCATGTGTCTCGAGCTCCGAGGCTCGCCACCCTCTGTGCCACCGCAGGATCCTGCGCTCGGTTGTCACGAAGATCAGGTTCACGGCGTATCCGAGCAGTCCGAGCATGAACACCCCGGCGTACATCTCGGACGTGCGGTACGTGGCCTGGGCGAAGATGATGAAGAAGCCGAGCCCGTCGGTTCCGGCGAACATCTCGGAGAAGGCCATGACGGCCAGGGCTACCGCCAGGCTGGTCCGCAGCCCCGCAAAGATCTGTGGTGTCGCCGCCGGGAGCGTGATGCGGAAGATCTCGTCGCGCCGGCGCAGTCTGTAGGCACGAGCCATCTCGAGTTGCTGCTGATCGACGCCGCGCACTCCATCGATGGTGTTGAGGAGCACCGGGAACGTCGACGCGAACGTGATGGCGACGATCTTCATCCCGTCCCCGAAACCGAGCAGGATGATCATCACGGAGATGATGGCGGGCGCCGGGATCGACCTGAGGAAGTCGATCGTCGGCGCCGTTGCCCTCCTCGCCGGGCGGTAGAGCCCGAGCACGACGCCGAGGGACGTGCCCACGATGGCGGCGAGGATGAAGCCGACCCCGAAGTTCAGCAAGCTCGGGACCACATACTCGTTGATGTTCTCGACGGTCCAGGTCTCCTTGAACACCTGGACCAGATGCTTGAGGGGCGGAAAGAACGGCGACGTGGTGTCGAGGCTCAGGAACCACCAGGCGGCGAAGAGTGCGATCGGGGAGGCGATCTCCACGGCGAGCAAGGAGGACCGCCTGCTCATACCGTCGCCTCCTTCACCTGGGACGGGTGCCACCGCAGCAGCCACCGCTCCATCCGCGAGAAGCTCCAGGCGATGGTGATGCCGAGGAGTCCGCTCATCACGATCATCGAGTACATGCGCGGCAGGTTGAGGGCGTATTGGGCCCTGATGATGTTGTTTCCGAGCCCCGGCAGTCCGACGACCATCTCGGTGCCGACGACGAGCAGCAGTGCGATCGAGGCCGACAGCCGCAGCCCGGTCGCGATGTACGGGGCGGAGCCCGGCAGCTTCACGAAGAAGAACGTGATCACCTTGCCGAGCCGGTATGCCCTGGCGGTGTCCCTGGCGACCGGGTCGACGTCCTGCACGCCGTACATGGTTTGGAAGAACAGAGGTGAGAACGAAGCCAGCGTCGCGATGTAGACCTTCAGTGTGAACCCGATCCCGAAGACGAGCATGAAGACCGGGAGGATCGCGATCGACGGGATCGGCCTGATGAAGTCGACGATGAACCGAGTCGATCGGTAGACGTACACGTTCGAGCCGACGATGATGCCCAGCGGCACGGCGAGCAGGATGGCGAGGCCCAAGCCGAGCGCCCAGCCCCTCAGGGTGTCGAAGACCGCGATCCAGAACTCGCTCGTGGTCATCTCCTCGACGAGTGCCCGGAAGATCGTCGACGGAGCCGGGAGGAAGCCCGTCGAGATGATGCCGCCGCGCACCAGCAGCTCCGCCACCGTGACGATGCCGAGCGTCCCGAGGATCGGCAACGCCCACCCGCGGTCGCGCTCCGACGGCGCGGTTGCGGGCAGGGCTGCCTCGGCCTCTATCTGACCGATGTCATGGTCGATCGCGGTGACCTGAGCGTGGTTCGTATCTGACACGACCGTCCTCTCAGCCCAGGCTTCCCGGCCAGGGCTCGCCCGCCAGGTAGCGGTGGGCGGTCACGGCGGCCGTCGCCCCGTCGCCTGCGGCGGCAACCGCCTGGGCAGCGGACTCGCTGCGGATGTCGCCCGCTGCCAGCAGTCCGCCCAACGCCGTTCTCATCCGGGCGTCCGTCGGGATCCTCCCGTGGTGATCCAGGGCGAGCTCGGCCGGCAGGAAGGAGGAGTTCGGCTCGCTGCCGACGTACACGAACAGCCCGCCGAGCTTCACGTCCTCGGCATCGCCTCCTGATGTGGCGCGGCACCGCACGCCCTCGACGGCGGCCGCGCCGAGGATCTCGTCGACCACCGTGCTGAAGCGGACAACGATCTTGCTGTTCCCGAGCACCCTCGTCTCGTACGTGCTCTGGCCGGAGAACGCCGGGCCGCGATGGAAGAGGACGACTTGGTCGACGTGCCCGGTCAACTCGATGGCCTCTTGGAGCGCCGAGTCGCCTCCCCCGACCACCCCGACGACCTGGCCGCGGTAGAGCGGGCCGTCGCAGCTGGCGCAGTGGCTGATGCCACGTCCCGTCAGCTCCTCCTCGCGGTCGAGTCCCAGGGTGCGGGGGCGCGATCCCGACGCCACGACCACGGCACCAGCCGACAGCTCTCCGGCCGGTGTGGTCATCGACCAGGCTCCTCCCGACTGGGAGAGGCTCGTCACGTCGGCCATCTCGAAAGCGGCGCCGGCACTCATCGCCTGATCCTGCACCGAGGGGCACAGATCGAATCCCGCTACGCCCTCCGGGAAGCCCGGGAAGTCCTCGATGGCGGAGATGTTGAGGAGCTGGCCTCCCGGCAACCCGCCGTTGAGGATCACGACATCTCTCCCGTTGCGTGCCGCGAAGAGACCGGCAGTGGCGCCGGCGACTCCGCCTCCGATGATGGCGATCTCTCTGTCGGGCACCGTCAACTCCCTCGTCTCGGCGGCGCCCTCTCCGGCAGGCGTCTCAACTGACCGGGGCGATGCCCCCGGCCGGCATCGTCAACGCCACGGCTCGATCGAAACCGTCACCGGGTCCGACGGCTGGTTCCTGAACCTCGGGTCGAGTGGGCGGCCGTTGAACGAGCTCCACTGCCCGTTGCTCGAGCCGCCGACGACCACGACATTGATCCTGTCCTTCTCAAACGACGGTATGAGCTCTTCGGGGCCGGCAGCCAGGTAGGAGGCGTACGGCTCGACACCCTGTGCCGCGACCTCCTTCATGAGGTTGCGCATCGAGAAGGTCTCCCAGTAGCGCTTTGCCGGGATCCGGACGTTCTCGTGGATCCAGTCGATGAGCTCGTCCTTCGTGGCGAATCCGAGCTGGTGGAACTCCTTGGCGACGATCGGGTCCAGCACGAGGATGCAGCCGAGGTAGGGGTCCATGCTCCCCAGCATCGCCTTCACCTTCTCCTGCCACGTGCTGCGGAGCCCCT
>Ga0214472_10002149_pt1 | contig 21459 bp, 25 predicted proteins | sample RVTome_6_FD_207662 | JGI IMG/M metagenome (GOLD analysis project Ga0214472, IMG submission 207662) | Soil microbial communities from uranium-contaminated site in the Upper Colorado River Basin, Wyoming, United States - RVT140D175 | ecosystem: Environmental > Terrestrial > Soil > Contaminated >...
CGATTGGCGTGCACCGTCATCAAGACTGCGCAACGGCAGCACAAGATCGCGAATCAATACCACACCTCTGTCCATGCCGGCCTTGCCCGCATCAATGCGCTGTGCGGTCTGGGTCGTCTGCTCGTCGATGGAGGTGATGATCCGATCGATCTGTGAGGTGACGTCTGCAGCCCGGCGCGCCAGGTTGCGGACCTCCTCGGCAACGACCGCAAAGCCACGACCGCTCTCGCCCGCACGCGCCGCTTCGATCGAGGCGTTCAGCGCCAGCAGGTTGGTCTGGTCGGCGATCTCGCGGATATGGCCGACCGCGCCGGCGATCTGCGCGACGCTCTCGGTCAGTCGAGTGACCGACGACGCCGATTCGGCAACGGCCTGTGCGATCGAGGTGATCTCCTGCGCGGCCTCCGAGATCGCCTGCAGCCCTCGACCCGCCAGATTGCGGGCATTGAGCGCATGATCGCGGCTCACCTGTACATCATCGGCCATCGAGGCCGCCGCCGTTGACAAGGAGACCACCCCGCTGTCGATATCGGAGGCGTTCCGGCACTGCCCCTCCGTATCGGACCGGACCCCCTCGGCCATCTGACGCATCTGCCCCGCCGCCGAACTGACCTGCGTCGCGCCCTGCCGTATCTCGCCGATCACGGCGTGCAGCCGCTGCCGCATATTCGACATACTGTTGAGCAGATGGCCGATTTCGTCGTCGCGATCGTTGACGATAGCGCAGCCGAGGTCCCCCGCCGCGATACGCTCGGTGGCCGACACCGCCAACGCCAGGGGGCGCGTTATGCTGCGCATGATCAGCACCGACATCACCAGCCCCGCGAGCAGCGCCGCCGCCCCCAACGCCAGGACGATCAGCGTGGAATTCTCGGTGATCGCCACGACCCTTGCCTGACGCTGCACCATCGATGCCTGTTGCGTCGCCTCCATGTCGGAGGTCAGCGCCAGCAACCGCTCCAGCGCGGCACGGGTATCGCCCGCCATCATCGCCCGGGCTTTCGCCACGCTGCCGAGTTCCAGGGCCTCCACCGTCTCCTGCAGTCGCGCCTGGTAGTCCGCGCGCAGTTGTGCCAGACGGGCGAGCATCTGCCGCTCCTCGTCGCTGTGCGCCAACCCTTGCAGTTGCGCCATGGCATCGTCGATCGCCTGATTCCTTGCGTCGAGATCGCGGTACAGCACAACCCGCTGTTCGCGTTCCTCGACGATGAACAGCAACAGCAAGCGTCCGGCAACGCTCTCCGCTTGCAGGTTGATCGTGCCGGCAAGACGGGCGCGCTCGGCATCCTGTTCGATCACCATCCGGATCTGCTCGGACAGCTCGCTGAAGCGGACCGCGGAGATACTCAGGATCGCGACGATGAACATCAACAACACAGCGTAACTGACGGCGAGACGCCCTCTGATCGACATATACACACTCCTTTCATGTCGGGATCCGGTCATGCCGAATGCAATTTCTTCATCCAAACATTCCAGATCTGAAGAATTTTGGCAATCAATCCCTGATTATCGGCACAAGGCCTAGCGGTAGACGGGACAGGCTTTGAACCGGCTTGCGCGCCGGCCGCCGCTTCACCCGGCCGCCGAGCCCTGCGTTCGCGCCGTGCCTGGGCGGCATTGGCCGCAGCGGCGAAGGAGGCCATCTGGGATGGGCTCAGGCCGTCGGCCGTGAATCGACGCCGGGATACCGTTTGCGAATACTGGCTTTTTGGGGAACTGCACATTCTACACCTCCGATTAGACTTTCAGTTACCTGTTGGTTAGTCGGCGTGGCGACAGCATTATTACACCCGAATATGCTGTAACGAATGTCGCGATAGATCGACTGACTAGACGACGACCGAGTGTTCGGACGCTAAGCCCGACAAGAAGCCAAGCCCGATAATCTGACCAGCCGTAAAGGAGCAATCACATGAGGGTCACGTCAAAGCCGCTAAGCGCCTATCCCTGGTATATCCGTCCCTTTTTCTGGCGCCAGCAACGAAAATATGGCGCGGTCCTGCAGCCGGGCCTGGTGTGGGGGCGGGTCCCGCCCCTGTTCGCGACCGTCGCGCTGCTCTATGGAGCGCTGGACCGCAAACGCTCCCCCATCGCCCCTGTCCTGCGTTCATTGGTCACGGTGCGGGTGTCGCAGATCAACCACTGCCGCTTCTGCATCGATATCAACTCCATGACGCTGGCCAACAGGAGCGGTTCGATGGCCAAGGTGGAGGCGCTGGAGCACTGGCACACCAGCGAGCTGTTTGACGCCCGGGAGAGGGCCGTGCTGGAATATACCGAGGCCGTCACCATCACCGATCGTATGGTCGACGATGCGCTGGTCGAGCGTCTGAGAGCCTGGTTCGACGAGGATGCCCTAGTGGAGCTTACCGGTCTGATCGCCTTTCAGAACCTGTCCAGCAAATTCAACAGCGCCCTCGATGTGCCCGCCCAGGGGTTCTGCCGCCTGCCATCCGAGTGAATTCGCAGTGGGGCGCGACGCCCGCGAAAGAAAGGGGGGACCTTCGCAGACACCGCATCCCCGCCGCGAATAGGGCGGCCGGATCAGACGGCGGATTGATCCAGCGCGGCGACCCAATGCCGCACGTCGATCGGCAGATAACCGGTAATCTCCAGGCTCCGGTCTTCAAGCACGTCCCGCTCCGGATGGGCCGCCTGCCACGCCTCGATCACGCGGTCGCGATGGCGCAGCAGCAGTGCGATCTGGGGGCGGAACAGCCGCATGAAAGCGGTCAGCCACAGGTTCACCGCCAGGTTCGGCCGGGCGTGGTCGATATGGAAGCGGTCCAGCAGGGCGATGCAGTCTTCGGCGCTGTACCAGGACTCGCCGGTTACCCAGCGGTTGGCCGCGAAAAGACCCAGCGGATAGCCCCAGCTGTCCATCGAGATGCCGATCAGATGCGCCAACGCCTCCTCACCCTGCGGCCCGGGTTCGCTACGCCGGAACCCCGCTGCCGGTTTTAGGTCGGCCGGCATGGCGGCGCGACGCACGAAGGTATGGAAATGGCCATGTTCGCCGTCGCGATGGGCGTGGTAGTAGTACTGGGCATGGCTGAGATCGTCGAACACATCCCCTTCGGGATAGTGGTTCATCTCATAGAATGTACCCTGCCCTTTCAGCACCTCGCCCACCACGTTGAGTCCACCGCGCCGCAAGGCTTCCAGGGCCTGGTGCTGCTCGGCAGCGGCACGGCGCAGCACCTGCAGCCGATCGGGGTCGAGCGCTGCAGGCGGCGACAGTGGCGGAACCGGGATCTCGGGCAGTGCGGACCAGCTTTCGTCCATCGGTTACCTCGCTTGTGCAAAGAGGGTCGGCCACTACCGGCTTTTAGCGGCGCAGGGGTTTTTCGCCGCGCAGGGATTCTTCGCCGCGCAGGGATTACAGCCCATCTTGCTCGCGCAGGGGTTCTCGACTGCGCAGGGATTCTTGGCCGCACAGGGATTTTTGGCCGCACAGGGATTACAGCCCATTTTGGCGGCGCAGGGGTTTTTCGCCGCGCAGGGATTGCCGGCCGCACCGCTCTTGCCGGGCTGGAAGCCCTTCTGGATGGCCGAGGTATAGGCCACCAGGGCTGCCAGATCCGGGCCGTTCCACGCCAGGGGTTTGGCGGCCATCGGCTGTTCCATGCACACCTGGATCATCTCGTCGAGGTGTATGGTCTTCAGGCCGTACACACTCTCCGCCATCGCCACCCGATGCGGATAGGGTTCGGCAAAGCTTGGCGCGAAGGCCGCATAGCCCTGGTGGCAGCTGCTGCAGGCCAAGCCGTTTGTGCTCAGGTTGGGGTCCGTGTATAGCTCGCCACCCCGTTCGATCAAGGCAAGCCGGTCGCCCTGGTAGGGTCGGTAATCTGCGGGCCGCCGGACACTTTTTGCAGCACAGGGGTTCTTGGCGGCACAGGGATTTTTCGCCGCACAGGGATTACACCCCTCGGGTTCTTTCACGGCGCAAGGGTTCTTCACCGCGCAGGGATTGCACGCCGCCTCGGTCGCACAGGGATTTTTCACCGCGCAGGGGTTCTTGGCGGCGCAGGGGTTTTTAGCGGCGCAGGGATTGCATTTGGCCGAGCAGGGGTTGGCGGACGCTATGACCAGCGGTTGAGTCGTCCCGCCGTATCCGGCGGCCAGGGCCGGAGAAACGGCCAGCGCCAGCATGGAAGCCGACACCAGCGCGGCCAGCGGCTTGAGACGTACATTCATAGCGGGTTGGGTATGATATAGACGCATGGCAGTGCTCCTGAATTGTTATACACCGGAATGCACCGGTTACAGGTTAGTCGCGACGCCTCCCGCAGTTCTTACACTTCATATGGCATTCATTTCGAGCCTCGATGCCGGGCGCACCCTGCCCAGGTCGCGCATCACCCGACAGGCTTGTCGGCGACGCCCGCAGGCGATACAGGCCAAGGCCCGCCCTCGCTAACAACCTGGCCATCGGCACCCCCCGGTCAACCCCTGGCACCGCTGATGTAGGCCGCGGTCAGTTCATGGGCCGGTGCCTCGAACAGGCGTCGGCACTGTCCGAATTCGATCAGCTTGCCGACCCGCTCCGTCATCCAGAAGAACGCGGCATAGTTCGCGACCCTTCTGGCCTGCGCCAGGTTATGGGTCACGATGACCACCGTGTAGCGGCCGCGCAGGCGGACGATCAGGTCTTCGACGACGGCCGACGCAATCGGATCCAACGCGCTGCAGGGCTCGTCCATCAGCAGGATCTCGGGCTCCAGCACCAGGGCGCGCGCGATGCACAGGCGCTGCTGCTGACCACCGGACAGCGCCGGCGCCGAACGGTCGAGGCGGTCCCTGACCTCGTCCCAGAGCCCGACGGCGGTCAGCGCCCCTTGCACCTTCTCGTTCAGCGTTCGCCGGTCGCGCACGCCATGCTCGCGCAGCGGCAGCTCCAGATTGCGCCGGATCGACAGCGGAAACGGATTGGGTTTCTGGAAGATCATCCCGATCCGGCGGCGCAGGTGCATCAGGTCCGGGACCGATTGCAGGATATCCTGCCCGTCGAGCAGCACGCGGCCGGCGACCCTGGCACCCCGGTCTTGCATGATCAGATGATTCAGTGTCGACAGGAAGCTGGTCTTGCCGCAGCCGGAGGGACCGATCAGGGCCGTGATACAGCCACGGTAGATATCCAGCGAGACCCCCTCCAGCACCGGTTGCTCACCGTAGGCCACCGACAGATCGCGGACCTGCAGGTGCGGGTGGGGTTCACAGCAGGAGGGCCCCGCCGCCATGGTGCCGAGCGTATAGGGGCCCGGGCGATGTTCAGCCGTCATGATCTCTGTATCCTCCGGGTCAGCCAGCGATCCGTGACCAGTTGCGCCATCAGGTTCAGCGCAACGATCACCAGGATCAGCACGAAGGCGGAGGCGTAGGCCGCCTCGTCGCCGCCACTTACGTTCATCGAAAGCTCGAAAATGTGCACCGCCAGGGCACGGCCGGAATCCAGCAGCGATCCGGGCATGCGGTCGACATAACCGCTGGTGAAAAGCAGGGCGGCGGTCTCCGCCGTGGCCCGGCCGATACCGAGCATCAGCCCGGCCAGGATGGCCGGCGACGCGGCCGGCAGCAGTATGTGCCAGACGGTGCTGGTGCGGGACATGCCCAGCGCCCGCGCGCCCGCGCGCCAGCCGTCGTCGACCGCCGACAACCCGGACTCGCAGGTGCGGACGAACAGCGGCAGTATCATGCAGGCCAGGGTCAGGCCGCCGGAGAGGATCGAAAACCGCAGGCCCAGTACCAGACTGAAAAAGGCATGACCGAACAGGCCATAGACGATCGACGGGACACCGGCAAGCACATCCAGCGTGAGACGAATGCCCTGAGCGGCGGATCGGCCGGGCCGAGTGAACTCCGCCAGCCAGACCGCCACCGCCAGTCCCAGCGGCAGGGCGACCGCCAGCGCCACGGCCAGGATCAGCAGCGTCGACACCAGGATCGGCGCGATGCCGCCTGCGCGACCGGCATCGCTCGGGGCCTCGACCAGAAATGACCAGGACAGGCGGGACAAGCCGCCGATGACGAGGTCGCCGATGACCCAGAGCAGGGCACCGATCACCAGTATCACCAGCAGGTAGACGGCCGTTGTGAAAAGTCGATCAGCCATGCCGGGGCTCCCCTCTCGATACCCGGGCGGCGGCGATCGCCAGCACCAGTACCAGCAGTGTCAGCAGCAGGCCAGACGCGAACAGCGCCGCGCGATGTCCGTCGGTGGCGTAGGCCATCTCCAGCGCGATATTGGCCGTCAACACCCGGACCGGTTCGAACAGCCCCGTCGGCAACTGCACCACGTTACCCGCCACCATCAGTACCGCCATCGTCTCCCCGAGGGCACGCGCGATCGACAGCAGCACACCGCCGGCGATGCCGCTGCGGGCCGCCGGCAGCGCGACCCCGAGGATCAGACCCTTGCGGCTCATGCCCAGGGCCTCGGCGCCGGTCAGCCAGGCTCGGGGTACGGCCCCGAGTGCCGCGGCACCGGTCAGCGCCACGGTGGGCAGAATCATCAGCGTCAACACCAGTACCGCGGCCAACAGGCTGGCGCCCGGCGGCTGCAACCGGCCGATCAGCGGCACCAGCACCGTCAAGCCCCAGAGCCCGTAAATCACCGAAGGGATGCCGGCGAGCAGGCTCAGCACCAGTCGAAACAGTTTCGCCGGCAGCGGCGGGGCATAGAACTGCAGGAAGATGGCGCTGGCCAGACCCAGCGGCGTTGCCAACAGCACGGCTCCCAGCGCCGCGGCCAGCGAGGCCCAGAGCATCGGCATCAGGCCGAAGAGCCCCTCCAGCGGATACCAGCCCTCGTCGCGCCAGAACGCCTGCCAGCCCCCGCCTCTCAGGACCGGCCAGGCTTCGTACAGCAGAAATCCAACCACCAACAGCAACAACAACGCACCGACCGCCGCCGACAGCCGCAACAGCGGTGCCAGCAGCCGGTCGGCGTTATACCGGCGGCCGTGGTCAAGGCCGGAGCGGAACAAAATAGAGTCCCTCGACCAGGTCGGACACGGCGGCGGAGCGGGCGTAGTCGATGAAGCCCTTGAGCCGCGGCGGGATGTCGCCCCGTGTGATCAGGTTGAGCGGGCGGGCCAGCGGGTAGCTGCCATCCCGGACCCTGGCGACACTTGCCGGGACGCCGTCCAGCGGCAGGCGCCTGATCGCCACGCCGCGCTCCTGTTCGGACTCGGCCGCACCGATGGAAACGTACCCGATGGCGCCGGGATTGCCGGCCACGGTCTTGATCCCCTGCTGGTTGTCGCCGATCACGACCTGCGCCCGGATCTGGCTGTTGCGCAGGCCGAAGTGCTGCAGGAACAGCTCCAGCGTCGAGCGGCCCTCCGCCTTGTTGACCACGGTGATATGCCGGTCGGGGCCGCCCAGCGCTTGCCAGTTGCGGATCTCGCCGGTGAAGACGGCGACGATCTGCTCCCGGCTCAGTTCGCCGACCGGGTTGCTCTGGTGCACGATGATGCCGATGCCGTCGAGCGCGATCGTATGGGCGGTCAGATCCTGCTCGGTCGCCTTGAGCGCCCGCGAGGCCATGCCGATATCCGCCATGCCGCTGCTGGCATCCAGCACGCCCCGGGTGGAACCGCCGGTCTGGACCTCGAACCGACTCTCCGGGTGAAGCCGTTCGAAGCGCTTGCCGATCTCGAGCGCCAACGGCGCCACCGTGCTCGAGCCGGTGAGCATCACCCGCTCGGACGCCGGCGCCAGGGTTGACGGGCCGACCGCCAGGGCCAGCAGGAGGATCGGCAGGAACCTGCCCATCATTATTCGCCCCCGGTGGCGCTACGCGCGCCGGTCCCGGTGTCCGCCAGTTGCCGCATGACGGCGGCCAGCCGGCGCTTGTCGCAATGTTCCGGCGGCAGCGCCAGCAGCGCTTCGACGCGGGCTCTGAGTATCTCGAAACAGTCGCCGAAGGCGAGCCTGGCCTGATCGAGATCCCGGATCGCGGCCGGATCCGGCAGCCCCCAGTGAATCCGTTCATAGTCGCCGGCAAAGGCCGGGCAGGGCTCGGCATCGGCATGGCCGCAGACGGTGATGACGAAATCGAACGCCGGTGCCCCCGGCTGCGCGAACCGCTGCCAGCTCTTGCTGTGATAGCCGGCCGGAGCCGACCCCAGCCGGGCGATCTGCTCCAACGCCAGCGGATTGACCCGGCCGGTCGGATGACTGCCGGCGCTCCAGGCGCGGAACCGGCTCCGGCCGAGGGTGGCGAACAGCGCTTCGGCCAGGATGCTGCGGGCCGAGTTGCCGGTGCAGAGGATCAGCACATTCCAGCGCGTGTCCCCGTCCCGGGAGACGTTGTTCAGCAGCATGCGTCACCTCCCTCGCCCCCCTGGGGCGTATCGAACGGCAGTCCACCGCCGCAGCCTTCGAACAGTCCGAAATGGCGGCTGAAGTCGCCGATGAACTCGAAATGCTCGGCAAAGCGGGTCTCCCTGAGCATCCGCCAGGTGTTGCCGCACACCGGGAACACCCGCCCCGTTTCGATAGCGTGATGCTTGTCCAGCACGAAACGTTGGGGATGATGAGGGATACTGCCGCGATAGATCACCGCCTGGCCGTAGTCTTCACAGGCCGACTCCAGGGCCGCCAGCTTGAACAGCCGGTAGGTGGCCGAGAAGAAGCGCAGGTTGCCGACCCGGGCCGCCAGTTCCTCGTCGGTGATCAGCAGCGGCCGGTCCTCGACCAGGCGGGGATCGGCGAAGCCGGCGCCCTGGGCCAGGCGCAGGAAATCGTTCCAGTACATTGCGCCGCCGAGGCACTCGCCGTAGAGGACCGGATCCTCGCGCACCGCCTGCGGTACCCGACGGTCGGCATAGACATCGGAGAAGTAGAACTCGCCGCCGGGCTTGAGCAGTCGATGCACCCCGGCCAGAACCGCGGGTTTGTCCGGCGACAGATTGACCACGCAGTTCGAGACGATGACATCGAAGCTGTTCGGTTGCAGGTCCAGTTCGTCGAGATGTTCGATGTACGCCAACCGAAAGTGCACGTTGTCGTAGCCGAACCTGTCCACATGCCAGGCCTGCCGCGACTTGGCGATCGCCAGTTGCTCCGGTGTCATATCCACCCCGACCACCGAACCGTTCGGGCCGACCAGCTGTGCCAGCGCATAGACATCGCGCCCGGAACCGCAGCCCAGATCGAGGATCCGACAGCCCTCGAGCAGCGGCGGACAGACCAGGCCGCAACCGTAGTAGCGTGCCAGTACCTCGGGGTGAATGTTCGCCAGCAACGGCTTGAGCCAGGCCGGTATCGCGCTGATATCGCAGCAGGCCGTGGTTTTCAGATCGGCAGAGCTTTGCAGTTGCCTGCCGTAATAGTCCTGGACGGTTTCGTGCATGGGTAGGGTACTCCCGGTTCCGTTGTTCGGGGTGTACAAACCGCCTCGCGGAGGCGGCCTTGTACGTTTGACTTGTACGGTTTGAAGAGTTAGTCGCGGTGCGGGCGGGATCCTTACAAGGAGTGATCGCGGAATCCGGAAAAATCGGACGGGGCACGGCAAGTCTCGGCGTACAACGGTCTTCGGAATCTGTAGGCCCTGCCGCTTGCGGCAGGGCACCTTGCTCACACGAGGTGCCCATGCTTTAATTTCCGCTATGCGAACCCTCTCTTTCCGACATTGCCTGCTTGCCTATCTGGCACTGGCTTCCCTGCTCCTGGGTCTCTCGTTGCAGATGCTTGGCGGGGCCGGTATGGACAGACCGATGTCTGTCGGGCAGACCGGCATGATGGAGATGTCGGATCCCTGTGATGCATGCGATGCAGCCACCGTGCTCGACGCCGGCTGTGTCAGTTTCAATTGGTCCTGCGCCCAGTTAGCGGTGACCATCTCCAGCAGCGGCTTGACCGCTCTCCGCCCTGCAGCCGAGCGGCTGACGCTGACGCCGCTGTTTCACGCCGGTTTGTCTCCCGCCCCCGAACTCCGGCCTCCACGAGGCGTGTTCCACGTCTAAAGGTCTGCTGTACAGACTTGCACCACGCACCGGTCTCACGCCGTTCCGCTCGGTCATCTTCCCGAGCCGGCGCGCCTGAAGCACCGCGGTTCGGAACAGTGTGCAGGTCGCCGAACACAAGAGATCCAACCGGGTGATCAACGCCATGTCTTATACCGGAATGTCCAGACGCGCCTTTCTCGGCGCCGTTGTGGCAGTAGTCGGGCTGGGCAACCTGCCCTGGAGCGTTCGCGCCGCACTCGCTGACGGTGCGAACGGTTCCGCGCTCACCTTCGACGGCGACGCCTTGATTGTCGCGTCGCGTAATAACTTGTCGCATAACGTGTCGCGTAAAGAGAGCGACGGAACCTGGTTATCGCTGCCCCTTCCAGCGGGAGGCGGCGTCGGTGCCCTCGCTACGCATCCCGCCCGTCCCGGTCGGATTGCCGCCGGTCTGACGGCAGGGGGCGTCGCCCTGTCCGAGGATGGCGGGCGCAGTTGGGAGATGAGCGGTCAGGGGTTGCCTGACGCCGCAGTCATCGCGATCACGGTGGCCGCAGGGAACCCGGATACCCTGTACGCGTCCGTCCGAGGCGACGGCCTCTGGCGGAGCGATGATGCGGGCCGGTCATGGGCGTTTGCAATGGATCGCCCCTGGCTGGCCGATACGGAGCGCGACCTGACGGCGCTGGCCTCCGTCGACCTGGCCACAGGCATGGGGGGTATCTGGATCTATGCCGGAACCGAGACAAGCCTGACCCGCGTGCCCGACTGCTTCTGCCGTTGGCAGGATATCCAGCCCGGCAATGCGATAGACGCCCTCGTGTCCGGAACGCCGCTGCCGCCCGAGGCGCCACTGCCCGACGGTGAGCCCATCAACGCATTGGTCAGCGCGGCCTCGCGCCCGACCAGGCTCTATGCCGCCCTGCCTTCGGGTATCTGGATATCCGAGGACGCCGGGGTCATCTGGTCGCACGGAACACGCAAACGGGCCACGGCACTTGCGGTTCACCCCGTCAATTCCGATTACGTCGTCGCCATCGCGGGTGACGACCTCATTCAAAGCACCGACGGAGGTATCACCTGGACTGCCTTCGTGAACAAGCCTTTGTGAACAAGCCATTATGAATAAGTACCGGAGCACACCATGAAGAAAATCTATGTTGCCGCAATCATCATCGTTCTGGTTGCAACCGGCGGGGTCGCCTTGTCCGAGCTGAACCGGAGCGAAACCCCGCAACCCGGCAGTGCGACCACATCCGCTGTCGACGCCAAGGCGATCACGATCTACCGCGACCCGAATTGCGGATGCTGCGATACCTATGCCGACTATCTGGAGCAAAACGGCTATCGGGTGACACGTGTGGATGACCGCAACTTCGACAAGCGTTCGATTGCGGCCGGCGTGCCCGAGCAGGGCCTCGGCTGCCATCTGGCGGAGGTCGACGGTTATGTCGTGAGCGGACTGGTTCCCGTCGAGATCATCGAGCGGCTGGTCAGTGAGCGTCCGCAGATCACAGGGATAACGCTCCCCGGGATGCCGGCCAATGCCCCCGGCATGGCACGGGAAAAGAGCGGCACGCTGAAGACTTACGCCTTCGGCGAGGGCGGAGTGTCCGTCTATTCCAATGAGTAAGCTCTTGAGCACAACCGCAGCAAGAGGACGGATCTGCGCGCTGGCCGGTGTGCTGCCGATCGCCCTGGCAGCAGCACAGGCGTGGGGCGCGGAAACACCGCCGCCGCCCGATGGCCTGACCTTCCTCGGCCAGGTCGTGACGGACCGGCAGATCAGCCAGGGTCGGGCGCTCTATGCGCAACACTGCGCCTCCTGTCATGGCGCCAACCTCGAGGGACAACGGAACTGGAAGCGGCGGCTCGACAGCGGCCGCATGCCTGCGCCGCCGCACGACGAGAGCGGTCACACCTGGCACCATTCGGATCAGGCGCTGTTCAGGATGACCAAGTCCGGCGTCGGTGCGGTCATCCCGGGATATGAGAGCGACATGCCCGCCTTCGACGGCATTTTGAGCGACCGGCACATCATCTTCGTGCTCAGCTATATCAAGAGCCAATGGCCCGAGCAGATCCGGGTCAGACAGGCCGAAATAACCAAGCAACACCAAGAATCGACGGAGCGCTGAATGAAACCCATGATCCAACGCCGACAACCTCTGCCGAGCGCATCCAGAGAGGCCTGCCATGCCTGATGCCGCCAACCTCGGTCTGCTGGGTGCCTTTGCCGGCGGGCTGATCTCCTTTCTGTCGCCCTGCACGCTGCCGCTGGTGCCGGGTTATCTGTCCTTCGTCGCCGGTCAGGGCGGTTCGGTACCGGAACGGCAGCCCTGGCCACACCTCGTGCTGAGCCTGTTCTTCGTGCTGGGCTTTTCGATCATCTTCGTGTCCCTGGGCGCCAGCGCCTCCCTGCTGGGCAACATGCTGCAAACCTACCGGTATGAGGCCACCCTCATCGGCGGCAGCCTGGTGATGCTGTTCGGTGTTTTCATGACCGGTCTGCTCAAGATCGGTTGGCTGCAACGGGAGTTTCGGCTGCATCTGTCGCTGCCGTCCGGCAACCCGACCACGGCCTTTTTGCTGGGCGTTTCCTTCGCCGTTGGCTGGACGCCCTGTATCGGCCCAATACTGGCGGCCATCCTGGCGATGAGTTCGCTCAGTGCCGACCCCCGGATGGCCGTGGCCATGCTGTCGGTCTATGCCCTCGGGCTGGCGATACCGTTCCTGCTGGTATCGCTGTTCATGGAGACTTTCAAGCGGCGGTTGCGGGCCCTGGGACGCTTCAGTCGTTATCTGCATCTGGCCGCCGGGCTGATCATGATTCTGATGGGCCTCGCCATGGTCACGGGCAAGCTGACACTGTTCGCCATCTGGATGCTGGAGTTGTTTCCGGCCATGGGCACGATCGGATGAACGGGTACACACACCGGGATAGGGAGACCGACACATGAGTATGAGAAAGCTGGTGTTTTTCACGCCGCTGCTGGTGGCGTTAGGGTTGGGCTTTTTCTCTGGCGCGGACTGGCGCTGAAATGGCTGTCGGATCTGGGCAATCCGTACCAGGTCACTCTGTTCGAACAGTATCGGCGACAGTAAAGTGTCGGGGAGCACCTTGTTGAAACGTTCACGGATCAGGGCCACCTCGGGCACGATAAGGGAAGCGCATAATGGTTATCACCAAAAGTCAGCTTAAAGGCGGCCTGCTGTGCTGCATGATTGCAGGTGCATTCGGAGCCAGCCTGCTGCTGCCGAAATGGATCCGCCTGAACGAGACCGAGGTAGCGCAGCAGGTCATCGAGCCGGTCGCCTGCGATATCAAGGCGGGACCCTGCATCGGCAGGCAGGACGACCTGGCGGTGCAATTTTCCGTCAATGGCGACGTTATCGGTTCGCACCAGCCGTTGCAGTTCAATGTCGAGGTAGAGGGGCTACGACCGGACGGCGTCAGGATCGATTTCGAGGGGGTCGAGATGTTCATGGGGCTCAACCGACTGGTACTGGACGAGAACAGCGCCGGCGGTTTCTCCGGAACCCGGGAACTCCCGGGCCATGCCTATCCGATGACGTGGCGAGCCCGCGTGCTGCTCGAAAAGGACGGCGCCTTGATCGAAGCCGGCTTCGAATTCGAGTTGGAATAGTGGTCGATGACCTTCCGGTAATGGAGAACGGTATGGGCGTATACGCCAAATGGATACTGCCGCGCTTGATCGATCTGTGCATGCGCACTCGCGAGGTGGGGCGATTCCGCGCCCGCGTCGTGCCACAGGCACACGGGCGAGTGCTCGAAATCGGTTTCGGTTCGGGCTTGAACCTGCCCTTCTATGGTGAAGATGTGCAGCAGCTGTATGGTCTCGATCCCTCGGCGACCCTGCTTGCCATGGGACGGGAACGGGCCGATGGCGCCGGCTGCCCGGTGACGCCGATCGAGTGCGGCGCCGAGGAGATCCCGTTGGAGGACGGCAGCATGGATGCAGTGGTGATGACGTTCACCCTGTGCAGTGTCGCCGATCCGCTGCGGGTGCTGCGGGAGATCAGCCGGGTGCTGCAACCGCACGGCGTGCTGCTGTTCGCCGAGCATGGGCTCGCGCCCGAGGTGCAGGTACAGCGTTGGCAGCACCGCCTCACGCCCGGCTGGCGCCACATCGCCGGTGGCTGCCATCTCGACCGCAAGATCGACGAGTTGATCGGCGAAGCCGGTTTCACCATCGATGAACTGGTGACCGAATATGCGCGCGGACCTCGGCCCATGACGTACATCTACTGCGGCCGAGCGTCCCGGTCTTCGGCGAGCCGGCCTGGTACTCATCGCCCGTGATCAGGTAATCCGCATCCATCAAGCCGAGGGAAACGCCCATGAGCGGAACGATCGTTACCCATGAGCCACTGATCCGGCTCGGCATTTCGGTTGGTGTACTGCTCGCCATGATGCTGTGGGAGGTCGCTGCGCCGCGCCGCCCGCAACACTATCGCCGCGCACAGCGCTGGCCGCACAATCTCCTGCTCGTGCTCCTGGACTCGGCCGTCGTGCGTCTGCTCATGCCATTGGGCGCGGTTGGGGCCGCCCTGGTCGCGGGGGAGCAGGGGGAGCAGGGCTGGGGGCTGTTCAATCTGCTGCGGCTGCCGTTCTGGCTTGAGATCGTCCTGGCGGTCCTCGTGCTCGACCTGGTCATCTACGTCCAGCACCGGCTGTTCCATGCCGTACCCTGGCTCTGGCGTTTGCATCGTGTGCATCACGCCGACCTGGAATTCGACGTGACCACGGGCGTGCGCTTCCATCCGCTGGAGATACTGCTCTCGATGGGCATCAAGCTCGTCGCCGTGGTCGCGCTGGGCGCCCCGGCGCTTGCGGTGCTGATATTCGAGGTGCTGCTCAATGCGACCGCCCTGTTCAACCACGGCAATGTGCGCCTGCCCGGCTGGCTGGACCGGCGCCTGAGGTTCCTGGTGGTGACGCCGGAGATGCACCGCGTTCATCACTCGATCATCCGCCGCGAGACCGATAGCAACTTCGGCTTCAATCTGCCCTGGTGGGATCGCCTGTTCGGCACCTATTGCGCCCAGCCCTCAGCCGGGCATCTCGGGATGACGATCGGGATAGACGCGTTCCGGGAGGCGCGCGAGTTGCGGCTGGACCGGCTGCTGCTGCAACCGTTTCGCAGAGCACCCTCTCCCGGCAAACAACGAGGCGACGCTTAGCACAGGATTTTTCCGGATCGATGATGGGACATTCTGCCTGACCATCCGCACAGAGATTGACCCGGACACTATTCCGAGTCATGGGGCCGCCATTGCTGAATTCGGTTATTGCCGAAATCCGCCACGAACACGCTGCCGTCCGGTGCCACCGCGACCGCGACCGCATGGTTGAACTGTCCAGGGCCGCTCCCCTCCTCGCCGAGGGCGTTCAGGAAGGTGCCGTCGGCGGCGAACTTCTGCACCCGATGGTTGTAGAAGTCGGCAACGAACAGCGCCCCCCGCGGCCCAACGGCGACCGAGGTGACCGTGGCGAACCAACCATTGAAGGGGCCGAAGATATTGATCGCGAAGGGGCCGCCCCATTTGCGCCGAAACCGACCCTGGGCGGAAAACACCTGTATCCGGTCATTGTAGCCGTCCGCCACATAGAGGCTGCCGTCGGCTGCCAGCGCCACGTCGGTCGGGTAGTTGAACGCGCCCGCCCGGATCCCGACCTCGCCGGTGCTCCCCCATTGCGCGATGAACCGTCCGTCGGGATCCAGCCGCTGGATCCGCTGATTGTAGAAATCCGCCACGAAGAGATCGCCGTTGGCCGCCACCGCCACCCCGCCGGGGGATCGGAACTCCCCTGCAGCAGCGCCGCTGCGCCCGAGCGTTCGCAGCGGCGCTCCGGCCAGGGAAAACACCTGGATACGGTCGTGCCAATAGTCCGCCACATAGAGTTCATCGTTGTGGAGGGCCAGGTTCATGGGCCGACCCAACGACCCCGGTGCCTCTCCCTGCGCCTCATCGCGCACGCCGAACTGGCGTCGGAAGCGACCGGCGTGGTCGAACACCTGGATGCGGGCGTTACGCGAGTCGCTGACGAACACCTCGGTCTCGGTGACGGCGATGCCGGTGGGATCGCGGAACTGACCAGGCCCGCTGCCCGGTTCGCCCCAGGCGTTGACGAACCGATAGGCCGGTTCCTGGACGCCGGGAAACCAGGCGTCGCGGGCCGCCCATAGAGCCAACAACGCGAGCAGCGTTGCCGTTGCCGGTGTCAACCACTTACGACGCGATCTTCGCTGCTGCATGTTCCTCACCGAGGCCGCGACGGCCTAGAAATTGATGCGGATACCCGCCCGGACAATGTAATCGCTTTCCAGCGCCGTGCCGTTGAGGTCCTGCATCACCGGCAACTGGATGGCGGTTTCGGCCATCCAGCGCTTGGTGACATACTGCAGCCCCGGTGCCAGGAACAGGCTGGTGCCGCCGCTGTCGGCATCCTCGACACCGTGCACTTCGTTTTTACCCTGGTACGCCAGGTTGGATTCCAGCACCCCATACAGGAATCCCGGCACGCCGCCACCGAGTTCTCTCGGCCAGAGCCGGTGCTGCCAGGAGAGGTCCCAGCGCACTTCGTCACCGGCCTCGAAACCGTTGGCTTCGTTGTTGAAGCGGACACTCAACTGGCTGTCGAACTGATCACTCAGGGTCTGGTGGGTCAGCACCAGACCGCCGAACAGATCCCAGGCGCCGCTGCCCAACTGGACCGATGGCGGCAGGCGGCCAAGGGCATCGCCGGCATCGTCCTCGCCGGTGGGCGCCTCGACACCGACAAACGGCGCCAGCCTGAGGGTACGGCCCGGCCAGTCCCGCTGAAACAGCGTATAGCGGCCGAACAGGCTGAGGTCGCCAAACCCCTCCTGACTGCGCCGGATCCGCTCGCCGCCGCTGTCGAGCCTCAGCGTCTTATGCTGGTAAGGCAGGGCGCCGAACAGCGCCAGCTTCGGGGTGACACCGTAGCCCACGACCGTAACCAAGGTGTCGACGGTCAGATCACGATCGGCGGTACCGGGATCCTCGCCGGCGTCCAGGCGGATGCCCTGGATGCGGGTGACGAACTCCCCTTGCGCCACCGGCAGCGCGGTGTTGAAGGTCATCGGCGCGCTCAGCACCGGTGAACCGCTCAGCAGCAGTACCCAGCACAGGCCCCATCCGGAGATCGAGGCACGCAGGTTGCGGTATCGATCCGGCATGATCACTCCCCCTGTGTTGTTTCGTTGAATGTTTCGTTGAACGACCTGAGGCTGAAGCCCGCGGCCTCGACCGCCGCGCGGGCCTGTGCTTCGCTCAGGCCGGCATCCTCGTCCATCACCACCCGTACCAGGCCCGCCCGGATATCGGTTTCGACCGCCTTTACCCCCGCCTGCTTGCTCAGCGATTTCTCGATACCGTAGGCGCAGAAGGGGCAGGCCAGCCCGTCGACATGGAGTTGGTAAACCCGGGGCGCGGCCCAGGCAGTGCTCCACAGCAGGGCAAGCACGAGAACAAGCAACGATCTATACATCACATACCTCCTGTTTACGCTGTTGATCGGACGTCGGGATCAGGCATCGCCGTCCGGCTCCTGGCCGTTGGCCCGCTTCTGCCCTCGCCCGGCCAGGCGCCGCAGCCACCACCATACGAGCAGCGAGATCAGGATCGCTGCCGAAGCCAGGACCGCCCAAACCGTCCTGGGCCAGGTCAGCACCCGATCCCCGATGACGACCATGAACGTGGTCAGCGGCAGGATGCCGAGACCGGTGGTCCAACTGAATGTCCACCAGGAGATGTTGGTCAGGCCAGCGGCGTAGTTGATGGCGTTGAACGAGACAATGGGAACCAGTCGGCTGATCAGCAGCACCCCGCTGCCCTGTTTTCCAACCCACTCATCCAACCTATCGCGGTGCCGGGGCGGCAGCATTTTCAGCACGAAGGGCCGGCCCAGGACGCGCGCAAGCCCGAACGCCAGATAGGCACCGAGCATGGCACCTATCCAGGTGATCGCCAGCCCCCGAAGCGGCCCGAACAGCATACCATTCGCGACCGCCAGCAGTTCGGCGGGGATCGGGACGAAGGAGTGCAGGATCATCAACAGGATGGAGGCGATTGCCGCCCACGGCCCCCAGGATTCGATAAAGCGCTCCATCCCGGCGGCGGACAGCTCCCAGCGGCCCAACGAGAGCTCGACCAGCAGTGCATGCACGCCGTACCCGACGAGACCCAGTATCAGCAATACCGTCAGTATCGTCCCGGCCGATTTCAGTCCGCCGCGGTCACGCGCGGCACGGGGCGGCTGTTCTCGATTCCCGTCTGTCTTCGCAGGTCGGTTCATGCCCGAGCCTCTCCGATGTTTCGCCCGATGTAGTACACCAGCCCTCAGCCGGCGCAGCAGGAGAGCCGCGTCACATCCTTGCCGAAGGTCTGTGCCGTGAGTTTCAGGCCCTCGGCCATCGTCAGATAGGGGAACAGCTGGTCGGCGAGATCCTGCACCGTCATCCGTGTGCGGATCGCGAGCGCCGCGGTCTGGATGAACTCGCCCGCCTCGGGCGCGACCGCCTGCACGCCGATCAGTCGCCCGGATCCGGCTTCCGCGACCAGCTTGATGAAACCGCGCGGGTCGAAATTGGCCAGTGCACGCGGCACATGGTCGAGCGTGAGTATCCGGCTGTCGGTCTCGATGCCCTGATGCTGCGCCTCCGATTCACTGTAGCCGACCGTCGCGACCTGCGGGTCGGTGAACACCACCGCCGGTACCGTGGTCAGATCCAGGGCCGCGTCCCCGCCGGTCATGTTGATGGCGGCGCGGGTCCCGGCCGCCGCCGCCACATAGACGAATTGCGGCTGGTCGGTGCAGTCCCCGGCGGCATAGATAGCGGGCGCGCTGGTGCGCATGTGCCGGTCGATGGCGATGGCGCCCCGCCGATCGACGGCCACGCCCGCGCTGTCCAGTGCCATGCCCCGGGTGTTCGGTGTCCGGCCGGTGGCGACCAGCAGCCTGTCGGCCCGGATCTCCCCCTGCGCGGTGTCGAGCAGGAATTCACCCTTCGCATGGGCGACCCGAATGACCCGGGTATGCTCCAGCACCTCGATACCCTCCAGGCGAAAGGCTGCCGTGATCGCCTCGCCGATCGCCGGGTCCTCCCGGCTGAACAGGGTGCTGCGGGCCAGGAGGGTCACCTGGCTGCCGAGGCGGGCAAACGCCTGCGCCAGCTCCACCGCCACCACCGACGAGCCGATCACCGCCAGCCGGTCCGGCAGGGTATCGCTTGCCAGTGCCTCGGTGGAGGTCCAGTACGGCGTATCCTCCAGGCCTGGAAACGGCGGAATCGCCGGGCTCGCGCCGGTGGCGATCAGGCAGCGATCGAAGCCGACCTCGCGCTCGCCGCCGTCCTGCAGCCGCACCCTCAGGCTGCGGTCATCGTTGAACCTGGCCTCCCCCCGCAGCAGGCCGATCGCCGGCGTGCGCGCCAGAATGCCTTCATACTTGGCGTGTCGCAGCTCCTCGACACGCGCCTGCTGCTGCATCCACAGCTGCTCATACAGGATGACCGGGCTGCCCGCTTCGATACCGGCGTCGAACGGGCTAGTCCGGCGCAGGTGCGCGATATGGGCCGCCCGGATCATGATTTTGGACGGCACACAGCCGACATTGACGCAGGTCCCGCCGAGGGTGCCGCGCTCGATCAGGGTGACCCGGCCCCCCTGCTCGACGACTTTCAGTGCCGCCGCCATGGCGGCTCCGCCGCTGCCGATGATGGCAATGTGCGGTCGCTCATCACCCGATCTGCTCATTCGTTATCCCCAGCCATCACCGAAGAGGGGTAACCGGCATTCTCGGTGGCCCGGATCAAGGCGTCGACAGTGGTCTTGGTGTCATCGAACCTGACCCTGGCAAGACGCTCCTCGAAGCTGATGACCGTCGCCTCGACACCGTCGACCCGGGACAGCGCGGTCTTCACCGTGATCGGGCAGGCGGCACAGGTCATGCCGGGCACCGACAGCGTGACGGTTTGCATGGCGGCCCAGGCGGGAGAACCGAGGACAGCGGTCAACGCGGCGAGAGCGGCAAGTTTGTTGCTCATGGGGACACCTCCTTTTCAGTAGAACAGCGGCAGAACGTAGGGGAAGGCAAGCGCAATCACCACCAGGGTGACCACGAGCCAAAAGAGCGCCTTGTAGGCCCTTTTCACCCGGGGTACCGCGCACACTTCGCCCGGTTTGCAGGCGTGCGCGGGGCGGTAGATGCGACGCCAGGCAAAAAACAGCGCGACCAGGGCGATGCCGATGAAGATCGGCCGATAGGGTTCCAGCACTGTGAGATTACCGATCCAGGCACCGGAAAAGCCCAGTGCGATCAGCAGCAGCGGCCCCAGGCAGCAGGTCGAGGCGAGGATGGCGGCGACGCCGCCGGCGGCCAGGGCGCCACGCCCCCTCCTTGATTCCGCGCCTCGCCGGGGGGCCGCCATCGTCATCTGTTCGCTATCGGTCATGAGAAATCTCCTTCCGCGTGATCACCCGATGGTTTAAGGTTAGGTCCGTAGTCATGTACGGAGTCAAGCACCATGACCCAGGATGCGCAGCCGTTGACCATCGGCGCCCTGGCTAAGGCCGCCGGCGTCAATGTGGAGACGATCCGTTTCTACCAGCGCAAGAGTCTGTTGCCGGTACCGGACCGGCTGTATGGCGGCATTCGTCGTTACGGCGAGGTGGATATCGCCCGCCTGCGGTTCATCAAGTCGGCCCAGCGGTTGGGCTTCAGCCTGGATGAGATCGCCGAGCTGCTGCGCCTGGAGGACGGCACCCATTGCGATGAGGCCAGCCGCCTGGCCGAGCGCAAGCTCGCCGAGGTGCGGAACAAACAGGCGGACCTGAAACGCATGGAATCGGCCCTGGCCACGCTCGTGGATGCCTGCCACACCCAGTCGGGACAGGTTTCCTGCCCGCTGACCGCATCGCTCTACAGCGGCGACGCGGTGCTGCCCCCCTCGGATCGGAAGGCCGACGACCGCTAGGCCCCTATCGGTCGCCCCGGCTCACCCCTTCCGGTCGTTCAAACGCCAGTCATAATCGAGAAACTCGATGTCGGCGGTGCCGGACTGCAGCGCCTGTGACTGTTGCTCGCTCAGTTGCAGGGCCTCGGCATACAGGCGCAGAAACGCGCCCAGCGAACGCGCGCCGCGCCAGCCGGCTTCGAAATCCTCGCGGTACCATTTGAAGATGGAGGAGACCTGCACCCGCTCCCGAACCGATCGATTGCGGCTGCGGTCGGCCAAAAACAGCCGGGTCTGCTGCTCCAGTTGCCGCTCCAGCTCGGCAGCGGTGTAAGCCTCGGCGCGCAGCGCCGGGCAGCCGATGCTGGCACAGTTGACCGCGAAATGGATGCGCGGATCCCGGTAGCGCCCCGAGCCCCGGATCAGCCCGTGCTCGATATCGTCCAGCGACCGGGTCTCGCCCAGCAGCGGAATGAAAGACTTCTGCCAGGGGCTTC
>Ga0214472_10002150_pt1 | contig 21440 bp, 18 predicted proteins | sample RVTome_6_FD_207662 | JGI IMG/M metagenome (GOLD analysis project Ga0214472, IMG submission 207662) | Soil microbial communities from uranium-contaminated site in the Upper Colorado River Basin, Wyoming, United States - RVT140D175 | ecosystem: Environmental > Terrestrial > Soil > Contaminated >...
CCATCCCTATCCCAACGTGAGGTTTGCATGTCAACATCCACGGTAAGAACCGTATGCGGTAGTTCCGCACGTACGGATCTGTGCGGGGGGCCACTGGCAACAGTGGTCCCTACCGCGATCTACTTTTTCGCGTTGCGATCGCACGTGGCGCTATGATAGAGGGTACTCATGCTGAGAATCCCGCGTGGGCAGCAGGCTGGTGTTGTTTATCATGTGCTCAATCGAGGAAACGGTCGCGCGACCATATTTCATAAAGCTCAGGACTACCAAGCGTTTCTTTCCATCATTGCACTAGCGAAAACGCGGCAACCCGTAAGGATTCTTGCGTTCTCGTTGATGCCGAATCATTTTCACTTTGTGATCGAGTCCTCGCATCACCACTCGCTGAGCTAATTCATGCAATGGCTTTTAACCAGTCACGTACGGCGTTATCACGGGCATTATGGGAGCAGCAGGCATGTTTTGGCAGGGCCGGTTTAAAAGTTTTCCAGTGCAGCGCGACGAACATTTGCTGATGGTACTGCACTAAGGGTTCGAGTCGAGAGAACCTGGTTACTGGTCGTATGCGGTCTTGATATACGATTGCGATTAAAGGTATTGTTTCGTTACAACGACACGGGTTGATTGAAAGTTCGTTGCGAAACCGCAAGGCGGGTGAAAAGCCGGGAGGACACAATGAGTAGAGACAGATTGACAAAATTCGTCGTGATTGCGTGTTATGTAATGGTTACGTCATTCCTCTTTTTTCTATCCAAACCAGCTCCGCTTGAAGCCCAGGAGAAGAAGACCATCAGGTTGGTCATTGTTAGCCTTTCTTGGAACACTCAGCTTCCCATCCGCATTGCCATGGCCAAAGGCTATTTCAAAGAACAGGGAATCGCCATCGAGCCCATCTTCATTCGCGGTGGACCCGCTGCGATGGCCGCCCTTATTTCGGGAGATGTGGATTTCGGAAGCATCGGAGGCGCGCAAGCTGTCATTCGCACCCGCGCCCGCGGTGTGGATGTATCCATCATCGGCTCCACATCGAATTACGTCAGTTACCTCGTCATCGGCGGTAAAGGAACGAAAACCGTGGCCGATTTGAAGGACAAGATCATCGGAATTACGGGGCCTGGCGCCTTTTCGGAGTTTGCGATGCGGCTTTTTTTCAAAAAGAACCACGTTGACCCCGACAATGACGTGATCCTTCGCGCGGTTGGAAACACGACCATGCGTGCCGCAGCCCTGGAGAACGGTTTGATCGCGGCGGCGCCGTTTACCCCAGAGGATGCTGTTCGGCTTATAGACAATGGGTTTCCGTTGATTGCCAACATGAACGAATCGCTCGCTATTCCCCAAAACATGTTTATCACCCGCGGTGAAGTCTTGGAAAAGCACCCTGAGACCAGTAAGAGATTTTTGAAGGCTCTTGTTCTGGGTATACAACTCGCGAAGAAGAATAAGAAGGAAGCTATCCGGGCGGGATATGCCGCTGGCCTTAAGGGCAATTCAGACATCGTGAATAAAGCCTACGACCTGTTCATCCCTGGCTATACTTCGGATCTAACGATTGCCGTTGACGGTATCCAGCTTATGCTGGAGGAGGATATCCGCAGCGGAATCGTCGACAAGAAAATGACCGTCGATCGCGTCATTAATGATCGGATCCTGAAACTGGCACAGGAGGAATTAAGAAGAGAAGGACGTTTGGCTCCTTAAGGTTTCGTGGGAAGTAATGGGGCCAGGCTATTTTTTCAATTTCTGGGTCTCAAAAAATCAATTCAGTGTCAGGCAAACCTTATTGATCTTTTCGTCCACCGCCCCTTCTTCAATCTGTCGAAGAGCGTTTCCACTGCGCCACGAGGTCCGAACCGGTGGACGTGACAGACTTGCGTTAATCGCGTAATGCTGGACGGCACCGGACACGACGAGGCGCTTGCGCAAGTTCGGCAGGTTTGACGCTCAGTCCTTTATTGAAAGAGCCGGTGTTTTTGTTCTCGGCTCTCGGCCTGCGATTTGGATTGGATCAGGATTTGAGCTGGGGGATCGGTGCCTGGCATTCGTGTTGACTTATTTGCACCTCGACACGCCGTTGCTCGATGCTCTATTTCTCCGCCGCCGGAAACCAACCCTGGTGCTTGACCAGTCCGCGCAAATATTCGATCTGACCGGCGTGGCGCGTGTTGCAGTTGATGACACTGGCGAGCCTGGGGCGATGGAGGTTACCCATGTTTGATAGTCTGACGATGCTCAGTGCTATGACGTGAGAGGGGAAAGGGGCCACGCGGATTTTCTAGGACTCAGAAAATGGAAAAGTAGCCGGTCCCATCTTGTCTCTCTTTTGGCCCTCACCCAAGGACAACGGAGACCTGGCCGTGGTCCTTGCGAGTCGGCCTGACGGTGATTTCGACGTCTTGGCCGAGGGCGGTTAGAAAATCCATTAGCCGTTCGACTGAAAAATTGCCTGAACGGTTGCGCATTAGGGCGGAGACATGGGGCTGTTTGATGCCGAGAACCTCGCCGGCCTCCGTCTGCGTGAGTCCGCGCTTCTTTATAATGCGGTAGATTTGCAGCGTGAGATGGGCTTTGAGCTGTTCGCGTTCCGGATTGGCAAAACCCAGGTCAGCAAACACGTTGCCGCTGCTTTTTTCGAATGTCATTCCTCTTTCATTTTTAGTTGCCATTGTCAGTTGCTCCTTTGCCGATTGAGCCGCTGGGCTTCCGCAAGCCTACGGCGGATGAGTTCGATATCCTTTTGCGGAGTGGCAATGCCTCTCTTGGATTTCTTCTGGAAGGCGTGCAGCACATAGATCACGTCGGCGAATTGCGCCGTATAGACGGCTCGATAGGTATTTGTGTTGTGGCGATCGATGATCTCCATGACCTTTGCTCCGCCGAACCCCTTGAGGGGTTTGGCTGCGGGGTCAGTCTCGCCCAATTGCGCCGCATATAGAGCCTGGCCGATATCGAAACGGACCTGCTTCGGGAAGCCTTTGAGGTCTCTTCGCGATGATCCGATCCATATGACCGGCTTCGGCGTCTGCTGCATTATACAACAATACGTATTTTGCTATAAGGAGTCAAAATCGGCAATACTGCCTGAGCGATTCGGACGATTGCCGCTGCCGCCCCTTGCTCTATTTCTCCGCCGCTGGAGACCAACCCTGGTGCTTGACCAGGCCGCGCAGATATTCGATCTGACCGGCGTGGCGGGTGTTGCAGTTGATGACGCTGGCGAGCCGGACGCTTAGCGTCGGCAGCGGTTGGTAATGCGGCTCGTTCAGCACGCGATTGAGATCGGCGTTGGAAATGGTGGAGAGACAACTCTTCGTCCGCGCGAAAACAGCGTCGAGGTACTCGAGCAGCAGGTGTTTGTCGGTTATGGTAAACGCGTCCACTTTGCTCCCGAGTGTGTCTATGACCGGAACCATAGTCTTTCGGATCGGGCGGCCCGTGAAAGCGCGCGTGCCAACCATCCCGATCCACAATTCCGGGCGCTCCATCAGGCCGGAGAAACCGGCACAATCCGTCTCGAGCGATAAAAACCGTAGATGACCAATACCGCGGTCGGCACTGCCGCTGCGACGGCTAACTGGTCGCTTGGAGTCAGCGCGGCGGCCAGGGAGAGTATTGCCAGAGCGAGTCTCAGCAGGCGATCGAGGGAGTTTTTCTCGCTATATATTCCATGAACGCTACAGGCCAATCCCACGGCCCCTACAAACACCAACACAAACGCAAAGAGCTGCTGTAGGCCCGGTTCCAGAACCAGCTCCGGGCGGGTGAACACGGCGCCCATGAGAACGAACAGCGGCAGGCAGATCTGAATCGCCTTCATCATGGTCGCCATGAAAGACGCCTGGGCGATCTGCGACGTGACCGCGGCGACAACCGATGTCGGCGGAGTGAGCTCGCCCCACACGCCGACGAAAAAGGCGAAGAAATGTACGACCCATGGATCGACGCCCGCTTTGATCATGAACGGCGCGATCACGAGCACGGTGATGATATAAGTCGGCGCCGGCGGCAGTCCGGTTCCAACCAAAGTACCGAAAGCAAATGCGACCACGATCATCAGGGTGAGATGTATCCCCGCGGCTTCCATAAGGAGAACCCCGAGCTTTGTAGGGATTCCGGTGATCACGAAGGCGCCGGTCATAATGGATAGGGTGGCCAAAAGAAGGGTGATGTCGGTGGTCATCTGGGCAAAGCCTTCGACGAACGACAAAAAAATTTTTCCGAGATGGCCGAGCTTCAAGCGCCGTTCCGTAAACAAGGAGACCGCCAAGGCGGCGGCGCAAAGCAAAACGCCGGTCCAGACAAACACCCTCAAGGCGGCCAGAGTGGGGGGCAGGTAAATCACCCCCATCATGTAGACTAAACCGATGACGACGGCGAGGTAGGCGAACAGATGGACCCGATCCAAAACACCTATCTCGGGCGTCTCGACCGCGAAAGCCGAGACCCGATGTTTAGCGGCTATGAAATACACGGCCGCCGCAACGCCGCCGAAATAGATAAGCGCGGGAGCGTAGCCGCGTGCGACGACATCGAAATAGCTCTTGCCCAAAAATTCGGCCATGAGAAATGCCGCGATGCCCATGATCGGGGGCATGAGCTGTCCCCCCAGAGACGCGGCAGTCTCAATGGCCGCGGCGGTTACCCGCGGCAGGCCTGAGCCGATCATAGCCGGTATCGTGGCGGAGCCGGTTGTGATGGCGTTGGCCGCGCTGCTCCCGCTAACGGCAGCCACGCTCATGGATCCGAGTACGGCGGCTTGGGGAAGGGCTTGGGGTGAGAACCCGGCAATCCTGGAAGCGATTTTGAGAAGGGAGTCGATGCAACCGAAAGCCTGAAGGAGACTCAATACTAACATGAAGGATCCGATCAGGGTGAGCGCGAGCTGCGGTAGCTGAGAGAAAACTCCGGTCGTCATTTCAACGCTCATGGCCGTTATTACTCTGGTCCAGGTCAGGCCCGGGTGGCCGAACAGGCCAGGAATGAGCCAGCCGTAGACCGTGTACAGTATGAGGACCAAATTGATCACGAAGAGAGCAAAATATTTTGCTCTGCAGTACTCCATCACGAGGACGAACATGATAGCGCCGACGAGCAGGTCGGCGTAATTCCAAACACCGAGCCGAACGGTGCGCACGTCGATGAATTCGATATTGAAATAAACGGCGACCAGGACGGAAAAACTGATGTAGAAGGCGGCCAGGAGATAATTTGCAACTCGTCCCAACGAGGGATACAGCGCGCCCTTCCTCAGAGCGTCGAGAGTAAAAAGAATGAACGTCACCGGGACCAGCGTGACGGTGAGAAGGGTCGGCCCGCCAGCCCCGGTGAAGTAGTAGCGCAGTAAATAGACGAAAAAACCGATTGCGAAAAGAAAAAAGACGACCGTCGCCCATCTGCCCGGCGCTTTGGCAGGCCGCTCCTCAGACGGGCCCATGTTTCAGCCAGCTCCTCTCCAATCTACAATTCATCGCGGCGTCGTACTCGACGCCGCGCCAACTCAAGACGAAGATCACTTGGACTTCGCGATCCGCTTATCCCATTTGGCCTCCCAAACGCCGCGCTCCTTCATGTATCTCGCCAGGCCCGGATGGACCAATACGTCGTTGACGGCGGACTCGACCCCGCTGCGTTGAAATTGCGGCATCCCGGTCTTGATCTGCGAAAACGACTTGTCCGACTTGACCAGCTCATCGACATGCTTCTCGACAACGGTCAACATTCGGTGGACATCGTTCTCGGGAATCTCCAGGCCTACATGAAAACCATAGAAAAAAGGCACCAAGAGCATCTTGTCGACGTGGACGCTCTTTTTAAAGACACTGGGGCTCACCTCCACGACTTGCATCCCCGCTTTGCGGATCAGGTCGATCTCAGACTTGCTCGGGTTCAAAACGGCAAGATCGGTGCCGAGTTGGGCTTCGACCAGCCAGGGGGGAAGCGCGGTGTGGCCTGCGGTGTAGACGGTTAGCGCCTTTATGTCCCCCCTATCGAGCGCCGAGCCGGCTACCGCCAAATCTATCTCCACGTAATTATGCTTCGCCCCGGCCGCCGCCATAGCCCGCTCCAGCGTGGCTCGGGTATCAAAGGGCAGAGGCCCGGTAAAAACTCTCTCGCCGGATAGATCACTCCACTGCTTGACCTTGTTCCTGTCCCGGGCCAGGATGCCCAGACCTACTTCGAGGGTGAAGGCCCAAAACGATTGAACCGGCGCCCGTTTCATCTGTGCCCGAAATCCCTTGAACCTGGCGGTATCGCCGGCCAATTCGTGAAAGGCAATGTCGGAGCCGTAATAACCATCGAATTGCCCGGTCGCATAGCCCTTTACCGTAGCAATCGCTCCGGGCGTCGGCAGCACCGCCACCCGGTAGGCCGGCAGTTCCCGGTTGAGCAGGGCTGCCAGACTGACCAGAGCGCGGTGACCGGATGTGCCGACAGCGGACGTGCCCCAGGAAAGATCCTTTACTTGCGCCTCGAGAAAAGCCGGTGATAGAAAAAGCAATCCCAACGCGACCGCAGCGAGCGCAAACTTTTTCATGACTGCTCCCTCCCTTTTTCGAATTGGTGTCATAAAAAAACACTCTATTTGAGGCCATGCATAGCTGTCAACCAAATCCGGCAGTCGGGCTGCGCGACATATTTGTTGGTAGCGCTGGCTAACCCGCCGCGCGCGCTTCCCAGAACTCTTCCCACCGACCGCTGAGTTGCAGGCAGCGCAGAGCGATAATGTCATTGGCGCCTCGAACGGTCCACTGCATGCCGGATTGCTTCAGACGATGGCCGATGACGGTTTTGCAGCCGGCTTCAACGACACCCGAACCGACGAAGAGGGATTGACTGCGGAAGTCGGCATAACGTATCCGATTCGCATTGCTTTGAAAGTAGTGCAGGGTACTGTGAACCGCTTTTTGAGCCGCCTCATCTCGGGGACGCAGCCGTCGGAACGCGGTCAGAAAAGCGTGAAAAGCGCGTCAGGCTTGACAGACGGGAATGATTTTCGGATTGCGGAGTGCTATTTGACACCTCTCATGTCGGATCGAGTGTCGATCGAGTGTCTGACTTGTCTGAGTTGCATAATTGCCCGAGCGGTTCTGCACAAGCAACGCCTTTCACCGTTTCATTTCTCCGCCGCTGGAAACCAACCGTGGTATTTGACCAGGCCGCGCAGATATTCGATCTGACCGACGTGGCGGGTGTTGCAGTTGATGACGCTGGCGAGCCGAATGCTTAACGTCGGCAGCGGTTGGTATTGCGGTTCGTTCAGGACGCGATTCAGATCGGCATTCGTTACAGTGAAGAGATAAGCCTTGGTTTGGGCAAAAACAGCGTCGAGATATTCGAGCAGCAGTTGTTTATCGGTTACGGCAAACGCTTCCACTTGCGCCGGCGTTTGGTGGTGCACTAGCAAGCGTCTGCGCGCTGATGTTACCCCGGGAAAACGGGAAATGAGTCTAAAGAATTAGCGGACGAATGAGAGCTATCGTTGGAGTTTAAGTTCAGCATCGATATATTTCTTTAATCTTGCCATAAGATCGATGGCTTGAACCGGTATTTCATCGAATTTGGTAGTGCTCTCAAAGTCTCGCAGCGCTTTCTCACCCTCTTCAGACTGATGCATGTTGAGCAAAAGTTCCTTAACTCTCGCCACCAGCTTGGCAGGAAAATCCGCTCGACAACTGACGATCTGGCGCGGAAATGAAACCGACTCATGAACGATCCTGAAGCTGTCACGGTTTTTCGCAAACATGAAATACTTCTGATCATCTAGCGCGCCGGCCGCCACCGCTCCATTCAACACCCAGAAAAGTGTATTGGTGTCACCGTGACTAAAAATATAACCCACTTCGTCCGTTTTTACGGGTTCCGATCCCTGTCGCTTGGGGGCCAATCGGAATCCTTTTTTCAACAGATCCACTTTTGGGAAAAAATAGCTGGTCGAAGAGAAGGGTTCCTCAAAGGCAATGACCTTGCCCTTGAGATCCTCCAATCGAGCAATGCCGCTGTCTTTTCGCGTGAAAATAATCGACCGGTATTCGCTTTTTCCCGTCTTCCAGCGCCGAAGTAGAAGCTTGCTGCCGGAAAGGTGGCTTACAGCCAACGACGGGAATAAGCTGTCAATGTAAAGATCGACCTGTTGCGTTTGCAACAATGAGGACATGGCAGGAATGCTCTCCGCCACGACAACCTTTCCTTGATTGAGTCCTTCGGATTTCAACTGCTGCGCAAGATAGCTTGCAAGGGGCGAAAATTTTTTGCTCTCCCCGACCGGGTTGGTACTTATAGAACCTAGCTTGAGCGAGCCAGCACAGGCGAGCTGGGGCAAAAGCACGACGGCGGCGACAGACAACAGTTTTTTTCCTAAACCCCACGGGCTAATCACTGGCTGACTTCCTCGCAACAGCAATGCGTAGTTCCATTCGTAGATCGTTGCGTCCCGGAAACTATCACGGATGAAGGGATTTGTCTTTAAGAATTCTGCCTCCCGCCACGAACACGGCATGCCGTGCTTGGCGTTCGATCGGGATTTCCGCGCCTTGGGTCTTACTGTGGTTTCCTGAGCGTGGGTTTACTGGAGAGCGCTCTCCGAATTGACATAATACCACCTCCCGGATACTCTGTAACAATAAATCACGGTCTGGGGCCGGTTCGAAGAGTCGTAGAGTTGCTGGCACGCGGTCGTTGGAACGAGTTGCAAGTTGTCGGTGGCCGCGTCCGAAGCTGATTCCTCGCTGACTTCACACATCCATATTATTAGTATGCCAGGTCTGAGGTGGTCCACCAATGGACGATATCTGTAACTACGCCGGTCATCTGTTTCATATACCCGTGATGGGGACAGGATTTACAATCGATACCCCTCTACGCGTCGCTCGATTTGGCATTTCCTCGGTGATTTCGCTGGTAGACGATGTGCTGATCGAAAAGGTTCGACGGTATCATGCATTACGGGAAGGGGAACCGTACGAGGCCATCAAGAATAATCACCCGGACCCGCGGGCGGCGCGCATTACCGCCTACTTGAATTTAGTGGGACGGATCGTTGAACGGCAAGTGGAGGCTTTGAAGACCGCTCCGTTTGAGTCGGGCAGTGAGATTCAGCGCTTTTTTGATCTTTTACCGGATACGCCCCTGAGGAGACTTTTCCTAGAGATGCAGAGTGCCTCCGTCCTGTCCGAAAGGCAACGCTTACAAGCGCTCCTCCGAAACCGCGTTCGGCCCGGCAGCATTGACGTCAACATCATGACGAAGCTGGATTGCGCTCGCTACCGTCGGGGGGTTCAACTGCCGCCAGAATTCAACGACGGCATGGCGGCACTCCGTGGGTATGCGCAAAGCGAGTTGCGTTCTGCGATTGTGTTTTCGGCGGGACTGAATCAACGCCTTTACACCTACATGAGTGAATTCCCAGACTTCCTTCCAGACACGGACGGCAAACTAAAGAAGCGAATTATTCTGAAAGTCGGCGACTACCGATCCGCTTCGGTTCAAGGTCGATTTCTGGCCAAGCGTGGATTATGGGTTTCCGAGTTCCGAATCGAATCGGGGCTAAACTGCGGCGGTCATGCTTTCCCCGCCGGCGGACAGTTGCTCGGACCGATTCTCGAGGAATTCAAACAGCGGCGGGAGGAACTTGCGCAGTCGCTTTGGAATACTTGTGTCGAGTCTTGGAAGGCGAAAGATGTCTGCATACCCGACGCGCGGCTCGCCATGCGAGTTACCGTGCAAGGTGGGATCGGCACTGCCGCCGAACATTCAATGCTCATCGGTCGTTACGGGGTGGACGCAACCGGTTGGGCTACGCCGTTTCTCCTGGCGCCTGATGTGACCGCGGTGGACGACAACCTGCTCGAGCGGCTCCTCAACTGCCAACCTGAAGATGTGTATTTAAGCGACAGCTCGCCTATCGGTATCCCGTTTTGGAACTTCCGCGATTCGCCCAGCGAGGAAGCGCGGCGGAAGCGGGCTGGGGATGGCTTTCCGGGATCTCCGTGCCCAAAGGGTTACTTGCGATTTGCTGTCTCCAGTTCCGGTGCTCCACTCTGCATGGCTTCCCATGATTACCAACACCAGCGGCTTGCCGTATTGAAAGAACAATCGCCCAGACTTACCGAGGCGCAGGTCGAGAAGGTGACCGGAAAGTCCTGTATCTGCCACGAGCTTGGCGGGAGCGCCCTACGAAAGTACGGTCTCAACTCATCAGTGACGCCGGCAATCTGTCCCAGTCCGAGTCTGGGTTGGTTCCGTCGTCGTACAAACCTTGATGAGATGGTCAATCACATTTATGGACGCCAGTCACTTATTGACGAAGATGCGCGCCCTCACATGTTCGTCAAGGAACTGTCCGTCAATATCGATTACCTGAAACAGTGGCTTGCTCCCGCCTTAAGCAACGGCGATCAAAACGGAAGAAAGAATTTTCGCGAGTTTGCTCAGACTATCCTTGCAGGCATTCAGTACTACGGCGAGAGAATCTTTGAATTCGCGCCGAGGAACCCGGAGCGGTTTCTCGAAGCCATCAAGTCATTGGAACTCGAGGTACACCGCTTTCTTTCTCAAGCTATTCAGCACGATACCGCCAGTAACGAGTTGTCGTCGAAGTCCTCAACTCCGATTGCCGGGTTTGTCGGTTGGTAATCCGGCTTGAATCGCTTCCGGGTCGCTCAGAGGGCATGGGCGGGGTGAGGTTCTGGCCACTCTTCACCAGCAAGAAGCTGGTAACGGCCACGGCCACAAGAAACTGTAACCCCTTGAGTCCACGGATCACGCAAGGGCATCGTTTGGAGGTCTATAGATGAGATGTCACCGCCTCTTGCCGATTATGCTGGGTATCACATTGGGCCTGCTGCTGTACTGGGCGCCGCTTTGCTTTGCCCAAGAGCGACCGACAATTAGCGTCGGCCATGGGACCCTATCGGGATCGATCCTGCCGCTCTGGGTGGGCGCGGAGGCAAAACTATTCGAGAAGCACGGGCTGCAAGTCAATCCGATCTACTTGCCGCGTGCGGCCGGCCGGCCCGCTCTGCTCAGCGGCGACATACAAGTATATTTTTCCGCCGGTCCGCCGTTAGTGCAGATGCGTCTAAGCGGTGCCGATGTCGCGGTGACTTCTTGTGTGGTGCACAAGCTCACGTCCAAAATCATGGTGACTCCGGCGATCCAAAAAGTTGCCGATCTGCGTGGCAAGGTCTTGGCGGTGGCTAATCCGGGTTCGGCCAGTGATTTTGCGGCGAAGCTTTTTCTCGCCCGCCAAGGGATGAAGCCCGGTCAGGATGTTTCGATCATCTACAGCGGTTCGACCAGCGCGGCCTTTGCGGCGCTGGTCAACGGCAGGGTGCAGGCGATCTTCGCTACGTCGCCCAACGATCTGCAGGCTGCTCAAGCAGGTTTCAAGCCGCTGTTGGAATTGGGCGACTTGTCCATCCCCTATGCGGGGAATTGCAGCGCGGCGATGCGTCCCTACATCGCCAAACAGCCGGCACGCATGCGCAGCTTTGTCGCCGGCATCACCGAAGCGATCGCATACATCCGACGGCTCCCCACCGAATCCCAGGCGATCTTGCAGAAGTATACCCGGGTTTCTGATCCGGGCATTTTGCAGCATGCCTATGACTCCGATACCCAGTATATGGAACCGGTGCCCCGTCCAACTCCCGAGGGCACCAAAACCATTTTAGAATACTTGGGAGTTTCAGGCCGGGCCGCGGAACAGTTTGTCGCCGAGTTTATCGACGACAGGTTTATGAAGCAGATCATCGACGAAGGTTTGTTAAAACAGATTTACCCCGGCGGCGTCCCGGCGCGATAGGGTTCCGCCCGAGAGTAGAGGAACTCAAGGGGGGAGTTTACGAATCGTCTCTCGATCAGGCGTGAACCATGATATTTTGGCCGGATGGCGCAGATTACGCCTCGTAGATGAACCCTGAAATCTGTTTTCCGCCGCACCTTTGAATTTCGTCTTCCGATCATTTTCGATAGATGTTTGGGTCTTGGATCTTGCTGTCAAGGATTCAAACTAAGGGGCTCAGTTCCATGAATGAGATCGAATCGTCGAATACGCCGGAGTCCGAGGGGTACGTTTACGTTCGCGAGCGCGCTGCGATGGAAACGCTGATCCAGCGCGTCGACAGGGCTGAAAGGGTCGCGCTGGACACCGAGGCCGATAGTCTGCACAACTATTTCGAAAAGGTTTGTATGGTCCAGCTCTCGCTTGGCGGCGAGCACTACGTGGTCGACCCGCTTGCCGCGTTGGACCTTAGCGGATTCTTGGAGGCGCTGGGCGAGAAGCCGTTGATTCTTCACGGCGGTGACTACGACTTGCGCATGATGCGCGCCTCGATGGGCTTTAGACCGCGCCGTGATGTCTTCGACACCATGATTGCGGCGCAACTGCTCGGCATCGAACAGGTTGGGCTTGCCGCGCTGATCGAGCGCTTCTTTAATATCTCGCTTGGCAAAGAAGGGCAGAAATCAGACTGGTCGCGCCGGCCGCTGAGCGAGAAACAACTGCGCTATGCGGTCAACGATACGCGTTTTCTCGAACCGCTTGCCGACCGTCTGCGCGGTGAACTCCGCGAGCGGGGGCGGGTCGATTGGCACAGGGAAAGTTGCCGAGCGATGGTAGAGTCGAGCGGGCGTGATCATGCACGCGATCCCGAGGACGCCTGGCGCATCAAGGGGGCCGGCCGGCTGACCCGCCGCCAACTGGCCTATCTTCGCGAATTGTGGTGCTGGCGCGACCAGCACGCCCGAAGCGCGAACCTGCCGGCGTTCAAGGTCTTCGGCAATCAACAGATACTGGAATTGCTCCAATGGGCAGAGTCTCACCCCGGCGCGCCCCTGCACCAGGGACCTAAGTTGCCGCGCAACATCGTTGGCGCGCGCCTGAGGACCCTTGAGGAGGCGATCAGCCGGGCGGCTGGAACGGACCAAACGCAATGGCCAGAAGTTAGAACACGCGACCGCGACGCCGCACGCAACGACTCCAGCGAGCAGACCAACGCGCTGCGCGCCGAATGTGCGCGCATCGCCAAGGAGATGGGGATCGCCGCATCGACGTTGGCGCCCAGAGCTGCGCTCGAGGCGATTGTTCGGAGCCGGCCTCGGACCCTCGATGCAATTATGAAAAACGGGAGTCTATTACGCTGGCAGGCCGAACTGGTGCTAGGCGCGGTGGAAAAATGTTTGGACTCCACCCAGGAAGAAAGCGCATCGCGAAAATAACGGAAGGTCGGAGGTCGGTGCCTGAATTGCCTTACTGCGGATTCTTTTCTCGACGTAGCTATCGGCGCCTAATAAAGATCGCGGGTCGTTCGCTTACTGCTTGTAAAGCGAGTCGATAAAGCCGGTTTTTTCGAGCTGATCTACAAGCGAGTTGTCGACGAAGGTTTCGGGCTTTGGGGTCGGAGATTTGTCTCTAAATTGCGCCTCGATCAAGAATTGGAGTCCTTTCAGCGAGGGGCGAGGCACCCGCTGGAGAATCGGCGCGTGTTCTTGCCACGTTCCCTCCAGAAGGTAGTCGTCGGTGATCTTGCCGTACTTTGCGAATACCCTCTTGGTGAATTCCTTGTCCGTCTTGTAGCGGTGCGCTCCGCGGATGAACGCTCTCAGGAACCGTAGTGTGGGATCGCGCTGCTGCGATAGAAAAGACCTGGTGGTGATGACGGTTCCGGTGACGTCCTCGAAGCCCACGTCGGAAACTTTGATCGGCTCGGTCATCCCGGCCTTAGCCGCGCTCAGATAAAGAGGAAAGGTCAGTCCCGCGATGTGAATGGAGCCGTTCTGTAAGGCGGCGAATGCTTCCGGCTGGCCCCCCATGGGAAGGATCGCCACATCCTTGCTGGGCTCCAGGCCGTATTTCTTCAAGGCGAGGCGGATCAACAAATCCGAGCTTGAGCCGAAGGCGCTGATACCGGCTTTTTTCCCCTTGAGATCCGACGGTTGTTTGATTTCCGGGCGCGCCATCAAGTGAAACGCAGAGACATTGAACGCCGCAGCGATGATAACCACGTCGCTCCCCGCGGCGGATGCCGCGATCGCCGCGCTGCCGCCCGCCGAAACGAACGGCGCACTGCCGCCCAACAGGGCCGCCACGATTCGAGTGCTCCCGCCCACGCGCACGAGTTCGATGTCCAGTCCCTCAGCGGCGAAATAGCCCGCCTCTTTGGCGATCCATGGAGTCGCCCAGGTGCCGCTGAAGCTGGGATAAAGAAAACGCATAAAACTGGTCGCGCAAAAACCACGGGATAATGGCGCGGCAATGAAAAGGATGACGAAAATGAAGAGCCGGACGAGAGAGGAAAGCTTCGTATTTTGTCGGTCAACCATAATCAGACACTTCATCAAGATTTTTTGAAAACATATCTCAGGCAAATCTTGGAGTCCAGCCACGCCTAGCCCGAGAAGAAGTAAAAGGGTCAGAGAGTGTTTTCGATTCTGCTGAAAAACTCTATGTATGTTTCGACGAGGCTCAGCATGGACGGCAAATCTCCAATGATTTCAGAAGCACCTACCACAACGACCCTCGCGGCGGCGTCAACGTGGCCGCCGACATCTTAACTCCAGCAGCTAAGCCACCGCCTATGGCGGTGAGAAAAACAAAGGCTCTGAGGGGGGAAGAAAAAGAGATTAGCGTGGGTCACGCAAAGAAAAGTACCACTCTAAGCGGAGCGCTTAGTTGTGGACCTACCGGATCATCAGCCGCTCGGCTTTGCCCGAATAGTTGATGAAGACGGTTTTCAATTCAGTAAAGAAATTTAATCCCTCTTCCGCCATCTCGCGCTCGCCGACGCCGGTCGCCTTGCTGCCGCCGAAAGGCAACTGCGCCTCGCCGCCGATGGTCGGCTCGTTGACGTGCACCATGCCGGTTTCCACTTCTTCGACGAAGTTCATGATCGTGTCGATATTTTCCGTGAAGATGGAAGTCGTGAGCCCGTACTCGACGCCGTTGGCGTAAGTGAGGGCTTCGTTCAGGTCCTTGGCCGAAGAGACCGAAAGCACCGGACCGAAGATTTCTTCTTTGAAGATACGCATGCCCGGTGTCACGTTGTCGAAGATTGTCGGCTCGACAAAGTAGCCCTTGCCGAGATGTTCGGGCTGCTTGCCGCCGAGAATTAAGCGGGCGCCTTCCTGCTGGCCGATCTTGATGTAATCGAGGTCGGTCTTCCATTGTTTATCGTCCACCGCCGGACCCATATCGACGGTTTCATCCAAGCCGGAGCCGATCTTGATCCTTTTGGCCGCGTCCACCAGTCGTTCCAGTAGCGCGTCTTTCGCCGCCGGGTGGGCGATCACTCGCGAAGTCGCGGTGCAGCGCTGTCCCGTGGAGCCGAAGGCGCCGCCATGAATCGCGACGGCGGCCTTGTCGAGATCGGCGTCAGCCATGACGATCACGGCATTCTTTCCGCCCATTTCGCAAGTCACTTTGGCGCCGCGCTGGGCCGCTTTGGCGTAGAGAGCGCCGCCGACCTCGTTGGAGCCGGTAAAGGAAATCGCCCGGAGGACCGGTGAATGGACGATCGCTTCGCCGACGACGGAGCCCGAGCCGACGAGCATATTGAAAACTCCGGCTGGCAATCCAGCCTGTTCGTAAATTTCCGTGAGCAGCGTCGATGTTGCCGGAGTCAATTCCGCCGGCTTGAAGATCACGCAGTTGCCGGCGGCGAGCGCCGGCGCCGATTTCCACACGGGAATCGCCCAGGGAAAGTTCCAGGGCGCGATCAGTCCGACGACGCCGAGGGGACGGCGGATCGTGTAGGTGAAGGTGTCGCGCGCTTCCGATGGAAGAGTTTTGCCGTGCATGCGAAAGCCCTCGCCGGCGTAGTACTCGAGCAGCGAGATGCCTTTCATCACTTCACCCTTGGCTTCTTTCAAGACCTTGCCTTCCTCGCGGGTGAGCGTGCGGGCGATCTCGTCGGCGCGCTGGCGGGCGATGTCCGCGGCGCGCCAAAGGACGCGCCCCCGCTCGGGCCCGGGGGTTTTCTTCCAGCTCTTGAATGCGGCTTGAGCGGCGTCGATGGCATGGTTGACGTCGTCCGCCGTGGCGGCGGGAAATTCAGCGATCACCTCGTAGGGATCGGCGGGATTCAAGTTCCGCACCAACCGGTTCGATTTCGGATGAAACCACTTGCCGTCGACATAAGAGCCTGTATGCATAATGACCTCGTTAAAATTTTTGGCTGAATTTTACCTTACGCAATAGGAAAAGATTGTACCTCGCGCAAAGGACGCAAAGGACGCCATGCTTAAACAAAATTAAAAATTCGAAACCCGAAATCCGAAACAATTCTAAATGATCAAAAATCACAAAGTTCCAAACAAGCCGGTTTCGGATTTCGTGATTGGGATTTAAGTGTTCGGGTTTGTTTCGGATTTCGATATTCGGATTTCTGATTTTCTTTCGTTGGCGTGCTTGGCGCGATAATTCGTTTTGAACTCCTCCTGTTTGACAACTCCCTGCTCACGATCTAGAAGGAAGATCGCCTGGTCAGGTCGCGCAGCGTGTTGCGCCAGCGCACTTCCAGCTTGTCGATCTGTTCGGCGCTCAGACCCTGCTCGGGATACCATCGTTTAAAAGCGTACTCTTTGATCGGGCTGCCGTACTGGTACTCTTCGAGCACTTTTTGCCCGCCGGGCCCAAGGATGAAGTCTGCCATGAGCAGCGCGGCGTGAGGATGCGGCGCTTTTACCGAGACCGCAGTGGAACCGGAGTTGGAAGGCACCACGTCCATCGGAACCCATTCGATCGGCGCGCCGACCTTGAGCGAGACTTCGACGTGATTGCGGAACGTGCTGGGCGAGACCCCGACCTCGCCGGAGATCACCATGTCGAGCAAGGCGCGCCCCGAGACATTGTGAACGGCCGGATTGAGAGTCTTAAGTTTTTTGACAAACTCCTCGCCTTTGAACTTGAGCAGGGCGCCGGTGACGGTGACACCGGTATCGCTGCCGGCGAAGGCGATCTTGTCTTTCAGCTCGGGCCGCAAGAGTCCCTCATAATTCTTCGGCGCCAGAGCCGCCGGAATCAGGTTTTTGTTGTACGCCAGACCGATATGCGATTCGCGGTCGATGGCCCAGAAAACCAAACCCTTGGGGGCTTTTTCCTTGACATGCTCCGGAAACTTCGCTTGCGTCGGAAAAGTATAGGGCACCAGGAGTTGAGACTCTTTTAGGAGTTTCAGGAGAGGAATCGTGCTTTCAATGGTGTCGACGATGTAACGCTGCGCCTGGGTTTCCGCCGTGATGCGCGCGCTCAGGTCCTGGCGCGTGCCGCGATAGCTTTCGACCGCGACACCGGGGTATTTCGCTTCGAAGGCGGCGGCGAGTTTCTTATAGGAAGCACCGGCGAGGGAGGTATACCAGGTGATTTTGCCCTCCGCCTTGGCGCCCGCGTACAGGACCTTTTCACGGTCGGGCTTGTTATAGGCGGCCAACTGCGCGAGCGGCATCGGCTTGCCGGACTGCGCCCAGGCGGTTGAGAGCAACCCGACGGTAACAACGAAAACGCTGATCGAAAGTTTCATGAGTTCCCTCCTGTAACCGCAGCCGCTCGCTCAGTAGCCGGTTTCCATCAGCTGGTTATAAAACAGCTTATAAAAAGCCTTGAGCCGCTCGGGCCGGGCGTAATGCGCGAACTCCTGCGGGATCTTAAATTCCTTTTCGATCTGCTCGAGGCTCTTGCCCGCGGCAACCATCTTGGCGACTTCGTCGCGCATGACCACAAAGTAGCGTTTTTGTTCTTCGAGGTCTTTAACGCCTCTGCCGATATGGGCGGGGCCATGCCCCGGCACATAGGTGTCCACGGGCAAGTTCCGCGCCATGATGTTGTCGAGGATTTGCAGCCACCCTTTGACGTTGGAGAAGAAAACGCCGGCTGACTCGCCTTGCCCCGGATGAATTTCCGTATCCAGGAGATCGCCCATGAGCATGACGCGCTTTTGCGGAATATAGACCGTGAGATCGCCGGTGCTGTGTCCGCGCCCTTCCGGCGTAATCACAAAGGTGAGACCGCCGAAGTAGAGCGCCATGGCGCCGTCGAAACTGATGTCGGGAAAGATTAGCTCTCTTCCCCTATATCCCGCGTAGCGCGGGTTGTTGGAATTTTTCCGCTCGTTGAATTCTTGCAGCTCCTGCATGCGCAGATCGTGGATTTGATTCTTGGTCGCGATGTAGATGGGCTTGTCTTCGCGGAAGTGCCAGGCGCCGGAGGCGTGATCGCCGGCGCTGTGGGAGGAAATCAAATACTTGACTTTCTTGTCGGTGAGCTTGCGAATGCCGGCCAGGGTTTGATCGGCGTTGTCGATGTGGAAATCGAGGACCAAAACCCCGTCGTTCGTGATCACCACGGTGGAATTTCCAGAGCCTCGCGAGTGCTGAAACATATATACCCCGTCGGTGATCTTGACCGGCGTCATCCGTACCGGAGCAGCGGCGCCGGTGGCGAACAGCCATAGCGCAAATAGCGCGATAAGCTTTCCCGTCATGTCTTTGATCCTTCCTGATATAATCTTTGGCTCATGCACTGAGAATGCCTAGCGATCTCGCCATTTCTATCGTCCGCCGCGCGCGCTCGACGATGGGCCGGTCGATCAATTGGCCGCCGAAGGCGATGGAGCCGTCGCCGCGGGCGTTCGCCTCTTCAAAGGCTTGCAGGACTTTCTTACAGTAGTCGATTTCCGCGGCGGTTGGGCTGAAGACGGTGTTGATGGGATCGATTTGCGACGGGTGAATCAAGGACATTCCGGAAAATCCCAGTTGGCGCGACTGTTTGGCGAAAGCCAAGAGACCTTCGCCGTCGTTCAAGTCGACCCAAACACCATCGACCGCCTGCACGTGGGCAGAAGCCGCGGCGACGACGAGAGCCGAGCGGGCGTAGATCAAATCGCGCGCTTCGCCTTCGCGCACCGCGGGCAGGCCGATCTCGCGGCCGAAGTCCTCGGCGCCGAACATGAGTCCGACCACACGAGGCGAGCTTGCCGCGATCGCCGGCGCGTTGAGCAGACCCCTGGGAGTCTCGATGGCGATGAGCAGCTTGACGGCGCCCTTGGCCATTTTCATCTTCGGTTCCCGCTCCTTGAGAATTGCATCCACTTTGCGGACTTCCTCCGGCGTATCGACTTTAGGGCAGGCCAGTCCCTCCAATCCCGGGCGAACTACCGCTTCCAGGTCGGCATCCATGCGCGCATGGCCGATGGCGTTGATGCGCACGTAGCGGGCCGGGGAGCCGGCCGTTTTCTCACGGCCGAGAGACTCGGCGATGTTTTTCCGGGCCGCGTCTTTTTCGTTTGGCGCGACGCCGTCTTCGATGTCGAGCATGATCGCGTCGGTATTGAGCCCGAGCGCCTTGTCGATCATGCGTTGACGGTGCCCCGGCACAAACATCCAAGAACGTAAAAGATCCATGAGTGAGTTCTCCTGTGGCACTTTCCTTACCTCAAGGGAAAGAAAATGTCTATCCTGGGTTTGGTTCGTTCGCGGTTCAGTTAGATTGGACTTACCTGCATCAAGAAAGATTCCTCGGCTTCGCCTCGGAATGACATGTACTTAAATGGTCATCCCGAACGAAGTGAGGGATCTTTTTCAAACTGAACCACTACCTCTTGTTCGATTCGGTTGCGCTGCAGAGGCTTTTAGAGAATAAGTAAAAAGATATGAAACTCAGCACGGTAAAACTTCTGGTGCCCATTGTCGCGGTGACCATTCAAAGCAACTCCGCGTCGACGATCATTCCACCCTATCTTGATGAACTGCGCATGCCCGTCGCCGCCATCGGCTCGCTGATTTCATTGGGGCCGGTCTTCGCTCTCGTCTCGCGCCTGCCGGTGGGCATGGCCTATAACCGAAACCGCGCGCGGATGCTCATTTCGCTCGCGGTGCTGGCGATGGGTCTGACGAATTTTTTCTATAGCTTCGCCGGCGACGGCATGATGTTCGCCATCGTTCATGGCCTGAACGGCTTTGCCTACGGCGCGGCGACGACGCTTTACATGGCATTCTACGTCGACTCGTTGGCGCCGGAAGAAAACCGCAATCACGCTATGGGCTACTACGTCGGCAGCCTGGCGCTGGGCTATTCGACGGGAAATTTTGTCGGCGGGTTGACCGCCGACCATTGGGGATACAGTTTGACCTTTCAGTTGGCGGCATTGCTCTCTTTGGTTTCGGTCGGCTTGCTGTGGTTGCTGCACGGATCGAGCGCGCCGGCCCAAGGCGCATCGAAAGCGCAAGCCGGCGCGAAATTGACTCTCAGGGATTCTTTGAAAGCGCTCTTGGAGCCCGAGCTCGCCGTCGTCGTAGTCGTGGCGCTGTTTCTTAATTTGCTGCATCAGATGAGCAATGTGTTCATTTCCCTTTACTGCCTGGCGGTGGGCATGAGCCTGACTCAGATCGGCGTGATCCGAGCGGCCTACGCCGGCTGCAACGCAGTGACCCGGCCGATCAGCGGGCATGTCGTCAACAAGTTGGGTCACAAGAGTTTATCCTACTTCGGTTTGCCGCTTCAGGCCGCCATTCTGATGTTCGTCCCGCTGTTTACCGGATTCGGCACGATCCTTTTCGTATACGTGGCGTCGGGCCTGATGCGCGCGATCGTTATCGTCGCTAACGCAGTGGGTTTGGTGCAGGACGTGCCTGAGAGCAAGGTGCAGCGGGGACTGGCGTCGGGAGTTTACAACGCGTCAGGCGACGTGGGAAATATTTTGGGTCCATCGGTGGGCGGTTTGATCGCCCATGCGATGGGAATCGGCGGCGTGTTCGTCATCGGCTCTTTGGGTTCGACGGTTTTGTTTTTTTTGGTGATCTGGCTGGTGCGGCGGTTGCGACGAGAAGAGTTCCGAGTCTTGAGTTGATGCGAGACGCGTCGCGTTCAAGGTTCAAAGTTCAAGGTTCCGAGTTCCCGCGGGAATTCTTGATCCGAAACTTTGAGCCAAATCTCGCCGCAGCCCTCAGATTCGGCGCTGGGGAAGCGCTTCGCGTACATACTCGTTGAACGAGTCAGAAAGCAGTTCCCGTCTAGCCTGCCAGAAAGCGTCAGCGTGGTCGACTCTCCACAAGGCGCTATCGGTAGGAATGCACTGGCTCTGGAGTACGCGAGTCTTGACCTTCGCCAGATATACCTCGGGTCCGGCCTGCCCAATGGACTTGTTCACGTCCCCTGCGATGAAAGCCATGTTCGCAATGTTATCGGCCGTCGGCCGCATATCCTCGGGGAACTGTGCGCGAGGAAGGATGTGATGCCGATCCACGTTATTCTGAAGAACGACCTTGCCACCCGTGTAAAAATCGAGAACGCCTCGGTTCATGCAAGCGATGTACAGTGCGAGCAGACCGCTCCTGTCCGCTAGACCTGAAATAAGTGCCAAGGGAACGAGAATGCTCGCCGGCAGCACACTGGCGACTCCTTGACGGCTCTAAGCACTCATTGGAACGTGTTTGTATCGCAAAAGGGC
>Ga0214472_10002151_pt1 | contig 21434 bp, 21 predicted proteins | sample RVTome_6_FD_207662 | JGI IMG/M metagenome (GOLD analysis project Ga0214472, IMG submission 207662) | Soil microbial communities from uranium-contaminated site in the Upper Colorado River Basin, Wyoming, United States - RVT140D175 | ecosystem: Environmental > Terrestrial > Soil > Contaminated >...
CTGGAGGGGGTCAACAACAAGATCAAAGTGATCAAGCGGATGGCCTACGGCTTTCGAGACAAAAACTACTTCTTCCTGAAGATCAAGGCCGCCTTCCCCGGTAAAGCGCGATGAACCATAAAAAACCCGTCGACTGACGGGTTTTTTATTGCCTGTGACGCGCTATTAGCCGTGATACTTCTGGAACACCAGGGTCGAGTTGGTGCCGCCGAAGCCGAAGCTGTTGGACATCACGCGTTCCAGATTGACGCTGTCCCTGCGCTCTCTGACCACCGGCAGACCTTCCGCTTCGGGATCCAGCTGCTCGATGTTGGCGGAGGCGCAGATGAAATCGTTCTGCTGCATCAGCAGGCAGTAGATCGCCTCCTGTGCACCGGTGGCGCCGAGGGAGTGTCCGGTCAGCGACTTGGTCGAACTGACCGGCGGCATGTGATCGCCGAAGGTGGTCTTCATCGCCTTCAGTTCCTGGATATCACCCGCCGGGGTCGAGGTGCCGTGCGAGTTGATGTAGTCGATTTCGCCGTCGACGGTGCTCATCGCCTGCTGCATGCAGCGCACCGCGCCTTCGCCGGAGGGGGCGACCATGTCGTAACCGTCCGAGGTGGCACCGTAGCCGACCAGTTCGGCGTAGATCTTGGCGCCGCGCGCCTTGGCGTGCTCCAGCTCTTCCAGTACCAGCATGCCGGCGCCGCCGGCGATAACGAAGCCGTCGCGGTTGGCGTCATAGGCGCGGGAGGCTTTCTCCGGCGTCTCGTTGTACTTGCTGGACAGGGCGCCCATGGCGTCGAACATCACGGTCAGCGACCAGTGCAGCTCCTCGCCGCCGCCGGCGAACACCACATCCTGCTTGCCGAGCTGGATCTGCTCCATGGCGTTGCCGATGCAGTGCGCGCTGGTGGCACAGGCGGAGGTGATGGAGTAGTTCACGCCCTTGATCTTGAACGGCGTGGCGAGGCAGGCGGATACGGTGGAGCCCATGGTGCGGGTCACACGGTAGGGGCCGACGCGGCGTACGCCCTTGTCGCGCAGGATATCGGCGGTTTCGACGATATCGGCCGATGAGGCGCCGCCGGAACCGGCGATCAGGCCTGTGCGCACGTTGGAGACCTGGTCTTCGCTCAGGCCGGAATCCTTGACCGCCTGATCCATCGCGATATAGGCATAGGCGGCAGCATTGCCCATGAAACGGCGCAGCTTGCGGTCGATCAGTGCGTCAAGGTCGATATCGACGCTGCCGGCCACCTGGCTGCGAAAGCCCAGTTCGGCATACTCCGGCTGGTACTTGATGCCGGAACGCCCCTGTTTCAGAGATTCAAGAACCGCTTCCTTGTCATTGCCAAGGCAGGAAACAATCCCGATACCGGTCACTACGACACGTCGCATGTGCAGCCTCTCTATTTTGTAGAACTCTGTTTATTGGATGTGCCGAGCATGACCGGGTTCAGTGTCAAGGGTGAAAAACGGTCATGCTGCGGACTGAGTCAAGTCGTCAGAAGTTGTCGGTCTGGGTAAACAGGCCGACACGCAGATCCTTTGCGGTGTAGATCTCGCGCCCGTCGACCGACAGCGAACCATCCGCGATCCCCATCACCAGCTTGCGCTCGATAACGCGCTTCAACTGGATGTTGTAGGTCACCTTCTTGGCGCTGGGCAGAACCTGGCCGGTGAACTTGACCTCGCCGGATCCCAGGGCGCGACCGCGGCCCTTGTTGCCGCGCCAGCCGAGGAAGAAGCCGACCAACTGCCACATGGCATCCAGGCCGAGACAGCCGGGCATCACCGGATCGCCGGGGAAGTGACAGTGGAAGAACCAGAGGTCGGGGTGGATATCGAGCTCGGCGATGATCTCGCCTTTGCCGAACTCACCGCCTTCGGCACTGATTCGGGTGATGCGATCCATCATCAGCATATTGTCGACTGGCAACTGGGCATTGCCCGGGCCAAACATCTCGCCGTGACCGCACTTAATGAGGTCTTCGCGTTCAAAGGAGGAGGGTCTGGTCATGAGAAAACTGTTTATCCACATCCGTTTTTTGTCAGAATAGCGGGTTATTATACCGGTTAGCGGTCCGCTAGGCACGGACTGCGTCAGTGAATTTAAGCTTTCGGTGGTCGATTGAGGCGGGATATTGGGATCATGGAACACAACTTCTGGCATCAGCGCTGGCAGGAAGGGCGAATCGGGTTTCACCAGAACGATATCAACCCCTGGCTTCAGCGGTATTGGTCAAAACTGATTGTCGAACCCGGTGCGAGGGTCTTGGTGCCGCTGTGCGGCAAATCCCGCGATATGCTGTGGTTGCGCGAGCAGGGGCATGAAGTGCTGGGGGTGGAGCTCAGCGATATCGCCTGTCGCGACTTCTTTCACGAACAGGGGGTGGAGGTCGAGGCGGTTACCATCGACAACTACCATCGCCGCGAGCGGGACGGCATCGTGTTGCTGACCGCGGATCTGTTCGAACTGCCCTGGGAGGCGTTCCGCGGCATAGGTGCCGTCTACGACCGGGCAGGGCTGATCGCCTTGCCGCCGGCCATGCGTAAGCGTTATGCCGAGCGGCTGTGTCAGCGGGTCGACCCGGGTGTCGAGATGCTGCTGGTGACGCTGGAGCTGATCGGGGATGATCGCTCGCCGTTCGCTATCTGTGAAGGGGACGGACCACCCTTCTCCGTGTACGAGAACGAGGTGCGGGATCTGTTCGAGCCCGCCTTCACGGTGATCCGGCTGGCGGCCGGCGAGCCGGTAGAGGGGCCGCATGGTGTCGAGCGTGAGGTGGCGTATCTGCTGCACCGCCAGTAGGCGGTGCGCGATCGGTCAGTGGGTGCGTTCCACCGCCATCCGGGCGATGTCGGTCAGCGTGTCGCGGAAGCTGCTCGGCGGCAGGTCGGCCAGTGCCGCCAGGGCGCTGTCGACCTGAGCCCGAGCCTGGGCCTTGGTGTAGTCGATCGCACCGGTGCGATGCACGATGTCGAGAATCGGCGCGAGATCGTCCAGCCCCCCCTTGCGTATCGCTTCGCGCACCAGGGCGCGCTCCTCGGGCGAGCCTTCGCGCATGGCGTGGATCAGCGGCAGTGTTGCCTTTCCCTCGGCGAGGTCGTCGCCGACATTCTTGCCCATCTCTTCGCTGCTGGAGAGGTAGTCCATGACATCGTCGACCAGTTGGAAGGCGATGCCGAGGTGGCGACCATACAGACGTAGCGCCTCGCGGTGTTCGGGGGCGGCGTTGGCCAGAATCGCGCCGCACTCGGTGGCGGCCTCGAACAGCATCGCGGTCTTGCCGAGAATCACATCCATGTAGGACGCTTCGGTGGTGTCCGGGTTGCGCTGGTTCAGCAGTTGCAGAACCTCGCCTTCGGCGATCACCGTGGTGGCGTTGGAGATCACCTCCATGATCGCCATCTCGCCGATCTCGACCATGATCTGGAACGAGCGGGAGTAGAGGAAGTCGCCGACCAGAACACTGGGCGCGTTGCCCCATCTGGCGTTGGCGGTGGCGTTGCCGCGCCGCAACTCGGAGTTGTCGACCACGTCGTCGTGCAGCAGGGTGGCGGTATGGATGAACTCGATCACCGCCGCCAGCGGGATATGCTGTTGGCCCCGATAGCCGCAGCTGTTGGCGGCCAGCAGCACCAGCAACGGGCGCAGGCGTTTGCCGCCGCTTTCGACGATATAGTGGCCGATGCTTTCCACCAGGGGGACGTTGGAGCCGAGGTGGTTGAGGATATACTCGGTGACCGCGTCGAACTGCGGTTCAATCAACGGGTTGAGCTGGTGTGGCTGCATAGCGTCACTATGGCTGTCGACAGAATGGTTCGCCGCATGCTAGGGACAACCCCTCGAGGTGTCAAGAAAGGCGCCATCCGCGCCGGTGCGGAAAAGGTTGAAACGCTTGAGTCGGTGGCGGAGTTTGTGTAGAATTGCGCGCCCTGAGCCTGTCCATATTTGCTCCCTACCATAGGGTGCCGTCGGTTGCGAGACCGCCGTGCCTGAAACCCTTAGAAGTAGGCGTTCCGAATCTTTAGTAGCCGGGCAGGCCTAACACTGGAGAAAAACATGTTTGCAGTTATTGTGAGCGGCGGTAAGCAGTACCGCGTTCAGGAAGGCCAGACTCTGAAGCTGGAAAAACTGGCTGTCGAGGCGGGCTCCAATGTCGAGTTCGATCGTGTGCTGCTGGTCGGCAACGGCGACGACGTCAAGGTCGGCGCGCCGGTTGTCGAAGGTGCCAAGGTTGCCGCTGAGGTTGTCTCTCACGGCCGTGGCGACAAGGTGAACATCATCAAGTTCCGTCGTCGTAAGCACCACATGAAGCGTCAGGGCCACCGTCAGTGGTTCACTGAGGTCAAAATCACTGGTATCAGTGGCTAATCAGACAGGAGATTGAACAATGGCTCATAAGAAGGCTGGTGGTTCCACGCGCAACGGTCGCGATTCGCAGTCCAAGCGCCTGGGCGTAAAGCGTTTTGGTGGTCAGGCGGTTATCGCCGGTAATATCCTGATTCGTCAGCGCGGCACCAAGGTTCATGCAGGTACCAACGTAGGTCTGGGCAAGGATCACACGCTGTACGCCAAGGCGGACGGTGTGGTGAAATTCGAAGTCAAAGGCCCGAAGAATCGTCAGTACATCAGCGTAGTTCCTGCCTGAGCGGCACGCTGAAGTCGAAAAAGCTCCGCCAAGGCGGGGCTTTTTTTTATGTGCAGGATGTACGGTATGCCGCGGGCGCAAGGATGCGCAGGAGCGGCGTTAAAGGGCGGGTGAATCCCGCCATAAGTTGCCTCCGGTCGAGGGGGCGGCACCTGAACTTTCGGGAGGATGCAGATGAAATTTGTCGACGAGGCGATCATTACGGTTGAAGCCGGCAAGGGCGGCAACGGGTGTATGAGCTTTCGGCGCGAGAAGTTTATCCCGAAAGGGGGGCCGGACGGCGGCGACGGCGGCGATGGCGGTTCGATCTTCGTCGAGGCGGATGAGGGTCTCAACACGCTGATCGACTATCGCTACACCCGGCGCTACAACGCGCGGAACGGCGAGGGCGGTCGTGGAGGCAACTGTACCGGCGCCAAGGGCGAAGACCTGGTGCTGAAGCTGCCGGTCGGTACCACGGTGGTGGATGTGGATACCGACGAGGTGCTGGCGGACCTGACGCAGGTGGGGCAGACCGAGAAGATCGCCCAGGGCGGTTTTCATGGCTTGGGCAATACCCGCTACAAGAGCAGCGTCAATCGGGCGCCGCGTCAGACCACCAACGGTACGCCGGGTGAGCTGCGCAACGTGCGCCTGGAGTTGAAGGTGATCGCGGATGTCGGTCTGCTGGGGCTACCGAACGCCGGCAAGTCGACGCTGATCCGCTCGATCTCCGCCGCCAAGCCGAAGGTGGCCGACTATCCCTTTACCACGCTGGTGCCGAACCTGGGGGTGGTGCGCACCGAAGCGCATCGCAGCTTCGTGGTGGCCGATATCCCCGGCATCATCGAGGGTGCCGCGGAGGGTGCCGGTCTGGGTATCCGTTTCCTCAAGCATCTGGCGCGTAACCGCGTGTTGCTGCATCTGGTGGATATGGCGCCCTGGGACGAGGTGACGCCGGCGGAAGCGGCGGTGACGGCGGTGGCGGAGCTGACCAAGTTCAGTCCGACGCTGGCCGGGCAGCCGCGCTGGCTGGTGCTGAACAAGCTCGACATGATTCCGGTCGAGGAGCAGGATGCTGCCTGTCAGGCGGTGATCGATGCGCTGGAGTGGTCGGGGCCGGTCTACCGGGTGTCGGCATTGAACAAGCAGGGGCTGCAGGCGCTGGTGCACGATCTGCAGGACTTTCTCGACGCGCGTGCGGCGGCGGTGGCCGAGGATCCCGAGTTGCTGGAGCAGGAGCGCGAGACGCGTGCGACCATCGATGCCGAGGCGCGGGAGAATCTCGAGCGGCTTAAGGCTGAGGCACGTGCGCGGCGGCAGGCGGCGGCCGATGGTCTGGATGACGATGATTTCGATGATGACGACTATGATGTCGACGTCGAGTGGGTGCGTTAACGGCGGCGGATGCAAAGAGGGGCGATGGTGGTAGCGGGTCGTGAGGGTTTGGCGCAAGGTGGGCGCTGGGTAGTCAAGATCGGAAGTGCGTTGCTGACCAATGACGGGCGCGGGCTGGATCTCGTGGCGATAGGGCATTGGGTCGATCAGGTCGCGCAGTTGAGGGCGCGTGGTGTCGAGGTGGTCCTGGTCTCTTCCGGATCGATCGCCGAGGGGATGAAGCGTCTGGGCTGGCGAGAGCGGCCGAAGGAGATTCATCGTCAGCAGGCGGCGGCAGCCGTGGGGCAGATGGGGTTGGTGCAGGCCTATGAGTCCAGTTTCGCCCGCCACGGCATGCATACCGCGCAGGTGTTGCTGACTCATGACGACCTGTCCAACCGCAAGCGTTATCTCAATGCACGCTCGACACTGTCCACGCTGATCGAGCTGGGGGTGATTGCGGTGGTCAACGAGAACGACACCGTGGTGACCAGCGAGATACGTTTTGGCGACAACGATACTCTGGGTGCGCTGGTGGCCAATGCGATCGAGGCGGATGCGCTGATTCTGCTGACCGATCAGCAGGGGCTGTATGAAGCGGATCCGCGTTCCAATCCCGATGCGGCATTCGTGCATCAGGCGCGTGCCGACGACGATCGTCTGATCGCGATGGCGGGCGGGGGCGGCAAGCTCGGTCGCGGCGGTATGGCGACCAAGGTGCGGGCGGCGCGTCTGGCTGCGCGCTCCGGTGCGCAGACGGTGATCGCCGGCGGGCGTGAGCCCGATGTGCTGACGCGTCTGTTTGCCGGTGAGGAGCTGGGTACGCTGCTGGTGCCGGAGAAGGAGCCGGTGGCGGCGCGCAAGCAGTGGATCGCGGGCCATCTGCAGGCGAGAGGTACGCTGGTGCTGGATGCCGGGGCGGTGCGTGCGCTGGTCACCGGAGGCAAGAGTCTGCTCCCGGCGGGCGTCAAGTCGGTGTCGGGCGATTTTTCCCGTGGCGAGATGGTGTTGATGCTGGACGAGGCCGGGGCGATCGTTGCGCGCGGTCTGGCCAATTACGGTGTCGAGGATGCGCGCCGTATTATCGGTTTTGCCAGTAGCGAGATCGTCGAGCGGCTTGGTTTCATGGGCGAACCGGAGCTCGTGCACCGCGACAACCTGGTGCTGGCCTGACGTGCCGAAGAGTTGATCGATCAAGCCGGTTTAGCTGCCGGCTTTTTATGCGCAGGAGCGGCGATGTGTGCGGAAGGTTCTGCATCCCTCCGGCACAAGGGTGCTGTGTTACAGGTACAAAAAAACCGGCGGTGGCCGGTTTTTTTGGAGTTCTGCTCGGCGGGAGGCTGCTTACGCGGCCATCGCCTTGATGCGTGCATTCAGGCGGCTCTTGGTGCGAGCGACCTTGTTTTTCTTGAAGATGCCCTTGTTGACAGAGCTGTCCAGCAGAGGCTGGGCAACCTTGAAAGCTTCCTGGGCGGCAGCCTGGTCGCCGCTGGCGATGGCTTTCAGAACTTTTTTGAAATAAGTGCGCACCATGGAGCGCAGGCTAGCGTTGTGCTGACGACGCTGTTCGGCCTGGCGAGCGCGTTTACGAGATCCTGCGGAATTCGCCACGATCTGGCTCCTCAAAAATTTAGTAGTGGTTCAGAGTACGACGTACGAGCGTCGAAAATTAGACGCGAGATTATTCATGTTACGGCGCAGGGTGTCAAGCCTGTGTCCGTTTTTTAACGGCGACTTCGTCACCGGCCCAAGGCGCTGTATGATCTGCGCTGCCGATACCGACCCAGTATGGAATCTACCGTGTCCGAAACCAGATCAGCTTCAGTAGGATTGCTCCGCGCCGGCAGCATCGTCGGTCTGATGACGATGCTTTCACGGGTGTTGGGTCTGGTGCGCGATGTCGTGATCGCCGGTTATTTCGGTGCCGGCGGCAGTGCCGACGCGTTTTTCGTCGCGTTCAAGGTGCCCAACTTCCTGCGTCGACTGTTTGCCGAGGGGGCGTTTGCCCAGGCGTTCGTGCCGGTGCTGTCCGAATATCGCAGCCGGCGGGATCTGGCGGCGGTGCAGCAACTGGTGCACCGGGTGGCCGGTTCGCTGGGCACGGTGCTGATGCTGGTGACACTGGTCGGCGTGGTCGGCGCGCCGCTGCTGGCGCTGATCTTCGCGCCGGGCTTCTATATGGCCGGCGGCGAGAAGTTCGAACTGGCGGCGCAGATGCTGCGCATCACCTTTCCCTACCTGATGCTGATATCGCTGACCGCGTTCTGCGGCGCGATCCTGAACGCCTACGGCCGCTTCGCCATACCGGCCTTTACCCCCGTTTTGCTCAATCTGGCGCTGATCGGTTCGGCCGTGGTGCTCAGCCCGCTGTTCGAACCGCCGATACTGGCGCTGGCCTGGGGCGTGTTCATGGCGGGTGCGCTGCAACTGCTGTTTCAACTGCCGTTTCTGGCGCGCTTGAAGCTGATGCCGGTCCCGCAGCGCGGGTGGCGCGACGAGGGGGTTCAGCGGATTCTGAAGCTGATGCTGCCGGCGCTGTTCGGCGTCTCGGTGGCGCAGATCAACCTGCTGCTGGATACGGTGCTGGCCTCCTTCCTGCAGACCGGCAGCGTCTCCTGGCTCTACTACTCCGACCGCCTGTCCGAACTGCCGCTGGGCGTGTTCGGCATCGCCATCGCCACGGTGATTCTGCCCAGCCTGTCGCGCCGCCATGCCGAGCAGTCGTCGGAGCATTTCCGCCGGACGCTGGACTGGGGCGTGCGCATGGTGCTGTTGATCGGTGTGCCGGCGGCGTTGGCGCTGGTGGTGCTGGCCGAGCCGCTGCTGACCACCCTGTTCCATTATGGCGCGATGAGTACGCAGGATATCGAGATGTCGGCCCGCAGTCTGCGCGCCTACGGCCTGGGGCTGGTGGCCTTTATGCTGATCAAGGTGCTGGCGACCGGCTTCTTCTCGCGTCAGGACACCAAGACTCCGGTGAGGATCGCCATCCAGGCGATGGTCGCCAATATGGTGTTCAATCTGATCCTGATCTGGCCGCTGGCTCACGCGGGCCTGGCGCTGGCCACCACGCTGTCTGCCTATATGAATGCCGCGTTTCTGTTGCTTGGGCTGATCCATGCCGGTGTTTTCTCTTGGCAGCAGGGCTGGCGGGTCTTCGCGCTGCGCATGGTGCTGGCCAATGCGGCGCTCTGCCTGGTGCTGTTCTGGCTGAACACCCCCGCCGAGCAGTGGCTGGCGGCGGATCTGTGGCAGCGGGCGCAGTGGATGGCGCTGCTGGTGGGCGCCGGCGTCGGGGTCTATCTGCTGGTGCTGGTCGGCTGTGGCCTGAGGCTGCGGCATCTGCGAGGATAGAGCAGTTCAGCGCTGCTCAGGACTTAATCAAGAGCCGTGTTGTACGCTATACTCCTGCGTTCGCATTTGCCGGGCCTGGCAGTGTCGGCGGCAGTTCTCGACATAAGTCTCGGTTAACAGGTCTCGAATTCTAGGGGTTAACGATCAGATCGCGTATGGAGTTGATCCGCGGTTTACATAATCTGCGCGAGCGTCATCGCGGTTGCGTCGCGACCATCGGCAATTTCGATGGTGTGCATCTGGGGCATCAGCGGGTGCTTGAACAGGTGCGGGCGAAAGCGGCCGAGCTTGGTCTGCCCAGCGTGGTCATTATCTTCGAGCCCCAGCCGAGGGAGTTCTTCGCGCCGGATCAGGCTCCGTCACGGCTGACCCGCTTCGGCGAGAAGGTGCGCTTTCTCGAGTTCAAGGGTGTCGAGCGCGTGCTCTGTCTGATGTTCAACGCCAGGCTGCGCAGCATGTCGGCGGACCAGTTCATCGAGCAACTGCTGGTGCAGAAACTCGATATTCGCCATCTGGTGGTCGGTGACGATTTCCGTTTCGGTTGCGACCGGCGGGGGGATTTTGCGCTGCTCAAGCGTGCCGGTGAACTCTACGGCTTCTCGGTGGCGGAGACCGCCACCTGCGAGGTGGACGGCGAACGGGTCAGCAGCACCCGGGTGCGCACGGCGCTGCAGACGCATGATTTTGCGCTGGCTGCCCGGCTGTTGGGGCGCCCCTACCGGGTCGTCGGACGGGTGATGCATGGCCAGAAGCTGGGTCGGCAGTTGGGCGCGCCGACCGCCAATGTGCGGATGCACCGTTTTGCCTGCCCGCTGCGCGGTGTTTACGTGGTGCACGGCCTGATCAACGGCCGGCGTTATCCGGGCGTCTGCAATGTGGGCCTGAGGCCGACCATCCATGGTCGTCAGCCGGTACTGGAAGTGCATCTGCTCGATTTCAAGGGCGACCTGTATGGCGAACTGATGCAGGTGGAGTTTTTACATTTTCTGCGCGCGGAGCGTCGCTTCGACGGACTGGACGCGCTCAGGGTACAGATTAATGCGGATATCGACGCGGCCCGAGTGTGGCTGGCGTCGGAATCGACGCGAAGTTGAAGCTGGGAACCATCCAACATGACCGATTACAAACCGACACTGAATCTGCCTGAAACGGCCTTCCCGATGCGCGGCAATCTGCCCAATCGGGAGCCGGAGCGACTGGAGCGTTGGGCGCAGATCGACCTCTACGCCAAGCTGCGCGAAGAGGGCAAGGGGCGGCCGCAGTTCATCCTGCACGATGGCCCTCCCTATGCCAACGGCAACATCCATATCGGTCATGCGGTGAACAAGGTGATCAAGGATATGATCATCAAGTCGAAGACGCTGAGCGGCTTCGATGCGCCCTATGTGCCGGGTTGGGACTGCCACGGTCTGCCGATCGAGCACAAGGTCGAGACGATGATCGGCAAGGCGGGCGACAAGGTGCCCTACCGCGAGTTTCGGCAGAAGTGCCGCGAGTACGCCCATGAACAGGTCGAGGGGCAGAAGGCTGACTTTATCCGCCTGGGCGTGATCGGCGACTGGGGCAACCCCTACCTGACGATGAACTTCGACACCGAAGCCAATATCGTGCGCGCGCTGGGCAAGATCATCGACAACGGTCATCTGGTGAAGGGTTACAAGCCGGTCTATTGGAGCGTGGTCGGTCAGTCCGCGCTGGCCGAGGCCGAGGTGGAGTACCAGGAGAAGACCTCCACCGCCATCGACGTGCGCTTTACCGCCGTCGATCAGGACAAGGTGCTGAAACTGTTCGCTACCGAGGCCGGCGAAGGTCCGGTCTCCGTGGTGATCTGGACCACCACGCCCTGGACCATCCCCGCCAACCAGGCGGTGTCGCTGAACGGTACCCTCGACTATGCACTGGTCGAAGCCCATATCAACCAGGGCGCCGAGCGCTTGGTGCTGGCTGCCGAGATGGTCGACACCATCATGGCGCGCTGGGGCGTACAGCAGTTCCAGGTGCTGGCCACCTGCAACGGCAGCGCGCTGGAGCTGCTGCAGCTCGAGCATCCTATCTATGACCGTCAGGTACCGGTGATCCTCGGCGATCACGTTACTACCGATGCCGGTACCGGTGCCGTGCACACCGCGCCCGACCACGGTATGGAGGACTTCGTCGTCGGCCGCCAGTATGGTCTGGGCACGCTGAACCTGGTGCAGGCCAACGGCACCTACACCGACGAAGCGGGCGAGTTCGCCGGCGTGCATGTGTACAAGGCCGACGAACCGATCTGCGATGCGCTGGAGCGCGAAGGCAAGCTGGTGCACAAGAAGCGTTTCGAGCACAGCTACCCGCACTGCTGGCGCACCAAGACGCCGCTGATCTACCGTGCCACGCCGCAGTGGTTCATCTCGATGGAGGAGAAGCAGCTCAAGGCGCACGCGCTGGCGGCGATCAAGGGGGTACAGTGGTTCCCCGAGTGGGGGCAGAATCGGATCGAGGCGATGGTCGAGCAGAGCCCGGACTGGTGCGTATCGCGCCAGCGTACCTGGGGCGTGCCGATCACCCTGTTTACCCATAAACAGAGCGGCGAGCTGCACCCGCGTACCCAGGAACTGATCGAGCAGGTGGCGCAGCGGATCGAGCAGGGCGGCATCGACGCCTGGTTCGAGCTGGACGCGGCGGAACTGCTCGGCGACGAGGCGGCCGACTACGACAAGGTCACCGATACCCTGGATGTCTGGTTCGACTCCGGCGTCACCCACTACTCGGTGCTGGAGCAACGCGACGGTCTGCGCTTCCCGGCCGACATCTATCTGGAGGGCTCCGACCAGCATCGCGGCTGGTTCCAGTCCTCGCTGAAGACCTCCATCGCGATCAACGACTGCGCGCCCTACAAGCAGGTGCTGACCCACGGTTTCACCGTCGACGAGAAGGGCTACAAGATGTCCAAGTCGCTCGGCAACGTGATCGCGCCGCAGGAGGTGACCGACACCCTGGGCGCCGATATCCTGCGCCTGTGGGTGGCATCCACCGACTACGCCGGCGAGATGGCGGTGTCCAAGCAGATCCTGCAGCGCACCGCCGACTCCTATCGCCGTATCCGCAACACCGCGCGCTTCCTGCTCGCCAACCTGAACGGTTTCGATCCGGCCACCGATATGGTGACGCCGTCGGAGATGCTGGCGCTGGACCGCTGGGCGGTAAGCGCGACCGCGGCGCTGCAGAAGAAAGTGATCGACGCCTACGACAGCTACCGCTTCCTCGACGTCTACCAGCAGGTGCACAACTTCTGTGTGCGCGAGCTGGGCGGCTTCTACCTCGACATCATCAAGGACCGCCAGTACACCACCCGGGCGGACAGCCTGGCGCGTCGCTCCTGCCAGAGTGCTCTGTTCCATATCGCCGAGGCGCTGACACGCTGGATCGCGCCGATCCTCAGCTTCACCGCCGAGGAGATCTACGAGGTGCTGCCGGGCGAGCGTCGCGACAGCGTGCTGCTGACCACCTGGTACGAAGGGCTGGCGCCCTTCGCCGACGGCGATGCGTTCGGCCCCGCCTTCTGGCAGCGGGTGATGGCGGTCAAGGACGCGGTGAACAAATGTCTGGAAGATGCCCGTACCGAGAAACTGGTCAAGGCCTCCCTGGCCGCCGAAGTGACCCTGTATGTCGACGACGAGGTCGAACAGGATCTGGCACGCCTGGGCGACGAACTGCGCTTCGTGCTGATCACCTCGGTGGCGCGACTCAAGCCGCTCGGCGAGGCCGGTGACGCACGCAGTACCGAGATCGAAGGGCTGAAGGTTGCGGTCAAGGCTTCCGAACACGCCAAGTGTGCGCGTTGCTGGCACCATCGCGAAGATGTCGGCAGCCATGCCGAGGATCCGGCGCTCTGCGGTCGCTGCATCGAAAACGTCAGCGGTGACGGCGAACAGCGCCAGTACGCCTGATGACCGAGATCGCCGCAAAAGCCAGCGCGCTGCGTTGGCTCTGGATCACGCTGCTCGTCATCGTACTGGACCTGGGCAGCAAGTATCTGGCCGATACGCTGCTCGAGTATGCCCGCCCGATACCGGTGTTGCCGATCTTCGATCTGACGCTGCTCTACAATAAAGGGGCGGCGTTCAGTTTTCTGTCCGGTGCCGGTGGTTGGCAGCGTTGGCTGTTCATCCTGATCGCCGGCGGCGTCAGCGCGCTGCTGCTGATCTGGATGCGGCGCACGCCGGTTCGTCCCTGGTGGCTGGGCGTGGGGTTGGCGCTGTTGCTCGGCGGAGCGCTGGGCAACCTCTATGACCGCATCGTGTATGGCCACGTGGTCGATTTCATCTCCGTACACTACGCCGGCTGGTACTTCCCGGCGTTCAATCTGGCCGATAGCGCCATCACCCTCGGCGCCGGCCTGCTGATATTCGATATGCTGTTTGGCGGCAAAAGCGCCGCCGGAGAGGACAAGACATGAGTGAACAGGCGGTAGGGCCGGGCAAAGAGATCAAACTCAACTTTGCGATCAAGCTGCAGGACGGCCAGGTCGTCGACTCCAATTTCGACCGGGAACCGGCTACCTTCATGTTCGGCGACGGCAACATCCCCGAAGGGTTCGAGCAGGCGATGCTGGGCCTCAAACCCGGCGATCACGTCGAACTGACCATCGCCCCCGAGCGCGGCTTCGGTCAGCACAACCCGAGCAATATCCAGGTGATGCCGCGCAGCGACTTCAAGGATATGGCGCTGGAACCGGGGCTGGTCATCTCCTTCCAGGAGCCCGGCGGCGAGATCCCCGGCGTCATCACCGAGTTCAACGACGAGCGGGTCATGGTCGATTTCAACCACCCGCTGGCGGGCAAGACGCTGATGTTCGAGGTGAGCATTATCGCCGTCCAGTAGGTTTTATTGACGCGGCTCTCTGCTATAGTGCGGTATGCGAACAACTGTATGGATACCGTCAGGATGAAGAGACAGACCGGTTTCACTCTGATCGAGCTCATGATCGTTGTTGCGGTCGTGGGCATATTGGCCGCGATAGCCTACCCCTCCTATCTCGATTACCTGCGCAAGTCCCGCCGTGCCGACGCGATGAACGCGTTGGCCGAGATCCGTATCGCACAGGAGAAGTGGCGGGCGAACAACACCAGCTTTACGGCAAACCTGGCCAGTCTTGGGCTGGATTCCTCGTCGCCGGATGGCTATTACACCGTCAGCATTACGGCAAACAGCGGCACCGACTTTACTGCCCAGGCGGCCCCGGCCGCCGGGGGGCCGCAGGTCGGCGACGATTGCGGGACCTTTGTTGTCAATCGGGCCGGGCCGGACTATTCCGGAACGGCCGATGCCGATTGCTGGTCGAGGTAAGCCATGTCGGATCGCGTTGAACTCCAGCACGGCGTCACCCTCCTTGAACTAATGGTCACCATTGCCATTATCGGCATATTGGCCGCCATAGCGGGTCCCTATATGGGCGACTACGTCGAGCGTCAGCGCTGGGTCGGCGCTACCGAGGCGGTATACGGCCAGCTCCAGCAGGCCAAGCGCGCCGCGATCTCCAACAACAAACCGATCTACTTCAAGGTCACTGCGGCGGCATCCGCCAACTGGTGCGCCGGATACGGTGAGGCCGCCACCTGCGACTGCGGTGTGGCCAACAGCTGTCAGATCAATAGCCAGGATACCCTGCAGGTCTCTGCCACCGACTACCCCGGCATCAGCGTTTTAAATAAAAGCACACCTGCCGATACCAGTATCAGCGGCAGCTTCACCATGCCCGGAGTGTCGGCGGACGATAGAACCCTGGTGATCAGGTCCGCATCCTTGGGGGATATCGAAGTCGTGGTCGGGCCAACAGGGCGCGTAAAGGTCTGCTCTGACGATCTGGGTCAGTATCCGGATTGTTGATAGGAAAGGGGATGCGTATGCGAAGTTCGGAGCGTGGCTATACATTGATCGAGCTGATGATCGGTATGCTGGTGGGCTTGATCGTGCTCTCCGGTGTGATCTATGCCATGCTGCTTTCGCTCTCCAGCAGTCGCAATGTGCTCAACAGCACCCGACTGAATCAGGAGATCTCCACCCTGAATGACCTGATCGTCGGCGAAGTGAAGCGTTCCGGTTACTGGCCGGCCTCGACGGCGACGGCCTCGCCCTATACGGCCGGTACCGAAGTGGCGCTTGCCGTGATCGGTACGGATTGCGTGTTGTACAGCTTTGACATGAACGGCGACCAGGCGCTGGCGAATACCGAGCGAAAAGGTTTTAAACTCGCCTCAGGGGCCGGTGGCGTCGGCGTGATACAGCATAGGCAGACGGGTACCGCAATGGATGATTGCAGCAACGGTACCTGGCAGAGCATCACGGATGACGCATTTATGGATGTCACCGAGTTTGCAGTCGACTGTCTTATTACCACTTTAGACGGTGCATCTGTTGCGTCTACGGCAGCTAGTGCCTGTGGTACGGCCTCGTCGGGAGTGGTATCGATACGTGAGGTCACCATTAGTCTTGAAGCCGAGGTTATATCGGATCCGGACTGGAAAGGACAGTTTCAGGACGTGGTGAAAGTGCGCAACAACGAAGTGATCGATTGATGGTTGCACAGGAGGGGATAATGATCGACTCCAGGCTTGGACAGACGCATAAGACCCAGCGCGGTGCGGCGACCCTGCTGGTCGCGGTGGTGCTGTTGATCGCCGTCGTGGGTATCTCTTTCCTGATGTCGGATGTGGTGATCCGGGAACAGCAGTTCGTCGGCAACGAATATCGTGCCAAGCAGGCCTTCCACGCCGCCCAGGGCGGTGTCGATTACGCCATCGCCTATATGACGGTCGGCGCCGATCAGGATGATGACGGCTCCCCCGATGCGCTGGCTTCTGCGGCCATCGGAGTGGGTCAATATGCCGTCTCCCTCAGTGATATCTCGTCGTCGGCGGATGGCTCGATAGTCGAGGTGCATGCGACGGGCTACAGTGACGATGGCTCGGTGGTGCGCGATATCTACCAGGCATTTGGCGAGATGCCGGTGCTCGGGAATCCACCGGCGGTGCCGGTAGTAGCCAAGGGATCGTTTTATGCCAGCGGTAACTTCTCCGTGACCAATAACGTTGAAAATATCACTATCTGGACAGGTGAAACCGTAGGCAGTTGGGGGTCGTCCAACACCTATATCAGTATCGATGGCACGCCGAACCAGTTGAGCAGTACCAAGAATACCATGGGTCCTGATGTGATAGACGGGGACGATAACCTGGCCGATGCCACCGAGGACGAACTGCTGCAAAATTTCTTTGGTATGGATTGGGCCGGGTTGCAGTCTCAGGCGACGCGATACGACCTGCCGGCCGATCCGGCGGACGCATCCGGGATGATCTATCTGGGGAACAGCGATCCGAGCGATACGTCATATTCGCTCACCATCAACGATGCGGGTCCCTGGGGATCGCAGGAGCATCCCATTATCCTGGTGGTTAACGGAGAGCTGAGGATGAGCGGGAATGTCGAATTTTATGGCGTGATCGTCACTCGGGATATGGTCAAGGCAGCAGGAACGCCGGTGATCAACGGCGGTATCATCGCGACCGGCGATGTGGATTTCGGTGCCGGTAACTTTTCGGTGATCTACGACGAGGCTGCAGTTAATAACACCAGCAAGATTTTCGTGCTTGGTTCAGTGAACGGAAGCTGGAGGGACTGGAACTGATGAACAGAATCCATAAGTCGGAATCCGGCTTTACCCTGATAGAGGCACTGATAGCCTTTGCGGTACTGGCCGTAGGCATGTTGGGGGCGCTGCTTTTCCACAGTGCCCTGCTGTCGGAAAGCGGTCAGTCCAAGGCCCGTGCTCTGGCGCTGAAGATCGCTGAGGAACGCTTGGAGGAGTTAAGGGATTTCTCTACCCAGACTGAATTTACGAACAGCATTGCATCGTTGGCGACAGCTACATCGGTAGCGGCAACGGGCGCGTCGGGCGTCAACGCAGTGTACACAGTCCAGTATCAGTTCACGAATCTCGGAACCAGTTCGGCCAGCAATGTTTTTCAAGGCGCGGTGAATGTCAGCTGGAACGACTCCGACGGCAACAGCGATAGCGTGACGCTGGCGACAAATATCGCCTGGATCAATCCTTTGGACGAATTGGATCCCGATGAAGCGGGCAAGGGTGTCGGTACGACGGGCCTGGGTGCTATCGACTTGCCGACCGGTAAAGCGAAAGCGGTTGCTCGTGTGCCGATGGCAGTTGTTTCGGGGGCGGCAGGTACGGTATATCAGGACGACAAGACGGTGGGTATTGTCCTAGGTGATGGATCGAATGAAGCGATCCAGCTGATCGAACTCAATGATGCAGCCGATCCGGTTATCATGGTTTCCGGTCGAATCGCCAATAATCCGGATCGGAAGGTGACTGCTGTTGATTTTGACTACTTCAATTCCGGCAGTGATGTGATCGATATCCGTTCAAGTGCCGGCTCGAACTGTCTAATCTATAACTTTGTCGCTGCGAATCCTCCCTCTCATGACTATGAGTATGGCGACTATGTATGTCTGATGAGCGAGGGCTGGAACGGCAATATCTCTGTGTCCAAACTGGAACTGGGCGCTATCAAAACCTTCGAGGACGAAAACAATATCGTCTGTTACAGTTCACCACGTGGCTATAAATATCTGATTGTCGAAATACCGGATGGATTCAATGCGGCATCGTCGAGTCTTGCCGATCTTGCCAGTGGCGCGGTCAAGGGGCAGTCGGGCGTTGTGCGATTCGTTGCCGATGCTGTATCCGGCTATCACTGGGACGATTATTTCTGGCACAACCCGCAACTTCTGTCGGTTGCTTCGTCGCCTCACGCCAGCTACGGCCTTACGTTACAGGCGGGTGATGTTTTCAACCAGAGTTTTGTAGTGAGTCGGACCGGCGGTGGTATATCCGATTGTGACGACCACGAGCTGGACTACAGCCACTACGATGGTGATGAACGTTTCCCTAACCCTAGCCCTAGCCCTGACAGTCCAGACCTGTTTGATGTCGGTAAACCGGTGGACGACGAGAACAACGACTCCGGCGATGTAATTCTCGGTTATACCCCGGTCAGGTTCACTATCTCGGGGTTCGTATATCTTGATGCCGGTCTGCCGGTGGATTCCGATGAGGTAAGTGAGTATTCACTGATCGGTAATCCCGAACCCGTCGTGTCGGTGACCTGCGATATCGATTCGACCACCAGTACCGCCAACGGCACTCTTACCGGCTATCCATATACCTGCCAGGTGCCGGTGCAGTGGAAAGGGGCGCTGATCGCCCAACCCCTGGTTGATGGTGCCGCGGTGGATGGGTGTCCGGATGCGGCCACTGGCTCGGAACTGACCGGGGTTGTAGACGCCAACAATGATCCTGTCAGCGTTGATAACCTGGATGAGGTGGCGCACCGTTACTATGATGGTGTTGCCAACGATGACAGCGTCGGGAACGACTTTGCGTTTGTGGCTGACGGCGGTACCTGTTCCGTGCCCTGATCAACCGTGCAAGGCTGTATGAACTAGTCAGGGGAAGGATCCCCTTGATCTCAACACAAGGACAAGGATGTCATGGACGACACCGACAATTCCCTGCGGCGCAAGGCCGCGGGCTTCACGCTTATCGAACTGATGGTGGCGATCGCCGTTCTGGCGATGTCGATCTATTCCATTCAAGGGTTTGCCGAGATGGTCGCCGAGGCGAACGCCAGGGCCGCCAGACAGGCGTTTCTGACCGTGCTTGCCATGTCGCGGCAGGAGGCCATTACGCGTAATCGACGGGTGACGCTGTGTCGAGCCGCGAGTCCGGACAGCTGCAGCGGCAGCGCCGTGGTCGGTCGCTTCGACTGGGAGTCGGCGCTGCTGTTCGTCGATGCCGATCGCGACCGTCTGTACAATCCGGATAGCGACAGGCTGATTCGCTATATCGATCTGTCGGACCGGGTATCGGTGAGCTGGAACCATGGCGAGGCGATCTCCTACCAGCCGGACGGCAGCGTGACCGGCTACTCCAACGGTACCTTCACCCTTCGCTTCGGCGACGAGCAAAGCTGTACCGTCGTTCTGGCACTCACGGGGCGGGTGCGGGAAACCTGCCGTTGAAGGCGAAGCCGATAGGTCGATTGGCATCCTTCCAGGTTTGAGCGCACAATAATGGCCCTATTTGCCTGAGCAGAGGGGATCACATGTCCGATGTCCTGATCGTCGGTGCCGGTGTTATCGGCCTGATGACCGCACGAGAACTGGCGCGTTCCGGCGCCAAGGTTACCCTGGTCGAACGCGGAGCCTGCGCCCATGAGGCGTCCTGGGCCGGCGGCGGCATCGTGTCGCCGCTCTACCCCTGGCGGCATGGCGAGGCGATCACGCGGCTGGCGCTCTGGTCGCAGAGCAGTTATATCCTGCTGGCGCAGGAGCTGTATGCGGAGACGGGGTGCGATCCCGAGTTGCGCCAGAAGGGGATCCTGATGGTGGACGTGCAGGACGAGGCCGAGGCGCTGCAGTGGGGCCATGACCACTACCGTCCGCTGGTGAAGGTGGATGCCGCGTTCATTCATGACAAGGAGCCGCGGCTCAATCCCGATTTCACCTCCGCGATCTGGATGCCGGAGGTGGCCAGCATCCGTAATCCGCGTCTGGGTCGGGCCTTGCGCACCAGCGTCGAGCAGCACCCCAATATCGATCTGGTCGAGCAGTGCGAGGTGCAGGGCTTTCTGGTCGAGGGCGAGCGTGTGGCGGGTGTGCGCACGGCGCGGGGCGAACTGCGGGCGGACAGCACCGTCGTCGCCGGCGGCGCCTGGAGTGCCGAACTGATCGCCTCTCTGGGGATTCGTCTGCCGGTGGAGCCGGTGCGGGGCCAGATGATGGTGTTCAAGGCCCCGGTGGGGCTGATCGACCGTATCGTGATGCTCGATGGCCGCTACCTGATCCCGCGCAGCGATGGCCATATCCTGGTCGGCAGCACGCTGGAACATGTCGGCTTCGACAAGAGCACCACCGAAGAGGCGCGCGACTCGCTATACAAAACGGCGCTGACAATTCTGCCGGATCTGGCACAATACCCGGTCGAGCATCACTGGGCAGGTCTGCGTCCCGGCTCTCCCGGAGGGATCCCCTTTATCGGGGCGGTTCCGGGTTACGAAGGGCTCTATCTGAACTGCGGCCACTATCGCAACGGCCTGGTTCTGGCGCCTGCATCCACCCGCCTGCTGAGTGATATGCTGCTTGCACGCGCTCCGATCATCGATCCGGCACCCTATGCCGTGGCGGGGCGCATTGAACACGACTGACGGGACCTCCCGCTGACTGGTACCAAGAATACAGATGAGTAACGTTATCCGGGTCGCGATGGCCCAGTTGAACCTGCTGGTGGGTGACATTCCGGGCAATACCGAACGGGTGATCGAAACGGCAATCCAGGCACGCGATCAGCACAACGCCGATCTGGTGCTCTTTCCGGAGCTGGCGTTGAGTGGTTATCCACCCGAGGATCTGCTGCTTCGTCCCAGCCTGGAGCTGCGCATCGATCAGGCGATCAAGGCGCTGTGCGAGCAGGTGTCGGGCATTACCCTGGTGGTCGGGTACCCGCGCTACAGCAAGGGCGCCCTGCGCAACATGCTCGGGGTGATTCGCGACGGCAAGGTGCTCACCGAGTACGCCAAGCAGTGCCTTCCCAACTACCAGGTGTTCGACGAGAAGCGCTACTTCGAGCCCGGCAGCGAGCCGGGTGTGTTCGAGTTCGACGGCCATAAACTGGGGCTGACGATCTGCGAGGATATCTGGCACTCGGCGCCGGTGGCGCAGCTCAAGGCGGCGGGCGTGAGCCTGATCCTGAATATCAACGCCTCCCCCTTCCATGTCGGCAAGCCCGCCGTGCGTACCGAGGTGATCGGTCGTCAGGCGCGGATCGGCGGGTGCCCCGTGCTCTATGTCAACCAGGTCGGCGGTCAGGACGAACTGATCTTCGACGGCGGCTCCCAGGCGGTGGATGCCGACGGGCACCAGGTGTTCGCCGGCGCCTTTTTCGAGGAGGCGCTGTATACGCTGAGCGTGGATCTGGACAGCGGTCGGGTCGACAGCGAACAGCCGTCGCTGCCGCTGCCGGGTCCG